>Ga0163144_10021932_pt1 | contig 12673 bp, 14 predicted proteins | sample OliLak19BULKMAT1_FD_123175 | JGI IMG/M metagenome (GOLD analysis project Ga0163144, IMG submission 123175) | Freshwater microbial mat bacterial communities from Lake Vanda, McMurdo Dry Valleys, Antarctica - Oligotrophic Lake LV.19.BULKMAT1 | ecosystem: Environmental > Aquatic > Freshwater >... | reverse complement strand
CGCCGTGCACGTTCGCGGTCTCGCTGCGGACGAGGTTGGCGCGCGGCCGGATCGCGATGTCCCAGCCGTCGAGCCGCGCGACCTCGAGCTCGTCGGGCACGAGCCCGGCCTCCGCGAGGACGCCGCGGTTCATGTACGAGCCGAAGAAGAACACCCAGACCGGCGTGGTCATGCTGCGGTGGAGAGTACGCCGGCGAGCGCGTCGTGCGCGCGGGCGACGTGGTCGAGATCGGGCATCGGACGATGGTACGGTCCGGGCGTGCGCCCCGACGAGCACCTCGACACGCTCGCGGGCGTGATCCGCCTGTGGCTCGAGGCGCTGCTGCACCGCAGCGCGCGCGAGCCGGAGGGCGAGGGCGCCCTGCCGCGCACGCGGTACGCGATCGCCGCCGCCGAGGTGGTGAAGCTCCTGACCGAGGCGGGGCGAGCCGACGCGCCGGCGTTGACCGCGCGCGCGGAGACGGCGTGGCGCGCGCTGCCGCAGGACACGCCGCTCGCCGTGCTGGTCCGCGGCCTCGGCCTCGACGACGCGGCCGCGCGCGTGATCGCGGTCCTCGCCGCGATCGATCGCGATCCGGCGCTCGAGCGCGCCTGCGCGTACGCGTGGGACGACTTCACCCGCAAGCGCCCCGACGTCGGGTTCCTGATCGACCTGCTCGGGCCGGAGGCGCGCGCCGCGCTCGCGCCGTCGGCGCCGCTGCGCCAGCTCCGCGTCGTGGTCGTGGGCGCGCCCGGCGACGCCGACACCACGCCGCCGATGCGCCGCACCGCGCGGCTCGCCGACCGCGTGCTCGCGCACCTGTCCGGCGACGACGCGATGGATCTCGTGCTCGAGGGCGTGGCCGAGCTGGTCGCGCCGGCCGCGCTCGCCGACCTCGTGCTCGATCCCGCGTCGATCGCGCACGCCCGCGCGGCGCTCGCCGATCCGCGCGCGCGCGTGCTGCTGTTCGGCCCCGCGGGCGCGGGCAAGCTGCTGCTGGTCCGCGCGCTCGCGGACGCGCCGGTGTTGCGCGTCGACGTCGCCGAGCTCGTCCGATTCCCGGACCGTCTGGACGACCGGATGGCGCGCGTCAGCCGCGAGGCCGGGCTGCGCGGCGCGGTCGTGGTGCTCGCCGCCGGCGCCGGGCTCGACGAGCACCTGCACGGCCCGGTGATCGAGCGGCTGATCGCGCTGTCGCAGCGGATCCGCGGCGCGGTGGTGTGGAGCGGTCACGCGCGGCCGCGCTGGCTGGTCCACGCCGTCCCGCAGCTCCGCGAGATCGAGGTGCCCGGCCCCACGCTCGGCGCGCGCGTCGAGCTGTGGCGGCGCGCGCTCGGCGACACGCCGGTCGCCGACGACGCGCTCGAGGAGATCGCCGGCCGGTTCGCCCTCGGCGGCGGCGCGATCGTCCGCGCGGCGGAGCGCGCGCTGGTCCAGGCGCGGCTCCGGGATCCCGGCGCGCCGCGGCTCGCGCTCCCCGAGCTGACCGAAAGCGCGCGGATGATGCTGCAGCACCGGCTCGGCAGCGTCGCGCGCCGGATCACGCCCGGGTTCGACTGGGACGATCTCGTCCTGCCCGAGGAGACCCACGAGGCGCTGCGCGAGCTGCTCGACTTCGCGCGCCATCGCGCCGCGCTGCTCGAGCGCTGGGGCTTCGATCGCAAGCTGCCGTATGGCCGCGGCGTCTCGGCGGTGATGGCCGGCCCGCCTGGCACCGGCAAGACGATGGTCGCGCAGCTGCTCGCGCGCGAGCTCGGCTACGACCTCTACCTGATCGAGCTCGCCCAGGTGGTCAACAAGTACATCGGCGAGACCGAGAAGAACCTCGCGCGCGTGTTCGACGAGGCCGAGGCGTCGCACGCGATCCTGTTCTTCGACGAGGCCGACGCGCTGTTCGCCAAGCGCACCGACGTCAAGAGCAGCAACGATCGCTACGCCAACCTCGAGGTCAACTACCTGCTCCAGCGGATGGAGAGCTACAACGGCATCACGCTGCTCGCGACCAACCTCGAGCAGGGCCTCGACGAGGCGTTCAAGCGGCGGATCCGGTTCTCGATCCGGTTCGAGATGCCGGAGGCGCCGGTGCGAGAGCAGCTGTGGCGCAGCATGTTCCCGGCCGAGGTGCCGCTCGCGCCCGACATCGCGTGGAAGCAGCTCGCCGAGAAGTGGGACCTCGCGGGAGGGCACATCAAGAAGGCCGCGCTGCGGGCCGCCGCGCGCGCGATCACGCGCGGCAAGGACGCCACCATCACCGGCGAGGATCTCGAGCTGGCGGCCCAGCTCGAGTATCGCGAGATGGGCCGGGTCGGCTAGCCGCTACTCGGCGGGCGGCTGCTCGGGTTCGGGCTCGGGGACCTGCGCCTGCTGCGCCGGCTCGGGGTTGAGCGTCTGCGCCGCTGCGATCGTCTCGTTGCCGACGCGACCATCCGGCGCGACGCCGTGGCCGGCTTGCCACGTCGCGATCAGGTTGGGATCGATCTGGCCGTCGGCGCCGATGCAGGCGCCCTGCGTGAGCTGGTTGAACTGGCTGACGTCATCGGGGTGATGGGCGTTGTACGCGCGGGCGCGGACCACCCAGCCGGACTCCTGCGTCGGCTCGGGCGCCACGGTCGCCGCTTCGCCGGCATGCTCGGTCGCGCTGTTCTCGATCTCCGCGGGCGGCGTCGGCTCGGGCTGCTCGGCGACCTGGGGCGGCGCGCCGCGCACCATCGCCACGGCGCGATCGCACGCCTCCTTGCCGACGTACTGCTCGGCCTCGGCGACGATCTGGTCGAACATCTCGGGGTGGTTGCGCAGGATCGAGGCGAGCTCGTCGGCCTGGCCCTGCTCGAGGATCTGCAACGAGAACAGGATGCCCTGGTCGTTGCCCCTGGGCGGTGGCGCCTCCGGCGCGGGCTCGGGCGCCACGGGCGCATCGGGCGTCGCGAGCAGCTCCTGCGCCCGCACGACCGTCTGGTTGCCGACGACGGACTGCGCGTGCGCGAGGATCTCCGCCTGATACTCGGGGTGCCGGCGGAGCAGGGTGACGAGGTGCTGCTCGTCGCCCGGGCTCATCGTGTCGACGAGCATCAGCACGCGGTCGAGCGCCTCGTTCCGTGCCTCGGGCGCGGGCGCGTTCGGCCCCACCTCGGCCTGCTGACCGTGCTGGGCCTGCTCTGAATCGAGGGGCTGCTGCTGCTGGTGGTCGTCGTTCTCGGGCATCGGGTCCTCCGCTCCCCCAGCATACGCCGGGGAAGCGGAGAATCTCCCCCTGTTCACCGGGCCATGCGCGCCTTGACGTCGTCGACGAGCACCTCGGTCCCGCCGCAGGTCAGGCCGCACTCGGTCGCGGCCTCACCCACGCAGATCGAGTCCCAGGCCGTGTCGCAGCAGTACGCGTCGATCGCGCACACCGCGGCCGCGCAGTCCGAGCAAGACGGGTCCATGCGCGGGCCGATCTCGCACGCGTCGTGGCAGACCGCGGTGGGATCGCCCACGCACGCGGCCTGGCCGCTGTCGACGCTGCACGTGAGGCCGAGCTCGCCGCAGTCCGTGGACACCACGGCGCGCGGACCTTCCTCGGGCGTCGTGCACCGGGTCGCGACCGTGCCCTCGCAGGTGCCCTCGGCGGGCAGGCCCTCGCACGGATCATCGACGCAGCCGATCTCGCCGAGCTCGTCGACGCCGCAGATCAATCCCAGCTCGCCGCAGTCGGTGCGGACCTCGCGACGGCCGCCCTCCTCGGGCGTCGCGCAGCGGACCGCGGTGGTCAGCCCATCGCACCCGCCCTCGACGGGGATCAGCGGGCAGTGCAGCTCGTAGTCGATGAAGTCGAGCGAGATCGGCTCGAGCGCGGCGTACGCCGTGCCGAGCTCGCACAGCGGCTCCTTGGTCAGCACCCACGACGCCACGCCGTGCACGGTGGTCTTGCCGTTGCGCAGCGCGGTGATCGGGCCGCCCGAGTCGCCGCTGCACGCCTGCGCGTCGCCGTGGCCGTTCCCGAACCAGCCCTCGATGCCGTCGATCAGCGCGAACGTGTCGTAGAAGTCCTGGAGCTCGGCGAGCGTCGCCGGATCCGTGACGTCGACGTCGGGGAACAGGCGCGGCACGCCCTCGTCGAGGAACTCGTCGAACGAGCCGTAGACCGCCTCGAGCACCTGGCCGCCGAGCGCGGCGAACGTCATCGAGCCGGCCTTGCGCGTGCCCGCGGTGTCGTGGATGTCCTGCACGCCGTACCCGACGCCGACGTAGCGCCGGCCGATCTCCGACGACGGCAGCGCCGCGTACTTCAGCGGCTGCACGCCCGCGACCGGCGTCGCGAGGTGGAGGATCGCGACGTCGGAGCCGAGCCCGATCACGCCACCCTCGACGGTGCGCTCGACGGCCCAGCCGCGCGCCTGGATCGCCTGCCGCGGCGCGTACGCGTCCCAGCCGATCAGGAACCGCACTGGGCCCGCGTCGGTGAGCCAGTCCACGCAGTGCTCCGCGGTCAGCACCGCGGTCGGCGTGATCAACGTGCCCGAGCAGAACGGGAAGAACGTCCCGTCGCCCAGGTCGTAGCCAAGCGCGCCGATCGCGTCGAGCTTGGGGCTGCGGGCGGGGAACCCGCCGATGATCTCGGACTCGGTCACCTCGGTGACCGGCTCGCCGGCACACGCCGCGAGCAAGAGGAGGGAAGGGAGGAGGGTGAACTTGGAAGGCAAGAGATTCTCCGGTGGAGGTTGGACGGCGCCTTCTTCGGTAGCACCGCGCCCTCCGCGGATGCCCGCTCGCGTGCGCACCTCTGCGGCAACGCTCGGCATTCCGTCCGCGTTCGGTGTCTCCCCTCACCGTCGCCGACGCCGGGGTTGCGGTGAGCGCTCCGCTGATGCAGATTGCCCACCCGGTCCCATAGCTCAGTTGGATCAGAGCGGCGCTTTCCTAAAGCGCAGGCCGCAGGTTCGAGCCCTGCTGGGATCACGAGAGAAGTCGGGTTCTGTGGTGGCGGGATCTCTATTCCCGCATCGCCTACGAGGGTTCATGAGCGAGGTGCAGCAGGATCCGGGACTGTACTTCGAGGGCCGCGACTTGGTTGAGGGCCTGGTCCTTCACGCGGAGCTCCGAGGAACTGAGTTCCTGTTCGTCTTCGAGTACCTGGGCGACGAGTACTGGATCGCCAGGAAAGACGGCGCGAAGACCAGGGCTCGAGATCTTCGAATGCTCCGCTTTGGCGAAGTCGCGGGCTTCGAGTTCGAGCCGCGGTCGACGCTGCTCGCCGGCTGGAAGAACATCGACAAGTCCACGCCAGGCAGCGTGACGATCACAGGAATCGAGCTGCAACGCACGAGCGGTCCGCGCGCGATCCTGCTTGTCCTCGGCTCACACGGAATCGTCCGGTTCTCCTTCGAGACGCTCCACGAGAGTGGTCGGAGGCTCCGTGACGAGGGGCGACTCCCCGATGGGGCTTGGCGGTACGTGGATGCCGACACGGACGAAGTGGTCCCGTTCGATCACCCTTTCGGCGATCCTCCTGAGACGCGTGGTCGAGTGACGACCAACTGGCAACGATGGGTTGAAGCGGCTCGCGTCTTGGGGCGCACGCCGACCGAGCTCGTGCGGTGTCCGGCGTGCGAGAACGCCAACCTCACGGTCGAGGATGTCTTCCCGCATCCCAACGCCGAGGTGTTCGAGCGGTACATGGAGTGTCCGGCATGCGGTGCGAGCAACGCACTCAGGAAGTCCACCGCGCTGGACGACGGTGCCGCGGAGGACTCTCCCCCGTAGTCCTGCAAGACCGCCTCAGTGGGTGGGGGCCGACGCGGAAGCAACGAACAGCAGCGCGGTGACGATCAGCACGGAGCCGACGATCACGCCCGAGATCTTCGCGATCCGGCGCCACCTCACGTGCATGGTCGACACGCACCCCGTGGCCGCTTCGGGCTCGCCGTCGACGGACGCCGAACGCCAACCGGTCGGGCATTCGCCGTCGTCGGTCTGGACGAGGGCGCCAGGACACTTCGATGCGCACTCGACGATCGCGTCGTCGCTGTGATTGGCCTGCGTGCAGCGCTGCAAGCAGCTGACGGCATCGGGATCGTCCGGGCCGACCGAGACCTTCGTGTAGCGGACGCACGCGAAGCTCGACAGGAGCAGCAGGACGATGACCCGTCTCATGAGGTCAGGCTACCGCGACCTCCTGCAACGGGGTGAACCGCTAGCGGCGCGGCGTGTACTCGACGACGCGCCCGCGGGCGTCGAGGGCGATCTCGCAGCAGGCCTCGAACAGCTCGCGGAGGAGGCGACGGCCACGCTGGACGCGCGACTTCATGCCGGAGGGGGAGATGCCCTCGCGCTCGGCGGCGTCGGACATGGTGAGGCCGTCGATCTCGGTGAGGTGCAGCGCCTCGCGGTAGGGAGACGGGAGCATGTCGACGAAGGCGCGGACGAACGCCGAGAGCGAGCCGGCGGCGTCGGCCTGCTCCTCGGCATCGTCGCGCCACTCCGCGGCGAAGGCGTCGTGCTTGGCGCCACGGCGGCCGGCGCGCCGGTGGTGATCGGCGATCGTGTTACGCGCGACGCGGTGGAGCCAGGCGGCGAAGCGGGTCTCGTCGTCGAGCGCGTCGACGCCGGTGTGGACGCGCTGGAGGATCTCCTGCATGACGTCGTCGACGTCCGCGGGCGCGACGCGGCGCTCGACGAACGGCCGGATCTGACCCGCGACGCCGCGGAGATCGCAGGTCACGTGGTCGCGCCTCGACGCACGGGGAAGAGCAGCACCACGTGCAGGATCGCGCCGAGCACCGCGCCGGGCAAGAGGAGGTTCACGAAGGTGTGGACGGCGGCCGAGGGCGCGCCCGCGGCCAGCGAAAAGGCGATGGCGGCGCCGCGCACGGTCAGCGCTGTGCCGTGGAGCAGGTACTCCGAGGTGCGGAGCCCGCCCGAGTAGGCGCGGCTGCGGCGCTCGATCGACATGTCGGCGATCTCGAGGAGCTGGTCCACCGCGAGCAACGCGACGCCGAGCGGCGCCGAGGCGCCCGCGAAGAACAGGACCAGGATCGGCGGAAACAAGGCGGCGCGGCCGGTGTGAAGCCAGTGCTCGACGCGCGTGTCCGGGCGACGGTGCAGCTGCTCGCGGAACAGGTGGACGACGATGCCGTCGACGAACGCGAGCGCGCCGAGAGCGGCGAGGCACGCGATCACGGCGGTGTCGGGATCGAGGCTCATCGCGGCGCGCCGCCGTCGATCGGGAAGCGCGGCGTGCCGTCGGCGACGCGATCGACCCCGAGCCAGAGACGCAGCAGGTGGCGCTTGCGCTCGGGCTCGGCGTGGTCCTCGTACGCGGTGCGCTTGTGCAGGACGAAGCAGTTGCGCAGCCACTGGACGTCGCCGGGCTGGAAGTCCATGTCGAGGTAGAACGCGGGATCGTTGGCGGTGGCCTCGTAGAGGGCGAGCACCTCGCGCTGCGCGTCGGTGAGCGGCGGGACGCCGTCGACGCCCTGGGCGTTGCGGATGTACCAGCCGATGAAGAACGACTCGATCTTGTCGCCCGCGATCGTGACGATGGGACGAGGGAGCGCCTCCGGCAGCCCGCGGGCCTTCGCGCCGGGGACGCGGAAGAACCACGGCTGGAGCAGGAGCAGCGCGAGATCGGGCCGCGCGTCGCGGAGTGCCTGGTAGACGCGGACCGAGCTGACGATCCGGCTCGCACCGCCGCTGCGCGCGGTGCGGAGCGCGAGCAGGCCGATCACGTCGGCGCCGTCGGTGTGGAAGTCCTGCTCGGCGCGCGTGCGGTAGAGGCGGACGTCGGGATCGCTCGGGCTCTCGCCGGTGTCGCGGATGTCGGTGATCGTCTCGCCTTCGAAGTTCTGCGGCATCGGGCGACCGAGCGCGCGCCCCATCATCGTGTAGAGGGTCGCGAGGGTCGCGCGGTCGTGGCCGGCGACAGGCACGCCGCGGAGCAGGATCAAGCCCGGGCCGGTGGTGAGCGCGGTCGCGGTGATCGCCGTGGCGTCGGCGATGGTCGCGTGGACGGCGGGCTCGACCTGCTCGTTCCTGGCGATCGCGAGGAGCAGGCGCGCGAGCTCGCGGCGCACCTCCGCCGGCAGCTCGTGGATGCAGCCCTCCGGCCCGAGGTCGGGGCCGACGAAGTCACCGGGGAGAGCGGTCATGCACCCTGATGACGCCGGCCGATCGAAACGGACGCAAGAAAGATCGCGGTTGACCTCGCTCGCTGGTCGTGTCGAGCTGAGCCCGAGTGATCGCCGCCGTGGAGGCTGCGCTGCGTGCGCCCGTCGATGGCCGAGGGGCGCGATCGATCGCGAGGTCGAGGCGTTGCGGACCGCGGGGGGGCAGGGACAGCTGCTCGACTTCTACGCCGGCGACTTTGGCGGCGCGCGCGCGGTAATCGGCCGGATCGAGCGAGCGTGCGAGCGGTCGGCGCGGAGCCGGCGCGAGCATATGCTCGCAACCGCGCGCGATCCTCGCGGAAAAACATTCTGCAACGCCGATGTCGATCCGGCGGCGCGCCGATCGTCGCTCGGATACACCACCGAGTCACAGCGCGCGCCGTTCGGCATCGGCGTGCAGAACGGCGAGGAGCCGGAGGTCGAGATCCGGCCGCTGTACGACGCGTCGGACTTCGAGCCGGGCAAGGGCGCCTAGGAGATCGCATCCCGCGCTCATCCGTCCGGGCAGATGCCAACCTGCGAGCTACGTCGCGCGCGGCGAAGCGCGGCCGGCCTATCAGCGGGCGTTCGCCGCGCAGCTGGCGGTTGCCACCGGCGCGCCACCGTCCGCTTGACCGAGTGTCAGCCGAGCACGACGCGCCACGCCCACGTGAGCTGCGCGATCACCGCGGACGTGACGACGAACCACTCGGCGGCGCGCATCGTCGTCGACAGCACGCGGTGCGGGTGGCGCAGGCGATCGTGGGCGCGGCGCTGGATCACGGCGGCGGCGTCGGCATCGACGTCGGCGGTGATCGCCTCGGTCCGCAGGTAGCTCCACAGCTCGTCGTCGGTCATGAAGTGCTCCTTTGCGAGTCCGGATCGAGCGCGGGGGAAAGCATGGCGCGGGCGCGCGACAGCCGCTGGCGCACCGCCTCCGGGGTCAGCCCGAGCGCGGCGCCGGCGTCGGCGGCGGACAGGCCCTCGATCGCGACCAGGAGGATCACCTCGCGGTGGCCGACCGGGAGCTGGCCGAGGGCTCGCTCGACGCGCTGCTGGGTCGCGCTCTGCGCCATCGCCTCGAACGGCGTCGGCCCGGGCGCCGGCGGGCGCTCGGCGAGCTCGGCCGCGAGCGCGAACGTGACCTGCTGCGCCCGCGCGTGGCTGACCATCACGTGGTGCGCGACGGTGAACAGCCACGCGCGCAGCCGGGTGTCGGGGCGGAGCCCGCGCGCGGCCTTCGCCAGCCGCAGGAACACCTCCTGCGTCAGGTCCTCCGCGAGATCGCGGCGTCCGGTCATCCGGGCCAGGTAGCCGAACACGCGCCCCCGGTACGCCGCGAACACCCCGTCGAACGCCGCCGGATCGCCGTGCAGCAGCCCGACCAGCCAGCGCTCGTCCTCGAGGCGGTCGGCGTCGGCGCGCGATTCCACCCCCGCACAACGCCCCACGGCAGGGCGCGTGACAAGAAAACGTCGGTGCGATTTCTGTGTCACGCCGCCCGGGCGGCCGCGTTCACCCCGCAATGGCCGACTTCATCCGCGCTGGGGGAGCCCCGATCTGGATCGTGCTGGCGCTGTCGATCCCGATGCTCTACCTCGGCGTCCGGTTCGCGATCGCCGCCGACGCTCGCCGGCTCGCGATGCTGCGTGGGCTGACCTGGGCCCAGGTGTTCGCGGTGGGCTCCGGCGTCGCCTCCAACGTGGTGGCGGTGATGTGGAACGTCGGCCGCACGACCGACGACGAGCCGGTCCTGCCGCGGATCCTCATCGGCCTCGGCGAGGCGCTGACCCCGGCCGTGCTCGGCCTGACGACGCTCTCCGTCGCCTGGATCCTGATCACGTTCGGGCTGCGGCGGACGCCGCGGTCCGAGCTCGAACGTTGACCTTCGAAGGAGCTCCCATGACCCGCATGATCCTGTCGTCCCTGGTCCTCGCGCTCGCCGCCTGCGGTGGCGCCGACTCGCCCGCCGAGTCGGACACCACTCCGAACACGCAGCCCGAGGCGGCCACCGCGGTCACGCCGCGCGACACCTGCGTGGCGCTGCACGAGCGTCAGCGCGAGTGCACCGACGTCTACCTGCCGGCGCTGGTCGACGCTCGGATCGCGAACGACCTTCCGGCCGGCATCGCGGCCCGCGCGGCGGAGCCGGGCGGCCGTGACGCGCTGCTGGCGACGGCGGAGGCCGAGTGGGCCGACGACTCGACCGACGCGTCGATCAGCGGAACCTGCGACGCCATGCTTGCCGAGATGCCGCCCGAGCAGGCCGAGGGCCTGGCGGGGCAGGCCACCCAGTGCCTGGCCACCGACGCCTGCCAGGCGTTCGTCGACTGCGTGATCCCGATGACCGTCTCGATCTGGCAGAGCGCTCCGAACCAATGAGTCAGATCGCGCGCCGTCCGGACATCAAGGCCTTGAACTCGCGGTGGAGCCACGCGCGCGTCGCTGCCGCGCTTGCGCGGCCGGAGCTTGATCGCCTTGGTCACGCCGGCGCGCTGGCAGGAGCTCCTCGCGACGGGCCAGGCCAAGGCCGCGCTGCGGCTCCGGGCAGTCCACTTCCCTGCGTGGCGTCGAGACGGTGCTCCTGGTCGAGGATGAAGGCCAGGTGCGGGCCGCGAGGGCCGCGGTCTTGCGTCGCAATGGCTACAACGTGCTCGACGCGCAGAACGGCGGCTGCGCCCCGAGCTGAAGGTGCTGTACATGTCGGGGTACACGGCCAGCGCGACGTGAGGTCTCAGCCGGGGCTCGCCGGTCCGAACCAGGTGGTCAGGGCGTCGCGGAGGCCGTGGTCCGTGCCGTCGCCGACCCACGCGACGTGGCCGTCGGGGCGGATCAGCACGGCGGCAGGAGCGGCGACCGCGCCGAGCACCGGGAGCTCCCACGCGGCGGCGTGGCGAGCGTGGATCCGTCGCACGCGATCCGCCCACGGCGTGAGGTCGAGGGCGGCGGGATCGCCGAGGTCGAGCAGGAAAGGTCGGGCCTCGTGGAGGAGGGTGAACACCCGGCGCGGACCGTCGTCGGTGGCGAGCTCGAGATCGGGCATGCGGCGCCCGAGCAGGGGATGTCCCGCGCCGAGGTCGTAGTGGATGTCGAGGCCGGACATCAGCGCGCCGTAGCGCCTTCGGGGCTCGTCCATCTTCATCAGCTCGGAGATCGTGGTGCGCAGCGCCGCGGTGCGGTCGTCCCCGCGGTTGAGCGCGGTCTGCGCCAGGTTGATCTCGAGCACGCGCGCGCCCACGGGGTGACGCTCGGCCTGGTAGGTGTCGAGCAGGCTGTCCGGCGAGGTGCCGTGGACCACCTGGGCGAGCTTCCATCCCAGGTTCACGGCGTCCTGGACGCCGAGGTTGAGCCCCTGTCCGCCCGTCGGCGAGTGGACGTGCGCCGCGTCGCCGGCGAGGAGCACGCGGCGCTCGCGGTACGACGCCGCCTGCCGGGCCATGTCCGTGAACCGCGAGATCCATGTGACGCGGTGGACGCCGAAGTCGGTGCCGTAGACGGCGACGAGCGCCTCGCGGAGGTCGTCGAGGGTCGCGTCCTCGCCTTGCCTGACGCGGGGCTCCGTCGACACCATCCGCACGCGCTTGCCGTCGTCGAGCTTGGCGAGGGCATGGATGCCCCGGGCGTCCCGGCGCATGCCCCACGCCGGCTCGTCGGTCATCTCGCCCTCGGCGATCAGGTAGCTGGTCGAAGGATCCCACCCCGGGAACTCGATGCCGGCTTGCTTGCGGACGAGGCTGCGACCGCCGTCGCATCCGACCAGGTAGCGCGCGCGCAACGTCCGGCCGTCGGACAGCGCGACGTCGACGCCGGTGTCGTCCTGGACGAAGCCGGTCACGTCGCGCTCGCGATGGATCGGCACCCCGAGCTCGCCGATCCACGCGGCGAGGACGCGCTCGATGCCCTCCTGCGCCAGCGCGAGCCCGTAGTTGTGGCGGGTCGGCGCGTCCGTGATGTCGAGCGGGTTCATCGCGAAGCCCGCGACCTGCATGATCGTGCCCTGCGCGAGGAAGCGCTCCGCGAGGCCACGCTGATCGAACACCTCGATCGTGCGCGCGTGCAGCCCGCCGGCCCGCGCGCCCTCGAGGTGCTGGTCGGCGCGCCGTTCGACGATCGCGACGTCGACGCGGGCCAGCGCGAGCTCGCCCGCGAGCATCATCCCCGTCGGTCCTGCGCCGGCGATCACCACCGCGTGCGTCGTCATGTCCACGACTCTAGTGGAGGTGTGGTCATCGTTGCGGTCACGCAACAGCGTGTTGGCGGCGCGGGGGCTGTCGTGCGGGCCGGATCGGCGGCATGGTGAGGTCCATGAGCTCGAACGACTCGATCGCCAGGATGCCGACCGTGTTCCTGCCGCATGGCGGCGGGCCGTGGCCGTTCGTCGAGGTCGGCTTCGTCGAACCGCGCGAGCGGCAGGCGCTGATCGACTACCTGGCCGGGATCCCGGCGCAGCTGCCGCGGCGGCCCCGGGCGATGGTCGTGGTGTCGGCGCACTGGGAGGCGCCGGTGCCGACCGTGATGACGAGCGCGCGGCCGTCGATGCTCTACGACTACTACGGGTTCCCGCCGGCAT
>Ga0163144_10021931_pt1 | contig 12673 bp, 19 predicted proteins | sample OliLak19BULKMAT1_FD_123175 | JGI IMG/M metagenome (GOLD analysis project Ga0163144, IMG submission 123175) | Freshwater microbial mat bacterial communities from Lake Vanda, McMurdo Dry Valleys, Antarctica - Oligotrophic Lake LV.19.BULKMAT1 | ecosystem: Environmental > Aquatic > Freshwater >... | reverse complement strand
TGGAGAACTATTTTGCGCACCAATATATAGTAATCCTATCGGATAAGAATAGTAGAGAGAGGGGATTTTTTCTTGGGGGCTGCGCCCCCAGTGCCCCCACTTTTTTACGAATGAAATAGGATTACTATAGAACAAAAACCGCCCTGATATAGAGCGGTTTCTGCAAATCGATAAAATGGGGATAGTGTGACCTCGACTGGAATTAAGTCGGCACTGTCAGCATCCTCACGTCGCATTCCCCTTTGGGATGCGTTCGGCGTGAGGATGTCGTATGAAATCCGCACCTAATCGCCTAACACCATTCATCTTCGGCATAGACTGCACTATCTTTCATGGAGAACTCGCGCTACTCCTGATTGGCGGTGCAGCATGACCACTGCACTGCTTAGTACACTGCCACAGCAACCGCTGATCGATGCTGGCTACGCAATTGCACCCAACCGGCCAGAAAACCCACGAGTGCTGCGAAGCGCAAAGCGTACGGACTGGCAAGCCTCAGATGTGCTTGGTGAACTCCCTCCAGAACTTGGCGATACGATTGCCTTCCTGCACTTCCTGCACGATGATCACAAGGGCTATTTCTGCATTAATGCGGGCGTTGCTGACGATACCGCCATCACGGGTATTCGGATGCTCTTACCCGATGCTGATCACCCCGACGTAGAATCAAGCCGCCGATGGTTCTACTATGATCCGGCCAGGCCTGACATCCTGCTGAGTGCAGCCCGCTATGTGCAGACCCTTGAAGCTGAACACGGCAATGTCTACACCACCCGCACCCTTTTTCGTTCCAAGAGTGCAAAAGCGTCCTACGCCTCTGCCAGCCCGATTGTGTTCATTGACGACGCACCCCGCGAAACACCACTCGCCTATCACTTGTATGTTGCTACCGGCACCGGAAACGGGCAAGCCTATTACAAGCTGAGTACCAATGCAAAGAAGCAGGACACACGCCATCTGACGAAGGCACTGGGTGGTGATCCGACTGGCATTGCTGAGAATAAGCTCCTACGTATCCCTGGTACGCGTAACACCAAAGCCAAGCACGGTGGGAATTATGCCGTTGCCATTGAACTGGAGCTATCCGGTACCTACACGCCTGATCAGATTCGCGCTTGCTTCCCAACTGCTGAAGGCGATACTGACCAACCCGAGCGTACACGCGCCGCCAAGCCGTGGGAGGCTGATAAAGAGCAACGCTTGGCTATTGTGTACCGCAGCGTCAAGCGACTGCTGACACCAGACGGCCACCCGCGTGTCATCAAGAACGTTGTGTACACAAATCAGGGCTGGCGGATCTTCTGTGACCCTTCCCACTATAGCTCGTACAAACATCCCTCTGGCTCATGGGATGCATCGAATGTGCGATGGATACGTACCAAGTCACTGATCATTCGTGGCGTGACTGATGAGCAGGCCGCAGCGATAGTGTATGCCTGTGAAGATTCCAAGACTATTCACCAGAAGGGATCAATTGCCGTTTGGAATGACATCAAGGCGTGCGTTGACGAGTGGCGGGCACGCTATCCGCAGGTAGCCATCAGCAACTACTCGCAGTGGCTTCAACATGATATGCTCCGCACTTCTGATAACACCGCACCAGCAGTCGAGATACCCCGGCCCAAGATTGGCCGACCACGTACCGCACCCAACCTTGAACATATTCTGGCAACCTATCACACCCATGCACGCAATGGCAGGTTGCACCAGAGCCGCCGTGAGCGTGCGGCCCTCCTCCAGTGTTCGACGGCAACGCTTGATCGCTGCGAGAACATCTTGCGTACACGGGGCGACATTCTGATATACACCAGTGCTGATCGGCGATCCAGTTGGGTAGAACTGATGAGTCAGTGCGGTGTTATCAAAACGATTGAAGATGCTTGCACAAGCACACCAGAGGCGCAGATCGGTGTTATCAAAATTCCTGATTGCACTGCCCTTGTGATAACACCAGTGGTGCAGGTAGTGGATCGCATTGCAACGCCACAAAATGAGGTTCCCTCATGCGCGCATGCGTGTGTAGTTACTCACGTTGTGCCAGCAGACACTCCGATCTCGATACCTGAACAACAACAAATATGCGTTCCGCCAATTGGCGAACCTACACAGGCCATAGGGATTATCCCAGTGGCCGATGAGCAGCTATTTCGTAAACAGCAGGCGATTGAGGCAGCAGGCGTGATACCAGAGCCGATTGGTTCTGTGTTGGAAACAACACTAGCGCTCGATCTCGATGAGCCAATACCAGCAGAAACGCTTGGGCAGCAGCGATTACGCCTCATGGAAATGCTCGATTGGCCATCGGGAACGTTTACGATGGAAGAACTATGCCAGCGTGCAGCAGCGCGGGCTTCTCCGAGGGGTGGCAACGTTGCCACTCAGGTTCAGGGAAGGGCCATATGAGCCGAACGCGAGCGCCACGACTTGATGACAATCTTGATAGCGTTGATCGGTCACTCATCGCATTTTGGGATTGCGCTGAAGCCATTCGCGATCACTACGGGGTCGTGATTGCAACGCGATCCATTCGCGCAGGACTCAAGCTGATGAATGCAGTTGCAGATGGGCTGTTGCCAGATACCACGGAAACAGACGATCTGACACCTGAGCAACTAGAAAATCTAGTTGAGATGGCGCGACTTATACGATCTTGGGTGTAAGTGATTGAGCGAGGAAAGGAACCGAACACTATGAGTGGCGAACCACGAACCAACCGAAGAGGCTTTGCTGGACTGTTTGATCTGATTGGTGATGTTGAACTGCTTGATGCGGCAGCAATCGCGACTGCACCGCCACGCACACCAGAAGAGCTTGCTCAATGGTGCGCCGCTGGATTTCAGGCTAAGACGCAGAGTTGAACACCATGAGCACTGAATGTGAGGGGCGATGAACGGGCATAATCCAGCAGCGCCACAGAAGATCAAGATTGCCGAACGGCGGGCGATGGCACTCGAACTGCGGAAGCAGGGCGGCTCCTATCGCGTAATCGCCGAACGGCTCAGGCACGAGGAAGGTATATCTCCAACCTATAGCACCGGGCAGGCCTACAGCGATGTGCAGTCCGAGCTGAACCGGATTGCCACAGAAAACGGCGAAAAGGCCCAGGAGGTCTTAACGCTTGACTTGCAACGGCTCGATACGATGCTGATGAGCCTCTGGCCGAAGATGCTGAAAGGCGATTACTTTGCCTTTGATCGGATACTGGCAGTCCTTGATCGACGCGCTCGCTATTTCAATCTCACTAGCCCCGTGCAGATGAACGCGACCCAGATCACTGCACAACAGGCGAATGTCAACATCGGCGGAAATCAGCAGGTGAACAATGCCACGTTCCAGCAGTTCACGCAGCTATTGCAGATGGGCGAGGCAGATCTGGCAGCGGTTATTGAGCAGCAACAGGCGCAGCTCGCCGCCTATAGCGCCGTTCTCACCCCTATCGATCAGCAGGAGTAATTGATTATGCACAAAAGAAATCAACCAGGGCGGATCAGGTCGGGGCTTGCCTATATGAAAGGCTTTGTATCTGGGATTGTGGAGGGATTAAATACGCGACATGGCAACATTCCGCTGCTTGATGCGACGCTCCTTGAGCGTCATATGGAACCGTATGCGTTACAGCGCGTTGGAAAAACGCTACGAGCCGAGGGTCGCTGCTACTGGTCGTATGAGGTTGATCAAGATCATGGTGTGTTTCGGATCGATTGTCATGGCCGCGAAGATGGCAGCATCGATTTCATCGCCGCATCGATCATGCATGCGCAGCTCCTCCCAGATAGCACCCTTGCCCAGCAGTGCTTAGGGGCCGTTGGTGCCGTTCCCTATCAGCATGCTTGATAGTGCTATTGGCGCTGTGCGTGGCATGGTTGACGCTGGTAAGTCGGCGCTCTCGCCGATCACCGCGCAAGGCGGGCTATCTGGTGCATTGGGTGGCAACGTTGCCAGTAAATCAGTCACGATTGTGAATAATAATCAGATCAAAGATAGCGTGGATGTTGAGCTGCTGGCGCAACGCATCAAGCGCATAATACTGAATGAGATGAGGTAGTCAATACCAGGATCAGGCAAGCGCAAGGCCGGCGCACGCTCTGTTGTGCTACCGGCCTTGTCCTATGTGCGACTTCCGCACACCATTGCACATCACGTATGCGGATTGTTTGAATGTCGCACACTGCTCGCACACGGAGCGGTTCCATGTGTGCGACGTTCGCAGAAATAGGGGCGACAGGTTTGCGGCTGGTGTGCGAGGAGCATGGGCATTCGCATGCTGTTTGCACAGGTTGAAGCAAATACTGTGCGAGCATCGCGTAGGAGCGTGCATCTGGTGTGCGAATGGCCTCATACCTCGCACACCGCAGCCTGTGGCGTGATCTAGGTATCGAGCTGATCGAGGGCAGCCAGAACGAAAGCGGCGACATCAATGGCCCGCTGCGCTCGTCTGCGGAGGTCAGGTAGTGTGCCAATATTGGCCTGATAGTCAGCATCGTTACGTTCTGAGCGAAGCTGGAAGAGATGCGCCCCAATGGTCATACGCGCACGATAGCGGCTCTTGCGAAAGGCCTCAATCACGGTTTGATGTGCGTCCATGCGCGGGAGGCGTTCCCCATCACGCAGATACTGCGCTCGCGCTCGCCAGAAGGCTGCATAGTAGGCGCGACTGATGGCAGATCGCAGATTGGCCGCTTCCAGATCGAGCGGCGTTCCGTCCGGTGGAAGAGTTGCCAGTTGGTGAGCGCTGCCCAGGAAGGCACGACCATCAAAGCTCATAGTTCACCGAGAATAACCATGACATCCCGTTGTATGTCATACGGCAGATCGAGATACCATTTGTCGAGGAGCACATTCATTCGCTCAATCACTGCCGGTGTCTCCATATTGGTGCGAATCCGAATGAGTAGCGTTTCTCGCCCATCTTCCGGGTCAACATGTACCTCTAGTCGTAGCGGCGCACCAGGAAAGAACAGGGCGATCTTTTCCGGCGCTTCGGCCAGAAGGCTGGCCAGGTGCGAACGAGCGGCCACGAAGGCGCGTACCTCGGTAGGTTCAACGACTTCATACTGATCGGCCACTTCAGCTGTCAGGATCGGTTCGGCAAGGACGGTCATAACTGGCTCCTTTATGTACAGGTATTATGCCACATACTGATGACTTTTGTACATAAATCATTGGTCTGAAAGGGTGGCAACGTTGCCACTTGAACTCGTGGTAAAGCTTTAATCGACTAGTTCTGATTGGTTCGCTTCTGGTAACACATGCTTCCCGATCTCATCAAAATGCATATGCCATTGAAAGAGAAATGCGGTAATGTCAGGGCGACGAGCCAGAATATACGGTAATCGTCGATCAAGTGACTGAGCAATAATCACGCCTCGAACCCGATGGCCAGGTTCAGCGAGATGGATCTGCACCCAGGCAATAGCCCGATCAATCTGAGCAACAATGCGATCCGGCGCTCGATCACGTTTCAATTCAATAACAACATAGTCGTTCTGTTCATTGAGGCAAAGTATATCAATTTCAGCAGCATCCGTGCGAAAACGAACGCCCAGCGGTCTTCGCTCTGGAGGGGTATCGGGAGGATTGTAGATACGCCAATCAGGAAACAATGACGAAAAATGTTCAACAATGTAGGCTTCTGCATCTCGTTCTAAGAGCATTTGGCGAGGTATTCGGTTGGTTTCTGGCACTGCTCCTGTTGGTTCTGGCGTGGGTACAGCTTGGCGCTGCCTCTCATCAAACCAGACAAGAACAATAATCACGCCAACAATCAAGAAGACGATTGTTCCAGCGCCGATGAAAGCGCCCCAAAATGCTGACCAATCCATGTTGTACCCTCAGTGTGGTGGCAACGTTGCCACTTGTACTGAAGATACCGATAGTGAGCTGGCCAAAGTAACGCAATGAACCTTGGGTCATTTCTTCCCAAGCGCCTGGTGCAGCGCCGCCCGAGCAGCCTGATATCGGGCATTGGTCGATCCTGGTGTGTAGCCAAGCCCCTTCAAAGCAGCTGTTTCCCCAACAGTCCCTGACTGTACGAGCTTTGCAATCGATGTCCAGTCGATACCATCGACATTCACAACAACGGCGCTGGAGGGTATTTCTGGCCCTTCTGGCGCTTGTTGTTGTTGTTGTGAACAATCAGGAGCATCCCCACAATTGCCCGTTGCAACGCCAGCAACACCCGTTGTGAGTTGTTGTTCTATACCGAGCGCACTCGCCAACAGGCGATCAGCTGTCATGTGTGGATTGTTGGTCGGCAGCTGCTCGATAACCGGCAGCACGAGATCACTCGCGTGATAGTCCAATGGCACGGTGCTGAGGATTGCACCATCTTCGATCAACTCTACGCCTTGATTGGTCATGCGTGTATCGAGCCGCACGAACGAATCAAGCAGCCGCGTCTGACCTTCAAGGCCGAGTGTCTTGGCTTGGGTATCCGTAGCAATCAGGATAATACTCACACCGATCTTGCGCCCACGGCGTGCGAGATCCGCGACGTTCTCAATCGCGTCAGGCGTATTGCGGAGGACGTTCGGCGATTCGTCAATTAGCACCAGCAGCGGATTGAATGAGCGCTTGCCACGCTGAAAGGCCGCACGGCGGGTTTTAGCAATGGCCTGCACATCGGCCAGAGCGCGGCTGATCGCCTCATACTCATCAGGGCTGCCGATCATTCGCGCCCCAGCAGGCCATGCAGCCCCTTCGGGATCGCAGATCAGGACATCTGCGCCTGCACGCAGATAGGAGCGAACCATCGCACGAGCTGCGGTGCTTTTGCCAGAGCCAGGCGCACCAACCAAAAGCCAGCGACGCCCGTCCTGCAAAAGGGTTCGCGTGACGGATGCGGATGCCGCTTCCTGACGCGATGGGCTGGCTTCTGGCATCTGCCGTACATAGTGCGCTATCAGCCTTGACCATCGTGCCACAGCAGCCCGTGCATGGGGCCAACGGTCACGAATGGCAATCGCGGCTAGGAAGCAGACACAGGCAATCGCCCCAATTACCTGAAAGAGCATGGCCTGATTGTCGCTCATTCTTTCCTCGCTTAGGACAGTACTTCTTTCAGCAGTGCCCGTACCGTTGGCTCGGGAACTAACGCGATGCCAAGCCCCATGAGGCCGCACAGCCCGATACTTGTTCCATCACTGGTACTAAACAGATGGGTAAACAGTTTCCGCCCATTGGCCCAATCGAGCAACCCGAGAGCACTGGTGGCAACATCGAAGGCTAATACGCCAGCCCAGATCAGCCACAGCATCGGGATGCGGCCCTTGCCGGCCAACGTTCCGATCTCCAATGCGGTGATACCGACAGGAATAAGCCAGGCCAGCAGCCCCCAGGTTACGAGCGGCAATCCCCAGCTCGCCAGTGTTGCTAAGGTAAACACACCGCCAAGATACCAGATCGCTGCAACCAGGCACAGTGCAACCAGCAGGGCCGCTTTATACAGCCCAGTGGTGTAAGCCGTGTTGCTTGTGCGACGTGGGCGCGATTGTGCTACTGGTTGGGCCGGTACTGCTGGTTGCGCAGCGATAGGCGGTTGCTCCTGTTGCTTGCGGAGCAGATCGGCGATCAATTCCTGGTTTGTCATACGTCCATGCTCCTTTATGCCAAAAGTGTCGTATTTTGTAAGAAAGCCGATACGGATACGGTATACTTGGGAGCGAAGAACTCAGGTTGCCGCCTGAGCGCTTCGCCCTCAGCCCGTTACAACGTTTGCGGTTCCAGCCAACGCGGTGTAACGGGCAAGCCTTGCATCTTCAACTGAGAGCAGATCGGCCCCGCTATCCGCCTTGTAATAGGCGGCTAACTTTGCCAGTGTATCTAGCTCTACTCCTTTTGCGGTTCCGCTCTCCAATCGACTCAGTGTGCTGATAGCGATGCCAGTAGTTTCACTGACATCTTTCAACGTGATATTGCGCTGCTCTCTTGCGGACATCTCGCGGCGCAACTGCCTGAATCGAAATGCCACTTTCTTCGCCATCCAAACCTCCATATCTAACCTACCCACTAATGATATACGCTAAATAATATATCGTCAATAGCAAAATACTGCTTGACAGCGCTTAATATATCAATATAATTAGCGTATACACTAAAATAAACTAGCGTAAATAACAAGAAGCCCTGCTAGTGTTCTTACCACAAGCAGGGCAGATGCAAGGAAGGGATGAGCTTCAATGCCCAGCAATTCTACCACTCCTGTCAGCGCTGCTACTCGCGCCTTTGGCGTTGAGATCGAGTGCTACCTGCCCAATGAGCACTGCCCAGATCGAACCTCGCACGTTGTTGGAACGCCTATTGATTGGGCACCAGATGGCTGGCATGCCAAGCGTGATGGGAGCCTGACTGTTGCGCCTGCTGGCTATCGTGGTGTAGAGCTGGTCAGCCCTAAGCTCGCTGGTGAGCAAGGCTTGATCGAAGTCGTGTTCGTGGCTGATTTCATCAGAGATGAGCTGGCAGCACAGGTGAATGATACCTGTGGCGTGCATGTGCATGTGGATGCCAGCGACTTGAATGCTGCTCAGATTGAACGTGTCAAAGCGCTGTTTATCAAATTTGAGAAGCTGGTGTATGCCTTGTGTGGTGAGCAGGCCAGGACGCGCTACACCAGCGCCTATTGCAGCCCTTCGACTGTTTGGGGCAAGACAAACGAGCGTGGCCCACGCTATCGTTCGCTGAACCTCACCAATATCTACCCTGGTGGCAAGAACACGATTGAGTTTCGCCTGTTCTGTGGCAGTGTCGATGCTGAGTTGATTGTGACTGCTATTCAGACATGCGTTGCCTTGGTGGTGAAGGCAGCGAGTGATAGCAAGATCACCAACCACAAGACGCCACACACATTCATCAAGGGCATTGTGAAGGGCGCTGAGATGGTTCCTAACTGCCCCTACAACGACTTAGTGCTGATTGCCGCCCTGCAAGGCCAGCGTGCCAGCATCTAGGCGCTATCAGTCACGAGGGCGCTGGCCAGGGACAAGCTCGCCAGCGCTCAGGACAGGCGACACGTACAGGAGAGCGAACCAGCACAGAAAAGCCCCATCAGTGTTCAGACCACTGACAGGGCATCGCATAGGAAGGAACCCCCAATGCCCAACCATTCTACCATCGTGAGCGAGCGCTTCTGCTGCAAATACTGCCAGTCAGATGTCGCAATCGAAGTCGAGCCAGGTGGCGATCTCAGCTACGTCTGCCAGAACGAGCGCTGCAAGTGGGCCTGTTCTGTGGATTGCCTTGAAGCACTCGCATTCAAGCCACAGCCCCTCACACCAGCGCCAATGGCCCTCGGTGCGGCAACCTATGTGCAACGCGCTGCACAGGCCAGCGACCCAAGCACCGCCCTGCTGAACGAGCAATCCGCCGAACGTGAATTGGCTGGTGCCAATGCCTACACGCATAGTATCGAGATTGTGAGGCTTGCCCGATGAACGACCAATCAACCAACACAACGATCCAGATCGAGCGCGATGAGGAGAGCCATTGCACGACATTCTCAATTGGTCAGGCCGCACTTGATATTCTCGATTTAGGTGGCTGCAATCTCATACTCCAAGATGCCTGTATGGCGCTTGACGATATGAACCTCCTCAATGATCTGTTGCAGATTGTGCAGGCTGCGTTGCTGCTTCGGGGGGCGCGATCATGAAGATCGTTCAACTTCCGCCTATTCTGCACGACCCACGACTGCTCTTGCTGGTGAAGATCGCGCCACTTGGCCTCCATCAGGACATACGCATTTGTATTGAGGCTGGCACTGATCCCAATCCTGAGCCAGGTGCAACCAGTAGCCGACTGGCGATCTACGCAAATGGGCAGCTCACACAGCGCTATGTGCTCAAGGACGATGACAGCAGGACGGTTTGGGGCAAAGTCTGGAAAGCCTACCTTGCTACACACCTTGCAGCGCTGGACGCCGCCGGACTGCTTCCTGCTCCCGAAGGAGGATCGCGCCATGCATAACGCCGCTGATGAGCGCTTTGAGCAACTGGTACCCAAGTGCCAGAAGGCCGTCAAGAAGGCGCTGTGGCATTGCCAGCAGGCTGATCAGGAGGATGCTACCCAAGTGGCCTTAATCGAGGTTTGGAAGAAGCTGAACGAGCCGGAGACGGCTGGCAATACCGATAGTTGGTTCATTCAGCGTAGTACGCTCTATGCACGCGATTACGCAACGCGCATGGTCTATCGTCATCAGGATCGCCACATACCCTACATGCTGCATGAAGATGAGAACGTGTGTTCTGTGGGTGGCAACGTTGCCACCCCTGAGCCAACGACGACCGGCCAGATCGACCAGGCCGAGGAGCTGGCCGACTATCAGGCGCTCCTAGGTCGTTTCACGAACCCGATCATCGCACATTGCGCCTGGTTGTTGAGTAGTGGCTGGAATAAAAGCGAGACAACACGCCAGCTTGGTATCTCACGGAAGGCGTTTAGCCAGCATATACAGGAGCTGCGAACGACCCTCCGCTAATTCATATGTCGTAAATTGATGCGATCTATATACTAATCCATATGAATTTGTACTGATCTATATGGAATTTGAGGGATGTACAGGGTAGAACATGCGTGGTATTCTTAAGCCATCTTTCCCTGAGAGTAACAGGGGTACAAATCCAGCAACAAAACTGGGTTGCGCGTATCAAGTGGTGAGCGCCCACTTTCTATCGACTAGACATCGGTAGGAAGTGGGCTTTTTGTATATTTGTAGCAATTTGTGGCAAAGCAAAACGTCGCTCCTGGCAGAGCGACGTTAAGAAAAGGTATGATGGGGGTGTTCGGCCCATCATACATTGCCCCTTTTCTTACGTCAATATTCTGCCAGGAGCAGCCCTGAATGAAGGAGCTACTATGAGTACATGTCCCAAGTATTTGCAAGCCATCTTTAATGGTGATGAACCAACCTTCGCGAATATTCCACTTTGCAATGTACCCTCAGCTGGCGATGAATCAGCATTGATTGGTGTGCTGGCTCGTATTTTGGTTGATCTTTGTACGCGTTCCACGCCTGAAACGATCACATTCCCGCGTCCATTGAAACGATTGGAGGCGGCATGAGGGCAAAGCGTTGCGCTATCTACTGTCGGGTATCAAGTGATGAGCAGGTGCGCGACGGCTACAGTCTTGATGAGCAGGAGCGGGCTGGACGCGAGAAGGCGTCCCGTGAAGGATGGGATGTGGTGTCTGTTCATCGTGATGAAGGGAAAACCGGTACCAACGATAATCGCACTCAGCTTCAGGCGATCAAAGCCTTAGCCGCTGCACACACCATTGATATCATATTCATTCGCGATCTCTCGCGCCTGGCACGTGGGCTGAAACTTCAGGAGCAATTGATCGATGATCTCCTGAGTGCCCATGTGCATATTTGGCAGTCGGATGGCCCAGTCGTCAAGCACGATGATGCCGGTGATATCGATCCCGATTCGCGCATGCTGGCCCAGATTATCGGTTCCACTAACGAGCGCTACAGCCGCGATCTGGCACGGCGTGTCAAGGGTGGCCTAAATCAGAAGGCCATGCAAGGGCGTGCGGTTGGCCCAGTGTCGTTCGGCTATGCCTGGCAGTATGAACGCAATGCAAACGGTGACAAGCTCCGTCAAACCGCACAGATGGTACCAACCACCGATGCGATAATTGTTGTTGAGATCTTCACTCGCTATGTTACGGCCTGCTATAGTGATCTCAGCCTGGCACAGGAACTCAATCACGAGGGTCTGACCTTTTGCCGGCGTGGGCAGCAACACAAGCGCGTACCTTTCACTGCTGATACGATTGGTGGGATACTACAGAACCGAGCCTATCTCGGTGAGATCAACTATCAAGGAATTACACGAGCAGGTACACACAAACCGATCATTGATGATGAACTGTTTGACCGAGTGCATGCTATTCGGCAGCGACGTAGCAAGGCCGGAAGCGGGCGTAAGGCTGGAACACCAGCCCATGAGACACTGCTTCGAGAGATTGTGTATTGTGGCGGCTGTGGATCACGTCTACACATCTGCACCAGTGGCAAGGCCGCAAGCCGCATCAAATATTATCGCTGTGGACAGCGGCGTAATAGTGGGACGTGTGCGGAACCCATGCTCCCGGTTGCCATTGCTGATGAGCGTATGCTTCAGCTGCTGCGCTCACTCGCGATCCCGGCTGGCATTCGTGATGCTGCCATTGCCCTCGCACAGCAACACCTAGCACAACCGATCACGCCTGGCATTGATCGCATGCAAGTGCAGCAACGACTTGAGCGGTTGAAAACGCTGTTCAAGTTGGGTGATATGGATGAGCAGGAGTATCTTCGTGAGCGTGCAACACTTCAATCACTACTGGCTGATGTGCCACTGATGCCACGCTTGCTTGATGTGCAACGTGCTGCGGCCCTGCTGAGCGATATGAGCATGCTGCTTGATGCCAGCAGCCCCGAACACCAGCGGGCGCTCTTGCATCAAGTCTTCGATACCGTCTGGATGACAAAAGCCGGGATACGAGCATTACGCCCGGCCCCGGCTTTTCGTCTGTTGATTGGAATAGCAGCCCGTGAGGATGCTGACTCTGTGACCTCGACTGGACTCGAACCAGTAACCTCCAGCTCCGGAGGCTGGCGCTCTATCCATTGAGCTACGAGGCCATTAATTAGCAAGATTGTAGCATTGGCCCGCAAAGCTGTCAAGGCGAC
>Ga0163144_10021930_pt1 | contig 12673 bp, 11 predicted proteins | sample OliLak19BULKMAT1_FD_123175 | JGI IMG/M metagenome (GOLD analysis project Ga0163144, IMG submission 123175) | Freshwater microbial mat bacterial communities from Lake Vanda, McMurdo Dry Valleys, Antarctica - Oligotrophic Lake LV.19.BULKMAT1 | ecosystem: Environmental > Aquatic > Freshwater >... | reverse complement strand
GACGCCCGAAGAGGTGTACTACGACAACCTGACAGCACGGCTCACGGCCGCCTAGTCAGACCACTGCAAGGCACCACTTAAGGAATGGAACATTCTGTCCAACCAGGTGGGGCCACCTCTCTGTGCATCTTTCCGTGCCGACAACCTTCAGACTAGACTGACAGATTATCTTGCAGCCAGGAAGGCTAAGAGGCCGGTCAGCGGACACATAACACGGTCTTTTCATAAAATGAATCTAACTCGAAATGAATTCAGAAAACTATTCACTCGTGCCGGCTTCACTGTGGACTTTATTGCCCCAGTGGAGAATATGCCGATCCTTTATAAGTTAGCTTTTTTTCGCTCCTCAGGCCACAGAGATTTTGATGAAAATAAGGCACGGATGGAGGGATATCGTTTGTCGTGGTTGGGGCAGCGATTACAGAATGTGCTGATGTGGGTTTCCCCAAGCCAATTCTGCAATATTTACGTTCCGATCGCGCATAAGGATTAGCCATGCATACTTCTTCTAAGGATGTGGTTGGAGCGACGCATCATATTGGTAGTCTCGGTGGGCGTGATGAACAGCGTTGTTTTGCTTTTGGCACCAAGGCTGAAACCTTATGGCGACTCAAGAGCCTAGTTACTCAGGCTGTGATCCCAGACCTGTATTTCTTCTCATCGAGGGAATGGGAGCGCTCGATGAACCATATTCTCGACACTATTCATGAGCGTTTCGACAAGAAGGTATTGGCAGTCAGGAGCAGCGCGCTGGCTGAAGACGGCGCCGGAGGCTCTATGGCAGGCGCCTTTTTGACCAAACTAAATGTGGGTGGCAATAGCCGTGCGGAGCTTGAGGACGCGATCGATCAAGTCGTGCGGTCTATGACTGGAAATCATCGAGATCAGGTGCTCGTGCAGCCGATGTTAGATGATGTGGCAGTCAGCGGGGTCATCATGACTTTTGATATAGTGCATGGCGCTCCGTATTACTGCATAGACTTCGACGACGAAAGTGGCCGGACAGATGTTGTAACTAGTGGCGGCAGCGGCCATAAAAGCTTGTTCGTTTATCGGTACGCCGATAGCAGTATGGTGAGGTCTTCAAGGGTTGCCTCCTTTTTGCGCTTGGCTCGGGAACTGGAGGAGATTTGCGAATGTGCTGCCCTCAATATTGAATTTGGCATGAACAAGGTGGGGCAGCTAATTCTGTTCCAAGTCAGAAGAATCACACTCTCGCGTAAATGGCACCCTGTTACTGAACGGCGCGCCAAAAGACAGTTGGCCTATGTTGAGAGTTTTGTGCGCAATTGCTCAAGGAGGCGCGATGGCGTCGTGGGGAATCGAACCATTCTCGCTATCATGCCGGACTGGAACCCCGCTGAGATCATCGGGACCACCCCACGTCCGCTCGCTGCGTCTCTCTATCGAGAGTTGATTACCAAGTCGGTCTGGTGTCATGCGCGCGCCTCCATGGGGTACCGATTTCTGGGTGATGTTGAGCTGATGGTACTCATCAATAACCATCCCTATATTGATGTTCGCAATAGCCTCAATTCATTTCTCCCGGCGCGCTTGTCGGATGGCATAGGCGAAAAATTGGTCAATGCATGGCTCACGAGGCTTGAGGATCATCCTGAATTGCATGACAAGATAGAGTTTGACATCGTGCCCACGTGTTTGGACTTCTGTTTTTTCGACGACTTCAAGGCTCGATATCCAGAGGTACTGGACAAAGGAGAGTTTGCAACTTTCAGCGCTGAGCTGACCGACCTTACTCGCACCAGTTTGAACCCGTTGCCTACCATCAATAGCTTGGATCCTGCACTCGAGGCTACTGCTAGCCTCGATAGGCTGGAACTCCCGGAAATTCTTGATGGGGACGCGTATGCCTACCTGGCCAGAGCTGACTTCCTTCTGGCACTGTGCCGGAAACTTGGCGCCGCATCGTTTGCAATCGTTGCTCGCCACGCGTTCATTGCTGAAGCGATTTTTCGTTCAGCCGTCAGACGTGGGGCGATCACTGACAGTCGTCTGACTGAATTGAAACGTGATATCCATAGCATTACCGGTAGCATGGTGGAAGAGTATGCCCAGGTCTGCCAGGGCCAACTGTCACATGAAGAGTTCCTTCGCAAGTATGGCCATTTGCGCCCCGGCACTTACGAAATTACCTCACTGCGATATGATGAACGTGATGACTTGTTTCTAGGGGATATGCCGAGCCTTCCACCGGCAGAAGTATCTCAGTTCACATTGACCAGTGAAGAGCGGGCATCCCTTGAAGTCTTGCTGGAGGAGACAGGACTCAATGTGGTGAATGCCGAACAACTTGTAGATTATGCCCGCAAGGCAATTGCAGGTCGCGAATATGTGAAATTCGTCTTCACCAGAACACTTTCTGACGCTCTGTCGATGGTTGTGCGCTGGGGTGAATATCATGGTTTGTCACGCGAGGACCTGTCTTTTTTGGAATGGCCAGAAATCGCCAAGTGTCTCACTCATCCTGTTATGGATGACGTGGATAGGCACTATCTCGATTTGGCAGAAATGGCTCGCAGAAGTATGGCGGCTGCACATGCCTTCCGGCTTGGACATATTATCTTTGGTGTTGGCGACATTTATGTGGCCACCCTTAACCGGAGCGTCCCGAATTATGTCGGCATCGGAGTAGCGTCCGGGCCTGTGGTTCAACTCGAGGCCAACACGCCCACCAGTGTCAATATCAAGGATATGATCGTATGCGTTGAGAATGCAGATCCTGGATTCGACTGGATATTTACCAAAGGCCCTGGTGCTTTAATTACACGGTTCGGCGGTGCGAATTCCCATATGGCGGTTCGGTGTGCTGAATTTGGTTTGCCTGCAGCGATTGGTTGCGGCGATCAAATTTATCATAGGGTCGTCGCCGCGAGCAGTGTTGAGCTTAACTGTGCTGAAAAGATTGTGAGGCCTCTGTATGCCGAGTAACGGGCTTCGCATCGGTCTCACGATGCGAGTGTTGGAGGTGCAAGGCTACCATGAGCCACTTGATGCCTTGGCTCAAGAGTGGTCAGAATTCCTGAGTGTCACGTTCCCGGACGCATCATGGATGCCAGTACCCAATCTCGGGGCAAATAAGGTTCGTGTGTACTGTGAAAAATGGGGTGTCAATCGTTTGATTCTGACGGGCGGTGAGGATCTTGGTGTATCTCTGATTCGAGATACAACCGAACAGGATTTATTGACTTGGGCGCGGTTGCGCAGTGTGCCCGTATTCGGCGTATGTCGTGGGATGCAGGTGATGGCAGTTTCGTCTGGTGTGGACTTGAAGTCCCTGAGCGGGCATGCACGGACGCGTCATAGAGTACAGGGGGACTTTGGGCATGAAGTGAATAGTTTTCACAAATACGGACTGGCCGAGTGCCCGAAAGGCTTTAAGGTCTCCGCTAGAGCTGAAGATGGTGAAATCGAGGCCATGAGCAATACAGCATTTCGCTGTGAGGGCTGGATGTGGCACCCGGAACGAGAACAACCCTTTCAATCAGCCGACATTGACCGACTCCGAAAGTTGTTTGAATGAAAGCCATTATATTGGCTGCCGGGCGCGGTAGCCGCATGAAAGATTTGACCGATGATCGACCCAAGTGCCTCGTGGAATTGCACGGGAAAGCCTTGCTTGATTGGCAACTTGCCGCGCTACACGAAGCAGGGATCAGCGAGGTTGCTATCGTCACTGGCTACAGGCGAGAGCTGCTTTCGAGGTGTGGACTGGTCGAGTTCCACAACCCGCGCTGGGCTGAAACAAATATGTTGTCGTCCTTGGCTTGCGCCCAGGAGTGGTTGCTGGCTGAGCCATGTATTGTGAGTTATTCGGATATTTTCTATGAAGCCTCGGCAGTGAAGCTGTTGATGATGAGTGCGGCCAGTTTAGCAATTACTTACGATCCGCACTGGTTAAAACTTTGGGAAAAGCGTTTTGGTGATCCGTTGCTTGATGCAGAAACGTTCCGCATGAATTCGGATAAGAACCTGGTTGAAATTGGTCACAAGCCGAAATCAGTCGAGGAAGTGCAAGGACAATACATGGGGCTAGTGCGCGTAACTCCGGAAGGCTGGGGCGAACTGTTGAGGGTACGTGCGGGTCTATCGGCTGCAGAATGTGATCTGATGCACATGACGGGATCATTGCAAAAAGTCATTGAGGAAGGTCGCCTTGTTGTACATGCAATTGCTTATGAGCAATCGTGGGGTGAAATTGATTCAGTGGGCGATTTGTTGGCATATCAGGAAGGAAGTGTGCTTGGCGATCGGAACTGAGTGTCTGGAAGTATGGCTCAATATGTTCAATGATTGAGGCTGTGTGGCCGAGGGGTTGGCGAAAAGATGGTTGGGGCATATGCAAGAGGGAAGTGAGCTTGGAGCTGACCAACCTTTGGTCACTGTAATTATTCCTTCATATAATCATGAGAGATATATTTCTCAATCCATTGAGAGTGTGGTTTCTCAGTCATACAAAAACATAGAGGTTATTGTGATTGACGATGGGTCGAAAGACCAGTCGGTGACGCTCATTAACGGCTTGGCAGATAAGTATGGCTTTGTTGTAATTGCCCGAGAGAATCGGGGTGTCGCGAAGACGCTCAACGAAGGTATTGGATTGGCACGTGGCAAATACATGAGTTTTTTGGCATCCGATGATTATTATTTCCCACGGCGAATCGAGAATGCCATATTTCAACTGAAGGAATCTGCCGACAAGGTGGCGTTTGTATATTGTGACGGTTGTATTGTGAATGATGCGGGCCAAAGAATTGGTTTGTTCGGGGATAGGCATCCTCGCCCTCTTGTGGGTAGCATTTATGACAATTTGCTGGTTGGGAATTGGATCCCGAGTATCGGTGTGACTTACAAGACGGATGTACTCAAGCAGTTTATGTTCGACGAACGATTCATGATCGAGGATCACACACTATTTCTGCGCATGTTTAAAAACGAAAATCACGAGCTGAAGTTTTATAACGATCTCGGCTTTGCCTATCGGTGGCATGGAAATAATATTTCTAAGCCTGGGAAATTAATGGACATCGAAAATAAGTTGATTCAACGCTATTTCGAAGATGCAGGAAGATATGGTGAATTCAAGCGACAATTGAAAGCTCGATCTTTTCCAAAGATTGAAGTAATGCGATGGAATAACCTTTACCTGTTGTGCCTTCATTTGCTTAGATTATTTCGGAAGAAATTGGCATGATTTCTTCTCTTCAGCGCAGCGGGTGATGAGCGAGACGAAGGGTCGTGAGCGCGGCCATCAGGGCGCATCGCGCCGCCCCCATTCCATGCGGTGGCGGTAGTACGTTGCCCGGCTCAATGCCACGCCGCACAGGCCCGCTGAGCTGGCAGACCGTTCACCGTGACCAGGCACGTGACGATCTCCCGCCGCTCGGCGGGCGCAGAGCGTTTTCGCGAGGACATTCTTGAGTACACATTCTTCAGGGACCGAGGGGCGTACTTCCGTTTGAATCGGTCGTTCTCGTATTCGAGCTCCTTCAGCCGCTAGACGTCCGACGTCGCTAAACCCGCGTACGTGGCCTTCCACTAGCAGTACGTTGTGGAATTGATGCCGTAGCTCCGCCAGATCTTATTGACGGGTCGACCGGCATCGGCCTCCTTTAGGATGCTGTCGATATAGGTCTCGGTGAGTTTCGACTGGCGCATAGGGAGCCTCCTGGCCAGGGTGGCTATTGCGCCAGAATGTTGTCCTTTCGGACTGCCTGCTTTTCAGAGGAGCGTACGCATCTTCCTGCTGGTAATCTGCAACATGCGGATTGTTTGGATCTTGTGGCGTACTTGCCCTGAGAGTGCCATGATCGGGCAATATTTTCTGAGTCTACAGATAGTTCATGTAGTGCCTAACCTGAGCGGTCCTCGCTTTCCAGACGATAAAGCTCTGGCAAAGCAGCCTCGAAGGGACTTGATTCAATAGGAGGAATCGGTCTGCCACCCGAACCTCATGTGCGATCAGGAAACTTGTACCCTTAGTATTTCGAATACGGAACAAACGGGTCCTCTGTACCTAGCAGGCTGCGGAAACACTCGCTCGTTCATTGGGCGAAACCCAAGAGAAGCACAACATTTATCGGAGCGAGTGAAATGCCTCAGTCTGAGCCGTTCGCCTGTTCCGATCTAAGGAAATGGGGTTTTCGAGTGAGGTTGAGGTCATGCCGGAGACCAGAAGCGACGATTCGGAAGAGGCTCGAATAATTTTTCCACGTAGCCTGCTAGAGCTGTCTATGTTGAAACGGCACCTTGAAGGACGGTTAACGTATAGCGCGTCGGGGGAAAGCATAACCATCGTTTACTTTGCTAAGTCCACTTCTGTTGGGCCAACCAGTCGGTACAGAATATTCCAGTTTCTTCCTATTTTGAAGGAGAACGGAATTAAATGTATTGTCCACCCCTTATTTGATGAGCAGTATTGGAGAATTCTTGAAATTCAGTCGTCTCTTCGTCGCGTAATAGCAAAGATGGCATACGTAGTTGGCCGATTTCTACGAAGGGCTTGGGATGTCCTGACCATCGGAGATGCTGATCTCGTCGTCATAGAAGGGCAACTGTTCCCGTACATGCCCGCTCTCGCTGAACGAATGTTAGCGAGGCTTCGTTATCGGGTTGTTATCGAACTCGACGATGCCATTTATCTCACGCGAGGACATCGATGGAAGATTCCATCACTGTTGGCCATTGCGTCAGGAGCGATCGTGGGCAATGAAGTGCTTGCGCAATATGCCAGACGATACGCAGCTCAGGTCTTTGTGGTCCCAACAGTGGTCGACACCCAGCGGTTTGTCCCCGTGCAGAGGCGCGGGCGATTGATTGGTGCCGCAACTGAAAAACCTGTCACGGTCGTTTGGATTGGCCTAGCGTATAATTTGGGATACTTGAACATCGTCGCTCCTGTGCTGAGAGAATTGCAGGATAAAGGGCTTATCAAGTTCAGGGTTGTCTGTTCTCGGCCTCCACGGTTGCCTGGTCTTATGGTCGAATTCAGAGCCTGGCAATTAGAGCAAGAAGTGGAGCTGCTTCAAGATTGTCATATTGGGATCATGCCGCTACCTAACACAGAGTGGGCCAAAGGGAAATGTGCACTGAAGCTGCTGCAGTACATGTCTGTCGGGATGGCAACGGTAGCCTCGCCAGTGGGAGTCAACCGAGAGATTATTTCGGATGGAGAAACCGGATACCTCGCCGTAACCGAACAGGATTGGAGGGACAGGCTTGCTCAGCTCTGTCAGGATGCAGCATTTCGTGAGCGAATGGGACGTGCGGCGCGGAAAACAGTAGAGGAACGTTATTCATTGCATGTCTGGGGGCCGCGCTTGGCGAAGCAGTATCAGGAGATAACAGGCAACGCTATTTCGTCCCATGTTAGCGATTCGGTCACGCAACCGTTAAGTAGGCATAACTAGATGCTCCTTCTTTCATTAACATGTGCCATGGCCTTCCTGCTTTCCTTGTATGGTGTGCCTATCGCCAGGCGGGCTGCGCTAAAATTCGGCATCGTGGATGCGCCGGATGGGCGATTGAAGCATCAGCGTGAGCCGGTGCCTTATTTCGGTGGACTAGCGATTTATCTCGCCTTTCTCATAAGCCTGGCGTTTACCTTTGAATTCCGCCACGACGTTCTCGGGATTGTCTTGGGTGGAACCATCGTGGTGATGCTTGGCCTGATCGATGATTTTGGTGTGTTGACCCCCGCAACGAAATTAGTAGGCCAACTCCTCGCCGTCTTCGTATTGATCAAGAGTGGAATCAGGATTGAGATTGCGGCGCTGCCAGAGTGGGTGGACCTCACGCTGACGGTGTTCTGGATGGTGGGATTGATCAATGCCTTCAATCTACTCGATATCATGGACGGTCTCTCGGCCGGCGTGGGGGCCGTCAGCGCGAGTTGTCTGCTTGTCGTGGCCTTGCTGCAAGGCGACCAAACTATTGCCGTGATGCTTGTTGCGTTGCTCGGAAGCCTGCTGGGATTCCTCAAGTACAACTGGCATCCGGCTCGGATTTACATGGGAGATACAGGGGCCATGTTCATCGGGCTGTTGCTGGGAGCGATGACCATGATTGAGCAATATCCCAGTGACCATCCTCTTTCGCTCCTCACTCCCGTGTTTATTGTAGGGATTCCAATATTTGACACCCTGTTTGTGATGTACGTTCGCTATAGACGTGGACTTCCCATCTTTTGGGGGAGCCCGGATCACGCCGCGATTAGACTGCGTCATTGGGGGATGTCAGTCCCACAGATCGTGATTACGAGCTATGTGGCTACGGCAGTCGTGGGAGTAATCGGCCTTATGATGCTGTCAGTCAGCCTGGAAGTGGGGTGGATGCTCTGTGCGGGGACAGCTGGCGCACTCTTACTCTTGACCATGCTATTGAGAAAGGTCGATACCCGTCGGCCTGGGCAGGTTGATGTCTCATCATCAGACAGTGGAGGAGCAAAAGCAGCATGATTCTCATCGTCGGAGCCGGTTTAGCTGGCCTCAGTGCGGCCTATCATCTTTCCGGGCTTCCGTATCGTCTCTATGAGCGAGAGCAGGAGGTCGGTGGCTTATGCCGTTCCTACAAGAAGGATGGCTTTACCTTCGATTACACCGGACATCTGCTCCATTTCCGTCAAGCGGAAATCAAAGCTCTGGTGGAAACGCTTTTGGCCGGAAAGCTACAGAAACATGCCCGGCAATCGTTCATCTATTCTCACCGGACTTATACGGAATATCCATTTCAGGTCAATACATTTGGGCTTCCGCCGGAGGTGGTGCGAGAGTGTTTGATGGGGTTTATCGCCACCCTCACGAATCAGCACGCCGGCCCTGCGCCAGATGATCGATCGTTCAAAGAGTGGATTCTCGATAATCTCGGCGAGGGCATGGCCAAGCATTTCATGCTGCCGTTCAATGAAAAACTGTGGCAGGTCTCGCTAGACGAACTGACGTCGGACTGGGTGTCGTGGCTGGTGCCGAAACCCGAGCTGAAGGATGTGGTGAACGGTGCTTTGGGTATCAAAGACAAAGCCTTCGGCTATAACCCGTCGTTTCTCTACCCTGCGAACGACGGTATCAAAGCACTTCCAGAGTCCTTCCTGCCCGGGATCGACGGGATCACCCATGGCGCGGAACTCATAGAAGTGGACACCAAGCGCCGTCGCGCCATTTTTCACGATCACACGAAAGGCGGAACGAGAGAAGAGCGATATGAGTCGCTGGTCTCGACGATTCCGATCCCGGAGCTGATCCGTCGCTGCCTCGATTTCCCTGCTCCATTGAAAGAAGCAGCGGCCGCGTTACGCTGGGTCTCGGTCTATAATATTAACTTGGGGATCGGTCGCGAGCAGGTGTCGGATAAACATTGGATCTATTTTCCAGAAAAGGACTATCCCTTCTACCGCGCCGGATTCCCCATGAACTTTTCTCCTTCGCTAGGGCGTCCTGGTTGCAGTTCGATGTATGTGGAGATGTCGCATAAGCCGATGGAGCACCAGTCTGCGGAGCAGTTGATCGGTCTGGTGCGTTCCGGTCTGGAGCAGGCCAGCATCCTTCGCCCTGACGATGAGCTGGTGGTCTCGGATGTCAAAGATCTTCAGTATGCCTATGTCTATTTTGATCGCCATCGTGCGAAGGCGGTGCCGGCCATTCTCGCCGAGCTTGAGCGCCGGGGAGTTTACTCGGTCGGTCGCTATGGGCGCTGGGAACATACATCGATGGAAGATGCCATCGGGCAAGGGAAGCAGGTCTCTGAGCGTCTGAGAGCCCAATACGGGTATCAAGCCTCAGCCTGAGGAACACGGCGTGTATACCGTTTGTCACATCATTACCAAGCTTGACCTTGGCGGGGCTCAGAAAATCACGTTACGGACGGTGGCGCATCTCGATCGATCAAAATTTCGTCCGGTTCTCATCGTTGGTGGAGAAGTAGGCGAACTCGATGCGGATGCGACCGGCATTTCTGGTACAGGGTTCTATCGGGTCCCATCGCTTGTTCGAGCAATCCGTCCTGTCCAGGATGTCAAGGCACTCTTCTCATTGACGAGGTTATTGCGAAGGATTCGCCCCATGATTGTCCATACCCATAGTTCCAAAGCGGGAATTCTTGGGCGATGGGCGGCGCGGTTTGCAGGGGTTCCCGTGATCGTTCATTCCGTTCATGGATTCGGGTTTACACCCACTCAGCACCCCCTAGTCAAGCGACTCTTGATCCTGTTGGAAAGATGGTCGTCGGCATTTACGAAGTGGGTTTTTACCGACTCGGAAGCAAACAGGCAGCAAGGGATTGCGTTAGGTTTGTTTACAGGGGACCGATCGGCCATGTTGCCTCCGGGAATCGATCTTCATGCGATTCGGGCTGTTCGGATCGATCGCAACGACAAGCGGCGTAGTCTCGGACTCGATCCTATTCGACCATTGATCGGCATGGTCGCTCCGTTCAAGCCTCAGAAATCACCACTTGATTTTGTTCGTGTGGCCTCACGCGTCTGTCGGCACCGGTCGGATGCACATTTTGTCATGGTCGGGGATGGCGAACTGCGCCAAGCTGTTGAAGCGGAAATTCGTCGTCTGGGTTTGGTGCAATCGATTACGCTGACGGGATGGCGTCGTGATGTTCCTGAGATCATGAAATGTTTGGATGTCTTTCTTCTCACATCGGGATGGGAAGGGTTGCCTCGCGTATACCTAGAAGCGCTTAGCTGCGGAGTGCCGGCGGTTGGGACTTGTGTTGATGGGGCCGCAGAAGTTGTAATCGACGGAGTAAATGGGTTTCTTAAAGAGCCCGGGGATATTGAGGGTCTTGCTAATCGAGTCCTATGGCTGTTGAACCACCCTGAGGAAGCCAAGGCGATGGGGCTACGAGGAATGTCGCTCTCGGAGAAGTTTGACTGCTATGAAGTTGTTCGTCAGCAGGAGTACCGGTATGAGTGGCTGGTGGCAAACGTGCAAAAAGATGACTTGCCTCATGCGCCCGAGCGTGCTACACACCTAAATACATAAACTGTCGGTTGGCCATATGTCAGTGGGGTTTCCATGAACGTTCCCCTTTTGGATCTCAAAGCCCAATATTGCGTCATTAAGACGGAAGTGCTGTCGGCCATCGAGGCTGTCTGCGACGAGCAGGGGTTCGTGCTCGGACCACGCGTCGTGGCGTTCGAGGAGGCGACGGCACAGTATATCGGCAGCCGCTATGCGATAGGTTGCGCTTCCGGGAGCGATGCCTTGTTGCTCTCACTCATGGCGATGGGAGTGAAGGCTGGCGATGAGGTCATCACGATTCCCTTCACATTTTTTGCCACAGCGGGTGCGATTTCACGATTGGGCGCAAAGCCAGTGTTTGTGGATATTCAGCCGGATACGTTTAATATCGATCCGGCACTCATCGAGCAAGCGGTAACCCCTCGTACGAAAGCCATCATTCCCGTTCACCTCTTCGGGCAATGCGCGGATATGGCGGCGATCAATGAGATTGCAAAGCGGAAAAAGATATATGTCATTGAAGATGCCTGCCAGGCGATTGGCGCGGCACAGCAGGGGAAACGTGCCGGGATATTTGGAGACACCGGGTGCTTTAGTTTTTTCCCCTCCAAGAATTTGGGCGGCTTTGGAGATGGGGGGCTCATCACGACGAACGACAAAGCCCTTGCGGACTCCATGGCGATGCTCCGTGTTCATGGGAGCCAGGTTCGCTATCTCCACGAGGCGATTGGGATCAATAGCCGGTTGGACGCGCTCCAGGCTGCTGTACTCCAAATCAAACTCAAGTACCTTGATCAGTGGAACGAGGGGCGACGTCGGAATGCCGAACGGTATCAACAGTTGTTTGCCAAGACGAAGCATGCAGATTGTGTCGTGCTTCCGCCAACGGTGCCGGGGAATTTCCATGTGTATAATCAGTTCACGGTTCGAGTGCCGAAGCGCGATGAATTGCGTACGTTCCTCAAAGAGAAAGGGGTCGGCACTGAAGTGTATTATCCGCTTCCGATGCACCTTCAAAATTGCTATCGTGAGTTAGGACATCAAAAGGGATCGTTCCCTCTGTCAGAACAGGCGGCTGAAGAGGTCATGTCTATCCCGATCTATCCTGAGTTGACAGAGGCGCAGCAGGGCTACGTTGTCGACACGATTGCGGAGTTCTATCGGCGCGCGTAATCCCACTCACGTCCCACCGCTTTTCCCAGCACACCTCTCGTTCCCGCCTATTTCTAGGCCATTTCCGTATTCCATCGTACAATGAATGCACATATCCTTAAGCACAGAAAACGCTATATCGCTGGGCTACGCAGTAGTCAGGAGACATTCAGTCAAGCGGCGCGTCAAGGCGCTCCAGCGGACGCGTTAAAGCGCACCGCTGTGCTTTAACGTGAGACTCAGGCCATAAGGCAGAGGATTGAGAATTGAATTCCTCTTTACTGGAATTGTGCAATCTTACGGCAGAGGAGGGGGCCGCGTACGCATATCAACACGAAGAATTATTCTTATCTGGTGTCAACATGCGACAGGTAAAGTCATGCCGCGGAAGCAACTTGATGCCATTTTTAAGCTGGCGGTTTCAAGTTCCACGTGCAACGGGTGAATGAGGGCGCAGGTGCGCATAGACTTCCAGGGGCGTGGCAACGTCGAGACATTTCCTCGGGCGCGTGTTCAACCGATGGGCGCTGGCATTC
>Ga0163144_10021926_pt1 | contig 12674 bp, 11 predicted proteins | sample OliLak19BULKMAT1_FD_123175 | JGI IMG/M metagenome (GOLD analysis project Ga0163144, IMG submission 123175) | Freshwater microbial mat bacterial communities from Lake Vanda, McMurdo Dry Valleys, Antarctica - Oligotrophic Lake LV.19.BULKMAT1 | ecosystem: Environmental > Aquatic > Freshwater >... | reverse complement strand
CGTGATCCAGCCGTTGGCGGAGATCGCCGCCATCTGCCACGAACGCGGCGTCACGCTCCATTGCGATGCGACGCAGGCGGTCGGCAAGATTCCGGTCGACGTGCGGGAATTGGGCGTCGACCTGATGAGCTTCACCGCTCACAAGATTTACGGCCCGAAAGGAGTCGGCGCCCTCTATGTGCGACGGACCAGGCCGGCGGTGCGGCTGGAGGCGCAGATCACCGGCGGCGGCCAACAAGACGGGCTGCGGAGCGGCACGCTCAACGTGGCGGGGATCGTCGGATTCGCAACAGCGCTACAGTGCTGCGTTGACGAACTGCCGACAGAAATGAAACGGCTGACGGAGTTGCGCAACCGGCTCTGGGAACTACTCCAAAGCCGCATCGCGGGGATCGAATTGTGCGGCCCCACACTGGACCGGCGAGCGGTGGGCGTCAGCCCGCTGCGGCTCCCCGGCAACTTGGACGTCGCCTTCGGAAACGTCGACGGCGAGGCCCTGCTCCTGGCGATGGGCGATCTGGCCGTCAGTTCCGGGGCGGCGTGCAGTTCGACCGACCCGAGTCCCAGCCATGTCCTCCTGGCCCTGGGGCTGAGCGAGGACCTGGCCCGCAGCACCCTCCGGTTCGGGTTGGGACGGTTCAACACGGCGGCGGAAGTCGAATCGGCGGCCGAAACGGTGGCGGCGGCGGTCGAACGATTGCGGGGACTACGGTAACGCGTCTTTTCCCGGCCGGGAAAGTGGTATAATGTTAGCGTACGGGACTGAGCGACCGGTTCGCGCGTGCCCGCCAACCGATCATTCATCGCCCAGTTGACGGGCGGCAAGTTACACCAAAGTTTGCACGGATAAGGCGTCCCACAATGAGCATTGCCCTGACTGAAAAAGCGGCTCTCGAAGTCAAGCGAATCATGGAAGCCCAGAAGTACGAGGACCACGTCCTGCGGGTCGGCGTCTCCGGCGGCGGCTGCAGCGGGTTCAGCTACGCCCTCGGTTTCTCGAAGGATTTCGACGAGACGGTCGACGCGAAGTACGAATTCCACGGCGTGCCGGTAGTGGTCGACAAGAAGAGCGCCCTCTACCTCGACGGCACGACCGTTGACTTCTACGAGGGGATCGACCGCCGCGGGTTCACGTTCGATAACCCGAACGCGGTGAAGAGCTGCGGTTGCGGGAGCTCGTTTCAGGCCTAAGGGCTTGGGGTGAATTCTCTACTTTGAACCAATGAATCGAGAGGCTCGTCCGTCTTGGGCGAGCCTCTTTTTTTTGGCCAAGCCTCCCGATGCCGACGCTTGGCGTGTGGGGTGGCACGCCCAGAGGTACTCCGATGGGCGTGGCGCCGCAGTGAAGGGTTCGCCACGCCCTGCGGAGTACCTTAGGGCGTGCCACCCGCCGCGTTGCGCTACCCCTCGTCGGGGGCAGGGGCTGCGCAGCGGTACAACCGGACTTCGCTTGCCAAAAAAAGCAAAAAGTCGCGGAATCTCCCGACCTACCGGCGACCCATAGGGACAGCCTGACCTAGAGTTTGGATATAGGGAGTGGAGGCTCCGCCCGATCTCCCGATCTACCCCTCCTCTTTTCCTCTTTTCTTGTGACGTGCTTCCATGCTCCGCTTCATTCGACGCTTGTTGACGGAAGAAGACGGCCCTACCGCCGTTGAATACGCCGTCATGTTAGCGCTGATTGTCGGCGTCTGCTTCACGTCGATCAACGCCCTGGCTGATCGTACTGGCGAAAGCTTTGATACTTCAGCAACGGAATTATCGGCTGTCCTTAGTCCCTGACGAGACAATCGGCGATACGACGACTTATTAAACGCCACGGCGACGCGAGGCTTGTCATTGGATGAGCATCGCGTCGCCGTAGCTATAGAAGCGGTATTGTTGCTCGATCGCCTTCGCGTACGCTTCGCGAATCAGTTCCACGCCGCCGAAGGCTTGCACGAGCAGTAGCAGCGTCGTCCGCGGAAAGTGGAAGTTGGTAAGCAGCGCATCAGTCGCCAAGAATTCATACGGCGGCCGAATGAAAAGCCGCGACTCGCCTTGCCATGGGGCGAGCAGTTCGCTGGCGCCCGCGGCCCGTTGCTGGGCGGCGACTGTCTCCAGCGTTCGCACGACGGTAGTGCCGACGTTGACGATGCGGCCCCCTTGGGTGCGCGCCTCGGTGATTTCACGAGCGGCGGCGGCCGAGACCTCGGCCCACTCGGCGTGCATCGGATGGTCGGCCGGATCGGCGACGGCGATCGGGCGGAACGTTCCCATGCCGACGTGGAGCGTCACGGCCGACACGTCGGCCCCCCCCTGCCCGATGGATCGCAGCAAGTCGGGGGTGAAGTGGAGCCCCGCTGTTGGCGCGGCCACGGCGCCAGGTCGGCGGGCGAACGTGGTTTGATAGCGTTCGACGTCGCTGTCGACCATGTTGCCGCCGCGAATGTAAGGCGGCAGCGGCACGCGGCCAATCCGCTCGAGCAGCGGCAGCGTCTCTTGCGGCTCGTCGAGCCGGGCCCGCCACTGGCCATCGTCAAGCCGTTCGATCATCCAGAGCTTCGCCGCGATGCGTCCCTCGCGATCAAGGAGATTCACCGCCTCTGGTTCCTTGAGGTGGCCGCGGGTCTTGCAGACGAGCTTCCAATCCCCCTCCCGGGTCGAACCAAGGTAGAGGCCCTGCCACTGGCCCCCCGTTTCGATCCGCTTGCCGCGAAGTTGGGCCGGGACCACTTTGGTGTCGTTCAGGACGACACGATCGCCGCGGCGGATAAAGTCGGGAAGATCGCGGATGTGGGCATGGTCGATCGTCCCGCGGGTGCGGTCGACGAGCATCAGCCGGGCGTCGACTCGGTTGGGGAGCGGCTCCTGGGCGACGAGTTCGGGCGGAAGGTCGTAGTCGAACCAGGGTTCCATGCGGGCGGAGGTCCTGCGTCAGCGTGTTGTCATTTGATGGTTGAAAGACTGCAAGTATATGCTGGCCAATGCTTTAGCGGCTACCGCAAACAGCGCGAACCGAAGTGCATCCCCCGCGCTAGAGGGAGTTGGCGAGCAGCCCGAAAAGAATTTTTGGGAAACTCGCAACGGGCGTAACCAGTTGGCGGGCCGTCAGAAAAGTTCGCCGAGGGGTGAGCTGGCCGAACTGAGAGCTCTCAAACGGCGTTGACGGAGTTCGGACCTGGGTTATGTTGGGGACCGTTGGTGACGATTGGGGAAAAATGGGGGCCAGATCATGCTGCTAACGGGGTCGTATCGCCGCGCCCTTGATGACAAGCTGCGGCTGGCGATTCCCAAACTGCTTCGCGAGCAATTGCAGGCGGACGCCCCCCTTTATCTGACTCCTGGCTTAGACGGCTGCCTCGCGATTTACCCGCAGGCGGCGTTTGCAGCGCTCGCCGACCGCTTAGCGGCCAGCTCCCCGGCGGCCCGCGAAGTCCGCGACTACAGCCGCCTCTTTTTCTCGCAGGCGACGACCGCGACGCCCGATTCGCAGTGGCGTCTGCGAGTTCCTGCCGAGCTCATCAAGTGGGCCAAGCTGAGCGGCGAGGCGATGATCGTCGGCGTGCGCGACCATATCGAAGTCTGGGCGGCCGAGCGATGGGACGAATACGTCGCCCAGTGCGATGGACAGTACGAACAATTGGCGGAGGCGGCGTTGACGTTGCCTGTCGCTGCGCTGCTGAGGCAGTCTCAAGAGACGGCGGCGGAGAGTTCCACTGCAGAGGAAGGGCGGCGAACACCGCGGTGAGATCTCAGATCTGAGATCTCAAATCTCAAACAAAGGTCATGCACGAGGGAGAAACCAATCACTTCGACCTCCCCAGGGCGACGCCGGCGAGGGCCACAGGCTGGCGTCGCCTTTGGGGAAGTCGTCGAGCCGCTCGCGGTATGGATGCCACGGAGCGGAGGCTGGGACGTGCCGGGAAACTTCACCGGTTGCGGCTCAGCAGCCTCTGCCAGAGTGCAAGGATGCACTCTGGCAGAGGCTTTTTTTGATATTGGAGCCACCGGCTCCGCCGGTGGACGAAGTGCGGAGCGATTTGCCATGGGGACAGTCCACCGGCGGAGCCGGTGGCTTTTATTGACGGTGCGAGTTCTAAGGCACAATACAAGCTCGGGCGCCTCCCGCGCTTCGACGCGGCCAAGTAAGCTGGGTCGATGAGCGATGCGACCGTCCACATTCCTGTGCTGTTCGACGAGGTGCTTGAGCAGCTGCAACCCGCGCCTGGCGGGATCTTCGTCGACGGCACGCTCGGCGGCGGCGGACACACGCGGGCGCTGGCGGAGCGCGTCGGCCCGGAGGGGCGCGTCATTGCCGTTGATCTCGACAACATCGCCGTGGAACGCGCATCGATCACGCTTGCCGGGATGCCAGTCGCCGTCGCCAACGCCAGCTACGCCGACATTCCGGAAGTCCTCGACGAAGTCGGCGTCGCCGCCGTCGACGGCGTACTGCTCGACCTCGGTCTCTCGAGCGATCAGCTCGCCGACGCCGCGCGCGGCTTCAGCTATCTGAGTGAAGGCGAGCTCGACATGCGGTTCGACCTCGATCAAGGCGAACCGGCGTGGCGGATGATCGCGCGCATGAGCGAAGAGCATCTCGCCAACGTCATTTATCAATATGGCGAAGAACGGTTCAGCCGGCGCATCGCGAAGAAAATTGTCGAGCAGCGGCGCTCCGATCCGATTCGCACCGCCGCGCAGCTAGCGGAGCTAGTCCGCTCCTGCGTGCCGCGCAGCCGCGGCCACAACATCGATCCGGCCACTCGCACATTTCAAGCCCTGCGAATTGCGGTAAATGGGGAACTCGATGCCCTACAGACGGCTCTCAAGCGACTCCCCGCCTACTTGAAGCCGGGGGGGCGACTTGCGATCATTAGCTTCCACTCGCTGGAGGACCGAATCGTCAAGGAAGCGTTTCGGGACGATGAGCGACTAAGCGCGATCACGCGGAAGCCGATCGTCGCCAGCGAGGAAGAGTCGAACCGAAACCCGCGAGCGCGGAGCGCCAAGCTGCGCGTCGCCGAGCGGGTCGCCGGTTTGTAACGCGGGACGGACACCCCAACGGACCAAGTATGAATCAACAAGATGTAATCAGTCGCCGCGACGCGGTGATTGGCGTCAGCTTTCTGAGCGTGCTGATGGCCGCCCTTTCGGCGACGATCGTTTATCGGATCGTCGACTCGAAGCCCCCCCGAGGTCCGCGCAAAGCGCCGCTGATCACGGTGGCGCCGCCGGTTGACCTGGAGGGTGAAACGCCGCCGCTGACAACATTCGACGGCAACGTCGAAACCGTATCACACGAAGCGCCGATCGTCACGGGAGCGGACGAGCACGTTAGCAGTGGCGTCGGCGCGACGTCGCCGACGTTCGTAGCGCCCTCGGGGCGCTGAGCGCCCAATGTCGACGTCCCATGCCGCAGCGGCCATTTAGCCCCGCCGCTCGCGGCGGGTCGCGGGGCAAGCCCCGCGGCTCAATGGGCGTGGCGAGATGGTGAGCCGTTAACAGCGCCGCGTTAGTTGTTCACCGGCGGCAGCAGCACCGGCGCCGATGACGACGGCTGCGTGGCCGACGCGGGGGCGATCCATGGTTCGCTCGGCATCGTGGCGACCGCTTCGGGCGTCGGCAAAATCGAGTCGTTCGCAAACGCCATGGCCGGCGGCATGTTGGGTTGCTGCTGGGCAACGATCGAGCGCTCGCCTGCCGGGACAGCGGGCGCGGTCAGCTGGGCGAGCATTTCGTGAGCAGGCTGCATTGTCGGATCAAGGGAGATCGCTTGCCTTAAGAACGGCGTCGCCTCGTCGCCAAGGCCGCGCTCGTTGAGCAGCACCGCCATGTTGTAATTAGCGACCGCCGGCGTATGCACCGCGGCCAAGTGATCCATCGCCGGCTTCATGTGATTCATCTCGACGAGCACTTTCGCCGCGTTGTTACGGTAGAGCGCTTTGCGCGGCTCGATGCGGATCGACTGGTCGAGAATCCTCGCCGCCGTCGGCAAGTCGCCCCGGCGCGCATAGCAGAGAGCCAAGTCGTTCTGAGCAGTCGCGCTCTTGGGATGCGCCTTGGCCGCACGCTGGTACAGCATCTGAGCCACGTCGAGACGACCCTCGCGATCTTCCATCCGCGCGGCGCCGAGCAGCGCGTCGAGGTGCTGCGAGTCCATCGCCAGCGCTTTTTGGTAATGCTGCCGCGCCTGGACGACTTGCCCGTTGCGATGGCTCATTTGGGCCAATGCGACGTGGAGTTCGGGCGTCGCGCTCTTCGGATCGAAGGGGGCGTCGGTCGAAGGCGCCGGCGCTGCCTTCGCCGTTTGCTTATCGCCGAGCATGTCGGGCGAGTATTCTTTCATCGACGCGACGAACTTGTCGGTCCAGCCAGTCGGCTCAGCACTGACGACGGCGCCCGGGGCGCCAGGGGCGCCGCCAGTGGTCGTGAAGCCGCCAAGCGACTCGGGGCCCTTCGTGCTCGTGCAACCGAGGGCGGCGACCGCGAGCATGCAGTTTGCGAACCAGATCTTTCGCATGTTGGCGCCCTCCTTGGCAGACGCACGCACAAGCCATCAACGGCGATGTAGCAACTCGACGGACAAGCAAACGTTAGGGTGAGTTAGTTGGACGACTCGAGGGCGCCAGCCGGCGGCAACATGGGAACTGGCTGGTTGGCCTTGAAGCCCGTGAACACCGCGTCGACCATGCCTGCCGGGTAGCCGTCGTCGCGAACCAGCGTCTCTTGCACGTCGCCCGGCCCGCCCATGTTGAGGTCGCTCACAAACTGCTGGACGGCTTCAACCCGTCCCGTCGTGCGCTCTTGGCTGACGACGCGCTGCACATACAGGACGCGATACTGGGGCGGAGCTTGCGTGAGAATCCACTCGACCTTCAAGCGGCCCGCTTCATTGAGTTGAACGCCGTCGGCCTCGAAATGATACGGACCGAGCAAGTTCTGCCGCCGCCAACCGTTATGGGCCATCACGTCGAACGACTGGCAAATGCCACGGCGCGCCGGCACGATGTACTGGCGCGGCCAGATTGAATTCTGGTAATAGGCCTCTTCACACGTATAGTGGTGAACCGCCGGTCCGGCGGGACTTCCCGGAGCGCAGCGACCGCTTTGGCACGAGCCTTGACAATCGCATTGTTGCGCTTCGGCGGAGGCGGCGGCGATCATCACCGCCGGCAAAGCGAGCCACAGGGCTGATAGTTTCATGAATCGATCCTGCGCGAGACAGTTGGTCGACGACAGCGGAACGGTCGACATCGAGGCGACTCCATGCGGCGAAGACCGCGCGACGTCGCCTTCAAGGCGTTACCGTCGTCAGTATCGACACGAACCGGAAGGTCGCTGCCGAGCTTTTTGCGAGACTGGCAGGGCTTCCCCAAGCGTCAAAGTCGCCGACTCACGCTAGCAGCGACGGCGGCGATGCAAAGGCAACCGCCAAGAGCGCCAAGGGAATACAGAAGTGAGTTGCCCGCGAATCACGCGAATCAGCGCGAATCAGGAATTTGACAAGATTACAGGATTGCGCGGATTGACAGGATTTTGGAAAGCATGAATTCCATCCTGTTGATCCGCGCAATCCTGTAATCCTGTCAAAAAACCAATCGACCTCGCTATTCACGAGGGCGTCCGTCGTTCTCTTCCCTGGAGGTTGATTCAGAACGACGTTGCAGTTCGCCTGCGCCGTCGGATGGCGCCGGTGACGACGCATGCAAGGCCGCCGCTGCGGGTTGCGCCGGTTGTAACGGCTGCCGAAGGAATTTGTTCTGCGGCGACTTGAGAGATTCCTTTGACACTCCATGGAAACGACCTAGGTTTCATTCGTAAGTCGGAATCGTGCAAACGACGCCGGCTCGCAAGCGAATGCAAGCAGGCGTTCGCTGGCGAATGACTTCTCTTCTCTTGCAATGCCGGGTTCACCGGTCGCTTCATGGACGAGGCCAGGCGAAGAGGCGTCAACCGCCGAGCCTGCTGCGTGGTCATCCTCGAACAGGCAAACCGGTCGAAAGGCTGGGACGCAAAGCTAGGGGACGGCGAATCGAAGTATTCGGTTTGACGTCAGCCCGGCCGCCGAAGGGAGACGCGTCGCACCTGTGCGACGCAACGAAATGAATTCACGAGATGGGACGCAGGAAACTTATCGTTTAACTTTTTCGGTTTGAGTGGAGGCGCAGTAAGCAGGCTCCTCAGTTCGGCGACGAACGGAGGCCCCCATTCAGACCAACCACCGAGAGCGTTTTGGCTCTCGACAACCAGTAGGGCGCGGTCGCTCCTGCAGAGGACGACGGCTCGAGAATCGGAGGATACTATGAAGAATCTAGCTTTGAAGGTGCAGCGTTTCCTCAAGTCGGAAGATGGCCCCACCGCGGTTGAGTACGCCGTGATGCTGGCGCTCATCGTGATCGTTTGTTTGACCGCCATTCGGTCGATTGGCACCAACGCCAACACGACGTTTGAAGCGGTCGCCACGGAACTCGGCGGCGCCGCCCCGTGATCTTAGCCGTCACCGCCCTACGACGGTTTGAACGTTGAACAATTGACGACCCTCTCGGAGCACTCCGGCGCTCCGAGAGGTTTTTTATGCGCTGCGGTTATTCCGATTTTCCCCTTAGTTTTGGGGCATCGGCAGCCGCTAACGCCCCTTTTTGTGAGCTAGGCTTGATTGGCGGGATCTCGCGGCTTCCTGCGGTTGGGAAGCCAGCAAGCGCCGCCAATTCCGGAGTTTCAGCCATGATCAGCCTGTTGCCCGAAGACGTCGTTCGCAGCGCGGTTCAATTGGCGTGCTACGGTTTCGCAGCGTTTACTGCCGTCGTGGCCTTCCTCATGACGCCGCGGTGGTAACGGAGGGGAATGCTGAAGGATGAATGCGGAATGCTGAATTTCCCTTCAGCAGTCCGCATTCATCCTTCAGCATTCGGATACAGTATTCGGACTCTAAGGACAGTTACATGTCGGACTTTCAAGAGCTCACTGGCCGCTTGGCCGAAACTTGGCCCTGCTGGGTCGTCACCATCACGCTCGTCGTCGCCGCGGTGATTGACGGGTTGCAGTTGAAGGTGCCGAACTGGATCACCTTCCCGATGATTATTTCGGGCTGGATCTATAGCACCGCGTTCTCACCCTATCCGGGCTGGGAGGGATTGTTCTTGAGCCTGGTCGGCACGGCCGTCGGCCTGGCCGTGTTGCTGCCGGCGTACGCCGTTGGCGGCATGGGAGCTGGCGACGTCAAATTGATGGCCGGCGTCGGCGCCTGGATGTGGGGCACGGTCACGCTCTACGCCTTTGCGGCGACGGCGGTGGTCGGCGGCGTGATCGCCATCGGCATGGTGCTCTATCGCGGCGCTTGGGCCAAGCATCGCGATCAGTTCTGGTCGATCCTCGGCGAAATCGCCACTGTCAAAGATCCCGAACAACTCGCCGCGATTGCCGCCGAGCGGAAGCCGCGGATGTTCCTCCTCCCCTACGGCATCCCGATCGCGATCGGCACCATCGCCTACTTCGCCTGGTCGGGAATGCTCGTTTGACTTCGTCAAAAGCTGTCGGCTGTCAGCTATCGGCTGTCGGCCAGACAAAAAACATGTGAGTCTGTCCGCATTAGCCCCGGCAGGGGCGATATGGTGTAGCCAGGGGCGTAAGCCCCTGGAAGCCGGAAGTTCGACCAGGGGCTGACGCCCCTGGCTACATGATGTCGCCCCTGCCGGGGCTAATGAACCCGAATAATTCCCGGAGTGCCCGTCCGGCTGATAGCTGATAGCCGACAGCCCTTCATCAGCGATTCGGCGTTTGTCGAAAGATTAGATTGAACCGGTTGTGACGAGGGCGCCGAAAACAACGACGAGGCGCGGATTCACGGCGAGCGCTACTGCTCGGCCAGGGCCGCGACTTCATGCCAGGGGGGTATGATGCGTCCGAAATCTTTGATTCTGCTTGCGCTTGCGCTAGGCTGCGGCCTGGTGGCGTCGATTGGCATTAGCCAAGTTCTCGACGGGAACAATCGCCCGGCGGCCGTTGCCACGGCGCCGATTTACGTTGCCCTGCAGAACGTCAACGTCGGCGACCCGCTCACCGAGAAGATGGTCGCGCTCGAGGAATGGCCGAAGGACAAGGTCCCGGTCGGCGCCATTTCCAAATGGGAAGACCTCGAAGATCGCCGTCCGCGCAGCAATATCTACCAGGGCGAACCGCTCCTGGCAAACAAACTGCTCGGCAAGGGGGAGCGGAGCGATCCGATTCAAGGCGTGCCGGCCGGCATGCGGTTGAAGACGATCTCGGTCGACGCCAGCACGAGCGCGGCGGGACTGCTCAGCCCTGGCGACCGCGTCGACGTCCAAATTTTCGTCAGGGCGAATCCCGAGCATGGGATCAACAGCCCGTTCACCAAGATCTTCCTCCAGAACATTCGCGTCTACGCGGTCGACCAGGCGATCGACAAGGCCGCGGACGGTGAAGAATCCCGCAATGTCGCCAAGACGGTGTCGCTCATCGTGACGCCGGCCCAGGCCAATCGGATCAACCTTGCCGAGAACATGGGCGAGATCAGCTTGATCCCCCGCAATCCTGACGATGACGCGGTGGTCGAGGACTCCGAGCAAGGGACCGACGAATTGTTTGGCCGCAGCACGGCGAACGACCGCGAGAGCGAACAGTACTCCGAAACCGGCGATTCGTCCGAAGGGGCGCTGGCGGGCTTTAAGTCGATGATGCAGCAGGCGCTCGACAGCGCCGCAGCCGCATCGGCGGCAAATCCGCAGGAGAAGAAGTCGCACTTCCAGATGAAAATCATCTATCCGAACGAGATCTCCACCGTTCAGTTTTCGGAAGATGGCGAACCGATTAGCGAAACGAACGGACCTGCGTCGAACGTCCCCTTTCCGACCGCGGGGTCGTTCACCGTTCCTACGACGCCGGCGCCAGCCCCGGTTCCCGGACCTGCTCCGGCTCCACCGGACGGAGCGCCGACGCCGTCAGATTTTCCGATTGATCTTCGATTGAAATAACCGAGTTGCGACGTCGCCGCATCGGCGTCGCAGCACTGGAATAGAGACAGCTTCCTCAAGTCACAGAAAACGTGCGGAACTGGTGCGTTGGCGACTCCTCATGCGGGGAGGCGACAAAGCACACGGATGTTCCGAATGTCGGGGTCCACTCGGGTCGGTTTGCCGCTCCCCTGCCCCACCCTAGCGAAGGATGTACACGGATGTACTCAGCCCTTTTTCGCCGTTCTGGCGTTCGGCTCGTCTTGGCGTTCGCGCTGTTCGCGAACACGACGCTCGTGGCGCCGCCGGCGCTCGCGCAGCAACCAGGTTCGGTTGTTCGCAATCTGTCGCAAGCGAACGAACGCCTGGAGATGACGGTCAACACCAGCCAGATTCTCACGCTGGGGACGCGCATTCCGCGGATCGTGGTGAACAACCCCGATCTGGTCACCGCCACGCCAGTGAGCGAGACGCAGGTGCAGATTGCCGCCCGAAAGCCAGGCGTCACACAGATCAATCTCTGGGACGAGAACGGCGAGATCTACACCGTTGATCTCTTAATCTTCGGCGACGTCCGCGAGTTGGAAGTGAACCTCCAGCGGATGTTCCCCTCGTCGTCGCTGCGAGTGATCCGGTTGACGAACAGCTTGATTCTTGAAGGCCAAGTTGATCGACCCGAAATCGTTAGTACGATTCGCCAGTTGGCTGAAGACTACGCTCCCAAGGTGGTCAACAACATCACCGTCGGCGGCGCTCAGCAGATTATGCTGAAAGTGAAGGTGATGGAAGTGAACCGGACCAAGCTGCGGAGCTTGGGTTTTGACTTCGACCTCAGCAGCACCGGCGGATTTTTGACGCAATCCGCATCAGGCGTACTGACGAGCCTTGATCGCGTTGAGAATACGTTCATTGCGCCAACTTCAACCGTCACGTTCGACATCATCAACGGCAACACGCAGTTTTTAGGGACGCTGGAAGCCTTGCAACAAGACAATCTTGTGAAGACGTTGGCCAACCCGACGCTCGTGACCGTCAGCGGCCGGCCGGCGGCGTTCAATGCGGGCGGCGAAATCTTCTTCCAAATCAATAATGGCATCTCCGGCAGCACAGTCGAGTCAGAAGATTTCGGCACGCAGGTCGACTTCCTGCCGATCGTGATGGGCAACGGCCGCATCCGTCTGGAAGTTCGTCCGAAAATCAGCGAGATCGACAACTCAGTGCCGCTCGGCAACGAACTGTTCCGCACTAAAGTGAGCTACGTCGACACGGGCGTCGAGATGCAGGCGGGGCAAACGCTGGCCCTAGCGGGCCTTATGCAAACCCGTGTTCGGTCGCAGCGGCGAGGTTTGCCCTATTTGATGGACGTACCCTTCGTGGGGGCCGCCTTTAGAAAAGTCAAAGAAGAAACGGAAGAAATCGAGCTCCTCATCCTCGTGACTCCTGAGTTCGCCGAAGGGATGGATCCGCACGAAGTACCGCTCTGCGGACCTGGCATGGAAACAATGTCACCCTCCAACGGCGAGCTCTACTGCAAGGGTCTGCTCGAAGTACCAGCTTGCGGCCCCTGCGGCGCCAACGATCCTTGCGTCTGCGCTGCTCCGGGCCTCGGCTGCAATCAGAACGGCTTCGGTCCTTGCGGCGGATCAGGCGGCGGCGAACCCGCAATGGTCACTGACGGCGGCATAAGCGGTCCGAATCGCGCCTATCGCGGCGAAACGT
>Ga0163144_10021924_pt1 | contig 12675 bp, 9 predicted proteins | sample OliLak19BULKMAT1_FD_123175 | JGI IMG/M metagenome (GOLD analysis project Ga0163144, IMG submission 123175) | Freshwater microbial mat bacterial communities from Lake Vanda, McMurdo Dry Valleys, Antarctica - Oligotrophic Lake LV.19.BULKMAT1 | ecosystem: Environmental > Aquatic > Freshwater > Lake... | reverse complement strand
TTCTGGTTCATGATGTTTTTGCATTCTGCCTGAACCGACGTCCTCACATCTACCGCTGTTTGGTCGCTCCCTGCGGCAAGCTTTTAGCTCCTGTCCTCGGGAGCGACCAAACAGAACTCGTCACGTGGAGCCCTCGCCCAGCAGCGAATTACCGCCCGCGCCATGGTGGCTGCGCAGGTGGAAGCCTGGGCGCAACCGCGAGTCGTGCCGGTATGGCGTGTCACGGCGAACGGGATGCACGACGGTCCCGCCACTCCGACGGAACGTAACACGACGCTGGTTGGACTGGCGCGCACGGTCGTCGCATTTCCCGGTGACGCCGCGACCGACGACCTGCTCGCGAAAGCGCGGAAGCGCCGACTGCGAATTTTTGAAAGCCCGGGCCGGCAGATAGCCCCGCGGCCGACGATGGATCGGTCGCTTCTCACCTTGCAACGCGGGCCGCGCCAGCGACCCGGAAATTCGCCCTGACCTTATGAACTCTCCCTTTACTCCACGCATCATTCGTTCGGAAGACGCCGATGCGGTGACGCGATTGCAGACCAAAATCGCGGCGACGGAAAAACTACAGGCGACAATGCAGGCCGCGAATCTGATCGTTCGCAACCGACGGCTGTCCGACGACGAAAAGGTCGCGCAATTGTTCGCCGACTGCGGCCTGCGGGAACCGAGCTCCCGCGGAATGCTCTAGCCCGACTTCGCGGGAAGGATCGGTTTCCCCAATTACCAACTCACGAACAACGGTGCCAATATCCGACGGATGGAGCGACGGCTGAAGGGCTTGGCCGACGAGGGCGGGCGAGCGTCAGTGACGTTCGAGTTTCCCGGCGGACGGGTGGAAGACAGCGCGGAAGAGTGCCGGGTGCGGATCTATCACGATGCGAAGCCGCCGGCCGAAACCATCGCGAAGCTACGGACCTTTGGGTTTCATTGGCCGCCGTCGCTCGGCTGCTGGGGGCGGCTGCGCAACGACTCGGCCAGATACGCAGCAACCCAGATTACCGGGGTGCGCTGGCCGGATGCAGGCGAGACCTCATCGGCCCATCCGACACCGAACGGGCGCCGGCCCCACGACTGTAACCGACCCCGACCGCCATTTCCCACTGGCCCGGCAGGTTGAATTCCGCGTCGCCAGTGAACGGCGGCGGCCCGCTCTCGGCGCCGACCCTCATGGCGAGAAGAAATGACAAGAGCACGAGGTCGGCTCGATGGATTTTTGTGAAAATAATCAGGCAGCCGGCAGCCACAGGGTGAAAGTGCTCCCTGCCCCGGGCGGACTGCCGACCTCCGCGCGGCCCCCGTGGGCGTGCAGGATGGCCTGAACGAAACTCAACCCGAGACCAAGGCCGCGCTGCGAGCGGCTCTTGTCGCCGCGGTAAAGCCGGTCCCAGATGCGCGGCAGATCCTCCGGCGGAATGCCCGGACCTTGGTCGCGCACGACAATCTCAACGGCACCCGCCGCCAGCGCGCGCGCCGTGAGCGTCACTTCCGTTCCCTCCGGGCTGTATTTGAGAGCGTTGTCCGCGAGGTTGGCCACGGCCTGCTGCAGCCGGACCTTGTCGCAAAGGGCCACCAAGTCCGGTGCTACCTCGACAGTGAGTCGGATATTTTTCCCCTCCGCCACGTATTCGTAAAGGTCAACCACGCCGCACAAGAGGTCATTCAGGTTCACCGGCTCGCGGTGCAGCTTCATGGCCCCGGTCTCCGCTTCGGAAATGTCCATGAGCGCGCGCAGCATGGTGAGCACGCGCTCGGTTTCCTCGATGGTGTCAGCCAGCGCTTCGCGGGCGGCGGCCGGATCGGCGGGGTTCTGCAACGCCAACTCGGCCGAACCGCGCATCCGGGCGAGCGGCGTGCGGAGGTCGTGAGCGACATTGTCGAGCGCCTCCCGCATGCCACGGATCAGGGCCTGGTTGCGAGCGAGCATCTGGTTGAGGACGGTGACGAGCTGGCTGAGCTCGTCCTCGCTCCGCCGCTCTGGGACGCGGGCGCCGAGGTCGCCGGTGGCGAGAATGCCGCGGACCGTGGCGAGAATGCCGCGGACCGGCGCGAGCGCGCGCCAGGTCAGCCAAAAACCAATCAACACGCCGACGACAATCGCCGGCACGATGATCCGGGCGAAGACCCCGGCGAATTCGTCCACCAGTTCCCGCCGGTCGGAGGTGCGGGCGCCCGCCTGCAGCAACCGACCGTCGCGCAGGCGCGCCGTGTATACGACCCAGGTGCGGCTGCCATCAGCGGTCGGCACTTCCTGCCAAGTCGGCTTGTCCCCGGGCGGCGGGGCACCATCTACGGTGATGCGTGCCGGATCGAGATCATCCCGGCCGCGATCCTCGGCCGGCTGCACTATGAGTTCAGACGTGCCGTCCGGCCCGACGAGTCGCACGAAGAGCACGTTTTTCTCCAGGTCCTCACCATCGTAAAAATCAGCAAGCAACCGTTCCCTGCCCTCGCGCTCATAACGCACGACCAGTTGTTCCAGCTGCGACTTCACGAGCTCGCGGTCTTTCTTGCGCAACAGGGAGAGCAGCTCGACGTAGGCGAAGGCGAAGAAGGCCAGCGCGAGCAGGCCGAAGAACGCGGCGTAGTAGACGTTCAGTCGGAAGCTGAACGCGCCGGCGACACGCTTAATCCACTTTGAAAACATAACCCGCCCCCCGGACGGTCTGGATGAGTTTGGTATCGAAATCCCGGTCGACCTTGCCGCGCAGACGACAGACGAGCACGTCAACAACATTGGTCTGCGGATCGAAGCTGTAGTCCCACAGCCGCTCCAATAGGAAGGTCTTGGTCAGCACGCGTCCGGCATTGCGCAGCAACAGTTCAAGCAGGGCGAACTCGCGCGTCTGCAACTCGAGCCGACGGCCGGCGCGGACGACCTCGCGAGTGAGTAGGTTGAGGGTAACGCCTCCGCCGGACAGTTCGGAGGCCGCTTCGCCCGGCTGGGCGCGGCGGATGAGCGACTGGACACGGGCGAGCAACTCGGAGAAGGCAAAGGGCTTGGTCAGGTAATCGTCGCCGCCCGCCTGCAGGCCGCAGATGCGGTCTTCGAGTTTGGCGCGGGCACTCAAAATGATGACAGGCAAAGTGTTTTTCTCCACGCGCAACGTCTCAATGAGGGCTAGCCCGTCGAGCTTGGGCAGCATGAGGTCCACCACGGCGGCAGCATAGTGCCCTTGGCGAGCAAGGGCGAGACCGTCGAGACCGTCGGCGGCGCGATCCACCGCAAAGCCGGCCTGTTTGAAGCCGCCGGTGACAAACGCGGCGAGCTTGGAATCGTCCTCAATGACTAGGATGCGCAAGGTGGTGAGTTGTTTTCAACGGGTGACGGTGAAGCGATGCTCCACCAGCACCCGGTCGTCTTGGTTGCGTCCGCTCCATTCGACGGTGACGGCCGGACCGCCGTCATCTACCACGCGCATCAGCCCGAATTGGCCGGGGCCGGGAAAGGTGCCGTGGCTATACGGGCCGCCTTTGACCGAACCCTTGCGATCCAATGCGGCCGCCTGGAACACGGGCGCGCCGACCGTCTTGGCGGGTCCGTAGCGGTTGTTCGATCCGTCATCGATGGCGAGCATGTGGGCGTCGCCGCTGATGATGCACAGGTTGCGGATTCCGTTCTCTTCGATGAAGCCCGCGAGTTCGGCCCGCTCAGTGGTGAAGCCGGTCCAGCGGTCTGCGTTCTCCGCGGCGGTATCGTCGCCGATCCACGGCACGGAGTTGATCCAGACGATCAAAGCGTGGCTGTCGCGTGCGGAGAGCAACTCTCGTTTCAGCCAGGCTTTTTGCTCAGTCCCGAGTATCGTGCGATCTGGTCCTTCGGGCACCGTGCGCGGCGATCTTTCGGAGCGGGCGTCCGCCATGAGGAACCGCACGCGACCGATGGTGAAAGCATGGTAGATGGGTCCGTCCACCGGCACTATCAGCGGGTAGTGCGGCACATTGGTGCGGTAAGCGAGTCGCGAGGCCCCACGGCTGGGCGAAGAACTGTCGGAGTTGTTCGGCCCGAAGTCATGGTCATCCCACATGTAGGCGACCGCCGTGGTGCGGTAGAGCTTGGACTGTGTGGGCGACGCGAGCGCCTTATCATAAGCGGCGTGAAAGAGATTCACCTCATTTTTTGCGATATCCTGGTAGTGCAAGTCGCCGGTGTGGAGAAACAGCAGCGGCTCGTGCGCAGCGATGGTTTGAAAGACCGGATGCGCGGAACCCGTTTCGGCGCAGGAGCCGAGCGCAATCGTGAAGGAGGCTGGACCGACGGGAAACGTGCGCACCCGGCCCGAGGCGGATCCCACCGTATAATGATAGACGGTGTCCGCAGTCAGGCCTGTAACCGGATAGTCGGCGATCCACCCCCCTCCCGCCGACACAACGCTGTCTGCGGCTATCTCCCGGGCGTCGCCTAGGCCGACATCGCGCCCCAGGCGAATGGCCGGCGCAGACTCGCCTTCGTATTTCACCTTGATGCGAACGGAATCAGGCGTGACCGCCCCGCTCCACATCCATCTGACCTCGCCAGCGGAAAGAACAATTGCGAAGCAAAAAACGATACAGACTAGTCGGAATAATTGCATGATAAGGTGGAATTGTTGACGTAAATTGGTTGGCCGAGGATCGTCTCGGACCGAGGAATTTGCGTAGAGCGGTGAGGTGATCCGTGCCGATGACATCAACCCCGGCGGCGCGAAGCACCAGCCAGCAGGCGGGGGTCTCGGGCGTGTTCCAGAAACGGAGCAGCCGGCCCTTTAGATGGGCGCGGGCAACCAAATCCGGCAGCCGCGTCTGCTCCGGAAAATGGACCATCGCCTCTCCGTGCAAAGAATTTCGCCCGGTTATCGCTGATGAGCGGGATAAGGTCGGCCGACGCGCCCGAGTCGAGATCCTCCATGCGACCGTCGAGGGCCGCGCGACAATATGGCTGGACGGACATGAGCCCGCGGGCCCGGTTGCCCGAAATGATGAAGGGGACCAGTCCGGCCAGATCTGGATATTGCGCCAGCACCGCATCAAGCGCCCGCCATGTCGGATCGGCGGAAGTCTTCACGTCGATGAGCAAAATGACCGGGTAGTGCTCTTTTTGCTTCAGCCAGACCCGCAAGGGATCGAGGGAGAGCGATTCCAAAGTGCGGTCAGACCTTACCTGCGTGGACTCGTGTGCAACCAGCAGCCGAACTCCCGCCAGATGCACATCGGCTTCGATGACGTCGAAATGCTGCGCCAAGGCATCCAGCAGCGGTCTGGGTTGCTCGTATTCGTTGTGTGAGTGGGCCCGCGTCCCGGCGACAGCAAGGCCAGAGACAGCCAGAAAGAGCAGAAGTCCGCCAGGGCGCATGAGGGGCGGGCCTACTGCTTTGCCGACGACCCGCGGTGGATGGCCCCCTTGAACAACACACGTCCCTCCCGGTCGATGAACTGGTAATCGAAACGGTCGGGCGTAAGCGTGGCGGCCAGAAAGCCGGATGTGAGGCCATTCGCAAACAGCGAATTGGGCCCGGGGTTCATCTCGCCACGCACCGAGGAACCCGCACCGGAGGTGATGTAGTGGACCGGACCTTCCTTGATAACTTCCATGTCGTGGTCGTGCCCGTTGAGGTAGGCTTGCACGCCGTATTTTTCCAGCAAAGGTCGGACGAGGCGGATCATGTCCTCGCTGTCCCCGTGCTTGGCCGAGGACGAGTAGATCGTGTGGTGCCCGACAACGAATTTCCATTGGGCTTTCGAGGCGGCAAGTTTCGACTCCAGCCAGGCCAACTGGGCCTTGGTGTCCTGGCTCGAGACCTGCGCGGCATATTTGGTCTCCTTGTAATAGCTCGAAATGAACGGCGAGGTGTCGGTGACAAAGAACCCGGCGCTGACCTCGGCCGTGACCTGCCAAACGACGGCGTAATAGCGGGCGGGCAACTTCCAACGCGGACTGAAGAGCGTGTATTCCACCTGCGCCTGCGGGTTGGTGCGGTAGTCGTGGTTACCGAGGCTCACATACCAAGGGATCTGCAGCGACGGCGCGGTGTAGATGTCCCCGAACGAATATTTCCACAGCGAATCATGCACATCCTTGACGCCGTCGTCATAGATGTTGTCGCCCGTCGCGACGATGAAATGGGCCGCCGTGGCTGCGGCGGTCCGGCCCATCTGCTCGGCCGTCTCCTTCTGGTGATGGGCACCGCGCCGTCCCCAGTCCCCCACGACAAGGAAGCGGAGGGAGCCGTCCGGCAGAGGCGCCTGGGCGAAGGCCGGCAGGGCCGCCAACAGGCCGGCAAAAAGTGCGCGGAAACGGCAGTTCATGGAGGAGAACCGGAGTTTATTTTTTGGCAGCCATGAAGTCGGCCCACGAGTAGAAATGGAAGACCTTGCCGTTGGACATCGCGACAAAAAGACCTTGGGGGAACCCGGGTAGCGCCACGTTCGTCACGTCGCTGCCGTCACTCTCGATCGTGGATACGTCGACACTCTTGACGAAGGTGTGCGCATGCGGATTGGCGGCGGTTCCCTCGCGGGTGTAAAGGCGGAAGGAATTGTCCTGTTGGTTCGAGACCACAATGTAACCCGTGCCAGGGCCGGTCCGGTAGATCGAGATGCCTTCGCGGTCCTCGGCGAAGCCATCCAAGCCGATCACGGCGAGTTGCTCGTCGGCATCGTCGGCGGCCGGATCGGCGTGATACTTGCGGACACCGTAGGCCTCGTCGGAGAAATAGACGTGACCCAGCTCATTGTCCACCGCGATGGCCTCGATTTCCTTCCTGCCGCTCCAGTCGCCGAAGGAGCGGGTGAAGACGCCGCGGAGGACGCCGTTGCCGTCGTCGATCAACCGATATTGGTGGAGGTAGCCCTTGGCCGGGGCCTGATAATCGGAGCGGCTCACGATGGCGAAGACCGCGCCGTCGGCCGGGCGGGTGTAGAGCGCGATGCCCATGCAGTCCCGGGCCAGCTCGCCCGAGAACACGGGAATGCCGCCGTTGTCCACCGGGGCCATGTCGGGCAAACGGTAGACACGAAGCCGGTGGGCGTAGCGCTCGGTGACGACGGCGATGTCGGTCGGCTTGCCCCCGAGCATCACACCGTAGGCGATGTCCACGTTGTTGGGACGAGTAATCCCGCGCACGACCTTGTCGTGTTTGATCTTCCCGTCGAGACCCCAGACGTAGAGGGCGCCGTCTGTGTTCTTGTCGGTGCCAAGGATGAGACTCTCGGCCGGGTTGGCCGAATTGATCCAGATGGCTGGGTCATCGGTATCGTGTTTGGTTGGCTCGGTTATAACGCGGGGCACCAGGGCGCCCGGTGAGGGACCGGTCTTGCCGGGTTTGGCGGAGACACCGATGGTGGCAAGGCAGAGGACGAGCAGTAGGTGGATTTTCATTAGGATCGGAGGTTGGGGGATCAGCCGGGAAGCAGGAGTGAAACAGGTCGGCCCGCAGTGTGGCCGACCTAGATTGCGCAAAAGATACCGGCGGATTACAAAACGGTAATCCGCCTGATGTTATCAGAAGTTGAACCGGACGCCGACGTTGGCCGACCATGTGTAATACTCGAATTTACGCAGGCCGTTCGTGACGTTGTAGACGGCCTTGTAGGGCTCCTCGTTTACGTTTAGCCACTCGGCATAGATGGTGTAACGGTCACTCAGCTTGTAGTTGGTGCTGATGTCGATCTGGGAGTGATCGAGAACATACTGATCTCCTGGCGTGCTTGAGCCGAGGAGGCTCAGATGCCGGCTCCGATGATTCAGTGAGACACGCGCGAAGAAGCCATATTTCTCGTAGGAAACGGCGAGGTTGTAGAGTGTCCTAGACTGGTTCAGGAACGGCACCTTCTCGCCATTTCGTGAACCCCCAAGGACGGACTCGCTATCGGTCAGGGTGAGATTGGCAAAGAGGCCCAAACCGTCGAGAGGTGACGGCAACCCGGTGAACTGTTGCTGCCACTCCAATTCGAGGCCCGTTACCGTAGCGGAGTCCCCGTTGAGCAGTGTGGTGAGGGCGCCGCCCGAGACGCCGCCTCCCGGCACGACTTGCGCGAAGATGAAATCCGAAATGTCCTTGTGGAAGACACCGATGGAGAACACGCCCAGCTCCTCCGGGTAGAACTCGACCGACGCGTCGAAGTTGAGCGACTTGTAGGGCTTTAGATTTGGGTTTCCCTGGAAAACATCGTCGTCCTCAGTCACGCGACTGCTGGATGAGTCGAGTGGTTTCGGACGGGCGAGGGTTGAGGTAATTGAGGCGCGGCCGACGAGGCGCTTGGAGAAGCCATATTTAGCGACGATGCCTGGCAACACGGTCGTGTAGTCGCGCGCCGCGGAAGTGCGTATGAGCGTGGAGGCGCTGTCGTTGACGACGCTCCACCCGCGAGTCTTAAAATCTGTCTCTTCAACGCGGACGCCACCGATGAGGGTCAGTTTGCCGGACGTGATGTCGGCCATCACATAACCGGCGAGGATGTTCTCATCCATTTCATAGTCTTCGATCGCATCATTCACCGCGGTGTCGTTGGCATTGACCGTGAAGCGGGTGGGGTTGGCAGCGTAGAACGCACGGAAGGCGGCGGGATTTATGCTTGGGATTGTTGCCGCCGCCCCTCGGGGGGAGAAGCGTGCAAACTCGGTGAGCGGGAGCGACCCTGATGCCAGGATCACGGCTTCGCTTGAGAGGTCGACGGTGCGCGACTTTGCGCGGTATTTCGCGCCAAACTTCAAGTGACCACCGTGCCCGGCGATCTTCGTGGCCTTCTTGAAGTTCGCCGCGAAAGTCCACTCGTCTTCGTCATTGAACCCCCGGTCGAGAGCCCATCCATTGAAGCTGTAGGCCGCGGGGGCGATGGCCGTTCCGGCGCCGGTGAAAATTGGATTCTTGGGATCCGTGATGTTGTAGCCGTAAGAGGTGGAACTCGTGCGGAAGACTGGCTGAAAACGGAAGGAATCGGTGAGTTTGGCGAGGGACCAAGCGGTGAGATAATCAATCTCCCAATCGCCTCGCTGGTGCTCGCCGCCGGCGGAGATGGAATATACCTTGTTGTGTTCGTAGCGATCCTTCAGGTCGACTTGGATGCGGCTGCCAGTGACGTTGCCGGTAGTGTCGCTGGTCGGGGTCGTTCGCGAAGGCGCCCCGCGAAAGCGGGTGCGGAAACGGTTTTCGTAATCTGAGAACCGACTGTAGACACCCCGGATGAAGTAGCTGTTGAAATTGTCGGGACGGAAATCGAGCGAGAAGCTGGATCCCGAGCGCCAACGGGTTACAAGGTATTCGCGATGCTGGATGTCGGCGCCCGCTTCAAGGAAGCCGGTCGTCGCATCAACGACCCAAGGACTGTTGTCGGTTTCCCGACCGTCGGAGCCGAAGATGCGCTTCGCGCTGCTCGACGAAACCAAGAGCCCGAGCTTATTGTCGAGGAACTTGTCCGCCCAGGCGAGACTGGCCTTGGAGCCCCACGAACCAGTGAGATCAGTATATTGTCCCTCTGCGGAGCCGCGGAGAATCCGTTGTTGGGAGCTGAACGCCGTCTGGGTCTTGATGTTCACCGAGCCGCCGATCGCATCCCCGTCCATGTCCGGCGTGATCGCCTTGACGACCTCGATGGAGTCAATGATGTCCGTTGGGAAAACGTCGAGGTTCACCTTTCGGTTGTCTTCTTCCGAGGCGGGAATGTTCACGCCGTTCAACTGGGTGTTGTTGAGGTCGGGATCGACACCGCGAATGGAGATGAACCGGCCCTCGCCTTGGTCGCGCTGAAGGGAGACGCCTGTGATTCGCTGCATGGTCTCCGCAGCGTTCTGGTCGGGGAAGCGTCCCGAGGCGTCGGACGAAACGACATTCCTTAGGTTTTCAGAGGCGCGTTGTTGATTGAGAGCCCTCGCCTGGCCCTCGCGCTGGCCCTCGACCGTGAACACGTCGAGCTTTACTTTGCTTGTGCCCAGTTCGAAATCCAGCGTGGCGTTCCGACCCGCGCCGACGGTGACGTTCGCCGACGAGCTTCCGATGCCAAGGTAGGACGTAAGGACTGAATGCTCGCCAGCGGGGACACTCGAAAGGGAGTAACTGCCGTCGCGATCAGTTGCCGTCGTCAGGTTCGTGCCCGAGATCGAAACCAATGCGCCTAACAACGGGGCGTTGGTCATTGAGTCCGTCACCCGGCCCGAAAGGGAGCCGGTCGAGGCTTGGGCGTGTAGGCTTGATGATGAAGCAAGCATTCCAATCACCATGGCGAATAGCCAGAGGACGAAAGCTGCGCGTTTACTGGATGGGGTTGTTTTGTTCATGGTCGGAGTTGTTTGAGGAACATGTAACGGAAAGTTGCGGGTGAAACGCGGCGAGGGAGATCCCGCGGAGGTGACAAAGAGGTCTTAGAAAGATCACAGATAGGTGCCGGGGTTATTTGCGCCACACATCGCCCACCCCTTCGGCAATCCAGCGGGTGGTGGTGACTTTTTGCCGGGTGTAGAACCAGACGGCCTCGCGGCCCTGGATGTGGAGATCGCCGAAGAATGAGTCGTTCCAGCCGCTGAACGGGAACATCGCGAGGGAGGCGGGCACGCCGATGTTGATGCCGATCATGCCACAGTGGACGCGGTGCTTGAACTCGCGCGCGGCCTTGCCGGAGTTGGTGAAAATCGCGGCGCCGTTGCCGTAGGCCGAGCTGTTCGCCAGCGCGATGGCGGCCTCAAGATCGTCCAGGTGCAAAACATTCAACACGGGGCCGAAGACCTCTTCGCGAGCGAGGGCCATGTCGGATTGCACATCCTCGACGATGGTGGCGCCGAGATAGAAGCCGTTCGGTGCGCCGTCTACTTTGACTCCGCGGCCGTCGGCGACGATCTTGGCTCCGGCCTTGACCCCGGCGTCGACCAGCCCGAGCACGCGGTCGCGATGGGCGGCGGTAATGAGCGCGCCCATGTCAGGCTGCGACTCGCCGTCGGTGCGACCAACCTTCAGCGCCTTGGCGGCGGCGGCGAGTTCGCCCATGAGGTGCTTGCCCCGGTTACCCACGGTAAGCACCGAGGAGCCGGCCATGCAACGTTCACCAGCGCAACCGAACGCCGCGTTCATCACACCCTCGACGGTTTTAGCCACGTCGGAATCGGGCAGGACGACCACGAAGTTTTTCGCACCGCCGTTGGCCTGCACGCGCTTGCCGTGCTGCGAGGCGGTCTGGTGGATGTATCTAGCGATCGGCGTCGAGCCAACGAACGAGACCGCTTTGACCAGCGGATGCGTGAGCAGTGCGTCGACGCTCGGCTTGCCGCCGTGCAGGAGGTTAAACACGCCCTGGGGCAGTCCGGCCTCGGACAGCAACCCGGCGAGACGGATCGCGGTGAACGGCACCCGCTCACTCGGTTTGAGGACGAAAGTGTTCCCCGTCACCAGCGCGAGCGGAAACATCCAGAGCGGGATCATCGCCGGGAAGTTGAAGGGCGTGATGCCGACGCATACCCCGAGCGGGCACCGCATGGTGTCACAATCGACGCCGCGGGCCACATTGCCCAGAATGTCGCCCATCATCAGCGTGGGGGCACCGCAGGCGAACTCGATGACCTCAAGACCGCGGAAGAGGTCGCCGCGCGACTCGCCCAAGGTCTTGCCGTGCTCGCGGGAGATGGTGCGGGCGATCTCGTCGAAGTGCTTTTCGACCAGCGCACGGTAGCGGAACATGATGCGCGCGCGGTCGATAACAGGGGTCTCGGCCCAAGCGGGGAACGCGGCGTGCGCGGCGCGCACGGCGGTGTCAACCTCGGCGGCGCCAGCCAATGGCACGGCGCCGATGACCTCGCCGGTGGACGGGTTGAACACCGGAGAAGTAGCGAGCTGCGTGGGGCGCACCCATTCGCCGTTGATGAGGAACGGGCAGAGGGCGGGCGTAGTGGCGGTGGCGGTCGACATGAAAAATACGGGAGTTACATCGGGATCATCCGCCCGCGCACCAGCGCGAGCAGGTCGGCGTAGCCGCCGAGAAATTGGTGGAGCGTATGGAGAGTCGCGCCGTAGCGGATGAACTCGGCGGGCTTCATTCCGTTTTCATCATGGGCGCGGTTGAAATCGGGAAACTTCGCGTGCAGCTCGGCGAGGATCGCGCCATCGACCGGCGTCTCCAGCGTGAGTGCGGGCGCGGTGGCGGAGACGTTGAACTTGGTCCACCAGTTGTAGGGGACGGTCTGCAGCACTTCGCGACCGATGATCTGCGACCAGTGGCCCTCGTGGCGGTAGGCGGCAGCGAGCAGCGTGCCCGGCAGGCCGCGCGACTTGAAAAGCTGGTGCGCGTGTTTAAAGACCGCGATGCCGGCCCAGTCCACCACGCCGGGGGTGATGGCTAATTTTCCCTCCTCGACGACCCGCTTCAATTGGTCGTCCACGCGACCGATCATCAGTGTGATGTAAGGGCGGATGGCATCGGCGTTCAGGCCGGCGGCGCGGGCGCGCTTAAGCCCACGTTCAAGGGCTGCGGCCATGGCCAAGGCCTGGGCGACCGAGAAGCTGACGGTTGCGTTGATACGGATGCCGCGCGCGGTCATCTCCTCCATCGCCGCGATGCCGAGCTCCGTCGCCGGTGCCTTGATGGCGATATTCGGCGCGAGTGCGGCCAGCTCGGTGGCATGGGCGACCATGTGCTCTTTGTTGGTGTAGAACTTCGGATTCACCTGCATGGACAGGTAACCCTTCGCCCCCTTCGTGGCCTCGAAGACCGGTT
>Ga0163144_10021922_pt1 | contig 12676 bp, 11 predicted proteins | sample OliLak19BULKMAT1_FD_123175 | JGI IMG/M metagenome (GOLD analysis project Ga0163144, IMG submission 123175) | Freshwater microbial mat bacterial communities from Lake Vanda, McMurdo Dry Valleys, Antarctica - Oligotrophic Lake LV.19.BULKMAT1 | ecosystem: Environmental > Aquatic > Freshwater >... | reverse complement strand
GGGGGGGGACGCGAGGCCCGGCCGGGGCCGGGCCTCGCGTCGCGGGCGTCAGGCCTTGGGGGCGTCGCCGGCCGGCTTGTCGGCCTTCGGCTTGTCGGCCTTCGGCTTCTCGGCGGCGTCGGTCGCGGGCGCCTTCGCGTCGCGCGCCGGCTTCTCCTCGGGCTCGTCCTCGATGGGGCGCGTGACGCCCTCCTCGCGGCTGCCCGCCTCGTGCTCAAGGGCCTGCAGGGCCGCTTCCGTGTTCGCGCGGGAGCGACGGGCTTCGGCCTCGGCCTTGAGCTTCTTCTGCCAGTCCTGCTCGACCTGGCGGCGACGGTCCATCTCGGCCCGCTTGGCCTCCTCGACCTTGCGCTTGTCGGCCTCGACCTTCTCGAGCTCGGCGGCGCGCGCCTGCCAGTTCTTGAGGCCCGCGTCCATGGCGTCGCCGAGGCGCGCGAGGATCAGGGCGACCGAGCGCATGGCGTCGTCGTTGCCCGGGATGGCGATGTCGACGAGGTCCGGGTCGCAGTCGGTGTCGAGCAGCGCGACGCACGGCGTGCCCGTCTTGTTGGCCTCGGCGACGGCGATGTGCTCGTGGCCCGGGTCGACGATGACGAGGGCCGCCGGCAGGTCCTGGAGGCCGCGGACGCCCTCGAGGTTCTTGAGGATCTTGCTCTTCTCGAGCAGGTGGCGCGCCTGCAACTTCTTCGAGAGCGCGGTGACGACGCCGGAAGCCTCGAGGTCCTCGAGCTCCTTGAGGCGGTCGAGGCGCGAGCGGATCGTCCGGAAGTTCGTGAGCGTGCCACCGAGCCAGCGCTCGGTCACGTAGGGCATCCCCGTCCGCTGGGCCACGGCGCGGACCGCGTCGCGCGCGGAGCGCTTCGTGCCGACCAGGAGGACCTTGCCGCCCTCGGCGACGGTCTCCTGGACGAAGTGGCACGCGCGCAGCAGGCCCTTCACCGTCTCCTTGAGGTCGATGATGTGGATCGAGTTGCGCTTGCCGTGGATGAACGGCCGCATCTTCGGGTTCCACTTGCTGGCCCGGTGGCCGAAGTGGACGCCGCTCTCGAGGAGCTCGGTGATCGTGATCTGGGACAAGGGGGGGGTCTCCGTGCTTGCGGTCGCCGAGCCCCCGCACGAGGGGCTTGCCGTGAAGTTCGGGTTGCAACGACCGAAGGGGCGAGTGTAGGAGCAAGCCGTCGGCCGTCAAGCGGGGCCGAACGGCCTCAACCCCTTTTCCGACAGGGCCTTGCGTCGATGCCGACGCGCCCGGTCAGACGGGGAGGGGGGGCCGCTCGCCGATGCGGGCGAGGATGCGCTCGGCGAGGGTGAGGGCCCGCGCACCTTGCTCCCCCGGCACCCGCGGGGCCGTGCCGTCCCGGATGGCCGCGAGGAAGGAGCGGAGTTCCTCCTTGAGCGGCTCGACCTCGTCGATCGTCAGGAGCTCAGAGCGGACGAAGTCGGTGAACGCGAGGCCCGTCCCGGCGGCGGCCGCCGCCGCGGCGGCCTTGGGGTCGCGGCGGACGACGTCGAGTTTCTCCGTCGTTCGCACGAGGACGGCCTGGCGCCGGTCGTAGTCGAGGGAGACGTACGCGTCCGGGCCGAAGACGCGGACCTTACGCATCTTGGTCAGCGAGACGCGGCTCGCGGTCACGTTGGCGACCGCGCCGCTCGGGAACTGCAGGCGGGCGTTCGCGATGTCCTCGCGGGGGCCGATCACGGGCACCCCCACCGCGTCGACGGTGGACGGTTCCTCGCCGACGAGGTGCAGCACGATGTCGAGGTCGTGGATCATGAGGTCCATGACGACGCCGACGTCGGCCGAGCGGAAGGTGTAGGGCGCGAGGCGGTGGACCTCGAGGAAGCGGGGCTTCATGCCCAGGCGTTCGACGGCGCTCATGACGGGGTTGAAGCGCTCGACGTGGCCCACGGCGAGGACGGCCCCGCCACGGCGCGCCGCCTCGACGAGGAGGCGCGCCTCCTCCGACGTCGCGGCGATGGGCTTCTCCACGAGGCAGTGGACGCCCCGGAGCAGCAGCGGCTCGGCGACCGTCCGGTGGAACACCGTCGGCACCGCCACGGTGACGGCGTCGGGCGCCTCCGGCAGGTCCTCCACGCGCGGCACGACGGGCACGCCCCAGGCATCGGCGTGCGGGCGCGCCTTCTCGACGTCGCGATCGACGAGACCCACGAGGCGGCACTCGCCGAGCGCCATCAACTCGCCGTAGATCCGCGCGTGGTGGCGGCCGAAGCCGCCGACGCCGACGACCGCGACGCGGGGCGGCCGACCCAGGGGGCGCGTCGCGGCCACGGTCAGGCGCTCCGGCCGGGGGGCGGGGTCGGCGCGGGAGCCGGGGGGGCGCCGGCGCGGCGATCGTTGGCGCGGCCGTTGCGGCCCTGGTCGGAGCGGCGGACGAAGTCAACGAGTTCCGCCACGAAGGGGTCGCCCGCGTGCGCCTCGGCCAGCCGGTCCATGGCGAGCCGGGCGGGCTCCTTGTCGCTCACGAAGATGCGGTGGATCGCGTCGCGCAGGCGCGCGACCGCGTCGGCCGGGATCCCGGCGCGGCGCATGCCGACGACGTTGGCGCCGCGGATGCGGAGCGGGTGCCCTTCGGCGATGCAGAACGGCGGGATGTCGCGGACGATCCGCGAGAGGCCGCCGACGTAGGCGAGGCGGCCCACGGTGGAGAAGTGGTGGGCCGCGGCGGCGCCGTTCAGGACCGCGCGGTCCCCCACCGTCACGTGCCCCGCCAGGAGGACGTGGTTCGCCATGATCACGCCGTGGCCTACGTGGCCGTCGTGGGCGACGTGGCAGCCCGCCATGTACATGCCGTCGCTGCCGACGGTCGTGACGCCGCCGCCCTTCTCCGTGCCCGCGTGGAAGGTGACGTGCTCGCGGATCTGGTTGCGGTCGCCCACGACCAAGCGCGTGACGGCCCCGGCGTACTTGAGGTCCTGCGGCGGCGCGCCGAGGACGGCCCCGGGGTAGACGACGTTGCCCTCGCCCAGCGTCGTGTGGCCCATCAACGTGACGTGGGCGTGCAGCACCGTGCGGGCGCCGACCTTCACGGGGCCGTCGATCACGCAGTACGGGCCGACGACGACGTCGTCGCCGAGCTCGGCGGCGGGGTCCACGACGGCGGTCGGGTGGATACGCTTCACGAACGGGTCTCCTGCGTCAGCGCGAAGTTGAGGCGGGCCTCGGCGGCGAGCGCGCCCTGGACGAGCGCCCGGCACTGCACCCGGCCGCGCCCGGAGGCCAGCCGGACCGTCTCGGCCTCGAGCCGGACCTGGTCACCGGGGACGACGGCCCGGCGGAACTTCACCCGGTCGATGGACAGCAGCACCGGCAGCCGGCCGGTCAGCTCGAGCTTGCGGAGCAGGAGCAGGCCACCGAGCTGCGCCATGGCCTCCACGAGGAGCACGCCCGGCATGATGGGCTGCTCGGGATAGTGGCCGATGAAGTAGGGCTCGTTCAACGTGACGTTCTTGATCCCGACGGCGCGCTGGAAGCCGTCGATCTCGAGCACACGGTCCACGAGCAACATCGGGTAGCGGTGCGGCAGGACCCGGCGGATCTGCACGTGGTCGAGCGTGGGGCGCCGGGCGCTCTCGCCGACCACGAAGGTCCCGGACGCGCGCAGGCGCTCGACGAGCGCGGCGTTCTCGCGGTGGCCCGTCCGGTGGGCCCGCACCGTCGCGACGACGTCGCCCCCCGCCAGGAACAGGTCGCCGAGGAGGTCGAGCACCTTGTGGCGCGCGCACTCGTCGGGGAAGCGCGTCGGGCGCTGGGTGCCGCCGCCGGGCAGCAGCACCACCGTGTTGTCGGGCGTCGCGCCCTTACCCTCGCCTCGCGCAAGCGCCGTCTTCATGTGGGCCTCGAGGACGAACGTGCGCGCGGGAGCGATCTCGCGGCGGAACGTGTCGGCATCGACGGTGAAGGTGGCCGACTGGGTATGGTCGGACGCCGCGTAGGTGTACGCGACGCGCAGCCCGCCCTGCCCTGCCGGCGGGGTCCGCGGGCTCACGGCGAACCACTTGTCGGGGGCATCCCACGAAAGGTCGAGCGGGGCGTCCACGGTCAGCGTGCGGCGCGGGGCCGCGAGGTCGGCGAGGCCCGCGCGGTCCACGAGCGCGACGTACTCGGCGGCCGACCCGTCGAGCGCCGGGAGCTCGGGCCCGGTGAGTTCGACGACGAGGTTGTCGACGCCGAGGCCCGTGGCGCACGCGAGCAGGTGCTCCACCGTCTCGACGGTGGCCCCGGCCTCGCCCCGGAGCACCGTGCGGTGCTCACCGGGGACCACGTGGGCCGCGTCGGCCGGGACCTTGGGCTCGCCCGGCAGGTCCTTCCGGACGAAGACGACGCCCGCGTCGGCCGGGGCCGGGCGCAGGCGCACCTCGACCTCGATGCCGCCGTGGAGCGTCACCCCGCGGACGGACGCCTCACGCTGGACGGTGCGCTGCGGCCGCGACATCGCCTCGGCGCGGCCTAGCGCATGCCCGGGTTCGGGATCGAGCCGGGCGACGACGGCGGCGGCACCGAGCCCGGCGACGAGGGCGCCGGCGGGACCGTGCCAGGCGACGAGGTGGCGGGCGGCACCATCGGCGGCACCATCGGCGGCACCGGCGGCTTCGCCTGGGCCAGGCGGTCCGCGACGAGGCCGGTGATGTCCACCGTGCGGTCGGCGTAGAGCACCGGGCGCATGGCGACGGAGAGGGTGAACTCGCCCGGACGGTCGAGGTTCAGCGCCTCGTCCGTCTTCGCGATCACCAGATTGAAGCCGTTCGACGAGGCCACCTCGCGGATCATCCCGCGCACCTCGGCGTAGAGCTTCTCGAGCGCGGCGCTGTAGTCCTCGTCCGCACGAGCGACGCGCCACTTCACCTCGAACTCGGCCAGGGCGGACGCGCGTGCGAGGTTCTCCTCGAGGCTGCGGCGCTTGGGGTCGAGCCGCGTCAGGTTGGCGAGTTCCTCCTGCAGCGACCGGAGCTTCTTGCCTTGCTCTTCCTTGAACGCCTCCACGGCATCGCGGTCGGCCTTGCGCTTCGTGTCGATGACCTTCTGGCTCGGCGCGTCCTTCAGCAGTTTGAACATGTCGACGGCGGCGACGCGCGGCGCGTCCCCGGGGGCGGCCACGACGGGCCGCTGGGGCAGCAGCCCGCTGGAGAGCAGGCCGCCGAGCGCGAGACCGGCGAGACCGAACACGGTCGCGGAGAGCGAAAGACGTCGCATGGAGGGGCTCCGAGGAAGGGCCGGGGAACGCCGGAGACGGCAAGTCCCGGATTGTCCAAGACGGCCGCCGACTTACCTACGGGGATCGCAGCGCCCGGGGGTCGCACCCGCCCGGCTCGGACGGCGGCCCCGCGACCGCCCGACCGCCGCCGGGCCTCCGCCCGGCCCCCTCGCGTCTCCGCGCTGTTTCCGTCGCGTCCCGTGACGTCCCGGGGCGACCCGGGGCGACCCGGGGCGGGCGGGTCAGAAGTCGCGGGAGAGCGAGAACGAGATGAGGCGGGTCTCGTCCTCGTCTTCCTTGGCGAGGGGGATCGCGAAGTCGACGGCGATCGGCGTCTCCGTGAAGAGCCCCGGGATCCGAAGCCGGATGCCCGCGCCGACGGCGACGCGGAACGGGTCGACGCCGTCCGCGATCGACGTCGAGAGCGTGCCCGCGTCGACGAAGCCGACGACGGACAGGAACTCCTCGAGCACCGGCCGCTCGTACTGCAGCGAGCCCGCCAGGAGGAACTCGCCGCCCATGGGCCGGTCGTTGCTGTGGGGCCCGACGCCCCGGTACTCGAACCCGCGCAGGGTGTCGCGGCCGCCGGCGAAGAAGCGCGAGTACGGCGGGACCTCGGGCGTGTCGCCGAACGCGTCGGCGACGCCGCCGGTGAGCGCGAACGAGAGCCACGAACGCCGCCCCGACTCGTCCTCGCCGACCTTCCAGCGCTGGTCGTGGTTCAGGTCCACACGCCAGTAGTCGAGTTCGCCCCCGAGCACGCCGCCGACGTGCTCGAAGTTGAGCGTCGTGGTGTACTTGTCGGCGGGGCGGAGCGGATCGTCGACGTGGCGCAGGGCGAGCGAGAGCCCCAGGGAGCGCAGTTCGCGCGAGCCCTCGAACAGGAACACGCCCGGCACCGCCAGGTCGCCGACGTCCTTGATGGAGCGGATTTCCTGACGCCAGGTGATGCCCGCGTCGAGCTTGGTCCGGTCGTCCTGCGCCTCGTAGATCGGGTGCGAGAGGCGGAGGTAGTACCCCCCGATGTCCTCGCGGTACGACTCGCGGAAGCCGATGCGCTTGCTGGCGCCCATGCGGAACCCGAGGTTCGTCCCGAACATCCGCGGCTCGCCGAAGTCGACGCCGAAGCTGCTGACCTGGGTGCCCGGCTGGATGTAGATGTCGAGGGACTGGCCGGCCCCCGTGAACGCGCGGCCCGACGCGAGGTCGTCGAACGAGGTCGGCGGCCGGGCGATGTCGAAGTTCTTCTTGAGGAACTGCACGTTGGCCGACAGGCCGCCCGAGTCGGAGATCGCGCCGCCGATGTTGAGCTTGCCGGTCTTCCCCTCGACGACCTCGTAGACGACGTCCTTCTGTGCGGGCAGCGGCGCGCCGTCCGGGCCCATGACGTCCTCGAAACGACGGGTCACGCGCTCGAAGAAGCGCAGGCCCCGGACGCGCGCGAGGCCGCGGTCGAGCGCGTTGCGGTCGACGTAGTCGCCCGGCGCCGCGGCGATCTCGCGGCGGACGATCTTGTCGCGCGTGAACTCGTTGCCCACGATCTGGACGCGGGCCACGCGGTACTTCGCGCCCTCGAGCACCGGCACCACGACGTCGACCGCGCGACTCCCGGCGCGGGGCCGGAGCTCGGCCTTCTCGACGCGCGCCTCGAGGTAGCTGCGCGAGAAGTAGGCCTCCTTGATGCGGTCGCGGCCCTTCTCCTCGGTCTTGCCCGCGTACACGGCGCCCGGCTCGAGCCCGAGCAGGCGGCGCAGCGTCTCCTGCGTGAAGTAGGCGCGGTCGTCGGCGGGCGCGGCGCCCGGCCCGCTCTCCTCCCGCTTGACCTCGAATCGCACGTCGCCCACTTGGTAGCGCTCGCCCTCGACGACCGAGAGCACCACGACCGCCTCCGACTTGTCGTCGGAGAACCGCAGGTCCTCGAGCACGACCTCCGCATCGAGGAAACCCTCGGCGCGGTAGACGCGGCGGACCTCGACCACGTCCTCGCGGAGCGTCTCCTCGTTGAAGTACTGCGACGAGAGGAACTTCGACGTCTTGGTGAGCATCGCGTCGAGGATCCGCTTGCGCGGGACCGACGCGTTGCCGCGGATGACGACCTCGGCCACCTTGACCTGCGGCCCCTCGACGACGGTGAAGACGACGCGGAGCCCGCCGGTCGGGAGGCGCTCCTCGTACACCGGGTCGCCGACCGTCGCGAACGCGTACCCCTTCCGGCGGTAGACGGAGGCGACGTCCTCGCGGTCGAGGTCGAGGTTGCGCTGCACGCGGGGGAAGCCGACGCGCGTGCGGAGCGGCAGCGCCTCCAGTTCCTCGCGCTTCATCGCCTCGAGGCCGTTGATCACGAGGTCGCGGACCACGGGGTTCTCGGAGACCACGAAGCGGAGCGTGACGCCCCCGGGGACGTCCTGGAGGTCGATCGTGACCTCCTGGAAGAACTGGTAGAGCGTCTCCGTGTCGATGTCGAGCAGCGACGGGTCGAAGGGGCGGCCTTCCTTCAGGCGCAACTTCAACTTGATGCTGTCGGCGGCGTACGCGGTATTGCCCTCGAATTCGATGCGCCGCACGATCGGCGGCCCCGCGGGCCGGGGGCGCTCGGTCCCCGCGCCCGGCACCCCTGCGCCCGGCACCCCTGCGCCCGGCACCCCTGCGCCCGGCACCGGCACCGCCACCGGGGGCGGGGCGGGCGCGGGAGCCACGGGAGACACGGGAGCCGGAGCCGGGACCGGCATCGGAGCCGGCACGGGCGTCGGCCGCGGCGCGGGGAGCGGCGGCGGCTCCGGCGCCCCCCGCCGACGGGCCGGCGGCAGCGTTTCGTCGGCCAGCGCGCGCTCGGACGACATCCAACCGAGGCCGCCAAGCAGCGCCACGGCGAACCCGAGCGCCGCGACGGCGCCGCGGCGGAGCCGGACGCCATCGCACGGCTGTTGCCCGTCGGATCGACCCAAGCGCCTGACCTCCCGGACGTAAAGCCTAGAAACCGTCCGGTCAGAGGGCGACGCCCTGCGACCGGTGCTCGAGCTACCGGGGGCCAGCACCGGGCACCGACGTGCCGCGGGGTCGCCCACCACCCATGAAGGGCGCATGGTACCCGACCGGGGACGCCCGGACGCACGTTGCCCCCCGCCGAGTCCCCCCGCCGAGTCCCCCCGCCGACGCCCCCGGTACCCACCGGGAACCACCCGCCCGACTGCGGCCCCCCACCGACGCGGCGGGGGCCCCCCCTACCGCCCCGGCTCGGCGCCGAAGTGGCGGTTGTCGAAGCGCATGAACTGGTCCATGAAGACCAGCTGCACCGAGTCCGTCGGCCCGTTGCGCTGCTTGGCCACGATGATCTCGGCGAGCCCGCGGTCGCTCTCGGCCTTCGTGTAGTAGTGTTTCCGGTAGAGGAAGCAGATCAGGTCGGCGTCCTGCTCGATGGCACCCGACTCGCGGAGGTCGGAAAGGCGGGGCTTGTGGTCCTCGCGCGTCTCCGCCGCACGGTTCAGCTGCGAGATCGCGATGATCGGCACGCGCAATTCGCGCGCGAGCATCTTCAGCGACCGCGAGATGTACGAGATCTCCTCCTGCCGGCTGTCGGTCTTCTTCCCGGCGCCGCCCTCCATCAGCTGGAGGTAGTCGACCACGATCAACTGGATGTCGTGTTTCTGCTTCAGCCGCCGCGCTTTCGCGCGCAGGGTCGTCGGCGAGAGTCCCGGCGAGTCGTCGATGAACAGCGGCGCCTGCATGAGCGGGTTGGCCGCGTCCGTCAGCCGCGCGAACTCCTCGTCGGACAGGAACCGCCCGCCCCGCAGTTTCTGCGCCGGCACCTCCGCGCGCGCCGCGAGGATGTTCTTCGCGATCTGCTGCTTGCCCATCTCGAGCGAGTACACGGCGACGCCCCGCTGCGCCTCGACGGCGACGTTGTAGGCCACGTTCATGGCCCAGGTCGTCTTGCCCATGGACGGGCGGCCGGCCACGATCACCAGCTCGCCGGCGTGCAGGCCCGTCGTCAGCTGGTCGAACTCGGTGAACCCGGTCGGCACGCCCGACGCGACCTGGTCGCGGTCACCGAGCTCGTGGAAGGCCTCCTCGATGAGGTCCCGGACGCTCGTCGCGGCGCCGGTGTCCTTCGTCCGCGCCAGCTCGAAGACGAGGCGCTCCGCCTTCTCGAGCAGCTCGTCGCCGCGCCCCTCCTCGTCGTAGGCCGACCGCTGGATCTCCATCGCGGCGCGGATCAGCCCGCGGGAGATCGACTTCTCCCGCACGATCTTCGCGTAGTGCTCGGCGTTCGCCGCCGTGGCCACCGACCGCGCAAGTGACGCGAGGAACTCGCGGCCCCCGAGTTCCTCGAGGATCTTCAGCCGCTCGCACTCGCGCATCACGATCAGCGCGTCGGAGGGCTCGCCGCGGTCGAACAGCGACCGGATGACCTCGTACAACTTGCCGTGGGCCGACCGGTAGAAGTCGTCGGGGGTGAGCAACGGCACGACGACCCCGATGACCTCGGGGTCGAGGAGCAGCGCACCGAGCAGCGAGGTCTCGGCCTCGAGGCTGTGCGGCGGGACGCGGAGGAGCGAGCTTGCTTCGGTCGGGAGCGGGGCGACGCGTTCGATCACGCGGGATCCCTTTCGGCGGTCACGGACGAGGCGGACGGAGCGGGCGGGGGAGCCCCCCACGACGCCCATTGCGCGGCCAGGGGGGGACGGGACGACGGACGGCCGACGGTCGGGTGGGCATCGCGGACCCCAACGGCGCCGGGTTCTTCACCGGCTCTCCGCCGCAGGTCCACAGCCTCTCCACAGGCCATCGTCGTAACCATTGAATTCACATATAGTTACAACAACGAAGGGCCCGACGCAAGCCGAAGTTGCCCCGGGCGAGGCGCGCGTCGTCGCGGGGCTGGATCGGGGGATGGCCCCCGGCCAGGGGACCGGCCCAAGGTCCGGGGACCGGCCCAAGGTCCGGGGACCGACCCAAGGTCCGGGGACCGACCCAAGGTCCGGGGACCGACCTATCGCCGGCCCGGAAACGACGCGAGGCCCGCACCCCGGGGGGGGTGCGGGCCTCGCGTACGGCGCCGGGCGACCTACTTCGCCGGCTTCTTGTCGGCCTTCGGGCCCTTGGCCGGCTTCGCGGCCTCCTCGGCCGCTCGCGCGGCGGCCTTCTCGGCCTCCGGGTCGGCCTTCGAGGCCTTCTTCGTCACCTCGTCGAGCACCCAGAGCTTGATCTTGGTCTCGGCGTCGGCGGACAGGTGGACGACCACCTCGTACTCGCCCAACTGCTTGACCGCCTCCATCCGCACGTGCTTCTCCTCGACGGCGAAGCCCTGGGCCGCGAGCGACTGCGCCACCTGGGCGGGGCCGACGGAGCCGAAGAGGTGCCCCTCGGGGTTGCTCTTCACCTCGATGCGGACCGACGCGGCGGACAGCTTGGCGAGCAACTCCGCGCGGAGCTTGGCCTTCTCGGCCTCCTCGACGGCCTCGACGGCCTTGTCCTTCTCGACGAGCCGGAGGTTCTCCTTCGTCGGGAGGACGGCGATGCCGTAGGGGAAGAGGTAGTTGCGCGCGAAGCCGGGCTTCACGCGGACGACCTCGCCCACGCGGCCGACGGCCTCGACGCTACGACGCAGCAGAACCTGGACGTTGGCAGCCATGGGGACTCCTCGGCGTCTCAGCGGGCCACGAAGGGCAGGAGGGCGAGGAAGCGCGCGCGCTTCACGGCCGCCTGCAGCTTGCGCTGGAAGTGGGCCATGGTGCCGGTGCGCTTGCGGCCGTAGAGCTTGCCCTGGGCGCTGACCATCTTCTGGAGCGTCGCGACGTCCTTGTAGTCGACGGCCTCGACGCGGGCCTTCGTGAAGCGGCACTTGCCCTTCTCGACGACCTTCTTCAGCTTCTTCTTCTTCTTGGGCGGCTTCGTGTTGCGGGGCATGACGGTCGACCTTCCGTTTCCTTCGTGCGCGGCCTTCGCGGGCCGCTTGCGGGTCCGCGTCCCGGTCGGGGCGCGTCAGCGCCCCCGCCCGGGACGACGTCGCCTCGCGGGGAGGCGGCGGCGAGCCCGCGTGCGCGGGGCTCGCGATGGGATCTCGGGACTACGTCTCTTCGGTGAGCTCCGGGACGTCCGGCACCTCGAAGACCTCGCCCCCCTCTTCGTCGTCGCGGCGACGACGCGGGCGGTCCTCGGCGCCCCACCCGGCGGCGAGGCTGGCCTTACGGCTCTCCTCCGCCAGGCGCTCGCGCTCTTCCGCGCGCTTCCGGACGTGGTCGGCGATCGGCTCGTCGAGCACCAGGATGAGCGAACGGACGATCTTCTCGTTCAGCGCAGCGTCGCCCTGCACCTTCGTCGGCAGGTCGGGACCCGCCTTGAAGTAGACGAGGTAATAGGTGGCGCGCTTGTGCCCGCGGATCTCGTAGGCGAGCTTGCGCTCGTCCCACTTCTCCTTCTGGACGATCTCGGCACCGTACTTGGTGAGGAGCTGGTCGACGATACCGGATGTACCGTCCCAGTCCGCCACCGCAGCGGCGTTGTCGAGCAGGAACATGGCCTCGTACTCGCGGGTCTTCATGCGTGCGGTCCCCGCGGGGCGGGGTCTTCTTTGGGTTCCGGGTCGAAACGGCGGGACGAAGGGCGGATCGTACCCAACGGGCCCGTGGACGCCCTTCTTTGCCGCAGGGCCGCCTGCCCCCGGCGACACCTGCGCGGCGGCGCCCCGGGGGGGGGCGCCCCCCCCCACCGACGGGCCCGGCGCGGACGGGACCGGCGCAGGCGGGCAGCGTCGAGCCCTCTACGGTGCGCCGTCCTTCTTGCGGTTGTGCCGCTCCATCGCCTTGTCCATGCCGAGCGTCAGCCAGGTCACGACGGCGTCGGCGGCCTCCTCGAGAAGGAACGGCAGTTCCTTCCGCTCGGCCGCGGCGTACCGCGACAGGACGAAGTCGGCCGGGTCGCGTCCGTTCGGCGGCATGCCGATCCCGACCTTGAGCCGCGGGTAGACCCCGCCCCCGACCGCGCCCTCGATCGACTTCAGGCCGTTGTGGCCTCCGCTGCTGCCCTCACTCCGGAGGCGGAGCCGGCCGAAATCCATCATGAAGTCGTCGACGACGACCAGGGCGCCCGCCACGTCGGCCTCGAAGACCTTCAGCGCCTTCGCGTAGGCCGGGCCGCAGAGGTTCATGTACGTCATCGGCTTGACGAGCCGGACGCGCTCGACCGGGAGCCCCGGCGGGAACGCCGTGGCCACCAGGCCCGAGACGAGTTTGTTGGGCTCGAACGCGGCCTTGAAGCGCCGCGCGAGCACGTCGAGCACCTCGAAGCCGACGTTGTGCCGGGTGCCGACGTACTCCGGTCCCGGGTTGCCCAAGCCCACCACGACGAAGCGCGTCGGGGCGGGCATGGGCAGCGGGACCGGAGGAGGACCGACCGACGGGGGCGGCGAAGCGTCCCGCGCGGCGGGCTACTTCTTCGCGTCCTTCTTCTCGTCCTTCTTCGCG
>Ga0163144_10021919_pt1 | contig 12677 bp, 5 predicted proteins | sample OliLak19BULKMAT1_FD_123175 | JGI IMG/M metagenome (GOLD analysis project Ga0163144, IMG submission 123175) | Freshwater microbial mat bacterial communities from Lake Vanda, McMurdo Dry Valleys, Antarctica - Oligotrophic Lake LV.19.BULKMAT1 | ecosystem: Environmental > Aquatic > Freshwater > Lake... | reverse complement strand
CGGCAATAACATCAATTGATAATCGTGTACCCAAATTTGGTCTCCAGGAGCGGCGATAGCCAGCACTGCTTCAGCAAAGGCTTCATTCGCGCTTTTGTAAGCCGGCCAATTTTCTGGTCTGGATTCAATAGCTCCAGGGAAATAGTGAAAAAGGGGCCAAATTTCATTATTACTGGCGCCATTATAATAAGCGTCATATTGCTGTTGTGATAAATCCACGGTGACTAAACGTTCTTTAGCTAATTCCTGTTTAAGCTGCTCATATTGAGGATCATTTGAATAAACGCCTGAGTGGCCAACCCATAAACAATCCGGATCCTGATGGATCTCTCGCAGCCCGGCGACAAGACCGCCTGAGCTTTTTTTAATTTTAATTTGACCATCACGAGTTTTTTCAACGGTAACTGGCAACCGGTTAGAAACAAGAATCATACGATTTTTAAGCTTATTCATAAGGATTAATAACCTTTAAAGTCCTGTTCATGGTGAATATGGGGGTAAATTTTAAATATATGCGCGCCCAATTTTTGCGGATCGAGCTCGACATAATTGCGGCTTCCTTGCCATAAATATTTAGCGTCAGTAATTAAATCATGCATCAAATAAGTTTCATGCGAGTTTATGCCAAAATTTTCAATAGGAAATTCCAGCCAGCCAGATTGGGAATGGTGTGGATCTAAATTAATAACCATCACTAGTATATTTTTTTTATCATCAGTAAATTTGCAATAACAAATAATTTGTTCATTATCGACAAAATGAAAATTCAAATTAAGATTGGACTGCAGGCAGGCGTTTTCTTGACGAATTTTATTAACTTGAGTAATCATTGCGGCTAAGCTGTGAGGCTGATGCAAATCCCATTCTCTAATGGCATATTTTTCTGAATCCAGATATTCCTCGCTATTCGCTTCGCGAGCTTGATTGACGCATAATTCATAAGTAGGCCCATATATCCCATAATTGCTGGATAGGGTCGCCGCTAAAATTAACCGGGTGATAAAAGCAGGACGGCCGCCAGTCTGTAAATACTCGTGCAAAATATCAGGGGTGTTAGGCCAAAGATTAGGCCGGAAAAATTGTCTTAATAGAGGATTGTTCAGTTCAGTCATGTATTCAGTCAATTCTTGTTTACTATTCCGCCAAGTAAAATAGGTGTAAGACTGGGTGAAGCCTGATTTGGCTAAATAATACATGATGTTGGGTCGAGTAAAGGCCTCTGATAAGAATAAGACTTCTGGATATTGTGCTTTAATATTGCTGATTAACCATTCCCAAAATGGAAAAGGTTTGGTGTGAGGATTATCCACCCGGAAAATGCGCACGCCTTTATTAATCCAGAACAACACCATTTGTAAACATTCATCCCATAAGTCGGACCATTTTTCCGACTGAAAATTTAAAGGGTAAATATCTTGATATTTTTTCGGCGGATTTTCTGCATATTGAATCGTGCCGTCTGGGAGGTGTTTAAACCATTGTGGATGTTGTTTAACATAAGGATGATCTGGGGTGCATTGTAAGGCTAAATCTAAGGCTATTTCCATGCCCAGTTCTTTTATGTAGTTTAATAATAATTGAAAATCTTCCCATGAGCCTAATTGGGGATGAATTTCGGTATGGCCGCCTTCGCTTGAGCCAATACCCCAAGGACTGCCTGGATCGTTGGCCTCGGCTGTAGTCGCATTGTTTTTACCTTTGCGAAAGGTTTTTCCTATGGGATGGATGGGGGGGAGATAAATAATATCGAATCCCATTTGGGCAATATAGGGTAAATAATTAATTAAATCCTTAAAAGTTCCATGCTTGTGCTTGGCTCCTAAAGAGCGGGGAAATACTTCATACCAGCTGCTAAAACGGGCCCTTTCGCGATCGACAGTTACTTTTAATTGTTTTTCGTAATGGGCGGCGCTAGTTAGATTGGGGTGAGCTTTCATCAAGTTAAACAATTCTTCATCTAAAGCATAGGTTTGTGCGGATTTTTTTTCAGGATTCTGCAAAGCAGTGGCAAAAAATTGTAAGCGTTCTTTATCTTTAGTTGCTGTGGCGCGTTGACTGGCGGCCTGGATTAATTCAGCGCCAATTAATAATTCAGTATTAATATCTTGTCTGGCTTCAATCCATCTGAGTAGATTTCTGCGCCAGGAACCAAATTCATCTATCCAGGCTTGAATGGTGTAAACGTATTCGCCGATTTGGGTGACGGTGAAGACGGCTTGCCAACGGTCATTGCCTAAGGACTGTAGGGTTACGGTTTGCCATTGTTCCTGACTGTTATGGCGATAGTGAAGGGCCGCGCCAATTTCATCATGGCCTTCAGCAAAAATAATGGCTTGTACGGTAATCTGCTCTTGTATGCAGCGTTTAATTGGAAAACGCCCACAATCAATTTCAGGCCATACCTGTTCAATGATAATCCTTTCAAGGCCATTGAGTTTTTCTTTTTTTAAAGCAGTTCCTTGCATAATTCACCATCCATAGAGAAATTTCGATCTATTTAATGATTTTAGTATAGATCGGTGATCTAAATCAAAAATAATTATGAATCACCAGCAATTCCCGCTGAAAGCGGTCATTGCTTCCTGTTTTGATCCTACGCATCGGCAAAGCCGATGCTCGGAGCGAGCGCTTCGCGCAGCTTCCCCTTGCTTGCTGATGAGTGATCCTAAATATGGGATTCTTGGAGAGCATATAATAGGGCGGCGGGAAATTGTGAAAATACTTTGCTCAAAAGTAAAGTTTGGGTTTGGCGGGATTTTTCAGCGGTTATAATTTCATCAGTAAGTATATTTTTCCAAAGTCTGGGGGCTTTGTCCGGCAGAATTAAACGCGTATTTTGCCAAACATTTTCTCCAAAGGGTAAATGATCGGCAGGGACTAATTTTGTCAAAAAGCGTGGGACAACAGTTAAAGTGCAATGATTTTGATGTATTCGAGCAAAATTAATTAAATGGTTTTTGTGAATTCCTTGGCTAAATAGGGGCAGGTATTCGCCTTGATTAAAAATGTTAGGGATCTGCTTGCTAAATTGTAATGTTTTGTAAAGTATAAATAATTTAATTCGACCATCAGGCCATTGCTGACAGAGATCAGTAATCAATTGGGGCTGAAATTCTTGTTGTAATAATGTTTTTAATAAATTTTGGCGATAATCGTAATCTATCGGTTGGCGATTATCTGGATCGACTAAATTAAAATTCCAGATTTCATCCCCTTGATAAATATCAGGGATGCCGGGCGCGGTCAATTGGATGAGCAGCTGACTCAATGAGTTAAATGCGCCATAAAAAGCAATTTTTTCTTGAAAAGGAATAAATAATTTTAAAAATGGATTATCTACGGTGTTTTCCAGCAATCTATCTACAAATTCAAGTAGGGCTGCTTCATAGACCTGATCAGGTTGAAACCAGGAAGTATAGATTTTAGTTTCACGTGTAGCTTTGATGATAAACTCTTTAACTCTTTGTACTGAAATAGGCCATGCCCCGATTAAGCTTTGATAGAGCAGGCATTCAACATTAACATCAGGGACCAAAACTCCTTTTAATTTAATTTTGATGGCTTTATTTTTTTTAATCCAAAGAGTCAATTGTTTGAGCCATTCATTTGATAATTCCGAAAGGACATTAATTCGGGCACGGACATCGGCGCTGCGCTTGGTATCATGGGTTGAAGTAGTATTTATTGAATTGGGGAAAGTCTGGCTCCGTTGAATTAAATATTGATGGAAAATTTCTATATCTTCAAATGCACTGACCATTTCAGGATCACTACCCACCTCATTTAAAGAAATTAATGGATTGAAGATATAGCAAGTGGTGTCTTCATAACCTTTGGCCATAACCGGATCAGTAAATTGCTGCCATCTGTGAATCCATCTTAAAGCTTGAGGACTACGATTAAATAAAAGTATTTTTTCAATCAAACCGATAATGTGGCCATGAGCCCGGGATAATTTACCACGAGCCAGTTTGCAAGCCTGGCGTATATAAAGCTTATCTTGACGACTGGTTTCATCTTTGGTGATATAAGTGCGGTAAATCGGTAAAGCTGCCGAGACATAGATTAATGCTTCTTGGAGTTGTGAAATCTCACAATATTTTTCCACAGGATTTCTTCTAATAATTGCAGACAATTTATAGCTTAAATTATCTAATTCTTCGGAGAATAAAATTTCTATAATTTTCTTTTTACTATTAAATGCTATTGCTTGCCATGAGTCTATGCCGGTTAAATCAATATAAGAATTTAATAATTTTTGATAACCTCGAGCATCAATGAAGATTGAATTCAAAGCGTTTAAAAAATCATAGCCTGTAGTGCCATTGGTCTGCCAATTTTCGGGCAAATGTTCATTATGGGCTAGAATTTTTTCGATAATAATAAAAGGAGATTGATGACTAAGTCGCATCATTTTATGATAAAGTCGCTCAAGATATATTTTTGGGTTATATAGCCCATCAATATGATCAATGCGCAGACCATTAATCCAGTTTTTTTCTATTAAATCAAAAATGAATTGATGAATAGCATTAAAGACCCGTCGTTTTTCAATTCTTAAACAAACCAGTTCATTAATATCGAAAAAACGCCGATAGGATAGTTTTTTGGTATTATTCCAATCGATATCAAAATAAAAGGCATATTCAGAAAGTTTGCCTTGTTTTAAAACATCAGTCCACCAAATGTTTTCTGAAGAGGTGGCCATGTGGTTAGGGACTATATCCAGCCACCAGCTGAGGTTGTATTTTCGGCATAATTGAGTGAACTTAATTAAATTTTTGTAGTTACCAATTTCCGGATTTAATTTAGAAGAATCAATGACATCATAACCATGCAAACTATTTTTTTGTGCGGTGGTAATTGGCGACGTATAAAGATGTGAAATGCCTAATTGTGCTAAATAGGGAATGATTCGACAAGCATCATTAAAGTTAAATTGATGATTCAATTGTAAGCGATAACTAGCATTGAAATCATCAATCATAAACTAACCGATAATTGATTACCTACAATTGAAAATTTTTCTAATAAGGAAGTTGCTTCCTGGTCCCCGGTTTCTTTTGCGCTTTTTATCTGAGGATAGACATTTTGCAACAAATCATAAAAAATATTCTGAACTTTAAATAAATTAATTGGAAAAGGTAAAGCTCCGGCTATTTTCAGCGCATTAATGACATGTTCCAGATTGACCGCAGACTTAGGGTCTTCCTGGAATCTTAGCATCATTTTTTCTAAATTATTTTTTAAGGTAAAACTAATCTCTACTTTGTTGAGTTTTATTTTTGCCAATTCGGCGTCTTTCAATAATTTGAAAATATGGATGACTTTAATTTTTTCTTTATTCAAAGCCGCATTAATTTCTGCATTCAATACATGCTCTGCAGTAGCTTTTAGCGATTCAGGCAGAGGAATATTCAAGTTTTCAATAAATCTCATTAAGCCAATGTGTCTCTGGAAAAGTTGGATATAGGCCGTCTCGACTTCTCTTATAGTATTTTCTAAAATCCGATTTAATATCCATCGTTGCTCATCTTTAAAAAGGGAACCGATGGAATAAGTAGATTCACCGAAATAGCGAATCAGATAATTATTGACTGCGACAAGATCTCCACGCTCAAAAGCTTCATTAAATAATTCAACAATCTGGGAATAATTTAAAATTTTTCTAGATTCGACGACGCCGCAATTAATATTTTGATCGCCGAAATGTAATGTCGTAAAAGTCAAATGAGTTGATTCGGTAGTGATAATTGATTTAAACTGTCCTTGACCCATACTGATTTGCAAATTGCCATTTGTCGCCTGCTGCGAATCTTCCAAAATTACCTCATAACAATAAATTTGAGTTTTTTGTTCGTAATTCTTAAATAAATGCGATACAGCGTAATGGGCGCCAATTCGTCCCCAATCCAAAATAGTCGGTTTAATTAACTTCTCATAAATATTGCCACCATCGCCAAGATTTTTAACATTACTTTTGGCGAGGGTTAGTTTTTCAATAAATTGCTTTTCTAAGGCATTATCGAAAAATTTTTCAGATAATTGAATAGCACGAGCCGCATAATTAATGACCTGCACGGTTTCGATTCCGGATAATTCATCAAAAAACCAGCCACAACTGGTATACATCAGCATGGCTTGGCGCTGCATTTCTAAAAGGCATAATGCCGATTGTTGTTCTAAATCATTGAGTGGATGGCGGGCGTTTTTGTCAAAGAAATTTTTTAAACTTTCTGGCGAGCGATCAAGAATTACTTCAATGTAATTATTTCGTGCTTTCCAAGGATCATTAAAAAAATTTTGCCCTTTTTCTTCATAAACCGGAATTAAATTATCGCGCAGCCAATCCAAAGCTTGCCTTAAAGGCGCGCGCCAATTCTGGTTCCAGCCTTTTTGACCGCCGGTATTGCAACCACAGGCTGAGCGCCAGCGCTCAATCCCATGAATACAGCTCCATGAAGAATTATCAATAATTTCTACTTCATGCGTTGGCGGATACATACTTAAAAATTGACTATAGTTGCTGATTTTAGCCAGATTATTTTTTTCGATGTAATCTAAAGCATAAGCCAGAGCCATATCGCCATGAGCGTGATGATGGCCGTATGTTTCCCCATCTGTGGCGATATTAGCTAATTGAGGATGATTACGTTTATCGGAAAAAATATTCATTAACTGGTCAGCAAAATTTTCACCTTTATTTAAAATCGAAGAAAAAGCCACTTGTTGGGATAAAGCTCCATCATAAAAGAAAATCACAATAGAGCGCCCTTTAGGCAAATGGAGAAGATAAGGCATACTGGGATCTATTTGTCCCTCATTAACGTTTTGCCAGGCTTCAGAACCTATTTTACGAAATTGTTTTGCTTGTCTTTGAGCTAAAATAGTAAATTTGATGCCTTGGTCAGCCATGATACTTAACGATTCCAGGTCTACTGCTGTTTCCGGCATCCATAAGGCTTCTGGATCTCTCTTAAAGCGGTATTTAAAATCATAAATTCCCCAGTAAATTTGAGTGTATTTATCCTGTGAGTTACATAAAGGCAAAATGCTGTGGTTATAAGATTGGGAGATGGCATTGCCATGGCCTTCTAATCGTTTTTGGCTTTCTTGATCGGCTTGCAAGATTGCCTGATAAACTCCGGGAAATTTTTCAGCTAGCCAGGAAAGTAAAGTCGGGCCGAAGTTAAAACTTATTTTTGCATAATTATTAACGATTTTAATAATTTGTTTTTTTTCATTGAGAATTCGCGCGGCGGCATTGCTGGCATAGCATTCTTCAGTGATCCTTTCATTCCAGTCATGATAGGGGTAGGCAGAATCTTGTTGTTCAATGGCTTCTAACCAAGGGTTTTCTCTAGGCGGTTGATAAAAATGGCCGTGAATACAGACATATTTTTCCATAAATATCGCTCCTAAATCTTGGTGAATATGAATAAGGTATGGGGAGGTATTTTTATTAAATAAGGTTTATTTGTTTCAATTACAGATTGATCATCGTGATTGGGTTGTGAAGAATCTAAAATTTTCCGCCAATTGCCTCTGGCCAGGCCGTTAAGGATATTATTTTCCTGATCTTTAAAATTGAAAATTATAAAAAGCTCATTTTTATCGTGCCATCGATGTAAAAATAAAATTTTATGTTTAGGGCTGGATTCGACATGATAATTTTTTTTATTCAGCTCAATCAAACAAGGCATGGTTTTTCTTAACTGAATTAATTTTTTATAGAATTGATATAAATTTTGATGCGGTTGTCGATTCTTTAAAGACCCATCTAATTTACTTTTTAAAAAAGAGTTTTCGCTTTGGGGGTCAGGGGTTTCATCGACGCCAAAGAAGCTTTTTAATTCTGATTTTCTGCCTTCCCATACCGCTTGTTGCAAGACGGGGCTGTTATGACTGGTAAAATATAAAAAAGGCGCAGTTTCTGCATATTCTTCGCCCATAAACAAAAGGGGAATAAAAGGTGATAATAAGACCAGCCCTGCAGTTAATTTAAGCTGCTCGAAATTCATCAATTGGGTGGATCGTTCGCCTTGTGGGCGATTACCGATATGATCATGATTTTGAGAAAAAACGACAAATTTTTCTACAGGAACATTTAAAGAGGAGCCACCGTGGCGGCATAACCAGAAATTGGAATATTGGCCGGTCAGGACAAATCCTTCTCTGAAAGCTTTGGTTAAATCTTCTATCTTGCCAAAATCCTGATAATATCCTTTATCTTCACCGGTAATTAAAGCGTGTAATGCATGATGAAAATCATCATTCCATTGAGCATCCAAGGCATAGCCGCCGATTTGATGGGGGCGGATGAGTTTGGCGTCATTCAAAGCACTCTCAGCTATCAGAAATATATGCCGTTTGCTTTGATGAGCATAATGATGAACATAATCAGATAATTCAGCCAAAAAATGATAAGCGGAATAATCAAAAATAGTATGAAGAGCATCCAGGCGTAAAGCGTCGAAATGATAATCGCGCAGCCACATCAGCGCATTTTGAAGAAAAAAATAACGAACGGCGTCGCTATAAGGTCCATCAAAATTTATTGCAGCTCCCCAGGGGGTATGATAACGATCGGTAAAGTAAGGGCCATAATTACCCAGAATGTTACCTTCCGGCCCTAAATGATTATAAATGACGTCTAAAATTACCGCTAAACCGCGTTCATGGCAAGCGTTGATCAGTTCTTTTAAATCTTGAGGAGTGCCATAACTATTTTGAGGGGCAAAGGGAAAAACACCATCGTAACCCCAATTGCGTTCGCCACAAAATTGCGCGATGGGCATTAATTCCAACGCTGTAATTCCTAAATCGCATAATTGATCGAGTAGGGGAATAATAGCTTTAAAAGTGCCTTCAGCTGTCATTGTGCCGACATGGCATTCGTAAATAATATAATGGGATAATCGTATTCCCCGCCACTCCGAATTACTCCAATGAAATTGTGGATCGACTACTTGAGAGGGGCCGAAAACACCTTGCGGTTGATAGCGGGAAACAGGGTCAGGAAACTCATGGCCGTTAAAACAAAATAAATAATTAGCTCCGGGTGCGACATTTTCTGCTACACCATGATGATAGCCTCGAAGCTGGGGGTTTAGATTAATGCGTTGTTCATCAGGTGTTAATATATGAACGGATATTTGCTGGACATGCGGTGCAAACACCCAGAATTCGGTTTTATTATTGCCTAGATAATTAGCGCCGATTTTTTTTTCTTGACTCATGAATCACTGACCTTAGGCTTTAAAAATATAATTCCAAGTGGCGGGATGGTGATCGTTAAAGAAAAGGGCCGATTATGCAATGCTATGGGCTGAGGGATCAGATCGCCAGCGTTTTTTTGATCGCTGCCGCCGAAAACAACATCATCACTATTGGCGATTTCATGCCAAATTGCATCAGTGGGGCAGCCTATTTGATATTGAAAAAGAGTCTGAGGCGTAAAATTAGCGACAATCAGGATTTCTTCTCCTTGCGAAGATTTTCTGAGCAAACTCACAATGCTTTGGCTGAAGTCATTGCAATCAATCCATTCAAAGCCTTGAGCTTCTGTATCTAATGAATGAAGAGCTGATTCTTGCCGGTAAAGCTGATTTAAGTTTTTAAGCCAGTTTTGCAGGCCTTGGTGAGGTTGATATTGCAGTAAATGCCATTCTAAGCTGGAGTCATGATTCCATTCCTGCCATTGGCCTATTTCAGCGCCCATAAATAATAATTTTTTGCCAGGCTGGGCGTATTGATAACCAAACAATAGGCGAGCATTGGCAAATTTTTGCCAATCATCGCCAGGCATTTTAGCCAGGATTGATCCCTTGCCATAAACAACTTCATCATGCGATAAAGGCAGGATAAAATTTTCAGTAAAAGCGTAAAGCATACGAAATGTCAGTTGATTATGATGATAGCTACGGTATATTGAGTCATATTTAAAATATTCCAAAGTATCATGCATCCAGCCCATATCCCACTTATAACCGAATCCCAGACCGCCGATATAAGTGGGCCTGGAAACCATGCCCCAGGACGTAGATTCCTCGGCCATGGTCTGGACATCGGGATGGTGGCGATAAATTTTTTCGTTTAATTGCCGGAGAAAATGGATAGCATCCAGATTTTCACGGCCGCCATGTTGATTAGGCAGCCATTCCCCTTCCTTTCTCGAATAATCCAGATAAAGCATAGAAGCCACGGCGTCTACTCTTAAACCATCGGCGTGAAATACTTCCAGCCAATAAAGAGCGCTGCTCAAAAGAAAACAGCGGACTTCGTGCCGGCCATAATTAAAAATGGCGCTTTTCCAGTCCGGATGGAAACCATGGCGAGGATCAGCGTGTTCATACAAATAAGTGCCATCAAACTGCGCCAGCCCATGCAAATCCGTAGGAAAATGCGAAGGCACCCAATCGAGAATAACGCCGATTTCATTTTGATGAAGAATATCGATAAAATACATAAAATCTTCAGGACGGCCATAACGGCTGGTGGGAGCGAAATAACCCGTGGTTTGATAACCCCAGGAACCATAAAAAGGGTGCTCCATGATCGGCAATAATTCAACATGAGTAAAGCCCATTTTCTTGACGTATTCAGTTAAAGGTTGAGCAATCTCACGGTAAGTCAAAAAACGGTTATTATCTTCAGGAACTCGTCGCCATGAACCTAAATGAACTTCGTAAATAGCCAATGGTTTTTGATGAGTAGACTGTTCGCCCCGATTTTTTAGCCAGGTTTGATCTTGCCATTGATAATTATTTTCCCAGGTAATTGAGGCAGTGCCTGGAAATTGTTCAGAGAAAAAAGCAAAAGGATCTGCTTTCTCCAATTCAACGCCTTGGTTAGAAATAATATAATATTTATAAAGCGAGTTTGGAAGAAGGTCGGGAATAAAGCCAATCCAAATACCGGAGCTTTCTAAAGAATTCAGCGCATGGCTCTGTTTATTCCAGCCATTAAAATCACCGATCAAAAAAACCTGACGGGCATTAGGCGCCCACACAGCAAAATGAAAACCAATTCGTTTGCCTTCTTTATAGATGGGATGAGCGCCCATAAATCTATGCAGATGCGAATGATTGCCCTCATTAAAAAGATATAAATCGTCACTGCTGATGATTTTTTCTGGCAGCGAGGATAATTTCATTCTTTGGTCCTGCGTAAATGTTTAATATTTTCAAGTGTAGCACATATAAAATCATCTACACTCCATTGTTCAAAAATCATTCTGGTGCGTCGTCGCCAGTTTGGATATTTTTGGCCAGAGACAGGAATATTTTGCGGATTAACTTCTAAGTAAAGATCCTCTAAATTGATTAATAAAAAATGACTGTGGCTTAGGCTCAATTTAAATAAATATTTTTTTAACAAATTTTTTAATCTGACTCGAGATAATTTTTTTTTCGCAGCAGGATTTAATTCTTGCCGTCTTTGCCACTCTTCATGAACATATTTTTTACTGCCTTTAATATCATGGCCCTGGGCAAATGCGGCAAATGGAAACATATCGTGGGTGTTTAAGCTAGCTACTGATAAAGCAGGAATGGTTTCTGGTTGCCAATTTTTTTGCGAATTTAGGTCGTATTGAAGAACACTCATTTGATATAATCGATGCTTACTCAAGGCTTTATTGATATATTTAGGCACAGTGCCTAGATTTTCACCCACTATAAGCGCCTGATAACGTTGCGATTCTAGGCATAAAATAGAATAAAATTCCTCTGCATGATAGCGGACAAAAACGCCGTGGTCAGTTTTTTGATTATGAGGGATACAATAAAGTCGATGCAGAGACATGGCATGATCAATACGCAACAAATCGACAAAAGGTAATACTGAGCGCAGAGTTTCAATAAAATATTGATAACCGGTGTCTCTGAGTTTATAAGAAATTAAAGGTGCAAAGCCCCAATTTTGGCCTTTAACAAAAACCGTGTCCGGTGGTGCGCCTACTGATAAATCTAAAGCAAATAAATCTTGATGACGCCAGGTATCATAGCCTTGAGGGTGGACGCCTAAAGGCATGTCTAAATAGAGTTTAACGCTAGATTTTTTAGCCTGCAAAACAGTATTATGTAATTGCTGATGAGTTTGCCATTGACAATATAAATGATATTTTTTGACATCAGAATCATAGTGACTTGAGCTGATATGGCCACTGCAAAGATCCAGGGGCCATTGCTGCCAGGGGATTCGCATTTCTTCTTGAACGGCTCGAAATTCGGCAAAATTTTCCAGTTCTGGATTATGTTGCAGAAATTGTTGAAATGCAGCTTGTCTTCCTGGTGAGCCTTCGGCAAAAAAATATTGGGCCATCAAGGTCAATAAACGGCGCTTTAAAGCCATTATTTTTTGATAATCAATATTCGGATTTTTTTTTATGCTGTCTAATTCATTAAGGAAATCGCTGGAATAGAATAATTTTTGAGTTTCGGAGCAGTGATAAAATTCAGGAATTTCGCGCACATCAAGATAAAATTCATTAAGGAATAGTTTACTTAATGGCGAATAAGGACTGGGTTCACAAGGATGATCTAAAAAGGCTGAAAATAATGGTAAAGTTCCAAATAAATTGCCGCCTCGTGCAGCCAGCCATTGTATGACCTGGTTCAAATTGCTTAAATCGCCTGCGCCAAGACTATCTGCAGAATGCAAGGCATATAAAGGCG
>Ga0163144_10021918_pt1 | contig 12677 bp, 16 predicted proteins | sample OliLak19BULKMAT1_FD_123175 | JGI IMG/M metagenome (GOLD analysis project Ga0163144, IMG submission 123175) | Freshwater microbial mat bacterial communities from Lake Vanda, McMurdo Dry Valleys, Antarctica - Oligotrophic Lake LV.19.BULKMAT1 | ecosystem: Environmental > Aquatic > Freshwater >... | reverse complement strand
TGGGTACCGATCCACATGGTTGGGGTCGAGAAATCGGCGGGCTTGAAGCGTGGCGGCGTGTTGAACGTGGTGGCGCACCGCGTGGAATTGCTGTGCCCTGTGGCCAGCATCCCCGCTTCGGTGGATGTGGATGTATCGCAAATGAACATCGGCACTTCCATTCAGCTCAGCGGCCTGACCTTGCCTAAGGGTGTCAGCGCGGTATCGAATCGCGATCTCACCATCGCATCGATCGCGGGTCGTCAGAAGGAAGAGGCCGAGGCGCCAGTGGCTGGTGCAGCAGCGCCAGCGGCAGTGCCATCGACCAAGTCGGCAGCGGCGGATGCAGCGGCAAAAGCTGCCCCTGCGGCGGCGGGTGGCAAGGCAGCACCGGCTGGCAAAGATGCCAAACCGGCAGCAAAAAAATAAACACGCTTTTAGAGGGGCGCTATGTTCCTACTCGTAGGCCTTGGCAATCCGGGGCCCGAGTACGCCCTCACGCGCCACAATATTGGGTTTATGGCGCTGGACGCGTTGGCCGGTGCCGCCAGTTTTACCGCAAAATTTCACGGGTTGAGTGCGTCACTTACCATTGAGGGCGAGAAACTAATTCTGCTCAAGCCGCAAAGCTTCATGAACCTCTCGGGTAAAGCCGTGCAAGCGGCCATGGCGTTTTATAAAATTGCGCCCGAGAACGTCATTGTGTTTCATGATGAGCTGGATTTGCCGCTGGGTAAAATCCGCATAAAACTGGGCGGCGGCGCGAATGGGCATAACGGCATCAAAGATATCGACCAAATGGTGGGCCCCAATTACTGGCGCATTCGCCTAGGCATTGGCCACCCGGGCATGAAGGAGCAGGTGCACGGCCATGTGCTGAGCCGCTTCTCGGGCGATGAAATGCTGGAGGTGCAGAAGGTGCTGAAGGTGCTGGCCGAGAAGTTTGCCTTGTGGTGGACGGCATCGCCTGAAGTGCTGGCAAGCAAGGTGGCGCAGCATTTATTGCCGCCTAAGCCAAAAAAACCCGCGACAGATGAAAGCCAAGCCGCTAAAGCGGGCGACGAAAACTAAACACCGCGTCATTGCGAGGAGCGAAGCGACGCGGCAATCCACCTTCTTTCTTTATGTGGCCAAGATGGATTGCCGCGCTATCGCTCGCAATGACGTATACGGAGAACATCATGGGATTTAACTGCGGTATTGTTGGTCTGCCGAACGTCGGCAAATCGACCTTATTTAACGCGCTGCTGAGCCAGCAGGCGGCGGAGGCGGCGAACTATCCGTTTTGCACGATTGAGCCGAATGTGGGGCGTATTGCGGTGCCGGATGTGCGGCAAACGGCGCTGGCCGAAATTGCAAAATCCGCAGTCATTATTCCCAACCAAATGGAGTTTGTGGATATTGCGGGCCTCGTGCGCGGCGCTTCCAAAGGTGAGGGTTTGGGCAATAAATTCCTCGCGCACATTCGTGAGGTGGATGCGGTGATGTATGTGCTGCGCTGTTTTATCGATGACGATATTACGCATGTGGAAGGCAGTGTCGACCCGCTGCGCGATGCGGAAATTATCGAGCTGGAACTGACGATTGCGGATTTGGAAAGCCTCGAAAAACGGGTCGAGAGCAATGCGAAAAAAGCCAAGGGTGGCGATAAGGATGCACAAGCGCTGGTGCAACTGGCCGAGCCGATTCTGGCATTGCTGCGCGAGGGTAAACCGGCGCGCGCGTATAAGCCCGCCGACCGCGAAGAAGCCAAACGCGTGCGCGGGTTGCAGTTGCTGACCAGTAAGCCCGTGATGTATATTTTGAACGTGGATGAAGCTAGCGCGGCGACGGGCAACGAATTATCCGCCAAAGCGATGGCGATGGCTAAAGTGCAAGGCGCGGATGCGGTGATTATCTCGGCCAAAATTGAATCCGAAATGGCGGGGCTGACGGATGCTGAGAAGCAAGAATTCCTCACCGATTTGGGTTTGAAGGAAACGGGCCTGACCAGCATTGTGCGCACCGGTTTTAAACTGCTCGATATTCTCACCTTCTTCACCATTGGCCCGAAAGAAGCGCGGGCATGGACCGTGCGCCGAGGGGCGACTGCACCGGAAGCAGCGGGTGTAATTCATACCGATTTTGAAAAAGGATTCATTCGTGCCGAGACCATTGCGGCGGCGGATTATATTGCGCTTGGTGGCGAGCAGCCCTGCAAAGAAGCGGGCAAATTGCGGCTTGAGGGCAAGGAATATTTGGTGCAAGATGGCGATGTGTTCCATTTCCGGTTTAATGTTTAGCGTTGATATTGAATAATAATATCGATGTGGTTGACTTATCGCCCGAATGCGCATAGACTATGTGCATGAAGCATGTGGATAAACAACCCATTAAAACCAAGCCCGTGAATGTGTCGCTTCCGATGTCCGATGTCTGACGTTGCGGAAGCGAAACGCTACGGCTTGAATTTATCACAGATTACCCGCGATGCGCTGTTTAAAGCGCTAAATGAAGAGCGCAAGCGGCGTTACCTTGAGGAAAATAAGGAAGCGATTGCTGAGTATAATGCCTTTGTCGAGAAACATGGCGTGCTGATTACGCCGATGCGGCTGCGCGACGATGTCACGTTTTGATCTTTACCGCGGTGCGGGCAGCATTGATTATTACCTTGATGTACAGGCCGATTTTCATAGCCATCTGCATACGCGCATGGTGATTCTGCTGCTAGCGGCCAGCAAAATTAAGCACATGACACGTGGGTTGCATGTACCAATTTCTGTCCAGCAAAAACCGTATTTCCTCGTCACGCCGATGATGGGTGCTGTGCTCAAAAGCCAGCTCGGGAAAGCGGTGGAGAATCTCGAGTCTCAGTCCTATGATATTACCGCTTCCATCGATTTTTTACTGCAGGGGTTTTAAATGCTTCCGCGTTGGCTGTCGTTCGCCTTTCTGCTAATGGTGCTATATATTGCCTATAGCGCAAGCCAAACGGGTGTGCCATTGCCGGTGACGGGCCAAAAAATTATCAGCCCCACCATTACCGCCGAAGATTACCCCGCGTTGGTTGAAATAACCGATGTGGAAGGCTGGAAGCGCAAGCTGAACCCCGATTATGCGGCGGTGATGAATTGCACGCTGGAGAAACCCGCGAAAAAAAATAGCTTGGTATTTAATGCGGTGGAGCAGTTAGCGGGCGAGGGTGTGGGCGCACAATGTGGCGAAAAAATTACCGTAGCGCTGACGGTATGGAATGCCGCAGGTGCACAGGCGTTTGAGGGTGAGGTGGTCCTCGCGCTTGGCTCGCGCCAAGTGGCCTCGGGGTTGGATTTTGGGCTGCTCGGCATGAAGCTGGGTGGCGAGCGCCTGCTGACCTTGCCGCCGTATGCGCTCACGCGTGGCGCATCCGTCACGGGGCATGATGCGGTGCGCAATGCATTGCCGCTGGAGACGGTTTCGGTGGTGCGGGTGGTGCGGATTAAATAAGCTTTTGTCATTGCGAGGAGCGAAGCGACGTGGCAATCCAGACCTATAAACAATCGGCCACTTATATCATGGCAAATCGTCGCAATGGAACGCTTTATGCTGGCGTTACCTCGAACTTAATCGCGTGCGATTATCAGCATAAGCAATGTCACGGCGATGGGTTTAGTAAAAAATATGGTTGTACTCTTTTAGTGTGGTTTAAGTGCACGAAACAATGGAATCTGCTATTTTGCGTGAGAAACAAATTTAGTCGTGGTCGCGTAAGCGTAAATTAGCATTGATAGAATCCGTGAATGCTGAGTGGAAAGATTTAAGTGAAACGCTTTTTTAGCTGGATTGCCACGTAGCTTCGCTCCTCGCAATGACGAATAAAAAAAAGAAAAAAGGAAAAAGTATGACTACCCCAACCAAACCCACCGCCCCCATCGCTACCGATGTGCAGCAGCATCTGCGCGGCTGGCTAAAGGAAATGGCGGGGGTGCGGCGCGCGAGCAGCCATTCGGTGCAGGCGTATATGCATGATGTGTCGGGGTTCTTGGCGTTTTTGTTGCAGCATTATGGTGTGTCGCTCGATGTGGCTAAACTGGCGGTGATCGAGGAGCGCGATATTCGCAGTTGGCTCGCGTATCGGGTGGAGCGCGGTTATGCGAAATCTTCCAACGCGCGGGCCCTTTCGGCGGTGCGCACGTTTTTCAAATACCTGAATCACCATGCGGGCATTCGTAACCTTGCGGCATTGCAAGTGCCTACCCCCAAGTTGGATAAACCCTTGCCCAAAGCGCCCAACCTGGCGCAAGCGCGCGCGACGCTGGATGGGCTGGAAGATAACGCCGAACCGTGGATTGGCGCGCGCAACCATGCGATTGCCATGCTGCTGTATGGCTGCGGTTTGCGCATCAGCGAAACACTGAATTTGACGGTGGGTGATGTCGCCGCGACGAACGAAAGCATTCGCATTTTGGGCAAAGGCAAGAAGGAGCGCCAAGCGCCGCTGCTGAGCGTGGTGCGCCAAGCGATGGCGAATTACCTAAGCCAATCGCCCTACCACGAGGAGGCGTTTAAACGCCCGCCGAGTTTTCCGTTGTTTGTGGGCCTGCGTGGCAAGCAGCTGCAACCAGCGGTGTTCCAGCGCACGCTGCAAAGCTTGCGGCGCGCTTACGGCTTGCCCGAAAGCCTGACGCCGCACGCACTGCGCCATGCCTTCGCCACGCATTTATTAAGCAACGGCGCGGATTTGCGCGATATTCAGGAATTGCTTGGCCATGAAAGCCTTAGCACCACCCAGCGCTACACGCATGTGGATACCGCACGGTTGATGAGTGCGTATAACGCCGCACACCCAAGTGTTACTCAAGAGTGATTGGAGATTAGAATGGTTGAGAACATTACTAGCACTACTATTCTACGCACCCGTGGATTCAGCCTTGTTGAACTTGCTATTGTATTGGTTATCCTTGGCTTGTTGGTGGGCGGTGTGTTAACTGGAAGAGTATTGATTCGCGCATCCGAGCTACGTACCGTTACAACGCAATACCAGGGCAATGTAACGGCAGCACGCTCGTTTCGTGATAAGTATTTTTGCTGCCAGGCGATATGAATAATGCCACCCAATTTTGGGGTATTGCTGCTGGTACGGGCAGTGATGCCACCTGCGGCGCATTTTCAAGTACGACTGCGGCAACTTGTAACGGCAACGGCATAATTGATGATGCGGATATCTTGGAATCCCTTCGTTTCTGGCAACACCTCGCCAATGCGGGCATGATTGAAGGTAGTTATCCGGGAACGAATGTAGCAGGAGTTATTAATTCTCAGCCTAGCAAGATTAGCAATAATTTCTGGTATGTCTATTCGAGAAAATTTACTCCCGGTGGCCCCATGTTGTTTGGCGATCCGGGAGTATATTTCGATGTGGATTATGGCAATTATATGCGTATAGCGGCTCTTAATGCAAATACCTTTACCATTCCCGAAGATGTCTACCATATTGATATGAAATTTGACGATGGCAAACCGGGTTCAGGTTCTATTATTACGATTGGCAATCGGTTTTTGAACTCCTGCACCACCACCTCTTCCTCGTATGTTTATACCGCTGATTACCTGATGGCGGGCACTACCACTTGTGGGCTTATTTTTCGGCAGGCATTTTAAGTAGAATAAACAGGCAAATTTTTAAGCTTTTGGATGAGTAGATTAAAAACAGCCATTACGCCTCATTATTTACCTACGCCCGCACTGCCGCACTATACGCCGCCATCAGCGTTTTCGTTACATCGCCCACCACAAACATTTGGCCATCAACTTCGCTGACCGGAGTGATTTCCGCGGCGGTGCCGGTGAGGAACACTTCCTGCACGCGCACTAATTCCTCGGGCTTAATGTGGCGCTCGTGGACGGTGATGCCGTGGTCTTTTGCGAGGGCAATAATGGTGCGGCGGGTGATGCCATCCAAAAAGCAGTCGGCCTTGGGTGTGTGGATTTCGCCATCGATAACGAGGAATAAATTCGCACCCGTGGCTTCGGCTAAATAGCCGCGATAATCGAGCATCAACGCATCCTGAAAGCCGGCTTTCTCGGCCTTGTGTTTGCTGATGGTGCAGATCATGTATAGCCCGGCCGCTTTGCTCGCTACCGGCGCCATTTCGGGGCTGGGGCGCTTGAATTCCGCCATGGTGAGTCGTATACCTTTTTCTTTAATATCCGCCTTATACATGGTGGGCCACGCCCAACTGGCGATAGCGACATGGATGGTGGTGGCCTGCGCGGAAATAGCCATCATTTCGCTGCCGCGCCAGGCGACGGGGCGCACATAGCCATCCACAATGTTGTTGGCTTTTAGCACTTCGCTTTTGGCGGCTTCGAGCACCTCGACGGAATAGGGAATGGTGAAGCCAAGCAGCTCGCCCGAGGCGTGGAAGCGCTCGGTATGCTCGCGGCTTTTGAAGATTTTGCCGCCGTAGGCGCGCTCGCCCTCGAACACGCAGGAGCCGTAATGCAGGCCGTGGCTGAGCACGTGCAATTTCGCATCGCGCCAGGGGATGAGTGTGCCATCCATCCAGATAAATCCGTCGCGGTCGTCGAAGGGGATGAGTTCCATAGGTAGTGCTCCTTAGTTCGTCATTGCGAGGAGCGTTAGCGACGTGGCAATCCAGATGAAAGAGTATCTAGCGCCAAGGACTCGGCGCGCTGGATCGCCACGGCCTTCGGCCTCGCGATGACGGTGTTTATCGCAACGCAATCGCACTTATCTGCCGCCCGTAATCGGGTTCACCCCTCAAGGTGGTGCGGCGATAACTGAAGAATTGCGCTTCGTTGCTGCAGGTATCCATAGCAATGACGGCGACGCGTTGCAAGCCCGCCGCGTGGGCTGTTTTGGTGACATAGGCGGGCAGGTCGAAGCGGTGGTGTTCCTCGCGCAGGCTGGGGATGAAGAACTGCGTTTGTTCATCCGCCGTAAACCGCGCGATGAACTCGGGGCCAACTTCGTAGCTGCTTTGCGCAATGCATGGGCCAATGATGGCGGCGATATTTTCGCGTTTCGCACCGAGTTTTTCCATGGCCAGCACCGTGCTTTCCACCACGCCGCCATGCGCGCCTTTCCAGCCCGCGTGGGCGGCACCGATGACGCCCACTGCCACATCTGCAAATAACACAGGCGCGCAATCGGCGGTGAGAATGCCAAGCGTGATGCCCGCAACGTTCGTTACGTGCGCATCCGCCTGTGGGGGTGTGCGAATATACGGCTCGTGGACGATGACGACATTGGGGGAATGGATTTGATAGAGGGTGCAAAGTTTCTCGGGCATTTGCCCAAGCGCATGGGCCACGCGCGCGCGATTTTCGGCGATGTGGGCTTTGTTATCCGCACTGCCGGGGCCGCAATTAAGGCCCGCATAGAGGCCCTCGCTCACCCCGCCCTCGCGGCCAAAAAAGCCGTGGGCGATGGTGGGGGATTCGAGCAGCGGGTGGGTGAGAAAGGTGGGGTGCATGGGGGGATGATGGCATTAGATATGCGGTGATGCAATTAACGATTGTCATTCTGAGTGAAGCGAAGAATCTATGTCGTGACTTAGATCCTTCACTATCGTTCAGGATGACACATTACACCATGAACCCCGGCAACTCAAGCCGTGCATCGCTGACAAAGCCCATGACTTTGAACAGTTCGCCCATGGCTTGGGGTGAGACGAGGCGTTCGAGGCCGCTGATGAGGTTGGATTTTTGCTCGGGCGCGGCTTGACGCAGGAGCATTTCAAGGCGCAATTGCGCGCCCATGCGGGTGAGGAACGCGCCTTGATTAATGAGCGGGCCGATGTGATTACCCGCATCGCGGGTGATGTCCATCAACGTCGAAAAATCGACATGGGCGGTGATGTCGGCCTCGCCCGGTTCGGCTAGCACGGGGTGAAATAAATGCGCTTTCAATGCCTGCAAGGTGTCGTGGTGCGCTTCGCCCAAATAGCCGTAATCGATGATGATGCCCGCGCCGCCATGGGCGTGAATATGCTGTGCCAATTGCCGCATCATGCTGCGGCTCATCGGCGAATGTTCCATAATGGTATTGGCCGCAATGACGTTGCCGGATTTGGCGAGCACGAGGCCCGCATCCCCCAGCACAAATTCAAAGGCGCTGAGCGTGTCGTTCCATGTTATTTTGCGCTCGCGCATGCCCTCGTTTGTCATCACGTATTGTTTGATGGGCAGGGCATCGAAAAACTCGTTGGCGATGAGGAGTGTTTTGGTTGCGGGTAATTCGTTGATGCTATCGATCCATTCGATGCGCGGGTGGTCATCCCTAAGCCGCATATATTGCGCGTGGGCGAGGGTAGGGCTGGTTTCCACCATGTGGATGGAAATCGCATCATGAAACCCCGCCATGGTTTTGGTGGCGCGCAGCACATCCGCCATCAGGCTGCCACGGCCTGGCCCCAGCTCCACAATGCTGATGGGCCCGCCGCCCAGCTGCATCCACATTTGCGCGCACCACAGGCCAATCATTTCGCCGAAGATTTGGGAGATTTCAGGGGCGGTGATGAAGTCACCCCGCGTGCCAAACGGGTCGCGCTTGATGTAGTAGCCATGCTCAGGGTGGCCGAGTGCAAGCGCCATATAATCCGCAATGCTGATGGGGCCGGATGTTGCGATACGGTCGCGGATGATGGCTGCCAGCGACAGCGTGCTTGGTTTGGATTCGCTCATGCTTTATTGTAACGTGCCATACGTCACGCGCAACGTTTCTTCGCTGTCACAATCGCCCACACGCCCGCCGCCGCCATGGGCACGCAGAGCCACTGGCCCATGGTGAGGCCCAGTTGCAGGAACCCCAGTTGCACATCTGGTTCGCGGACGAACTCGACCATGAAGCGCGAGAGGGCGTAGCCGAGCACGAATACGCCGCTGGTTATGCCGATGTAATTCAGTGCCTTGGTGCGGGTGGCGAGGAACCACAGGATGAGGCCGAGCAGAAGGCCCTCAAGGCCCGCTTCGTAAAGCTGGCTGGGGTGGCGGGGGGCAGGGCCGCCATTGGGGAAAACGATGCCCCACGCAACATAGGTGGTGCGGCCATACAGCTCGCCGTTGATGAAGTTTGCCAAACGGCCAAGGAAAAGGCCGATGGGAGTTGCCACCGCGATGCGATCCATCAGCTGCAGCCAGTTCAGTTTGAACCGCCGCGCGAATAGCCAGAAGGCAATCAGCACGCCCGCAAGGCCGCCATGAAAGGCCATGCCGCCTTGCCAGATATGCAACACTTGGCCGAGATTATGGATATAATATTCAAAATTATAAAACGCCACATAGCCCAAACGACCACCCAAAATAATACCGATAACGCCGTAGAGAATCATATCCTCGCGCGCAGGCTTAGTGAGGATGGGTGAACCCGCTTTATCATCCACCCACCCAATAATTTTCTGGGCGAGGAGAATGCCCACGACATAGGCCAGCGCATACCAGTGAATAGCCACGGGGCCGATTTGCAAGGCGATGGGGGAAATGTTGGGGAAGTTCATGAGGGGGTGACGGGTGACGGGTGACGGGTGACGAGTGAAGACGTCGCTAACATGTCGGCATGCACGTAGATACGCCCGTCACTCGTCACTCGCCACTCGTCACATTTCCTAAAAATACTGATCGTCCTTGTTCAAATAATGCACGACATAATCCTTCACCCCATCCTCGAGACTGTGGAATGGCTCCTTATACCCTGCAGCGCGCAGGCGGTCCATGTTCGCTTCGGTGAAATACTGGTATTTGTCGCGGATTTCCTCGGGCATATCGATGTAGGTGATGGATGGCGGCTTGCCCACGGCGGCAAAGGTGGCGTTGGCTAAATCCGCAAAGCTGCGGGCTTTGCCGGTGCCTAGGTTAAACAGGCCGTTGACCGTTGGGGTGCCAAGCAGCCAGATGATAACGCGCACGCAGTCTTTGACATACACAAAATCGCGCAGCTGGCCGCCATCCTTGTAATCGTCGCGGTAGGATTTGAAGAGCTTGACGGGGCGGCCATATTTGGCGTGCGGGTAAATTTGCTCGATGACCGAACTTTGCGCGTTTTTGTGGTATTCGTTGGGCCCATAGACATTGAAAAATTTGAGGCCTACCCACTGGCTTGGCATTTTATCCGCCGCGCCCGAAGTGGCGGTGAGCACGAACTGGTCGAACAAATGCTTGCTCCAGCCATAGGCATTCAGCGGGCGTAATTTGGCCAGGGCCTCGTGGGTATTTTCATCCGCAAAGCCGCCTTGGCCATCGCCGTAAGTGGCGGCCGACGACGCATAAATGAAGCGCTTTTTGTTTTGCGCTGCCCAGTTCCACAGGCTGCGGCTGAGGGTGAAATTGGTCTCCAAAATTAAATCGACATTGGTTTCGGTGGTGCTCGAAATCGCGCCCATATGGATGATCGCATCCAACTCGTTTTTGTTGGATTCCAACCAGTAAAACACTTCACCGGGCGAAATAATTTCGTAAATTTTGTGTTTGCTCAAGTTGCGCCATTTGTCGCTGCTGCCAAATTCATCGACCACCACCACGCGGTAATCGGTGTTATCGGCCAATGTGCCCGCAATGTTGCTGCCGATAAATCCGGCGCCGCCGGTGACTAGAATGCGTTTCATATGCGTTGCCCGTTGTTTGTTGCGCGAAGCCACCCTATATATCCATCATGACGCGCCCTCGGGCAAGTGGCAACTATGTAACGCTAGGACACGCACATGCAAAAAGATTCCAAATTGTTTGAAGACATTGCCAAGATGGCATCCGGTGCGGCGGGGGCGGCGATGGACATGCGGCGCGAGCTGGAGACGATGATGAGCGATAAGCTCGAACGCCTCATCACCCGCGGAAAGTTTGTAACGCGCGAGGAGTTCGACGTGGTGCGCGACATGGCACAAAAAGCGCGGGCGGAGAATGAGGCGTTGAAGGTGGAGTTGGAGAAGTTGAAAAAATAGCGCGCTACCACCCCTAGTGCACAAAAATTCCTTCCCCACCATATTTTGATAGATTTTTATTTCGGGCTGTGTTTCTCTGAACTTGTGCCGCGCGGCAACCGCGAAGAGCATGAATGGCAAGTAACTTTGGGTCATTCTCACTAGGAGCGCACATGTCCGCAGTTCAACTCGCCGACTTTGAATTTCCCTCCAACAACCCCCTCGACCTTGCCGAACAGCTGATTATTGATCGCGATTGGCTGTGCGATAGGCCGGTGGATGAAGAACTTGTGGCTGAAGTGCAAGGTAGCTGGTGCAATTTTCGCATCTGGTTTGCCTGGCAGCCGGATTTGGGGGCGCTGATTTTCTCGTGTGCCTATGACACCAAAATCCCCGAAAAATCGCGTGCTAAAATTCACCCGTTGCTGGCGGCCGTAAACGAAAAAATGTGGCTTGGCCATTTTGATTTGGGCAGCGAGGACGGCGTGGTGATGTTCCGCCACGCATTGCTTTTGCGCGGCAGCCAAGCCGTGAGCAGCGAGCAGCTCGAGGATTTGCTGGATATTGCGATGAGCGAGTGCAACCGCTTTTACCCGGCGTTTCAATCCGTGCTGTGGGGCGGCAACACCGTGCAGCAAGCGCTGGATATTGCGCTGCTGGATACGGTGGGTGAGGCGTAGTTTTTTAGCGCTTCGCGCCTGACGAGGGCCCTTTGCCCTCGCGCTCCCGCCGCTTCGCGGCTCGCCATGGAAGGCTACGCGCGTCACGTCATGCTGCGGTATCTCAGTGGCGAAAACTAGGCTGCCTACTGGTGGGGATAACCCTGTGCACGCCCTGTGCATGACGTAACAACTTCCCTAGAAAGCTGTTTTTTCAGCACTATATAATAGTTATAATCCACCGATATTTCCCGATTGACCCTAGGGCGAAGTGGGTTAGCTTGGGCGTACCGTTGCAGCATGGGTTGGCGTTGGAGTGAGGCATCAACCGTAAGGTGTGCATCCCAGCCCCACACACTAGATGTTGTAATGCAACAGTTGGGGGTAGCATCGCGATTTTTGCACGATGTGGCTTACATGCACAGGGTTTAATCAGCTGAATTTTAAAAGAAAAAGACCATGCAAGTAAAATATAATCACTCCGCTACAATTTTTTGCCTAGACAGAGGGGACACAAGATGTAGTATCCGTCTTCCGGGGATGGAAATGGCGAAAAAAGCCAAATCAGCCTCGGAAAAACAGGGAAACGACCAACAACAAAAATACTTAGGGGTGTGAGACATGGCTGCTGGAATTAACGTAGATTATTCGCGCGACAAATACCTCACCGATTTCGGGCGCGCGACGCTCGATGATCGCTATTTGCTGCCGGATGAAAAATACCAGGAACTCTTCGCGCGCGTTGCGAGCTTTTATTCGGATGACGAGGACCATGCGGGCCGCATTTATGAATATATTTCCAAAATGTGGTTCATGCCCGCCACCCCCATCCTTAGCAATGGGGGCACCTTAAAGGGCGATACCAAAGCGCGCGGATTGCCGATTAGCTGCTTTTTGAACGAGACCGAAGATTCGCTGCAAGGCATTGTGGATCTGTGGAACGAAAACGTGTGGCTGGCCAGCCGTGGCGGCGGAATTGGTTCGTATTGGGGCAATTTGCGGGCGCTGGGTGAAAAAGTGGGCCGCAATGGCAAAACTTCGGGCGTGGTGCCGTTTGTGCGCGTGCAGGATTCCTTGACGCTGGCCATTTCGCAAGGCTCGCTGCGTCGTGGCTCTAGCGCAGTTTACCTCGATATTTGCCACC
>Ga0163144_10021917_pt1 | contig 12678 bp, 6 predicted proteins | sample OliLak19BULKMAT1_FD_123175 | JGI IMG/M metagenome (GOLD analysis project Ga0163144, IMG submission 123175) | Freshwater microbial mat bacterial communities from Lake Vanda, McMurdo Dry Valleys, Antarctica - Oligotrophic Lake LV.19.BULKMAT1 | ecosystem: Environmental > Aquatic > Freshwater > Lake... | reverse complement strand
ATTAAGGAGTTCTTAAACTTAGAAGAGAATTATCAAATCTTAAAAATCTCTACAAAAGTCATCATCAGAAGGACATTAAAGTTTGAAATTTTGTTGATTTTGATTACAACAGTATTTGTTTATTTGTTTAATTATAACTATTTGATAATGTTAGCTTTGACACCATTAATTTATTATTATAATTATTTATACTTTATCAATTTTAGTTATTCGACTAATGATAAATTTATTATTATCAGACGTGGAGTATATTTTAAGTCTGAATTAATAATTCCTATTGACAAAATCCAAAGTGTTACGCAAGTAAGTAACTATTTCCAAAGAAAATTAGGTTTATCTGATATTATAATAGATACAGCCGCAAATGATACTTTTTCGAAAGCAACAATACCGGATTTGGACAAAGAAGATTCTGACTTTTTGTATCAAAACATAAATGAAATTACAATTAATATCATAAAAGAGAAAAGACAAAAGAAGTAAGAACCTGTACTATTAAAAATACAATCAAATAATATTACTCAAATATTATTTTAAGATTTTCTTGTCTTGGGTATCTAATTTCGCCGTCAGATGTTTTGGTAAATAAATATAATTCAACTTCTACTTTATCGTTATTTTTATTATTAATAATTAAACTTTTATTTAATTGTAGATTAATAATATTATTAGAATCTTTAGAAGTTAACATTTTATACTCTAAGTGATAATCTGAAACGAAGTTAGTTTCTTCATTATTACCGTTAAAATAATTATCATAATTGCTTCTATTTTGATAATTATTTGATTGAATAACTTCTATTCTATTATTTTCTAACTTTACCTGTAAATTAATTGGATTTGTAATCACTAAATTTATACAATCAATATTTTTTAATCTTTGATTTAATTCAAACTGAAAATAAATATACCGACCATCTGCCACAAATCTCAAAATATCTAATATTGCTCCGATTTGGTGCATAGCCGAAAATTCTGATTTTGCATAATAATAACCAGCATTTCCCCAAAGCTTTTTATCATCAATATGTTCAAATGTTTCAGTGATTTTGTGTTTTTGTTGTATGACAATATTTTGAAAATTATTAGACATTATACTAAAATATAATGCCTCTGGAATCTTAATATTTATCTCTTTGCTTAGCATTTCTTTGGAGATGATTTCATAAAACTCTAATAAATTATATCTAAACAACTTATCAAAATCTAATCTATTCGGTGCCGAATGTTCATCACCAAACCACCAAGACCAATCTGAGCTTTCTGTAATTAATAAATACTTATATGCTTCTTCTCTTGGTATTTCGGACAGCAAAGATTTATTTTCTTCAAAAATCTCTCTTGCATTAGATAACAATTTCCAAGCAATTTTATCTTCTTTGTGTCCAATCCATATTTTGAAATTAGCATTAATCCAAGAGCCAGCTTTAATATTCTCTAAAATCTCGATATTTTGATTTAAAGAATAATTGTTATAATTGTAAATTAAATCTTTTGAAATTTCATCAAATGTAACTGTTTTTAATAAATTATCAGTTTCTAAATGCGAATATAAACTATTCAAAAAGTCAAATCCGTTGTTTGGGTAAAATTCCCAGCAATTTTCTCCATCTAAAATAACAGTTACAACTGCAGTGTCTAAGGCGTCTTCACCGAAAAAACGGGTCATTTCGTCTCTTATTTGCAACAAATAGCTAATAAAATCATTTTTGGCATCAATATGATTCCAATTTGAATAATTAAAACCTAATTTGTCTGATAAGATATGATCTCTAAAAAATATAGGAAGAATCTCGCCTTTTGAGTTTCTATAAATTTTGGGAAAGTATTTGTTGAGATGATTGTGAATTACTTTTGTAGAATTATAATATACAGTTTCATCGCTGGCAGTCCATTTTAACCCATTTTCTATTAATAAATTCAATACCTCATTAGAAATTGAACCCTCTGAGGGCCACATTCCAAACTCATTGATTTGAAAATTATCTTTAATAAAGTCTGTAGAAAGTTTAATTTGTACATTCGCATCTTCTTTGTATGCGAATAAACCTTTTTCTAACTTCAAATTCGGCATATTTTCAAAAGCACTATCGGTATCAACTAACAATGGCAAAATCGGATGATAATATGGAGATATTGAAATAGAAATTTGACCGATGTCATATAATTGTTTGTAATTAATAGCTAATTCATTTAGAATTTTAAAGTGAAAATTAATTAGTAATTGTTTATCAACTTCTGTAAAATTTCTATCTTTATGAATTAGATTAATTATAACAGGGTCAGTTTTGCTGATTTCTCCAATCCAACATAGATTATACCATACTTGAATATCTAAATAATCTTGAGCTGAAAATTGATTAATGTCTTCGGTATTTTCTTTGTATTTGGTATATAGTTCTTTATATCTTGGGTTTGGTGAAATTAAATTTTCATAATTACAGATAAAAAAAGAATCCAAAATATCTTTTTTGTGTTCTGAAGTTAAATTTTCGGCTTTGTATTCAGTTAATTTTAAAACTTTATCTTTGATACCAGAAGCAGTATAAAGTTTTATTTGCTCAAATAATGAAGGTACTAAATTGAAGGTCTGTTTTATATTTGGATATTTGAATAATAACTTAGGTAAGTCTAAGTAGTCTTTTACTCCGTGTAATCTCACCCAGGGCAATAAGAACTCTCTTTGATTTACAATTTCAGAGCTTACATCTTCAGAATTTACTTCTTCAGAATTTACTTTAGCAATTTGATTATCACTTTTATAATTAATCTCATTTTTGGATAATGTATCAAAAGTTTGCGGATTGTAAGTATAAATAGGTTGATGTTGATGCCAAAGTATGGCTATTTTTAGAGGTTTCATTAATGTAAAATTTGTGTAATTATTAAAGTTACTATTTTATCTAATTATTTGTTTAATCAATGTTCTAAGAGATATTCATTAAACGTTTAAATAACTATTTTTAGATTATTTATATAAATAAATATCAATTAATAAAATCAATCACAAATATACCATGAAACAACCAATGAAACTAAGATATTCAATAAATATATCAAAATTTTAAAAAGAAATAAATATAAATGAATCAATACAACTATAAAACTAAAATTTATAGCCGGCAGTAATACCAAGATTAACGTTGGCGAATTTATCGTAAAAGTCAAAAGATAATCTCGGATTTAGATTTATTTTTTTGATGTTGATTTCGTACCCAACGCCGACTCTATAAGCGATGGCAGTAATTTGTTTGAACTCATCAGGGAATGTTTGATTGGGCAGGTAATTAATTTTATTTGCCAAACCTTTATAATTTGCAATACCAGGTGCGAAGAAAAATTTGAATTTTTGATTATTGGAATAGACATAAATAGGTACAAAGCCAAAAATATCGACATCTCCCACAAATGATGCCATTCCGGTTAGTCCAATACCCAAATTATTTAGTCCAGGTAATTTATATTCATAATCAATACCAGACGAAACTTTTATCTTAGTATCTTGCAAATCACCAACTTTATTATAATTTGCACCAACATAAAGACTAATATTATGCAATTTTCTTTCATCGGAATTATTTTGTGCAGATATTTTGCTGCCAAATACTAATATTAATATCAAAAAAAGACAAAGTTTGTAAAAAATATTCATATTATTATTTTGTCTTAAGTTTAATGTATACTTGCTATTTTTCATAATTTTAACATCTTAATATTAAATAAATATTAGATCCTTTTTTAAAATTAAATCTAAATTAAATCTATATAACTTCAAGAATTAAAAACATTAATTGTGCCAAAGAAAAATAAGCCATTATTTTAAGTTTATTTAATATTAAGATTTTTTACTATAAATTAATATTATTTCGACTAAATACGTCTGTAAATTGTAAGATTATATTTATATAATTAAATTGACTTTTTAACTAAACGTAAAGATAATAATTTATCAATTATAACTGTATTAAATTAATTTGAGGAGTATCGATGTCTCTTAAAATAGCATTAAATGGATTTGGTCGTATTGGAAGAATAGTAGTCAGAGAACTATTCAATAGAGGAATAGATTTTCAATTAGTTGGTATTAATGACTTAACTGATGCCAAAACATTAGCTCATTTATTTAAATTTGATTCCGTACATAATAAATTCCCTGGGACTGTTACTTCTGACGAAAACTCAATTACAATCAATAACCAAAAAATCAAAATCACTGCCGAAAAAACCATAGAAGCACTTTCTTGGGGCGAAATTGATGTAGTTATTGAAGCAACAGGAGTTTATACAAGTAAAGAAGCTTTGTTGAAACACATCGAAAATGGTGCGAAAAAAGTTATTTTAACTGCACCAGCCAAAGATGCATTAGATGCTACTGTTGTTCTTGGCGTAAATGATGAAGTATTGACTGGTAATGAATTGGTGTTATCAAACGCATCTTGTACAACAAACTGCTTGGCTCCAATGGTAAAAGTATTAAATGATAAATTTGGTATTGAAGTTGGTTTTATGACTACTATACACGCCTATACTAATGACCAAAGAATATTGGACTTGCCCCATAAAGATTTGAGAAGAGCAAGAGCAGCAGCTATAAATGCTATTCCTACTTCGACTGGCGCTGCAAAAGCAGTTGGTCTTGTGATTCCAGAGTTAGCTGGTAAATTAAAAGGTTATGCTGTAAGAGTGCCACTTCCTGATGGTTCATTAACGGATTTCACGGCTATACTCAAAACTAAAGTTACTAAAGAAGAAATCAATAATGCAATGAAAGAAGCATCTGAAACTTATCTAAAAGGAATTTTAGAGTATTCTACTGACCCTCTGGTATCAAGTGATATCATCGGCAATCCACACTCTTGTATTTTTGATTCCGATTTAACTGACGTTAATGAAAATATGGTCAAAGTTGTTGGCTGGTATGATAATGAATTTGGTTATTCAAATAGAATTGTTGACTTATTACTTAAAGTAAGCAAAAACTAAATATTAGAAATTATATCTATTAGAAAATATAAAAGGACTATTTATTCATTTAAATAGTCCTTTTTGCTTAATATTATTTTTTTTAATTATTTTTTTAATCATTTTCTTCTTTAATCATTCTTAGTATTATTTCGATTTCCTCATTAATTTGAGTAACTTTAGAATTTAATAATGCCTCATCTTCGAAAGTTACATTTTCTAACTCAACACTATACTTATATAAATTCAACATACAAGTTGTGGCTGCAGAGCCTTTTAGTTTATGAATTGTAAAATAAAATTGTTCTAAATCTCTATTAACTATTGAATTCTTAAATTCATTCTTAAATTCATTTTGAAGGAAATCTACCATTATATCTATAATTAAATTAATAGAACTTGGGTCACCATAAAACTTTGCACCAAATGCACTTTTATCATAATGCTCATTTTTATATTTTGGTAATTCTATTTCTTCCATCAATCTCCTATCTAATTTCTAAATCTATTAGAAAATCTCAAATTTTATTAAAAAAGGCATCAATTATTTTGATACCTTCTTTAAATTAAAAATAGTTTTAAAAGACAATTATTTGCTTATATTTAATTTTTCTACAAAGTTTTGTGATGGAGTATTTAAAATTACAAAGTACACGCCATTCGTAAAATTAGTTGCATCTAAATTAAAGTTATAGACTCTATAATTATCAGTATTTGCTTGTTTGTTGATAAAATTATTCATTGAATTGTCAAAAGAATTACTTGTATTAGAAATAATTATTTCTTCATTTACCAATTCACTAATAACTGCACCAGCCATATTTACTAATTTTAGACTATAGAACCCAGACTCAATAGGAGTAAAGTCAATATTGAAAATTGAACTTGTTGGGTTAGGTTTGATATTTACCCCTGAGTTCACAATCAATGGATTAATTAATCTTGCACTGCCATCTAAATCAATACAAACTCCCAATATAGTAAATTGTGCAGTATCGGCTTCGATAGTTACCTTACCTTCTATTGTAGTTGAATTGTATATTATAATATCAGAAACGATTTCATTACCCAATAAAGCTCTGATTTTTAGAGTGGTTAGTAATATATCGCCTGGTTCAGCATTTAAAATTGGTGAATTATTTTGTCTATTAATTTCAGAAAAGTTAATTAACTGACTAATTTCTACATCTCTAAATCTAGAATCGCTGTTGTAAACAGTAGAAGGCAAACCAAGTACTTCTGTTGTAGTTGCATTGTACCTTACAAAAGTTTTGATACCTTTATGGAAGTTTTGTAAACTTTTGTTTTTATCTCTTACATATAAAGGAAAATCAATTACATCGCCTGGTTTTGCAGCGACAGGGAATATTTTTGCTTTTAGATTTACCAAAATTACTGTGAATTTACCGTTATCAATATTTAATGCAATAGAATTATTATCAACAGTTTGATTAGCTATAAATGTAATATCAGTTTCTGTTACAGCACCACCATCAGCAATTATAAAATCTAAATTCAAATCTTGGTCTGCATTTGTTCCATTCAAGTTAATTGTCAACGGCAATCTTCTTTTGCCACCAACAATAGTACCAACAGGCGTTGTACCAGTCGGCTCTAATAGAGTTGCGTCAAATTCAATTGTAAAGTTAATAGTTTTAGCTCCAGTTGCTAATACTTCAAATTTATTTCTTAATTTAACTGGTATTGTGATTTTGTCTCCAATTAAGCCAGAATAAGTCTCATCAATAATTAAGTCTGCTGTTGCAAATTTAGGGTCACCGATTAGATTAAAATTACCAGTGTAATTACAAGCGTTAGTTTTAGCTATTAAATTACTGTTTGGTAAAGGGTTGTTTTTATCAGGCGTAAATCGGACAATAACATTAATACTACTATTTTTAGCAATTAATACGTTTGTAACCGTAGTTGGTTGGACGATAGTATATTGTGCATTATCAGTACTCAAATCAACTATCATATCTCTATCCGTAGGATTAGCAACGGCAATGATTTTATCATCAGAATTACCAATTGTTGCAGTAAAATTAGTGTTAGGTGCATTTAATACCGGAGTTACTACTTGTGCAGTAAGATTTACATTTATTGTTTTTTCTTTACACGTTTCATCTATAATAGTCCAAACACCTGTAAACGTTCCATCGGCTCCACTTGTGAAAGTAATAGTTACTTTGTCTGTTAAATTAGTATTTAATTTCCAATTTGATTTATCAACCGAATAACCAGGAGCGATTACCGAACTACCAAGGAAATCTATCTCTACATTACTCAAGTTCGTAAATTCTACATCACGAGTAATTACTTCATTTGGACAAACTATTCCAAAATCTATAGAAGGAAGATTAGTTGTAAAGTCTATTTGATTTTTTTGTGCGGTAATTTTTACGATTTTATTTTTGTCATTATCCGAATCATTAATGATAGTCATATCAGAAGTGAAATTAGGATTTTTGTTCGATGGTCTGAATTTCACTCTTACATTTACAGTTCCACCAGCAGGAACAATAGTAGGATTTGCCCCAACTAATGAGAAATCAACTGTATTCGAAAGTGTAATTGAAGTGATATTCAAATCAATTGCACCAGAGTTATTGATAGCAACATCTTGTTCTGTTTCACCACAAGAAATAGCACCAAAAACCAAGTCATTTGCTAATATTTCTGGTAAGCCAGAGCCAGTACCAGTGATGTTTGCAGAATATTCGTTTCCATCTTTGGCTACGATAGTATAAGTAGCAGTTGAGAGTTGAACATCAACCGGCGTATAACTTATATCCATATCCAAACATTCGCCACTTTTGAGTACTTTAATTGCGTTATTTACTTTAAATTCTGTTAGATTATTGCCACCAACTCTGTAACCAGTGATTTCTATATCATCACAGGAATTATTACAAAACTTGCTAGTATATACAGCAGTTTTAGTTACACCTTTTGTAGCAAATCCAACATTAATATCTTCAATTAATACAGTTCCACCTTTTATATTGATTGGCTTGATTGTACAGGCATCAGATGATAATAAAGTTACTACACCTTCTTTACAATTTTTGTCAGTTGGTTTATAAGAGACTTTAATAGTTCGGCTTTCACCTTTATTTAATTTGAAAGGAGGATTAGTCCCACCCCAATTTGATACTTCAAATTCTGGAATAGTAGAACTAAATCCAGTAACATTCAAAAAGTTTTGTTGAGCATCGATTACTACATCTACTGCTTGACTGCCACCAACTGGGATATTCAAAATAGTATTGTTTGCTGCTCTTGTAGTATTAAGTATTGGTAATTTTAGTGGGTCTATTACATAAGTAAATGTATCTTTAGGTTTGTTACCTAACTGAAACTCTACTTCCAAATCTCCACCATCACAATCAGTATCCCATTCTATTTCACAAGGAGCAAGATTACCGTCTAATTGAGCTAATTGCAAAATCTGAGAAAGTACACCTTCTAATTCAGCTTGCGTTGTTAAATTATTGTAAACTCTACCATTAGTACCTTGGGCTATATTTGATATAGGATTACCGCTCAAATCTACTCCCAATCCAACTATAAAAACAGTTGCATTAATTGCATTCGCCCTTGCAATTATTTCACCTGTTTTTAGAGCTTGTCCTTTTAGTGGTGATGTAGATTGAGGGTCATGTAAGCCATCAGTCAAAAATATTATAAATGGTTTCCAACGAGCAAAAGCAGCCAAATCCAATGCTCCTCTATTTCCATTTTTACCCAAAAAACCAGAATTAATATCGGTTGCACCACCAAAAGCTATTTTATTAACATCTTTTTTCAATGAATCTCTATCAGTTGTAAAAAACATCCTTTGAATTGATGCCGCAGGTCCAGAAGAAAATTCTGTAATCCCTGCTTCACATCTATCAAAAGGCAATACATCAATAATCTTTATTGCAGAATTTTTTGCTATAGTAGATTTCCAAGGTGTATTAAGATTTGTATTATCGCCAATATCTGCAGGATTAGAGTTCATACTTCCAGTTTTATCAATTGTCAATACAAGAGAGAATTTTTTGACATTTGGTGAGCAAAATACCGAGTTGGTTGCTCTATCTTTTCCACCATCTTTAATTTTTATATCTGTATTACTTAAGTTTCTAACTTCTTGGTTAGAGTTATTGGTAACAACAACCTCAGCTTTCATTTTTGGATAATTGCTTTGGTCAACAGAAATAATCTTTATTGTTTCTTGCGAAATTAAAGCTTCATTAAAAAACGATAGTAATAATGAAACGATTAGTAAATGAAGAAAACTTGAACGAAAGTAGTTCAAATTTTGATTATTTATTTTTTTCATATTTAGGTCCTCTGAAATTTATTTTTATTTAGTTTATTTTCTAGTCAAAGCATATAAATTTTAATTTAATATCACTCTATTAACAACGCTCCATTTATAATAACAAATGATGTTACTATTTGTTACTAAATTAGTGAATATATATTCATTAATTTGTAATTAATTAAATATAATCCAACTTTATTTTACTTAATCTAATATTTATTCAATAGGTGTTTCGATATCAATCGTTACAGTTCTTGAATAAAATCTTCCTTCAGGTAAAGTATTGTCATACAATAATTGATCTTCACCGTAAGATTTGACAAATTTCTTATCTATTCCCAAATAATTAGCAACTGCATAAGCTCTTTCTAATGCTAATTTTTTGTTAAGTTCATTATTTCCAATTCTATCACTATAACCTTTGATTGCAACAACAGACGAACTTCTCAGACGTTTTTTGGCAGAAGTTGCTATTTCCATATTGGCAGGTGAAAGGTCTGATTTATTGAAATTAAATCCAATAATTGCGAACTTATCAATCTCCTTATCGTCTAAAACTTCATCAATTTTTTTCTCAATAGTCAATTGTTGAACTGGCAATGTTTGTACCGGAGAATCTAATATTTTGTTATCATTATCTGTTACAACTAATCTATATTGTAAAGGTTTGTCCAAACGAGGGACATATTCTTGTTCATTTTCTAAAGTAACGTCCCAGTCAATTTTTTCTGGAGGAGCGCCTGTACCACTAAATACTTTTAGCTCTTTATTATCTTGAGAAGTAATTACTTTCCAATCTTTAACACCGATAGTTGTAAATATTTGTGGTTTGAATCTAAATCTTGGTGGATTTGAAATTCTAAGAGTATCTTTGACATTCACGGGCTCAAATAATTGAGATATGTTAGCCACCATCTCAACTCTTCTATTTTCTTCGATACCATCTTGCTCTTTTAAGTTTGAAGGTATTTCTGGTAAATTACGGTATTCAATATTTATACGTCTTGAGTCAATTCCCCATTCTCTAACCAAGAAATCTTTTACGACCTCTGCTCTTTGTTGTGATAATACTTTATTTCCTCTTTCGGCATCTAAATCAGAATTACATCCAATCAAAGTAATATTACCTTGCGGATAGAATTGTAATCTTTTACCTAATATATTAAGTATATTTAGATATACATCCATCGTTTTGATTTTGTAGAAATTTTTGAAGCTAAAATCATCTTTTTCTGTTTGATTTAGTCTCATATATCTTTTTGGAATATCATTACTATTATCATCAAAAAATACGTAAGGTAATAAAGGGTGTGTTCTATTCATCAAAAATTCTTCGACTTTGATAGTAGAAACTGATCTTTCATTATTATTTTCATCTAAAGCCAACGCTATAACTGTTGCATCTAATTTTGGTGCAACTGGCGGAGGTGGTGGTGGTGGAAGTTTTACTTTTTCTGGTCTTATTGTTCTTGGAGCAAATCTTAGTCCAATACCACCACTTAATGTAAGTGCATTCCAACCAAAATTATTTATAAATGAAGTAACATTGTATCCCAACATTGCTTCTGGTACCAAAAATATTGTATTACTACTGTTTAATGGTAAATCATAACTAATACCACCCATCATAGCTAATTCTATTGCAGAAATATTTGGAATATCTCCTTCGGCTTGATTTCTAATTCTACCTAAGTTATTACCATTTACGTCTGTGAATACCCCATTGCTTGGGTTTGTTATTTGTTCTTTTTGTTTAAAGGTGTTAGAGATAAACGTACCACCTCTAATTCCAGCATTAATTCTAATTTGGTCAGTCAATCTATATGCTAATAACAATTGCAAATTTACACTTGCCAAAGTGGCATCAATAGAGTGTTCGAAACTACCTTGTGAACTACCGCCGTTGAGATTTGCTATAGTTGTTGATTCTTCTCTTGAGATTACACCACTCAAATCATAATAACCTAATCGAGTTGATAATTCTAAATCTTGACTTAATGGGATATTCATAAATAATGAACCATTAATATTAAGCCCAGAGCCGGTTTCATAACCAGGGCAACAGCTTTTGACACCCTCAAGACCTTTGAAGTCTGCAAAGTGTGAATTAATTCCGACTGCACCAGTTAATCCATAATTTAGTCTTGTTTGCCAAGGACCTTGCAAATATTCAACTGAATCGGTTACAGTACTGTTTGAACTTTGGGTAAATAAATTATTATTATTCACATACAAAGTTAAGAAAATCACTATAATAATTTTTAGTTTATTCATAATCATAATATAGTTTTCTTATTTATTTCCATTTTTATAATGTTTAATATCATACATAATAAATTTGAGTAATATTGTTTTATTGAAAAAGTTGAAATCTAATTGAGCAAATTAATAATATTTTCTGCAAAAGTTTATGGTATTAATTAAAATTATTATTCAATATAATATTCTATAAAGTTTTGCTAATTACTAATAAAAATTTGATTTATTACTTTTTATAACTTTGATATTTTCAAATATAAAAAAAAAAGAATAATTAAAATAATTATTGAAATAAAAACATACTAAGTTGTATTAATTTATTGAAATATATTTAAATAATAGCTATAATATTAATTAAATAATTATTATAAAAATCCAAAATTGACTATTTTTGTAAACTTGATATAAAACAATTTAGAATATATTTTGTTTTTATTATTTAGCTATTTGACTATATTATAACTAAATATATGACCAAACATACAGCTAAAGAAATATATTAGCAAATTAAGAAAATTAAAAACATCAAATTAAATTAATAAACAAATGAATTCAAGAGAAATTAGAAATACATTTTTAGATTTTTTTAGAAATAAAGAGCATAAAATTGTTGATTCGGCACCAGTTGTACCTCACGGAGATCCAACTCTATTATTCACTAATGCTGGTATGAACCAATTTAAAGATGTATTCCTTGGAGAAGGGAACAGAGAATACACAAGGGCGGTCGATACACAAAAATGTATAAGAGTGAGCGGAAAACATAATGATTTGGAAGAAGTAGGGGTTGATACATATCATCATACTTTTTTTGAAATGTTGGGTAATTGGAGTTTTGGGGATTATTACAAAAAAGAAGCAATCCAATGGGCGTGGGAATTATTGACTGATGTATGGAAATTGCCAAAAGATAGATTATATGTAACAGTTTATAGAACTGACGATGAATCGTATGAAATTTGGAAACAATACCTACCAGAAAATAACATTTTGAGATTTGATGAAAAAGATAACTTTTGGGAGATGGGCGAAACTGGACCTTGTGGACCTTGTTCGGAGATACATTTTGATGGTACTATTGACAAATCTGGTAAAGATTTAGTTAATGCTGGCTCGCCTGATGTAATTGAAATATGGAATTT
>Ga0163144_10021916_pt1 | contig 12678 bp, 9 predicted proteins | sample OliLak19BULKMAT1_FD_123175 | JGI IMG/M metagenome (GOLD analysis project Ga0163144, IMG submission 123175) | Freshwater microbial mat bacterial communities from Lake Vanda, McMurdo Dry Valleys, Antarctica - Oligotrophic Lake LV.19.BULKMAT1 | ecosystem: Environmental > Aquatic > Freshwater > Lake... | reverse complement strand
GCGGTACGGAACCCCGCGGTACGGAACCCCGCGGTACGGAACCCCGCGGTACGGAACCCCGCGGTACGGAACCCCGCGGTACGGAACCCCGCGGTACGGAACCCCGCGGTACGGAACCCCGCGGTACGGAACCCCCGCGCGGTACGGGACCTAACGCCCAACCACCATCCGGGCTGACCCGTTATCCTCTCTCCACTGCACGCGCCCGGAAGACCCGCGGCGCTGCAGCGTCCAAGCCCCGGATGTCTCCCTCGCTCCCGCGCACGGTCCTCGTCACAGGCGCCCAAGGTCTGATCGGGGCGTCCCTGGTCCGGGCGCTGCTCGCCGCTGGGGCGCGCGTGGTCGGGCTCGACGATCGCTCCGGCGGGGCGCGCATCGCGCCGCCCGCGGGCGCAGGGGTCGTCGAGGTCGTCGGCGACGTCCGGGATCGCGAGCTCCTGCGCGAGCTGCTCTCGAGCGGGCCGGCCACGACGGCCCTCGTGCACCTCGCCGCGCGGGTCGGGGTGCGGACGATCCTCGCCGATCCCGAGGGCGCCGCGGCCTCGAATCTCGACGGCGTGCGGAGCATCATCGAGGCGCTCGCGGGCGTGCCCGCCGCCCGCAGGCCGCGTGTCCTCGCCGCGAGCAGCAGCGAGGTCTACGCGGACGGCGCTGTCGCGCTCCACGAAGGCGCTCCGCTCCGCCGCGAACACACGGGGCGCTGGGCGTACGCCGCCGCGAAACTCGCCGGCGAGCAGGCGCTCGACGCCGCCGCGGCGCGCGGGGTCGTCGCGGCGTCGCTGCACCTGCGGTTCTTCAACGTCGTCGGCCCGGGGCAGGACGGCTCGAGCGGCATGGTGCTGCCGCGCCTCGTCGAGGCGGCGCGCGGCGGCGGCTTCCTCGAGGTGCACGGCGACGGCGCCCAGGTCCGCACCTTCGCGCACGTCGACGACGTCGCCGCGGACCTCGCGCGACTCGCACTCGGCGCATTCGGCGCACTCGGCGCATTCGGCGCATTCGGCGCATTCGGCCGACCCTGCCCCGCTGGCCCCTTGAACCTCGGCGGCGACGCCCGGGCCAGCGTCGCCGCGCTCGCGGAGTTGGTCGCCGAGCGCGCGCGCGCGCTCGGCTGGTCCCGCCCGCGGGTCCAGCGCATCGACCCCACGCGCGACCTCGGTCCGAGCTTCCGCGATGTTCGCCATCGTGTGCCGGACCTCGCGCGCGCTTCGGCGCTCGGGCTCGCGCGGCACCGACGCACCTTGGTCGAGATCGTCGACGACATGTTGCTGCGCCATCCCCTGCGCAGCGGCGAGGGCGCGCAAGCGATCCATACGGCGCACGCCCTCGGTCTCTCGGGGGTCGGTCCGTCGTCGCGTCCGAAGCCGACCGGCAGAGCGTTGCAGACCACGTTCGCGACCAGCAGCTCGGTTGGCGTGGTCGCCGTGGGCACGTCGGGCACACTGGGCCGGTCGGGCGTCGCAGGCGACGCACGCGAATCGTGAGCCTCCGCATCGCGCGGGTGTTGACCCGGCTCAACCTCGGCGGGCCGGCGCGGCAGGTGCTCGCCTCGGATCCGCGGCTCGTCGCGCGAGGCCACATGTTGCGGGTCTTCGCCGGCGAGGCGGAGCCCGGGGAAGGTGACCTCACGGCAGCGCTCGCAGCGCGTGGCGTCGAGGTCGTGACCGTGCCTGGCCTCGGGCGCGCGATCCGGCCCTGGCGCGACTTCGCGGCCGCGAGGTCGTTGCGGCGCGAGCTCACCGCGTTCCAGCCGGACATCGTGCACACCCACGCCTCGAAGGCGGGGCTCCTCGGCCGCCGCGCCGCCTCGGGCGCGAACCTCAACGCGCGCACGGTGCACAGTTTTCACGGCCATGTGCTCGAGGGTTATTTCCCGCCGACGACGTCGCGTCTCCTCGTGCACCTCGAGGCGTGGCTCGCGCGCCGCACGGACGCCTTGATCGCGGTCTCGGAGGCGACGGCCGACGACCTCGCCCGCCTCGGGGTCGCGCCGCGGGAGCGCTTCCGGATCGTGCCGCCGGGTGTCGAGCTCGAGGCCCTCAGCGGGCTCGCGCCGCCGGACGAGGGCGGGCACACGAGCTCCGAAGGGGACGCGTTCCGGCGCGAGCTCGGCGTGCCGCGCGACGCGCCCCTGGTGCTCGTGCTCGGGCGCCTCGCGCCGGTGAAGCGGCCTACGCTCGCGCTCCAGATCTTTGTGCGGATCGCGAGCGCAGCGCCGACCGCGCACCTCGTGTTCGTCGGCGACGGTGTCATGCGCTCCGACCTCGAGCGCGAACGGCAACGGACGCCCGAGGCCGTGCGCGCGCGGGTGCACCTCGCGGGCGCGCGCGAGGCGATCGCGCCCGTGCTCGCTGCGGCGGACATCGTGCTGTCGACCTCGCACAGCGAGGGGCTCCCGGTCGCGTTGATCGAGGCCGCGGCGGCTGCGCGACCCGTCGTCTCGACGGCCGTCGGTGGAGTCGCCGAGCTCGTGACCAACGGCGTCACCGGCCTGCTCGCGGTCGAGGAGGAGGGGCTCGCGCTCGCCCTCGAGAGCCTCCTCGGCGACCCGACGGAGCGGCGTCGCATGGGCCTCGCGGCGCGCGCGGTGGCGCTCCGGACCCATGGCGCCGAGGCCCTCACGCAGCGGCTCGAAGCGCTCTACCTGCGGCTCGTCGGCGACGTCCTCGCCGGCGACGATCATCACCGTACGCGCGCGTGACGCTCGAAGGCGCCCCCGTGCGCTTGTTAGAGTCCACCCGGTGAACCTGTTGATGGTGAGCGGCGACCGCCAGGTCGTCGTGGGCGAGAAGGGCCCGTTCTGGTCGATGTTGCGAGGGTTCTCGCGCCACTTCGGTCGGATCGACGTGCTCTGCCCCTCCCCCTCGCGGCCAGCGACCGTCACCGCCGTGCACGACAACGTGTTTTTCCATCCTGCGCCGGTCGCGCGCCGCGGGCCGTCCCTCGGCGGCGCGGTGGTGCGTTGGATCGCCGAGCGCGGCGCGGCGCTCGTGCGCGAGCACGGCGCGCAGCTGATCGTCAGCCACGACTACGGCACGTTCACGAACGGCCGCGGCGCGGCGCGCATCACACGCGCGACCGGCGTGCCGTTCGTCTCGGAGCTGCACCACGTCCCTGGGCACCCGCTCGCCGCGGACACGCGCGAGCGCCTCGAGCGCGCGCTCACTCGCGCTTACGTGCGCTGGGCGCGAACCCGCGCGCTCGGGTTTCGGGTCGTGAACGCGACCGAGATGCCGACGCTCTTGCGGTCGTGGGGTGTGCGCGACGAGCAGATCTTCGTCCTGCCTTCGCAGTACCTCGACCTCAGCGTTTTCCGGCCGCTGCCCGCGGCGGCGGGTCACGGCGACGGCGACGGCGCGCCCTTTCGCGCCGAGCCGCGTCAAGACGTTGTGTTCGTCGGGCGCACGGTCGCGAACAAGCGGGTCGGTGTCCTGATCGACGCCCTCGCCGAGCTCCGCGACGCGGGTCACGCCGTGTCGGCGCTGTGCATCGGCAAGGGACCGTTGCGCAGCGAGGTCGAGGCCCGCGCGGCGCAGCGCGGCGTGTCCGTGCGTTTCCTCGATTGGGTGGCGGAGCCGCGTGAGCTCGCTGACCATTACCGCGCGAGCCGCGTGTGTGTGTGCGCGTCGACCTGCGAGGGTGGGCCGCGTTTCACCGTCGAGGCGATGGCCTGCGGCGTGCCCGTCGTGTCGACGGCGGTCGGCATCATGCCGGACCTCTTGGGCGACGGGCGCGCCGGTCGACTGGTGGGGTGGGGGGTGTCCGACCTCGCGCGCGGCCTCGGCGAGGTGCTCCGAGACGAGGACACGCGCCAGGCCCTCGGCGAGGTCGCGCGCGAGCGTGTCCAGCGTTTCGAGTCCGGGGCCGCCCTCGCGGCCTACGCCGAGGGTTTGATGGCCCTCGTCGGCGAAGGCCCGCGGGCCGCTGAGTTGGGCCCAGAGTTGCGCCCAGAGGAACGGGCCGTTTGAAGCTCCTCTTCGTCACGCAAGTGCTCGATCGCGGCGACGCGGTGCTCGGGTTCGTGCACCGCTGGGTCGTGGGCCTCGCGCGCTGCACCGAGCGTGTGCGTGTCCTCGCGCTGGAGGTCGGAGACACGACGGGTCTGCCCGACAACGTCGACTGGCGCGTCGTAGGACGGCGCGGTCATCTCAGACGCTGGATTCGTTATCGCGCGTACTTGAACGAGGCCCTGGGCAGGGATGGCTTCGACGCGCTGTTGACGCACATGGTCCCGCGATACTCGCTCGTCGCGGCGGCGCCCGCGCGGCGGGCTGGAGTGCCGCACTTCCTGTGGTACACGCACGCCGCGATCGACACGCGCCTCGAGCGCGCCGAGCGCGTGGTCGACGGGATCTTTACCGCGTCCGAAGAGTCACTGCGCCTCGCGACGGGCAAGAAGATCGTGACGGGTCACGGCATCGACGTCGGGCACTTCGCGGCGCGAGATCCGCTCCAGCACGCGGAAGCGCGCGTGGCGCCAGCGCCGTTCGGAGAGTCGGGGGCGCCAGCGCCGTCTTGTGCATCTGTGGCCCCGCAGCGCCTGCTCTCCGTTGGCCGCCTCACACCTTCCAAAGACCCGCTGACCGTGCTCGAGGCGCTCGCGAGGCTCGTCGCGGACGGGCGCGACGTGCACCTCGACTGGGCCGGCGGCGCGCTCGCGCCAGGTGACGGCGACTTCGGCGGGCGTGTCCTGAAGCGGGTGGGCGAGCTCGGCCTCGAACAACGAGTGTTTTGGCACGGCGCGGTGCCCTATGCAGACATCCCCGCGCTCTACCACGCCGCAGCGGTGTTCGTCTCGGCGAGTCGCACCGGCAGCGTCGACAAGGTCGTGCTCGAGGCGCTCGCGGCGGGACGGCCGATGGTCACGTCGAACGACGCCTTCCCGCGGATCCTCGCGCCGCTCGGCGAGGTCGCGGCGCGTTACCTAGCGCCCGAGGGCGATCCGGTCCAGTTCGCGGCGCGCATCGCGGCGTGGCTCGATGCGGATGCAGCAACGCGCGCCGCTGCGTGTGACGCGGCGCGCGCGCTCGTCGCGCGCGAACACGCGGTCGAGCCCTTGATGGCGCGCCTCGTCGCGCACATGGAGCGCGCGCGAACGCGCGGCAGGAGCTCCGCATGACGCAGCTCCTCGCACAGATCGGTGTGGTCGTGCCGGCCTGGAACGCCGCGCGCGAGCTCGAGGCGTGCCTCGCGGCCCTCGCGCCGGCCGCGGCGGCTGGGGCGCGGATCGTCGTCGTCGACGACGCGAGCTCCGACGGGGCGGGACGTCGCGCGCTGGCGCGGTTCCCCTTCGTGCGGGTGCTGGTCCACCCCGAGCGTCGCGGGCCCAACGCGGCGATCAACACGGGCGCCGCTGCGCTCGTCGGGCGCGAGTACTTGTTGCTGCTCGACTCGGACACCGTCGCGCCGGTCGAGTCGCTGGTGCGTCTCGCGCGCACGCTCGAGCGGCGGGGCGATCGCGCGGGCGCCGTCGCGCGGCTCGTCGATCGTGTCGGCGTCACCGAACGTTCGTGTCGCCGTCTGCCGCGGTTCGCGACGCCGCTCCTGCTCGGCGGAGCGCTGGGCCGCACGGCGCTCGCGGCGCGCGAGAGCGAGCGTTATCGGGAGCTCCTGTTCGACCACGATTGTGACGCCGACGTCGAGCAGCCGCCGTTCTCCGCGTTGTTGTTGCGGCGCGCGGTCTTCGACAAGCTCGGCGGCCTCGATCCGCGCTTCGAGGTCTATTTCGGCGACGTCGATTTTGCGCGGCGACTCGCGCTCGCTGGCGGGCGACTGCGCTTCGTCGCGGATGCAGTGGTCGCCCACTCGGGCGGCGCCTCACTCGCGCAGCTACCCGAGCGCGAGGCAGCGTGGCGCCGCGACCGCCTGCGTTACTTCAAGAAACACCACGGCGTCTTCGCTGGGCCCTGGCTGCGAGGCTGCGCGCTCCTGGAGCAGCGCGGGTCAGAGGCCCGGGTAGAGGCCCGGGTAGAGGCCCGGGTAGAGGCCCGGGTAGAGGCCCGGGTAGAGAGCCGGGTAGAGGGCGCACGGGAGCTCGTCGCGCCGTGAGCGTGCCCTCCACTCCGCCGGGCACAGCGTGGCAGCGCGAGCCGCTCGACGCGGCGCTCGCGCCGCACCTGATCGAGCCGTTGCGACGGGTCTTCCGCTGGCTCGTGTCGCTCGCCGACGCCGACGGACGCATCGTGTGTCCGGACCATCGGGTCGAGCACACGGGCAAAAACGCCTACGTCATCGTGCTCGCGGCGGAGCTCGCGCGGCATGACCCCGAGGCCGACATCGACGCGCTGCGCGCGGTGGCCGTGGCCCAAGGAAAGCGCCTCGTCGCCAACTTGCAGCGTGAAGGAGACAGCACGTGCTTCACGTTCCGCCCCGGGCGCCATGACCCCTTCAACTGCTCGAACAACGTTATCGACGGCGGCGCGTGCAGCGACGCGCTCGCGGAGCTCGTACAAGCGTTCGGCCCCTCGCTGTCGGCGGAAGAACGCGCGGAGTTCGAACACGCGAGCGTCTTGCATGCCCAGACGTATCTGCGCTACGCGGCGCTCGACAAGGGCATCCCCGCGCAGAGCGCTTGGGCGCTGACCGGGGTGGCCAATGCGTGGCGTCTCGTTGGGCACGACGTGCTCGAGCTGACGATCGGCGAAGGGTCGGGCCGCCTCGCGGGGTTGCAGCACAAGGACGGCAGTTATCCGTACCACCCGCTCGAACAGCACGCGCCCCACGCGGGCGCGGGGGACGTCTCGGCGTTCTACCAGTCGCGCGTCACGGCGTTTTTGTTGTACGCGCTCGGGCGCCTCGGCCGGGATCCGGCGCGGCCGCCTTTTCGGCAGCAAATCGGCTCCGGGCTCGAGTTCCTGAGCGCGCTCGTCGGGCCCGATGGGGTCAAGGTGGGCGGCCTCGAGGCCAAGCCGTGGTATTGGGGAGCGGAGTACGAGGTCGCGTCGAACCCTTTCGACGTGTACGCGCTGGCGGTGGGCGGCGAGGCGTTCGGCCAGCCGGGTTGGGTCGAACAAGCGCGGCGCGCGTTCGACGTTTGGGCCTTGCACATCGCGCCTGATGGCCGGCCGCGGGATCATCTGCCCGGACCTGGACGGCAGCGGAGTTACCAGTGCCCGGTGTTCTGGGCCGCGCACGCCGCCTGGGCGGCGCGGGCCGTTGGAGCGCTGGCGCGCTCGGCGCGGAAGGCGCCGGCGCCGCGACCGGCCGGCGGGAACGGCGGGCTCCTGATCGACGTGCGTCACTTCCCCTCGGCGTCCCTCGTGCGTCTCGAGGACTCGGCGGTCGTCGCGTGGGTGCGCGGCGGTCGGCCGCCCGGCAACGTGCACCACGGGTCGCCGCGCGGCGCTGGCTTGCTGCGTGTCGTCGCGAAGGAATCAGCCGGCGGCGCGTCACTTGGCGCATCCGAGGTGTTGTTCGCTGCGGGCCCCCGGGGAGCTGAACCCTGGGCCGCGGAGTGGCACGTCCGTACGGGGCGCGCCAGCCTCACCCGCGCCCGCGCCGCCGTGCACGGCGAGCTGCGCTTCGGCGGCTGGCTCGCCCGCGCCCACGCGCGCCGGGGCGCGTACCTCGCCGCCCTCGGCGCGCCCTTCGACGTGGTGCGCCGCGGGCTGTTGGAGTTCGGCGGGCGACGCGTGTGCAGCGCGTATGTCCTCGATCCGACGCTGACGCTGCACGGCGACGGCGTGACACTGCAGTCGTCCCTCGCTCAACGCGACGGGACACGCGTGCCCGGGGTGGTGCTCGAGCGGCGGTACGCAGTCGAGGGGGATGGGCTCCTCGTCGAAGAGCGCCTCAGCGGCGCGCGTGCGCGCCACGTCACCCCGTTGCGCGCGACGTCGGAGCGGTCGGGAGCGGGCGGGAACCGAGATGAGTCGGCGTCAGCGACGTGGCGTCTCGGTGGTCGCGCCCCGGGGGCCTGAATCGCGAGTCCGGGTTCCAGCGCCGCGCGCGCGGGGCTATCCTCCTCGCGCGATGAACCTCTTCCGCAAGAAACGACTGACCGACTACGCCGCCTGCGCAGGGTGAGCGGCGAAGATGCCCCTCGGGCAGCTCACGCAGGTGCTGCGTGATCTCGGTCAGGAGTCGGATCCACGGCTCTTGGTGGGACCCCAGACGGTCGACGACGCGGGCGTCGTGCTGCTGGGGGAGGCGGAGGGTGTGTCCGGACCCGGTGTCGCGCTCGTGCAGACCGTCGACTTCTTCCCGCCGGTGCTCGACGATCCGTACCTCTACGGCGCGGTCGCGGCGGCCAATTCGCTGTCCGACGTCTATGCGATGGGCGGGCGCGCGATCTCGGCCTTGAACCTCGCCGGCTTCCCGAAGGGCTTCGACAAGGACTGGATCCGCGAAATCTTCCGCGGCGGTTTCGAGAAGGTGCGCGAGAGCGGCGCCGTCATCGCCGGCGGACACACCGTCGAGAGCCCTGAGCCGATGTTTGGATTCGCGGTGACCGGCATCGTCGAGCGCGAGCGTATGACGGTCAACTCGGCTGCGAGGGTCGGCGACGTGCTCTATCTGACGAAGAGCCTCGGCATGGGTTCGATCACCACGGCGGGGAAACTCCGCAAGGTCGACGACGACGTCGTGCGCGCGGCGGCGCTGCAGATGGCGACGTTGAACCGGGCGGCGGCCGAGGCGATGACCCTCGCGCACGCTCACGCCTGTACGGACATCACGGGCTTCGGGCTCGTCGGTCACGGGCGCAACATCGCGCTCGCGAGCGGCTTGACGCTGCGTATTCGCACCGGTTCCCTGCCGTTGTTCCCGCGCGCCCTCGACCTCGCTCGGGCAGGCGTCGTCTCCGGTGGCTCGGCGCGCGGCAAGGCGACGCTCGCGGAGGTCGTGGGCATCGACCCCAAGGCTGATCCCGCGATCGTCGACATCGCTTTCGATGCCGAGACGAGCGGCGGACTGCTGATCGCGGTTCCCGCGGAGCGCGCAGCGCAGCTCGAGCGTGAGCTCGTCGCGCGCGATGTGCCGGTCCACGCCGTCGGCGAGGTCACCGCGCGCGGTCCACACCTGATTGAACTCGCGCCATGAGGCGGCGTGCATGAACACCTCTCCGCCGCGCACTCTCTCTCCGGTCGTACTGCCTGCGATGCGCCGCCTTGTCGCGTGCGTCACGGCGTGGCTCGGCGCCCTCGTTTGCGCCGCTTGCCGTTCGGTGGAGCCCAGCGTCGTCAGCACCGACCGCGGGCCGTGGACCGTGAGCGAAGTCCCGACGGGGACGGGTGTCCTCGTCGCGGCCGCGAGCGTCGAGCTCGACGCCGAAGGCGAGGGGCGCGAGGTCGTCGCGGTCGGCGAAGACGGCGCGATCGTGCTCTTGCGGCGCGGGGCCGACGGCCTCGCAGTCGAGACCATCGCGCAGCTCTCGTACGCCGCCCACGCCATCGGTGTGGGGGAGCTCGATGCTGCGCATGCGGGTCCCGAGCTCGTCGTGCTCACCGGCGCGGCGCTCGACGCTTCGCCCAGCGATTCACCGAGCGGCGTCGGCCCCGGCGGCGAGCCCCTCACGTTCCGTGGTCGCGCGTGGCTCTGCGTACGCGAAGCGGCGCCCGCAATCGCGCCCGGCGCAGAGACCGTAATCGCGCCCGGCGCAAAGGCCCGGGCGGTACCCAGCGCGCCGCGTTTTGTCGCGCGCGAGCTCTGGGCGGTGCCTGAGCGCATCGAGGCGCTTCTCGTCGCGGATCTGGATCCTGGCGCAGTCGGCGACGAGGTGTTGCTCGCCGAGGGCGAGGGGCGGCTCACGCTCCTCACCCGTGGGGCCGAAGGCGAGACCGTCGCCGCACCCTGGTCCTGCCGCGGTCCGGCGGGCGCGCTCGACCTCGCCGCGTATGGCCCGATCCGCACGCTCACGCGCACGCCGGCGGGGATCCTCGTCGGTTTCGAAGACGGCGCGCTCCACGAGTTCGAGCGCCCTCCGACGGCGCCCGGTATTCGCAACGCGGGTGACTCGGCGCCGAGCTGGCTGCTGCGCCGGAGCACGCACCAAGGCGCGCCCGTCACGAGCGTCGCCGTGCGGGACAGCGAGTGGCTCGTGGCGGATGGCGCCGGCGGCGTGCGCTTGTACGCCAGCGCAGCCTCGGGGGCCGTCGAGCGGACGACGCAGTTGCGCGCTGCTGACCGAGCCTTCTGCACTTCGCCGCAGATCTTGAGCGACCCGTGGGGCTTCGGCTCCTCCGCCGCGCTCGCGGCAGTGGGTGACGCAGCGGCGACAGCGAAGGACGGGCCTCTATACGTATTCGCCTCGGGGCCTGCAGGGATGCTGCGCGTTCTGCGGTTGTTGTCCTGGCCCGTGGCGGACGCGCTCGCGCCGCCCACCGCGGAGCTCGCGAGTTACGAGGTCGAAGAGCAGCACTTGTGCACCGCCAAAGGGGCACTCCATGCGCTCGTCGCCGGTCCTGTCTGCGGCCGCGACCCGGCCTGCGTCGCGGTCGGTCCATCTGGCTCGTTGTTCTTCGCGGAGCACCGCGAGCCAGAACACCGCTAGACCGACGCGGGCCGCGGCACCTGTCGCGCCGCGAACTCACACGCAGCCGGCGCTGAAGTCGGCCCGCTCCCCAAGGCAGCACCAGAGCCCTACCGGGCGGCGACCCAAGGTGCGCCGCCACGCCGCCATGCCCGAAAGCCGTGACACCGACCTCTACGCCGACCTCGATCTCGAGGGCGCGTCCGGCGTCGGAATTCCTGGCCCGCCGTGGCTGCTCGGGCACCGCGGGACCCCGCGCGAGGCGCCCGAGAACACGCTCGCGGCGCTGCGCCGGGCGTTCGCGATCGGGCTCGATGGGGTCGAGTACGACGTGCGCGCGTGCCGCGGCGGCGACCTCGTTCTGCTCCACGACGCGACCCTCGAGCGCACGACCGACCAGTCCGGGCCCCTCGCTTCGCGCAGCGTCGCCGAGCTGTTCGGGATCGACGCGGGCGGCTGGTTCGCGCGGCGTTTTGTCGGCGAGCCCGTGCCGCTCCTCGACGAGGCGCTGGAGGTCACCGCCGACACGCGGCGTGTCCCGCCGATCCATATGATCGAGCTGAAGGAGGCCGGACTCGAGGCCGAGCTCGCCGAGCGCCTCGCGTCGCACGCCGGCCGCATCGACGTGCGCGTGGCTTGTTTTCGACGTGACGTCTGCCTCGCAGCGCGCGACGTCGGTCTCAAGGCGATGCTCCTCGCGGTGCACGCGAACAACGACGACCGGCGCTTCGTGCGCGACGAACAACTGGCGGCGTACAGCGTCGGTCCAGGCGGCTGGGACAACGAGGCCGGCCGCGCGGATTGGTCGTTTTGCGAGCGCTGGTCCTGGGCGATCGACGACCCGGACGAGCTGCTGCGCCTCGCGCGGCAGCCCGTATTCGGGCTCAATACGAACGAGCCTTGGCGCGCGCTCGCGGCGCGGGCGCTCGCGCACTTCGCGCCCCATGACACAGGCCCGTGGCCCCTGCGCTTGCCCGAGCTCATCATCGAGCCCGAGGCCTTGGACGACGCGACCCGCGCGCGCGGTGAGTGGTTCGGCCGCTGGCACCAAGCGCTCACCTTGCGCAATCCCTTCCGAGTGCCCGTCGAAGCGCGAGTCGGGCTCTTCGTGCCACATGGAGCGTTCGAATTCGAAGGCCTCCCGCGGGTGATCGACCTCGAGCCGGGCGAGGAGCGCACGCTCGAGTTCTCTCTCGCAGGCGGCAGCCGCGCCCCGGGACCCGATCCGATCGTGGGGGCCCTCATGACGTTGCGAGGCGGCTTCGTCGTTCACGACGAGGCGGGCGCAGAGCTCACGCCTGGGGGCAAGCTGCTGCTCGACGCGCCGCTGATCCGGCGGCGCGTGGTGACCGCGGACGGGCTCGCGCAGCGCTTGGTGCTGCTCGCGGAACGACCCGGCGACGGGCAGGCCTCCGTGACACTGCGTAGGACCGGGCGCGACCTCGTGCTGTCACTGGAGAACGCGGGCCGCCTCGTGGATCCGCACCTCGTCGCGCGCCTCGGTGGCGAGGTGATTCGTGGTGGCATGGGCCTCCGGTTGTCGCTGCCCGCGGACTTCGATTCGCGTCCGATCGGCGTGCCGTTCAGCGTCGGCATCGAAGGCCACGACGCCGCTGGTCCGCGCGTGCGCCGTTGGGCGGGCGGCTTGCCGGAGGGCATCCACCATGGCGCCCCGGGGCTGTTGCTCCCGAGCGGCCGCGGGTGAATGTGTAGGAGGGCTCGACGCCGCTCCGGCGATCGGGTTCAATCCCGGTGTCGGGAGCGGATCGGCGCTGGTGTGCCGCCCGGTCTTCAAAGCCGGTTAGAGCCTCGTGAACAGCGGGGCTGGTGGGTTCGATTCCCATGCGCTCCCGCCATTCTCGTCCGTCGCGCCCTGATCGGGGTGCCTGCGCGGATGATCCGGGAGCCGCAACTCAGTGGTGCTCGCGGAGGCTGTCCTCGACGTGTTGGAGAAATGGGAGCAGGGCCGCGCGGGCACACGTCGGGGGCGTTTGGAGCTGTCCACGCCGTGAAGTTAGCGGGGATGGCCGCAGACTTCGTCCGGATTGACGCGAGTGGGTCGCCGAATCGGCGTACGGTACCAGGTACGCGGCGCCGATTCGCAGCCCCAGACCGATTCACCGGTCCGAGCGCCACGTTATTGGAACGTCAGGCTGCGCCCGTTCGTGAAGTTCGACCACGGCTGGCCCAGCGGCCCGATGTCGCGGAACCAG
>Ga0163144_10021915_pt1 | contig 12679 bp, 9 predicted proteins | sample OliLak19BULKMAT1_FD_123175 | JGI IMG/M metagenome (GOLD analysis project Ga0163144, IMG submission 123175) | Freshwater microbial mat bacterial communities from Lake Vanda, McMurdo Dry Valleys, Antarctica - Oligotrophic Lake LV.19.BULKMAT1 | ecosystem: Environmental > Aquatic > Freshwater > Lake... | reverse complement strand
GACGTCGCCCATGTAGCTGATGCTGTGCGGCGTGTCGAGGGAACCCAGCAGGCTCACCTTCTTGCCGGCCAGCACTTGCGGTACGACCCGCTCGCCGAGTACTGAGCCCAGCACCTGCGGGCCATAGAAATCGCTCGCACGCGCCAGCGTGCCCCGCAGCCTGCCCGCGGCGTGAGCCTCCAACAGCTCGAGGGCCATGCGGGCTCGCATCGCACCCTTGGTGCCGGTCGCGTTCAGTGCATCGCCCTCGCGCATGGGCATGCCGCTTCCCGGGCCGAAGGCGTACAGGTTGTCCATCATCACCAGCACGGCGCCGCTGCGCTCAGCTGCGGTCATCATCGCTCGATGCATCGGTGGCCAGTCGCTGGCCCACTTGTGGTACGGCGGGTTGGCACAGTTGTAGATCGCTGCTGCGCCCGCAGCTGCTCGGCCAAGCGCGTCTGTATCGGTGGCGTCGGCCTGCAGTTTGCTGACCAGTGGGTGGTCGATTCCCGTGCCGCTACGGGTGACGACGGTGACTGGGGTGCCGCGCCGGGCGAGCAATTCGGCGATTCCGGATCCGACGGGGCCGGCACCGATGACGACGTGATGGTTCATGGTTCTCTCCTGTGGCAGTGCAGCGCTCGTGTATGTGAGCACTGCTCTCACTTTGCCACCAGGTCTCAGAAAATGCAAGAGCACTGCTCTCGTTTCGACGTGACGCTTGCTACAGTGGCTCACGTGGCCGGTATCCGCGAGCGAGCACGTGCAGAGCACACCGCCGAGATCGTTCGGCTGGCGCGCCAGCAGCTGGAACGCGACGGTTCCGCAAGCCTTTCCCTACGCGCGATTGCTCGCGACCTGGGGATGGCCAGCTCGGCGATCTACCGCTACTTCGCCAGTCGCGACGAGCTACTGACCAGCCTGATCATCGACTCGTACGACCGACTGGGGGAAGCCGTCGAGATTGCCGACCACGGGGTCAGGCGGCGAAGCGATTTCCTCGGCCGCTGGCGAGCGATGGCCCTGGCGCTTCGGGCGTGGGCGGTGGCAAACCCTGCGGAGTACTCGCTGCTGTTCGGTACGCCGGTCCCGGGCTATGCCGCGCCGCAGGACACCATCGGCCCTGCCAGCCGTTACACGATCGCGCTGATGCAGTTGACGGTGGAGATGGAAGCTGCGGGCCACAGCGCGAGCGACAAGGTGCCCGCCGCGCTACGCCGAGACTACGCGCGATTCCGTGATCGATTCGCAGTTCCCGCCAGCGACGAGATGATGATGAAGGGAATGGCCGCGTGGGCGAGCGTGATGGGCGCGATCAACCTCGAACTCTTCGGTCACCTCCACAATGTCGTTGATACTCCCGGCGCACTCTTCGATGCGGTCGTGGAGCTACAGGGCCGGCAGCTGTTCTCCGAAACGCGTCCTTCGGGAACCGACGCGGGGTTGCGAACGTCGAAATCAGCATGAACCGCCGTAGCTTCCTCTCCGCTCTCATCGGCACGCCTGCCCTCGTCGCCATCATCGCCGCCTGCGGCGATGACACAGAGCAGGCCAACAACAGCCAGCAGGGCGGCGGATACGAGGTCCCGACCGATGCCGACGCCGTGGTGTTTCGAATCGGCTTCGAGGGTGGCTTCACCACCCCTGGCAGCCAGTTCGTTCACATGCCCACGCTGCTGATCGCGGGTGACGGGCGGACGTTCGCGACGGGTGCGACGACGCTGCAGTACCCCGGCGCCTTGCTCCCCGCCATCATCCAGGGCAGCATCACGGCCGAGGGCATCCAGAAGGTCGTCAAGCTAGCCGATCTCGCCGGTCTGCTTGGCACCATTCCGGATTACTCGTTCCCCGAGGGCGTCATGATCGCCGACGCCTCCGACACGGTCGTCACCATCACCGCCAACGGCGTCACCTACGAGCACCGCGCCAATGCACTGGGGATCGACTCGCCGGCGGGCGGTCCCAGCACGCCTGCCCGCGACAACCTGCAGGAGTTCGTGGAGCTGCTGGCCAACCTCCCCGCTGCGGTAGGGGTGGAGAACGTCGGTGAGGACAAGCCGTTCGTCGCGGAGAGCTATCGATTCCAGTCGATGGCCGTCGATCCGACTGAGTGGACGGAGCCCTCGCCGACGATCGTTGCCTGGCCCGCCGATACCGGTGTGGTGCTCGCAGATTCGACGGCATGCGCCAGCGTCGCGGCGGCGAAGGTCAACGGTCTCTTCGCCGAAGCCACGCAGCTGACTTTCTTCGCGGAAAGCGACGTCGTCTACCAACTCGCCGTGATTGCGGCACTGCCCGGCGACGCGTCCTGCTGAACTAGCCAGCCGTGTCGGTGGTTGCGGTCGACTCGTCGATGGGCAAGTCGAGCGGCGAGCCCGTCGACAGCGCAGTGCGAATCTTCTGCAGCAGTGCCTTGATCGCCACATAGTCGGGGTGTGCAGGCTCGACCAGCGGTGGCACGAGGCCCACTGAGTCGAACTCTTGCTCGCCGTTCTGCAAGATCGCGAGCACCGAGCGGGCTTCCTCGACGGACATCGAGGTGTGCACATTGTCCTTCACTGCGTCGGCCAGTTCGCCGAAACGCAGGAGAAGATCGCCAATGCCGACCTCATCGGCAATCGTTTGGAGGAGCAAACGCTGACGGTCCATGCGTTGGTAGTCGCTGTCGCCGAGGCGTGACCGTACGTAGCCGAGGGCTTTGGTGCCATCCATGTATGTCTCGCCAGGACCAATGGTCGGTGTCAGCCGATAGTTCGAGCAGCGCAGTTTGCTCGGCATCGGCAACTCCTTGTCGATGTCGATGCTGATGCCCCCGACCGCATCCACCACCTTCACGAAGCCGCACGAGTTGATGAGTGCATAGTCGTCGAGCGTGATTCCCAAGGAAAAGCTGAGCCCTTCCATCAGTGCTTGCACACCGGCCTCAGTGGCGCCGGTTCCGTACGCAGCCTTGAGGCTTTCGTTGTTCTCGACGGTGATGTAGAGCGAGTTGACGAGGCCACCTTCGGAATCTGCGAATCCGTTCGGGTACCGCTCGGCAAGCGGCGTACCGGGCGGGAATTGCAGCCGTTTCAGGTTGCGCGGCACCGAGACCAATGCGGCGCGACCTGATGCCTGGTGAACGAGAGCAATGATCATCGTGTCTGTGCGCAGGCCCCTGCGGTCGTCGCCCTCGTCGCTGCCCATCAGCAGGACGGTGTGGAACTCCTCCGACAACGGGTCGATGTCCTTGCTGACCGATGCCACGGCTGAGCCGGATGACTGCTGGAAGACCTCTTGGACGACGGCACGAGCCTCTTCCATACGGACGACAGCCAGCCCAGTGGGTACCGCCAACGCCGCAACGACGGCACTGCCCAACAGACGCATACGTCGTTGCGCAGTTGGGTCGCGGACGCGATCGGACGTCAACCACACGGCGACTATTCGACTGGTGATTGCGGCCACGGCCACGAGGACCAGACCACGCAGCACGTTCGACCGAGCGAACAGCCCAACCAAGTCATCGAGGTGTTGAATGATCAGAATCAGGGCAAAGGTGGGTGCCACGACGCCAGCGACGAAGAGCAGGGCTGCGGCAATCGGCCACCGACGCCAGATGGCAAGACCTGGAAGCGCGACAATTCCCAGCAGACCTGGCGCGGCGTAGGCTGCCGGCTCGGCCACCCGTTCCGTGGCCTCAGTTTCGGCGGCAGGGATCATCGGGCATAGGAGGCTACTGGCGGGCGGTCGTTCGTTTCCGTCGGGCTGCACTTCTCAGTACTCAACACGCGGACGATTCGACCGATGACTATGGTGTGCCTCAACGCGGGCGCGTTGCCGATCTCGGAGGTTGTTCGTGCGTCGTTTGCTCTTGGTTGCCCTGTTCGTTCTGTCCGTCGTTCCAGTGGTGGGCGGTGCCCCAGTCGCGGACGCTGCGCTGCCGGCGCGCCTGCCGCAACCTGAGGGGACGGTCGTGGCCGGTTTCACCGAGTCATTGGTGACGAATCAGGTTTCTACACCCACTGCGCTGGCACCGATGCCCGATGGCCGTGTGATCGTCGTACAAAAGAGCGGAGAGGTTCGCGTGCTGCAGGGCGGGGTGCCACTGCCCGGCAGTGCCATCACCTTGACGGTGTGCACCCAGAGCGAGCGCGGCCTGTTGGGTGTGGCACTCGACCCGGAATTCACTGCGAACGGACGCGTGTTCCTCTACTACACGCGCCCCAGTGCCGGCGCGCCTGGCAGCTGCGTCAATCGCGTCAGCCGCTTCTTGATGAACGGCAACACGATTGACCCTGCCAGTGAGGTCGTGTTGCTGGACAATATCGGGTCGCCCGCCGGCAATCACAACGGCGGCGACCTCGAAGTTGGCAACGATGGCTTCCTGTACGTCGCTGTCGGCGACGGTGGCAGCGACCCGCGAGGTAACAGCGGTAGCGCAGGCAACAACGATGCGGCGCAGGACCGCAGTCTGCTGAACGGAAAGATCCTGCGCATCGACCGCGAGACCGGCGCTCCTGCACCGGGAAACCCGTACACCGGTGCAGGTACCGACGCCTGTGGCACTCGTGGCAATACGTCCGCCACGCCGACCAGCATCTGCCAGGAAATTTTCGCCTACGGCCTCCGCAATCCATGGCGCTTTGCGTTCGATCCCAACACCGGCGCCACTCGCTTCTACATCAACGACGTCGGCCAGAACACGCGTGAGGAAGTCAACCTCGGCATCCTCGGCGCCAACTACGGTTACCCCGCCCGTGAGGGGCAGTGCGCGCAGGGCTCCAATCCCCTCTGCCCGCCGCCGGCCGCGAACCTCGGGTTCACGCAGCCGATCACCGATTACCCGCACAACCCGACCAACGGCGGCGACTACATCACCGGCGGTGCCTTCGTGCCGAATGGTGCATGGAGCAGCACGTACGACGGTGGCTACCTGTTTGCCGACGGTGACCCGGGCAAGATCTTCTTCCGCAACGCCGCTGGCAACACCAACTACAACGTGCCATTTGTCTCCGGTGTGAGCGGCATCACCGACATCGGGTTCGTGATGGAGCCCACCGGTTGGGCGCTCTACACGGTGAATGCGGCATTTGACCAGGTGCGCAAAGTCGTCTACAACACTGCACCTGCAGCGTCGCCCGGGGCGTTGTCGTACGTCGCCGCGTCGCCGGCAGGCCGCCCCTTCGACAGTCGCAACGCGGGCACCAACACCGGTCCACTTCGCGCCGGAACCAGCCGACTGGTCAATGTCGTGGCCACGCAGGGCGATCATCGCGCGGCGCTCGTCAACCTCACCTTCATCAGCACCAGCTCCGACGGCTTCCTCACCGCCTGGCTGCCGCGCTCCACGCTTCCGCCGTCCTCGAACATCAACGGGCAGGGCGGCCAGGCGGCGGCGAATGCCTCCATCGTGCCGATCGATGCAGACGGCAACGTGATGATCTTCTCCTCGACGCGTGCACACGTGATCGTCGACGTGATCGGGTTCTTCGACGTGGCCCCCGGCGGCGCTGCAACCGGTGGCCGATTCGCGCCGACCGCACCCGTGCGCGCCGCCGATACCAGGTCACCTGCCACCGCCACCAACGTCTATTCGGTGGGCTCTGATGGCGCAGAGAAGCTGGTCAACGTACCAATTGCGGGGCGGTACGGCATCACCTCGGCCAACAGCGCGGTCGCTGTCATCGTGACCGCAATCTCCGGCCCGGCAGACTTCGGTGGGTATGTGGTGGTCAAGCCGCACGCAGGCAACGAACCGCCGTCCTCCAACGTCAATGTCAACGGCTTCGGCGACATACGGGCGAACCTGGTGGTGGTGCCGCTCGGGGCAGACGGCAGCATCGACCTTCGCCTCAGCAACGTTGCCCAGGTACTGGTCGACGTAGTGGGCTCGTTCACCGACGGCACCGCGCCGAGCTCGTCGCTCGGTACATACGTGTCGCTCGCCCCCACGCGTGTCGTCGACACTCGGTCATCCACACCGTTCGGGCGAATGGTCACCGGCGCGACTGCCTCGGTCAACCCCACGGCCGTGCCGGACAATGCCTTCGGGGTCACACAGAACATCGTCATCATCGATGCCGACGGGTATGGCTATGTGACCGCCTTCCCCACCGGCCCCACCTTGCCGCCGGTGGTCAGCAACGGCAACACGACAGCGGCGGGCCAAACCCGCAGCGTGCTGTCGATGACCGTGCTCGCTGCCGGTTCGTCGTCGTACTACCTCTCCATCGGCGCCCACCTCGTGGTGGATGTCACCGGCTACTTCCAGGGCTAGATCGGCCGCAACACTTCACCGCTGTACATCCTGACTCTCGGTCGCCAGTGGCACGGTGCTGGCTAGCCTTGACGCCGTGACACGGCTGCGCATCGCCCTCGCTCAGATCAATCCGACTGTTGGCGACCTCGACGGCAACGTGGCCAAGATTTGCGCGGCCTACGATGAGGCAGAAGCGGCTGGCTGCGACATCATCGCGTTCCCGGAGCTGTCCATCACCGGCTACCCGCCGGAAGACCTGGTGCTCAAGCCCGGCTTCGTTGCCGACAACGTGGCTGCGCTCGGTCGCGTGGCCGAGCACACTCGTCGGTGCGCCGCTGTGGTCGGGTATGTGGCCGCCGATCGCGATCTCTACAACGCAGCAGCGATGTGCGTGGGTGGGGAAGTGGTGGGCACCTATCGCAAGCGCCTGCTGCCCAACTACGCGGTGTTCGACGAGGCTCGTTACTTCACGCCCGGCGACGCCAGTGACCCTTACGAGCTGTACGAAATCGGTGGCGTGAAGGTGGGCATCAGCATCTGTGAGGACGTATGGAGCCCCACCGGCCCGCTCGCCCAGCAGGCCGCCGGCGGTGCCGAGCTGAACATCAACATCAACGGTTCGCCGTACCACGCGGGCAAGTCGCATGCCCGCGAGCGCATGCTCGCAACTCGCGCGGCTGATGCCAGCTGCGCGCTCGTCTACGTCAACCAGGTGTGCGGGCAGGACGAGCTGGTGTTCGACGGCGGCAGCATGGTGTTCGACGCCGACGGCAATCTGGTTGCACGTGCCGCACTGCTCGTCGAAGAACTGATGATTGCCGACGTTCAGATCGAACCCGTGTACCGCAAACGCCTGCTCGACCCGCGAGGTCGGCGCACCGAGACGCCGATGAACGTCGTGCTGATCAGCGAGCAGCCGGTCGTGCATGCCGCGCCCGCACTGGTGCGCATGGCCGAGCTTCTGGAGGCCGACGCCGAGCTGTACGACGCCATCGTGTTGGGCACTCGCGACTACGTCGTCAAGAACGGTTTCACCGACGTGGTGGTCGCGCTGTCGGGTGGGATCGACAGCACCATCGTCGCCTGTGTCGCAGTCGATGCGTTGGGTGCTGACCATGTGCACGGCGTCTCGATGCCCTCGCGCTACAGCAGCGACCATTCACGCACCGACGCCGCCGACCTTGCCGAGAAGCTGGGCATCGATTTCTTCACGATCCCCATCGAGCCGGCGTTCTCCGCCTATCTCGACATGACGGCCGAGTCGTTCGCCGGTAGGGCTCCCGACCTGACCGAGGAGAACCTGCAGAGCCGAATCCGTGGCACCACGCTGATGGCGCTCTCCAACAAGTTCGGTTGGATGGTGCTCACCACGGGCAACAAGAGCGAGATCGCCGTTGGCTACTTCACCATCTACGGTGACTCCGTTGGTGGCTACGGCGTGATCAAGGACGTGCTCAAGACGCGGGTGTACGACCTGTGTCGTTACGTCAACCGGCGCGATGGTCGCGAAACCATCAACGAGCACGTGATCACCAAGCCCCCCTCGGCAGAGCTGCGCCCAGATCAGCGTGACGACCAGAGCCTTCCGCCATATGAGGTGCTCGACCCGATTCTGGCGCTGTACGTGGAGGAAGACCGCACGGCGGCGGAGATCATCGAGATGGGTCACGACGAAGCCATCGTGCGCCGCATCACCCGCCTCGTCGACATCAACGAATACAAGCGTCGCCAATGCCCGCCAGGCGTGCGTGTGAGTGCGAAGGCCTTCGGCAAGGACCGCCGCCTGCCCATCACCAACGCCTACCGCGGCTGAGGTTCGCTCAGAAACACCTACCCGAGGAGGGCTGCTCGGCGGCGTTCCAGCGTGAGAAAGGCCATCACGGTGGCGACGGCGAGCCCCGCGCACAGGGCGGCGGGCCAAGCAATGCCGTGGCTCTGGTAGAGGCGGGTCGCTGGGATACTGGCGATGGCGCGGCCGAGCGTGCCGGCGGTGAACATCAACGCCATGCCACGTGCGGGTGAACCGGGCACGGCCGCGGTGCCCAGTGGGATTGCGCTGACGATGCCGAACTCGAACGCTGCAATGGCCACGATGAGCAGCGTCAGTCCGATGACAAGGTGCTCGTGCCACAGTGCCAGCCCGATGCCGGCGGGGATCATCATTGCCGCGCCGGCCGCCGCACTGCGCTCCTTGCCCCACCGGTCGGTGTGACGAGCCGACGTGATGGATGCGATGAGCTCGCCGAACCCGAGGCCGAACGCGACGGCGCTCAGCATTGCGGGCGTGAAGTCGAATGAATCGTCCAGCCAGCTGCCCAGCGTCACGAACAGCACTTGGCTCGAGGCCATCAGGCAGAACATCGCACACATCAACACTGCAACTTCCCGCACTACGACCGGCTCGCGAGCACGGCGGCCGGCGCGTGTGTGCGGCCCGGAGTCCGGCGGGATTCGTTTCGAGATCACACCCGCCACACACAGCACCGCCGCCGCGCCCACGCCATAGCCGACGCGCCAGTTGGTTGCGGCGGTGACCAATCCCATGGCCGTCACTCCGACCAGTAGTCCCAGTGCCCATGAGGTCTCCGTGATACCCATGACTCGACCGCGCTGGCCGTACGGCACGCGGTCCGAGAGCCAGGCACCGAGGGCGAGGTCGAACATCACCTTGCTCTGTGCAATCACGACCAGCGCGAGCGCGAACATTGCGGGATGGACGCTGCTGGCGGCCAAGGTGGTGCCGGCGGCTACCCCGACGAGCCCGACGACCAGTGCCGTCCGGCGGTGCATTCGTTCGACGATCTCGCCATTGAATGGTGAGAGCAGGCCGGAAAGTTCGCTGATCGCGAGCGCAACTCCGATGCCGGCCAGCGTGGTTCCGTTCCCGCGTGCGATGGTCGCGAGGAACGGCACAGCGAATCGAAAACAGCCGTTGGCCATGGTGCGTGCGACGGTGAGCCCGATGATGCGAGAGCGCACCTCATCGGGAAACGAATCGTCGAGAGCACGCTGCAGCACCCAGTGACCATATCCAGCAGTCATCCGAGTACTCGTCTCGGTATCCTTCTGCACCCGTGGCCCTGATTGTGCAGAAGTACGGCGGTACGTCCGTCGCCGACCCCGACCGCATTCGTGCTGTCGCCGAGAACATTGCGTTCACCAAGCGGCATGGCAACGACGTCATCGTCGTGCCCAGCGCGATGGGCAAGTCCACCGACAACCTGATCAAGCTGGCCAACGATGTGTCCAAGACGCAGCCGGGTCGCGAGCTCGACATGCTCATCACCACCGGCGAGCGCATCAGCATGGCGCTGATCTGCATGGCGCTGGCCGACCTGGGCATCGAGGCGAAGAGTTTCACCGGCAGCCAGGCCGGCATCGTCACCGACACCGCGCACGGCAAGGCCAAGATCATCGAGGTGAAGGGCGACCGTGTGCGCGAGACCCTCGCCAACGGCAAGGTCTGCGTGGTCGCCGGCTTTCAGGGCATCAGCACCGAGAAGGAGATCACGTCGCTCGGTCGCGGCGGCAGCGACACCACAGCCGTTGCGCTGGCTGCCGCGCTCAACGCCGATAGCTGCGAGATCTACACCGACGTCACGGGCGTCTTCACCGCCGACCCGCGCATCGTTCCCCAGGCGCGCAAGCTGGCCCACGTCAACTTCGACGAGATGCTGGAGATGGCCGGCGCCGGCAGCAAGGTGCTCGCGCTGCGCAGCGTCGAGTTCGCCCGCAATCACAACGTTCCCATCCATGTCCGTTCCGCCTTCACCTGGGAGCACGGCACGTGGGTCACGTCACAGGAGCCCAACATGGAAGAACCCATCATCTCCGGCGTCGTCACCGATGTCAGCGAAGCGAAGGTCACCGTCGTTGCGGTGCCCGACCGGCCGGGTATCTCGGCCGCGCTGTTCGAGCCGCTGGCTGCGGCCAACGTCAACGTCGACATGATCGTGCAGAACACCAGCCACGACGGCACCACCGACATCAGCTTCACGATGCCCAAGGCCGACTTTGCCACGGCCGAATCCATCGTGGCTCGCGTCGCCGCGGAGATCGGCGCTGCGGGCGTGGAGCACGACGCCAACATCGCCAAGCTCAGTTTGGTGGGCGCAGGCATGAAGACCAGCCCCGGCATCGCTGCCAAGATGTTCCGCACGCTGGCCGACGAGAGCGTCAACATTCAGATGATCAGTACCAGCACCATTCGCATCAGCGTGGTCACCAGCGCCGCCGACCTCGAGCGGGCCGCACGTGCGCTGCACACTGCGTTCGGTCTCGACTCCGGCCAGGGGTACTCGGCGCCACTTCCCGAACGAAAGTGACTGATGTCGATCGGGCGCGCCGTACCCAGCGGTGGCGGCCTGCCACACTGGTGCCCTTATGACGCGCCGTAGACAGCACGTGCCCTGGAAGGCCGCCGGTACCGCCTCCGAGAACGAGCATTCGGCCGATGATGTGGTTCGTGAAACCGGGTGGGTGTTCAACAACGTCACCGGTAACGAGCTGAGCCTGGCCGAGTTCGTCGCCACCGGCGACAACGAGACCGTTGCGTACCTGGAAGCCTTCGGAGTGCTCCCTCCCGATGCGTTGCAGCGGACGATGGTAGAGATCGGTAGTGGCATCGGCCGGATGACGGCCAGCTTCTCGCGGCTGTTCGCGAAGGTCATCGCCTGCGACCTCGACGGCGCGTTCCTGGAGCGTTGCCGCGAAACGGTGGCGCAATTCGGTCAGCCCGAGCGGTTGCAGACCAGCCATGTTGCCGATGGTCGCACCCTGGGCCTGCCCGACAATTCGGCCGATCTGGTGTTCAGCTACATCACCCTGCAGCACTGCCACCATGACGACGGTCTCGCGTTGACGCGTGAAGCGGTGCGAGTTACAAAGCCGGGTGGGCACATCGCCCTCAACTTCCGGACGTGGGTGTCGCAGGATGTCGTGCTCTGGCCGGCGGGCAAGATCGTGCGTGCTTCGTGGCGTCTGCCGCGCGTTGGCCCCATCATTGCGCAGCGTCGGTTGCCGGCCCGGCTGGGTTGGCAGGCCAACCGTCTGACACCGAAGGAGGTGCTGGCCAGCGTCGATCCGTCGCTCACCGACATCCAGATCTTCCGCAGTCCCAAGCGACGCGGGTTCGGGCTTCCCGGCACCACCGACCGCACCTTCGAAGGTGTGCATCGCAGCCACTGGTGGGTCGTCGCTACCGTCAAGTGACGGATGGCGGAGCGATTATTCCGGTCCATGCTAGGGGGCTCGCAGTTAGCCTTGCTGCCATGAGAATTGGTGTCGTCGGCGCAACCGGCCAGGTGGGCGCGGCAATGCGTTCCATCCTGGAGGAGCGCAATTTCCCCGTATCCGAGATCCGCTACTTCGCGTCGGCCCGCAGTGCCGGCTCCACCTTGCCGTGGCTGGGTACCGACATCACCGTCGAGGACGCGTCGCTCGCCGACCCGACGGGCCTGGATGTCGTGCTGTTCTCCGCCGGTGCCACCTCCTCCAAGGAACTGGCGCCGAAGTTCGCTGCCGCGGGTGCCACCGTCATCGACAACTCGTCGGCGTGGCGCATGCACCCGGACGTGCCGTTGGTCGTCAGCGAAGTGAACCCGGGTGAGATCGCCAACGCTCGCATCGGCATCATCGCCAACCCCAACTGCACCACCATGGCTGCCATGCCGGTGCTCAAGCCGTTGCACGACGAAGCCGGCCTCGTTCGGCTCATCGCGGCCACCTATCAGGCCGTCAGCGGCGGCGGTCTCTCCGGTGTCGACGAGCTGGACAAACAGGCCCGGGAAGTTGTCGACCGCGCTCGCTTGCTCGCGTACGACGGCGAGGCCGTGGTCTATCCGACGCCGACGAAGTTCGCCAAGCCGATTGCGTTCAACGTGCTGCCGTACGCCGGCAAGTACGTGGACGACGGCTCGCTGGAGACCGACGAAGAGCAGAAGCTGCGCAGCGAGACCCGCAAGATTCTGGACATCCCGGGCCTGCGGGTCAGTGGTACGTGCGTGCGGGTGCCCGTGTTCACCGGCCACTCGCTCAGCATCAATGCCGAGTTCGAGCGCCCCATCTCGGTGGCGCGGGCGACCGAGCTGCTGGGTAGCGCACCGGGCGTGCAACTGCTGGATGTGCCAACACCGCTGGAGGCTGCTGGCAAGGACGCGTGCTACGTCGGCCGCATCCGTCAGGACACGTCGCTGGATGACGGCCGCGGCCTCGTGCTGTTCTTGAGCAACGACAACCTGCGCAAGGGTGCCGCCCTCAACGCAGTCCAAATCGCCGAACTCCTCCTCTGACGCACTGATGGATTTCGCCGAACTGCAGGACGTCATCGAGCGCACGTTTGGCGATCGCGACCGGGCTCGCGGGGTACCCGCTTCAGTGGCGTGGCTTGCCGAGGAAGTCGGTGAACTGGCCCAGGCCGTCCGTAAAGGCAGCCACGACCAGCAGGTGCACGAGTTC
>Ga0163144_10021914_pt1 | contig 12679 bp, 8 predicted proteins | sample OliLak19BULKMAT1_FD_123175 | JGI IMG/M metagenome (GOLD analysis project Ga0163144, IMG submission 123175) | Freshwater microbial mat bacterial communities from Lake Vanda, McMurdo Dry Valleys, Antarctica - Oligotrophic Lake LV.19.BULKMAT1 | ecosystem: Environmental > Aquatic > Freshwater > Lake... | reverse complement strand
TGGGCGCGCGGCCACCGGCGCGCCAGGCGACGCACGGCCTGTGACACGCGTGCTGTCGGCCCAGCCGGTCCACCCCGGTCCGCGCACCACCTGTCCCGGCTTGGCGCCCGTGTGCGTGCCATCCTTCACCACGGCCACACCGTTCACAAACACGTGCCGCACGCCCACCGCCAGTTGATGCGGATTCTCGAAGGTAGCCCGATCAGCAATCGAATCCGCGCGGAACAGCACGACGTCGGCGTGGAAGCCCGCGGCCAGTTTGCCACGACGACGCAAGCCGAGATGTTCGGCCGGCATGCTGCTGAGCTTGCGCACCGCTTCTTCGAGTGTGATGAGCTTCTCCTCGCGCACGTACCGGCCGAGCACGCGGGCGAAGTTGCCGTAGGACCGCGGATGTGGATTCGATTTGAGAAACGGCCCTTCGGGTGCGAGCGCGGCACCGTCACTGCCAAAGCTCATGTACGGCAACTGAATCTCTCGGCGCACGTTGTCTTCATTCATGAGGAAATACACCGTGCCCACGCGCGAACCATCGCGAATCACCAACTCGATGGCCGCTTCTTCGGGCGAAAGCTGCATCTCCTGCGCCACGGCGGCGAGCGTCCGGCCGGTGTGTCGCTTGAGCGAATCTGCCTTGAAGCCGATCACCAACACTCGATCGGGTGAACCCGCCAGCAGCATGAGATTCTCCCACGCATTGGTAGGCGTGCGCATTTCCTGCATCACTTTGCGACGCACCGCGGGGTCACGCAGTCGCGCGCTCCACGCTTCATATCCGCCTTCCTGTACCCACGGCGGCATGGCGGCGTCGAGGCCCGTGGCGCCGGCGGTGTAGGTGTACATATCGGTGGTGATGCGCACCCCGTCGGCACGCGCCTTCTCGATGCGTTCGATGACGGCGTCGAGCTTGTTCCAGTTGTCGCGGCCGGCCTGTTTGAGATGATAGATCTCCGCCGGCGCACCCGATTCGCGCGCGATGCGAATGAGTTCGTCCACCGCTTCGAGCAGTTGATTGGCTTCGCTGCGCAGGTGACTGATGTACATGCCGTCGTACTCGGCGGCGGCTTTCATCAGCGCGATCAGCTCGTCGGTCTTGGCGTAGAACGCCGGCGCGTAGATGAGCGACGAGCCGACGCCGAGTGCGCCGTCACGCATGGCCGCGCGCACGAGGTCCTGCATGCGCGCGAGTTCGTCCGCAGTCGGTGCACGATTCTCGTATCCGAGCTCATGCACGCGCACCGTCGTCGCGCCAATGAACGACGCCACGTTCACCGAGACCCCCTGCGCGACCATGTGCTCGAGATACTGGCCCAGCGACGTCCACGGCACGTCGAACTTGAGGTCGCCCTGTTCGGCGATCATTTCGCGGCGCATGGTGTCGGTGATCGGGCCCATCGACGAGCCTTCGCCGAAGACTTCGAGCGTCACCCCTTGCATGACATCGCTGAGGCCACGTCCGTCGTAGAGCAGGCTTTCGGTGCCCCAGGAGAGCATGTTGATGAAGCCGGGGGCGACCGCGAGTCCGGAGGCGTCCACCTCGGTGGTGCCGCGCATGGTGCCGATATCGCCCACGGCCAGGATGGAGTCACCCTGGATGGCAATGTCACCCGTGACCGGTGCGCCGCCGCTGCCGTCGTAGATCGTACCGCCTCGGAGGACGACATCGACGGTCTGCGAGCGGTCGCAGGCGGCGGCGAATAGCAGCGCGGTGAGCAGGGGGCAGGCGCGAAACAGGGAGCGCGACATGGCGGCGGGGAGTGGGCGTTGGGCAGCGAGAGAGGGAGCGGCTGTGAAACCGGCGTCAGGACGGGCTTCGGTACCGGCTCCGGCGGCAACCGCCGTGGCGCGATTTGCTATTCTGCCTCCGCTAGAGTATGGTTCAGGAAGCGATACACGCAATACAACGCGTGGACAAGTTCCGAATAAAACGGGCCTGCCAAAGCGAGCGGGCCCTTTTTTTGTACCGCAGTCATCGAGTGATGGCGACCGTCGTGAGGGTGATCACGAGTACGTGTTGGTCGGTTTCGTTTTGCATCTGGTGGTGACACCAAGCTCCGACTATCAGCAGGACACCACAGTTTTCAGGAGTTTGCAATGCGCACGACCGGTACCGTTAAGTGGTTCAACGACGCGAAGGGCTTTGGCTTCATCACGCCCGCCGACGGACAGAAGGATTGTTTCGTCCATCACTCCGCCATTCAGGCCGACGGCTTCAAGTCGTTGTCCGAAGGCGAGAGCGTTGAGTTTGACATCGTGCAGGGCCAGAAAGGTCCCGCCGCTGAGAACGTCACGCGGATGGGTCGCTGACCCGGGCAGTTCGCCCAGTCGTTCCACACGCGACGCGTAACGCAATGCGTGTGTGAAGAACGGAGCGCCGTGTGATCGGATTTTCCTCCGCCACACGGCGCTTCGGCGTTTCACGCTCAAAGGGGATTCACCGTGATTGAAAATGCACCCGAGCAGCCTGTTGCCGACATTCGTGATCCATTGTCGCGTCAGGCTTTTCTCTCGTCGCATCGCGCGCTCGCTGTGTGCACGCGAGAGTTTGCCCGCCTGTCCGACGACCTGATCGGTGCGGCAAAGGTGTTCGCGAAAGAGCACGACATGGAAGTGCCCACCGTCCGCAAGGCGCCGGATCGCTGCATCGTGCAACTCGGCCCCGTGGCACTCACGGTCGCCTGGCTGCGTAACGGCAGCGATTCACCGGCCGCCGGCGAGTTGCTCGCGATTGTGTGGAAGGGCATCATCGCCCCGCGCGGCGATCATTTGCCCGAGCGCCTGAGCGCGCGGCACGTACCGCCCGTGCCGGTGCAGGTGTGGGAGGAGACGCTGGTGCCCTCGGCCACGAGCGAAGCATCGTGGCATTGGCATCCGATTGATCTCACGCGCGAAGGCTATGCGTCGCCCGAACTGGCCACGCGCTGCCTTGAGCAGCTTCGTACCGCGCTCGATTCGATGACGCCAGTGGCCGCACCGCCGCTCGCGCCGTAACTCCTTTGGCGCGAGCGGGGCGCTCGCCTTTCCTGCCTGATTAAATGCTGACCGGGACCGCCGGCGCGATGATGCTCGGCGGGTCCTTGCGTTCGCACAGATCCACTTTGGGACGCACGTCGGCGGGGTGAGTAGGCGGGCAGAGATATGGGAAGTTTTGACCGTTCGCGGCACGACAGCGGTCGGCAGTTCCCACGACATTCGCCACGAGCGCCGTGCCCGGCGGGCAGGACGGCATGATCGTCTGGACCGGCCCCGCCTTGAAACAGCGCCCGTTCTGGCCGCTGGTCTGCATCGAATAGCCGTTCTGGCACTTGAAGTACAACTCGGCGAACGTCGATCCGGCAGACATGTCTCCAGTGAGATTGGCGGCGGCGGTCCGTGTCGCCGGCGGCGTGACGAGCGCGATGGCGACGACGGCTGCGGGCGGGCAGTGGAGCTTGTTTGGGGGGCGTGTGGTGTGCAATCATGTGGTATGACACTGACCAAACCTATCCTGCGATTTGCCTTGCTGAGCGTGGGGCTGTGTGGGCCCGGCATAACTCACGCGCAACCTGCACGGTGGACCACTGACGAGCAGACGGCCTCATGGTACGGAGCGTTTGTCGACCACGCGGTGAGCGAGCGCACGGCGCTTTGGTTTGACGCGCAGTGGCGGCGCATGGGACTGGGCAGTGAGCCGCAGCAGCTGCTCATTCGGCCGGGTGTGCAGCGCACCCTGGCTCCGGGCGTGCGCGTAGCGACGGGCTATGCATACGTCGCGACGGCGCCGTACGGAGCGCTGCCCGTCGACAATCCCACGCGTGAACATCGCACGTGGCAACAGTTGCTTCTCACGCATCGCGCCGGCGCGGTGAGCTTCACACATCGCTATCGCTGGGAGCAGCGCTGGCTCTCGTCCATCCTTGACGACGGCGAGCGCACGCCGTCGTCATTTCAGAATCGGGCGCGCTATATGCTGCGCGCGCAAGGCACGCTGCCCGCCGTGCAGATCGGCTCGCGTCCCGCCGTCTGGTTTGTGTGGAACGAGTTGTTTCTGCCGGTTGGCCACGGCGACGCGACGGTGCGACTCGCGCAGAACCGCGTGGGCGGCGGCGTGGGGATCCCCATCGACGCTCGACAGCGCGTCGATGTGGGGTACATGAACCTCTGGAATGCATTGCCGGCGCAGCGCGCGAACGAAGTGAACCACACCCTCACGGTGTCCTGGGTGTGGGTATCGACGCGCTGAGCATCCGCGACACGCGGCCGACGAACACGACGGTCACGCACTGACGCCTATGGCGCCTCGGTCGGTCGAAGGAGCAAGAGGATTGCGCCGTCCGCGCCACGAAGCAGGAGTGTGTTGTCTTCCGCATGGTACGACGTGACCTGACTCAACGCAGCGAGAAACGCAGACTCCTGCTGCATAATGCCAGCCGGTTCACCACACATCTTCCGGGTCGCGGCGGCTGGCGTGATCGTGAGGGAGGTGTCCGACACGGTATACGTACTGCGGAACGTGTTGCAGCCGGCGTTTCCCGTCACGCTGCCGTCTTCGGCCAGCGTCATCGTCGGTGAGGAGCCGCGCAACACCGTGGTGACAGCGCCACGACCGTTATTGTAGTTCTGCACGGTCCACGCGCGGCCAAAAATTGATTTCTCCACTTCGGGCTCGAACGCGAGCAACGCGTCGCCGGTAGACGAGCGCAGCGTGAGACGTCCATCCGCCAGCGAATACGCGTTCACAGACGCCAGCAGCGCCAGAAACGCGCGTTCATGCACGTTGGCGTCTCCCACACAGGCGCGCATGGACGCATTCGTCGCGCCAATCGTGAGCCGCGTGCCGTCGAGCGTATACTTCGCGCCTACACGATTGCAGCCACCCGTGCCGCTCATGCCGCCGTCGGTGAACCGGATCGCGATGCGGTTCGACGGAGCAGTCCGCACACCCTCCGCGCCGGCATAATCGATCAGTCGCCACATGGGCCCTTCGAGCCCCTGCGACGACGAGACCACGTTGTTCGACGCCATACTGACCTCGGTCGCAGGAGGAACGCTGTCGTTCGCCGCCAGCTCACGATCGCCGGCGTTGCCGGCGCCGCACGAGGCGAGCCAGACGGTCAGCGCGAGCAGCGATGTCGGTGAGAAGAGACGCGCCACATGGGATGATCTCGCCACTCGGCGCATGTTCGAGACAGGTATAAACTCGTTCGGCATCGGATGTCTCCTCAGGGGTTTCACTCGCTAAAGCTCCGCGATGCGCGCCGAGAGTGCAAGGAACTCCCCGGCGCGTCATGCGGGAGACGCCGTCACGCCGCGGCATTGCACAGCTCAGTGAACACCGCAACGCCCGGATCCGAGGCATACACGGACCCGGGCGCTGTGCCCACGAACTGCCGAACGTCGTTCAGGCGCCCGGAATGCCGACCTGGTTACGGGTTCGGCGGCGTATTTGGATTACCGGACCGCTCGTTGAGCGGATAGGGCAACCAGCTCACCCGCGCTTCCGCACCTCGTCCGAACCGTCGCAGATCAGCCCACGCCAGCCCGCTCGCGAAGAGCGAGTAGCGTCGCTGACGGGCTATTTCGTCCAGCAGGGCCGTCTGTGTGGCAAGCTGGAGCGCCGTGCGGGGCGCCAGTCCGGAGCCCTCACGTACCGCATTGACACGGCTCAGCGCTTCCGGCAGTCGATTCAGGCGCGCCAGCGCTTCGGCCCGGATGAGCGTGAGCTCATCCTGCGTGAACATTGCATACGCTTCCGTCTGCGTGGCGAAGATGAGCACCGGCACGATGCTGGATCCACCAAACGATGCCTGCGGTGTGGGACCGAACAAGCGCGCCACCCGTGTGTCTCCCGCCTCCGCGTTCGTGCGCAACGCCGCCTGCGCCGAGAAGTAGCGCAGACCGGAAAACACCGACCAGAGCGGGCTCTGATCAGCGGTCGCGTAACGATACTCGCTCGTTGCTGCCGGCGGTACATCGTTGGCAAACGCCAGTGCCTGATCATTGCGTCCCGCCGCGAGCGCGTATCGCGCCTGCCAGGCACGCACGAGATTGGGCAGATCGATGCCGGGCGTGAGCAACTGCGACGTGAACTCCGCACTCACCGGTGTGGCGTCGAGCGTCTGACGTGCCTGCGCCAGCAACTCGAGCGTGGCCGTGAGCGCCGCGGCGCGGTCCACGAACGGTGACTCAAGACCCGTGATGTTCACCGGAATTTGCTGCCACGCTTCGGCGAGCGTGCCAAACGCGTACGCCTTCATCGTAAACGCGAGCGCGCGAACGCCGGACACCGTGCCCGGTGCGAGCGTCACACCTTCGATGCTGGCGAGCAGTTCATCGGCCGTCCGCACGATCTGATAGTGTCGGCTCCAGAAGTTGAGCACGTCCACGTTCACGTCTTCGAGCGGAGTGAGCGCACTTGCATCCGGAAAGCGCTGAAACGCACGCTGCGGTGCGAGCGACGCATTCGTCACGCCCAGCTCGTTGGCGACGAGTCCCGGAATCCACACGGCGTCAGCACGCGCATTTCCCCACCGCCCCTGCAACCCGACGGCGAGCGCCCGTACACCGGCCGGTGTCGTGAGCACGTTCACTTCCGTCGCCGCATTCGGATTGGCAATGTCAAGATTGCAGCCGGCAAGCAGGACGCCGCTGGCGACGCACACGAAGCCTATCGCGAGCGCTGAACGGCGAGCCGGCCGATCTGATGTTGTGGTCATGGTCGGCATCTCAGTAGTTCAGGTTCACGGACATGGCGATGCTGCGCGGAATCGGTATGGCGGCAAAACCGAAGCCGCGTACCGTGGTGCGCTGTCCGCCGGTATTTGTTTCCGGGTCCCAGCCGGTGTAATCCGTCCACGTCTTGAGGTTACGTCCCGAGAACGTGATCGACGCGCCACGTGAACGCAGCCGCTGCGCCAGGGCGTTGGGCAACGTGTAGGTGAGTGCAATCTCGCGCAGCTTCACGAAGCTTCCATCTTCGACGTACTCCTCAAACACGGAACGACGCGCGGCGAAAAAACCGCGCGGCACGCGACCTTCGAGTTCGTCGGCATACGCCGCACCAACGCCAAAGAAGGGTGTTTCGAGCACGCGACGGTCGAAGTTGAACAGATCCACGCCGCCCACACCGTCAAACTGCACGCGCAACGCGAGGCTGCGACGCACGCTGAACTCGTTGATCACCGACCAGTAGTTCTTCGGATTCGGATTACCGAGAACTGCGGCGGATCCGATGGCAGGAATCCCGGTGATCGTGCCGTTGGCGCCTTCGATCGCGACACCCGCCGCGTTGATGATTTGCCCGGCCTCATTGCGGCGGTAGGTCGTGCCCCAGAAGTGTCCCGGCGCCTGGTTGGCCGCCACGCGAATGATGTTGAAACTCTCTGGAATGAAAAACGCGCCGCCCGACGCCACCCGCGTGACGATCGGGTTGTTGGTGGCGTACGTGACCGTGGTGCTCCAGCTGAACGCGTCACGCTGCACGTTGAACGAGCGCAGCAGCACTTCGTTGCCCTTGTTGCGCAGTGAACCGACGTTGGTGAGCCGCTCGGTGAATCCACTCGACGGCGTCACCGTTTGCGGCAGGATGAGGTCCGTCACGTTGCGATCAAAGCGCGTGTATTCGATACCGACGCGTCCGTTCAGGAACTCAGCGTCAAATCCGAACTCCGTTTCGCGGGCGCGTTCGGGGCGCAACCCCTCGTTGCCCTGCCGCGTGCTGTTGACCACACCCGACAGCGTGCCCGAGGGTTCGAACACGTAGTTTGACAGGCGATCGAAGCTGCCCGGCGGCTGCTCGCCGGAGAATCCAAGGCCGCCGCGCACACGCAACCGGTTCACGAGCGTACCGGCGAGATTGCGGAAGGCTTCCACTTCGGTGAGATCGAGCGACGCACCGAACTTCGGAAAGTATTGCTGCCGTTCGTCACGTCCGAACGCACTCGACGCATCGGAACGCACGGCGGCGGTGAGCGTGAGCAGATCACCGTATGAGATCTGCTGCTGCCCGTAGAAGCCGATGATGCGGCGTTCATCGATCGATTGACTGGCGAACTGCGCGCTGCCCTGCACCGTCGTCACGAGCAGCGCCAGATTCTCGGCGCGCGCAATCGTGGAGTTGAACTTCTGCTGCTGATAGTTGGAGCCGACGCCGGACACGAACCGCCAGTTGCCGAACGCCGGCCAGCGATACGTGATGTCCACATCCTGATTGAGCAAGCGCGCATTCAGGTTGGCGGAGATGGCGAGACCACCCTGCAGATCGGGCGCCGAGCTGCCGCGTGGCACAAACGAGGATTGTGCATCGGTGTAGTTGTCGATGCCCACGCGATAGTCGATCGACAGCGCTTCGAACGGGGTGGCGTTGAGCTGCAGGCCACCAGTGAAGCGCGAGATCTCCTGAGGTGCCTTCCAGTTGGCCATCACCTCGAGCGGATTCGAGGCGAGCTGTCCGAGCGGATACAATCCCGTTTCGGCGTTCGGGAAGAGATTCCGATCGTTGGAGTTGAACAGGAAGTTCGTGAGCACACCGCGGTTGTTCACCAGCCCGCCACTCGCCTGACGGTTGGCACGACTGGTCACGTAGCCAGTGCTCGTGGACAGCTTGAGCCACGAGGTGAGCTGACGGTCCACGTTGAGCCGGATATTCTGCCGCAGGTAATCTGTGGTGCGCACAATGCCATCCTGCGTTTGCACCGAGCCACCAAGATAGAACTGCGTCTTGTCGTCACCACCGGAGAGGCCCACCGATGTATTCGACGTGAGACCGCGCTGGAAGATTTCATCCTGATAGTCGTACCGACGCGCGACGGGCTGACCGGCGGCGTTGACCGTCGCCTGATTCACCGGAAGGCGCGTCTCCACTTCGTCCTGCCCCACCGATGTGCGCACATTCACACGCAGCGCGCCAGGACGCCCGCGCTTGGTGAAGATCTGCACCACCCCGTTGTTGGCGCGCGATCCGTAAAGCGCCGCAGCCGCAGCGCCCTTCACGATTTCCATGCGTTCGATGTCGTTCGGATCGAGATCGGCAATGCGATTGCTGGTGTTGCCGCCGAGGTCGACCAGCTGCGACGAGCCGTTGTCGATGATCACACCGTCCACGATGTAGAGCGGTTCCGCACTGCGGCTGATCGTGGACAAGCCACGCAACCGCACGCTCGAACCGCCACCCGGTGTGCCGGAGTTCAGTTGCACGAGCACACCGGGGACTTTGCCGGCGAGCGCAGCGTCCACCTGCGGCACACCAGCGTTCGCGATGTCGCTACCCGTCACGGTGGCGAGTGAGGCACCGAGACTCGCCCGTTCTGTCTCGACGCGCGTGGCCGTGGTCACGAGCTGCGACAGGTTGAGAATGTCGCGCGAGAGTTTCGCGTCCTGCGTGAGCTGTCCGCTCGTCGCTGACAGGGGGAAGCGCTGCGGCTTATAGCCGAGCACACGCACGAGCAGTACGATCGGAGGACGGGGTTCTGCGACAACGAGCCGGTACGTACCGTCATCGTTGGTGACCGTTCCGAATCGGGTGCCGTCAATGAGGACCGAAGCGGACGGGAGGCCGCGACCAGTCTCGTCGGTGACCCGACCCGAGACGGTAAGCTGGGCCTGCATCAGCGCGGGGTAGGCGATCGTGGTCAGGAGACCGACTATCGCCGTCCGGAGATACGCACGGAGGGGCGTCACGGGGGGTGGGGAGAGAGGTGGGGGAGCAGTGCAACGGGCCGGAGAGTCGTTCGCCCCCGGCTCCATCTTGGAACGTGCACTCGTCCGGATTGGATCCCAGTGCGCCGATTGGGACGAGCCGCTGACGCCACAGTGCGGGGCAAGCGTGCGTCGTTTCCCCGACGTTGTATTTCGAGATCCTGTTTCAGCGTCTCTGCCGATTCGACTTTTTGCCGATGTCCGTCATTCCTCCGGTCACCCGTCTCGCCGCGTCGTGGGTGGACAACGCGGACGCATGGACCACCGCTGTTCGCACCGGTGCGATCCCCAGTCGCCGCGCGGGTACCGACGAGGCGATCCTGCACGCCATCGCACGCGCGCCAACCGGTCCGCTCATCGACGTCGGATGCGGCGAAGGATGGCTGGCGCGCGCGATCTGTGCCCTCGGGCGCGACGTCGTGGGGATCGACGCGAGCGCGCTGCTCATCGAGGCGGCGAGGCGCGCGGGCTCGGCCGCCGGTCCGCGATACGAGCAGGCGTCGTACGCCGAGCTCGCCGACCGAGGCCCGGAGCTGGGCGCGCCGTTCGTGGTTGCCGTCTGCAACTTCGCCTTGCTCGACAACGAGTTGGCCGACGCTCTGATCGCGATTCGCGCTCGCGTCGCCCCCCCCTCAACTAGTTGCACGGCTGGCCGATACTGTCACCGCATGCGCTCTCTCTTTGTGGCCGTCTCGGCGGTCCTGCTGCTGGCCGTGGCCGGCGTGTCGTTCGTGTGGCCACCTGTGCTGTGGTCACTGACCCTGCTGTTGCCACTCATCGCACGGGGCGTGGCCGACATGCTGCAAACCCGTCAGGCCATCAAACGCAACTTCCCGCTCCTCGGACACGCACGCTATCTGTTTGAAGCGATCCGTCCGGAAATCAATCAGTACTTCGTGGAGTCCAACCACGATGGACGCCCGTTCAGCCGCAACGATCGCTCGGTGATTTATCAGCGCGCGAAAGGCGACACGGACACGTTGCCGTTCGGCACGCAGAAAGATGTGTACGCCACCGGCTACGAATGGATCAATCATTCACTGATGCCTGTGCATCCTGATCCAGAGCACGCACGTGTGCTCGTGGGTGGCCCCGATTGCACACAGCCGTACTCGGCATCGGTGTTCAATGTGTCGGGCATGAGTTACGGATCGCTGAGTCGCAACGCGGTGCTCGCGCTCAACACGGGCGCGAAGATGGGCAACTTCGCGCACAACACCGGTGAAGGCGGACTCAGTCCGTATCATCTGCAGCCGGGCGGTGACATCATCTGGCAAATCGGTACGGGCTACTTCAGTTGTCGGGACAAAGAAGGGCGTTTCAATGAAACCGAGTTCGCGAAACGCGCGGCGCTGCCGAATGTGAAGATGATCGAGATCAAACTGTCGCAAGGCGCGAAACCTGGCCACGGCGGCATTCTGCCGGCGTCAAAACTCACGCGGGAGATCATCGAGATTCGTGGCGTGGAGCCGGGGAAGGATGTGATCTCACCACCGGCGCACAGCACTTTCTCCACACCGACAGAACTGCTGCAGTTCATCAAACGACTGCGCGACGCAAGTGGTGGCAAACCGATCGGCTTCAAGCTGTGCGTCGGCAAGCGTCACGAGTTTCTGGGCATCGTGAAAGCGATGATGGAAACGGGCATCACACCCGACTTCATCACGGTAGACGGCGGCGAAGGTGGCACGGGTGCCGCGCCGCTCGAGTTCTCCGATTCCGTGGGCACACCGCTCAACGAAGGACTCTCGTTTGTGCACAACGCGCTCGTGGGCGCCGAGCTTCGCGACCGTATTCGCGTGATCGCGTCGGGTAAGGTGAACTCGGGATTCGCAATGGCCACGAAGGTTGCGCTCGGCGCTGACATCTGCAACGCCGCGCGCGCGATGATGTTTGCGCTCGGCTGCATTCAGGCGCTGCGCTGCAATACGAATCAGTGTCCCACGGGCATCGCGACGCAGGACCGTGCGCTTGAAGCGGGGCTGCATGTAGGCGACAAGTCGGAGCGTGTGGCGCGGTACCACCGCGAGACGGTCAAGAGTTTTTTCGAAGTGCTTGGCGCAGCGGGACTGCAGCGGCCGCGGGATCTCAAGCCGTGGTTCGTGATGAAGCGGGTGAGTGCCATGGAGATTCGCAGCTACGCGGACATCTATCCGCAGCTGGTGGCGGGTCAGTTGTTGACGTCGCCGCAGACGAGTGGCATGACGCGGGCGTGGGAGCTGGCGAGCGCGGCGCGGTTCTAGATCGGGGGGCGTCTAGGTCGGGGGTATCCCCTCGGCCGCCACTGCCGGCCCGGGCGCGCCGGGAGCGGCGAGGCCGCCCGGCGCTGGCCGACAGAAGCGGCCGGGGGACACCCCCGACCTCGACGCCATCGTCAGCGAATCACGATGCGACGCGGCGCAGGACCGTCAGCGTTGCACGATGCGCAGGCCGACGCCGACGTCGAACAGCTGGTACGACGCACCCTGCAACGACGGCAGTGCGAAACCGCGCGCGTTCAGCGTGAGAGACCAGCGTTGTGTCAGCGGGGCGGCAAGATCGACGCGCCCCTGGAGCCCGAGCGCGGCTTCGTCAGCGTAGGCGAGTGTTGGCCCGGCGAGCACGCGGAACCGGCCGCGCAGGGTTTGCCAGCCGGCGAGTGCGGAGAGACTGCTGAACTCTGGGTATGACGGAGTGCAGCCGCCGGACGCGCGGGGCGCGCAGAGGAGTTCGCGACCACCTCCTCCCTGGACGCTTATGCCAGCGGCAACTATCACATTGCCATTGCTGGTGTCTTGGCGCCATCGGCTCACGGTTACATCGAGCACAGGCCCGGTATTTCCTCCGACGTGTCGTGTGGACGCATGGATACGTCCAACGCCAAGGCTCACCTCGAACGCCGTCGCGACCTCGGACTGTGCGTCCACAGTCGCCGGCGCGAACAGCAAACCCACGCTCAGCACAACAGCAGAAATCCGGTGCGTTTTCATCACTTGGTAGTTAATCCCCCAAGACCCAGGAGGGG
>Ga0163144_10021909_pt1 | contig 12680 bp, 8 predicted proteins | sample OliLak19BULKMAT1_FD_123175 | JGI IMG/M metagenome (GOLD analysis project Ga0163144, IMG submission 123175) | Freshwater microbial mat bacterial communities from Lake Vanda, McMurdo Dry Valleys, Antarctica - Oligotrophic Lake LV.19.BULKMAT1 | ecosystem: Environmental > Aquatic > Freshwater > Lake... | reverse complement strand
TTGATAGAGGGATAGATTCTGAATTCGCAATTAATGGAGAGGATTTTCTAATCGATGCAGACACCCGAGTTTCAGGAGAAAGTTTAAAGCTGTACTCATTTGCAAATGTAAGAGGAGAGCGAATTGGAAATAGAAATTATGCTAAAAAAATTCTAGTAAGTACTCCAAGCTCAACTTCTACAATCGCTCCAAAATCTATTGGCGAAGGCGACATGGATAAAGGACCGACTCTAAAAGGTCCGAATGGAGAAAAGATTCCTAAATAGTCATCTTCGGATCATTAATCTAAAGCTTTCTCTCTTACTGACATAATAAATACTCTGTGATGAATCCTGTAATTCTAAAATTCTTGGGTAAAGATAGAATTAAAACTCTTCTTATCGCTATTGGCACTACTTCTTCAATAGAAGTCAGACCAGCAATAAGTCTATTGCGTGGAATTATCGCAATTTTTATAGCTTTACTTCCTGTTTTTTCACAATATCTTGTGATTTACAAAGATACTGTTGATATCACCACAGTATTCATTGGAGTTGCTACTTGCTTAGCTGTTCTTTTTCGAATTCGTCATAAAATCCCTTTCCTTGCAGTTTCAAATTGGAAGACAGCACTCTCTTTGACGCATACGGCTTTTGCATTAGGATGTATTCCTATAGTTGTTTTATTAATTATAAATCCTAATAGCTTTGTTCCTGTTCACCAAAATGCCCAGGTCAATACTTTCAATGCTGAAGGCCCACCAATTGTTTCAATCTTATTTTTCATATTTTCTGTATCGGTATGGGCTGGACTAACAGAAGAAATTATTTACCGAGGTCTAGTGATTAGTGCTATTAGACGGTGTGCAATTTTAGGAAAACAAATTACAAGAGACAGGTTAGCAATTTTAATAAGTGCGCTACTCTTTGGTCTAAGTCACTACCCCGTTTGGGGTTTTCCTGTAGCATTGTCATTAGTTGGTCTGGGAATAGGATTTGGAATGGCCTATCTGGCAATTGGAGAACGTGTATTGCCTCTAGTTGTGTATCACATCGCTTTTGATATTCTGAGCTTGAGTTTCTCTTATATGGCTCATAAAATATAACACTTCACGAATGTCAAAAAATCTTAAGATCATAAACGCCAGAGAAAATAATCTCAAAAATATCTCACTTGAGATTCCACACGACTGCCTTACAGTTGTAACGGGACTCTCTGGATCTGGAAAATCTTCTTTGGCTTTTGACACAGTTTATGCTGAAGGACAGAGGCGTTATCTTGAGACGTTCAACTCATATACACGTCAATTTTTTGATTTGGTCAAAAGACCTGATGCTGATCTAATCCAAAATGTCAGACCGGCAATTGCAATAGAGCAAAAAACAAAGATTAGATCCTCACGATCAACCGTTGGCTCAGTTTCCGGTATTAATGATTTCCTGAAAGTTGTTTGGAATTTTCTGGCTGAACCAGTTTGTCCGAAATGCGATGTAAAAATTGATCTGACAACCGCAAAAGAAGCGGCTATTCGTCTTGAAAATATCCTTAAATATAATGACTCTTCAGTTTTTGTAATTATTGCAGCAATTAAACTGCCCGAAGAAGAAAAGAGTAAGACTAAGAAAAACCCAAAAATCGCGGAAGTAGAACGATTAAAAGTACTTGGAGTTACTCGATGCCTAAATACGGAAACTGGTGAAATTTTTGAACTTGATTCATTAGACAAACCTTCTCTTAAAAAACTTTCAGTGATCAATCTCGTCATCGAGAGAGTTAAACATAACAGCCATTCTCAACTAGCCTTAAGTAGGGCCATAGAGAAAGCTTACTCTCTTGCGACAAATCGCTGTCTACTGATTGAGCAATCTGCCAATCTTGATAAATCAAGACGCTCACTTTTAAGAATTATAAATTCACCAAGTCAACAAAATATCAAAACTACAAATCGCAGAATATTTGAATTTCGTTTAATACCAGATTGTACTTTTGAAGATGTATCACTTAAATCAAAAAGACCTTCTTTGTTCAGTTATAATCATCCATACGGAGCCTGTGAAGAATGTAGAGGTTTTGGATCTATTTTGATCGTTACATCAGAACTTTGCGTTCCGGATCTTAGTAAATCAATTTCGAATGGTGCGCTGCATTGCTGGAGTGGGGATTCTGCTTCTGGACAATTAAAAAAATTAATTCATTTTTGTGACAAGCATCAAATCAACATTGATATTCCTTGGAAGAAATTAGATCAAAGTCATAAGGATTTGATCTTTAATCATAATACTTCTGAATATCGAGGTGTTCTTGCCTGGTTTAAAGGACTAGAAAGAAAACTTTATAAAACACACGTTAGAATCTTTATATCTAGATTTAGAAAAGAAATACCTTGTCCAAGCTGTCTCGGTAAAAGATTAAATAAAAGTGCTTTGTCATATAGAATCCAAACTTTAAATATTACCGAAATAAATTCTCAGCCAATATCCGATCTTTTGCCTTGGATTGAAGAGCTGCAAACACATACCAAGAAATTGCCGAAACAAATTGAAAATATTTTTGAAGAAGTCCTTAGTCGTTTACATTATCTAAACGAAGTTGGATTGTCATATCTAACGTTAAATCGACAATCAAATACTCTCTCAGGAGGTGAAACGCAGAGGGTTAACCTTGCCGCAGCAATCGGTAGCAACCTAACCTCAACTCAATTTGTTTTGGATGAACCAACTGTTGGTCTTCATCCGCGAGATACTCATAGACTAATTAAAGCTGTCCAACAATTAAAAGATAAAGGTAATAGTATCTTAGTAGTTGAGCATGACTTAGATTTCATTGATTCTGCTGATAATATAATTGAAATTGGTCCTCAAGCAGGTAATAAAGGTGGCGAGGTAATATACTCCGGGCCAAAAAATGAATGGAAGCCGATTGCTTTAGATAAAATCCCATTAGTTAATTTCTTCGAGCAAGAAAGTTCAAAATTTATTTCAATAAAAAATGCTAATACACGAAATCTAAAAGACATCTCTTTAAAAATACCACTTGGAAAACTGATTGCGTTAACAGGAGTTTCGGGAAGTGGCAAAAGCACTATTTTAAAAGAAGTTATTTTAAAAGGGTATGAAGAATTAAAGTCTGATAGAAAACTTTCTTCAGCATCTTCAATTGAAGGTTTTTCAGAAATTGGGGAGGTTGTTCTGGTTGATCAATCAGCAATTTCAAGAACACCTCGAGGTAATATTGCCACCTATATTGGAATTTGGGATGAAGTTCGAAATCTATTTGCTGCTACAGAGGAAGCTCAAACAAGGAGACTTAGTAAATCTTCATTTTCATTCAACGTAGATGCAGGTAGATGTACAGCATGTAAAGGTGCAGGTTTTATTAGAGAGGACATGCAGTTTCTCAGTGATGTTTATATTCCTTGTGATACCTGTCTAGGAAAACGATTCCAGCAAATTGTTCTTGAGGTTACTTTTCAATCAAAATCGATTGCTGACATTTTAGAGCTGAGTATCGAAGAGACAGGAACCTTTTTTAAAAATTCTAAAGCTATTTCTCGGGCAGTTGAAACACTTTGCTCATTAGGACTTGGTTACTTAAGACTGGGACATCCATTAAGTGAACTCTCTGGAGGCGAGGCTCAACGATTAAAACTTGTTTCCTTTATAACTGGCAATAACTCAAAGAAATCCTTGCTCTTATTTGATGAGCCAACGACTGGTTTGCATGTAAATGATGTAGTTAGACTAGTTACTCTATTTAGAAATTTAATAGAATCAGGTCATTCAATTTTATGTGTAGAACATAACCTAACACTAATAGAAGCCTGTGACTGGCTTATTGATATGGGACCGGAAGGTGGGGAAGGTGGCGGCAGAATTCTTTTTGAAGGACTGCCAAACAAACTCTCAACTACTCCACAAATTTCATATACTGCAAAGTATTTAAATCTGCATCAAAACAGATTTAATTCTAAACTGAAAAAAGTAAGTGAAAAGACAAATAAAAAAGAGCTGCGCAAAAATCAAGAATTAGAAATTCGAGGAGCACGGGAGCATAACTTAAGAAACATAGATCTTTCTGTACCATTGAATGAACTTGTAGCTTTCACTGGAGTTTCAGGTTCAGGTAAATCTTCTATTGCAAAAGATATTATTTATGCTGAAGGTCAGAGAAGTTATCTTGATTGCCTATCGCCTTATGCCAGACAATTTATAAAGGAATTGAAACAACCTGACATAGATTCAATTTCAGGTGTTCCTCCCACGATTTGTGTTTATCAACATACTTTTCAACCAGGGTTCAACTCAACAGTGGGAACCATGTCTGAAATCTATAATTATTTAAGATTACTTTACTCAAAAATTGGCCTTCAATATTGCCCAGATCATACCGATGAAGTGATTTCACCAATGTCAGCTGCTGATATTTGTGAAGACATCCTCTCTAAATCAGCTACGCAGATTAAAATCTTAGCACCAGTTATCAAAGGAAAAAAAGGTCTTCATAAAGGAATCTTTGAAAGAGCCCAACAACTTGAAATCACATCTGTCAGAGTTGATGGTAAATTCTCAAATCCAAGTAAATTATTACAAGGCCTTGAGAAATCTAAACAACATACTATTGAATATGTTCTAGCAAGCTTTTCTAAGAAAAACGCCACGAAAGATCTAGTTGAGGAAGTGGTTAATCAATCCCTAAGTATTGGATCTGGATCAGTTATTGTTATCTTAGATCAGGAAGAAAATATTTATAGTACTGAAAGAACTTGCCCAATCTGTCACCGTGGATTTTTAAAACCAGATCCCGAAGATCTCTCATTTAGCTCAAGAAGGGGCAAATGCTTATCCTGTGAAGGTTCTGGATTTGTAAACGAAAAGACATGTACCGATTGCAAAGGTAGCCGATTAGCAGAATTGGGTAGAAATTTACGAATTAAAAAACAAAGCATCCACGATCTCAGTCTTTTAAAACTTAAAGTTTTAAGCCAATTCCTGGCAAATTTAAAATTATCATCTCGTGAAAAATCCCTTTCAGAACATATTATCTCCGAAGTTCAAACACGGATAAGACTAATGATTGACTTTGGACTTGAATATCTTCCACTTGCAAGGTCCTGTCGAACACTTTCTGGTGGAGAACTACAACGATTACGTCTTGCAACCGCCCTAGGTGCAAATCTAAGTGGTGTAATGTATATTCTTGATGAACCTTCCTCAGGACTTCATCCTTTTGATAATAGAAAAGTCATTGCAAAACTTTCTGAACTAAAATCATTAGGTAATTCACTTTTAGTAATCGAGCATGATCCTGAAACAATTCTTTCTACTAATCACGTAATCGATGTTGGCCCAGGAGGAGGTAAGCATGGGGGAAATATTATTTATCAAGGTCCTACTGCAGGATTATTAAATTGCAAAGAATCTATCACTGGAAACTTCCTCAAAAAAAATAAATTACCGAATATCTCTATACAAAGTCCCTTGAAATCCCATGATAAAATTAAAGTCACAGGATCGTTAAATAATATAGATAATATAAATATTGATTTTCCACTTAATTCACTTATCTGTGTAGCCGGAGTCTCCGGAGCAGGGAAGAGCACATTGGTTCAAGGAATGCTCGCTCAAACTATGCTTGAGGGTAACAAGAAAGAACTTACTTGGAAGAGAAATAACGTTACCGTTGAATCAACTACCCATATTTCAAATATATTTGTAATTGATCAAAAGCCATTAGGTAAAAATATTCGTTCAATTCCAGCTTCCTACTTAGGAATTTGGGATGAAATAAGAAAAGTATTTGCCATGACGCCGGAAGCAAAAGCACGAGGTTGGACTGATTCATTTTTCTCTTTTAATTCTGGTAAAGGTCGTTGTACTGAGTGTAAGGGACTAGGTGAGATCGTTCTAGAAATGAATTTTCTGCCTACAGCTAAAATACCGTGTGAAAAATGCAGGGGCATGCGATATACAGACGAAGCTTTAACTGTAAAATATACTGACTTAAGTATGGCTGATATCTTAGCCATGACTATTGAAGAAGCAAAATTTGTATTTGCCAATCACAAAAAAATTCACAAAGTTCTAAGTACTGCCAACGATCTCGGAATAGGGTACATCTCTCTTGGTCAAAGCACTGGTACCCTTTCTGGGGGCGAAGCACAAAGAGTTAAATTAGCTTTAGAGCTTGCTCGTCCTAAAAAAGATAATGCAATCTATATTCTTGATGAACCGACAGCGGGTCTTCATATTGCTGATGTATCTAAACTTGTTTCTGCTCTTAAAAATCTTGTAGAACATGGTCATACTGTCATTGTTATTGAACATGACGAGATGGTAATTAAAAATAGTCATCATATTATCGAGCTCGGACCAGATGCTGGTGAGGGTGGTGGACAGATTACCTTTAATGGAAATTATGAAAGCCTGACTAAATCAAAAAGTTCCTGGGGAGAACTACTTAGACAAAAAAAGTCATCTCTTGATTACTCGAATAGTCATTCTAGTGAAGTGATCAAAAATCTTTACTAACTACGATATACAGCAACCTCAGTTTAAAAAAACTAACACCTAATCAAAACACTGATTTTACAAAATCTATTAGTTAGTAAAATTATCCATGGTAGAGTTCAACCAAAGTTGAAATTGTGAGAGTGGTAGTTTTATGGCAAGAGTGCTTGTCGTTGATGACGAACAATCTGTTCAGCAGATTTTAAAATCATTCCTTGAGATTGATGGTCACCATGTAGTTACTGCTAACAATTATGATGATGCCATATCTTTTCTCGACCATAGCAGTACAGATCTTATTGTTACGGATGTTTATTTAGGCAAAAAAACAGGCCTAGAAGTTTTAAATACTGTCAATGAGACTCAACCAAACACTCCGGTAATTGTAATAACAGGACAACCAAATCTTGATACTGCTGCTTCTTGCGTTAGAGCCGGAGCCTTTGATCTCCTTCAAAAGCCGATTGATCAATCAAACTTTATTGATGCAACCCGTAGAGCCATAAAAGAATCACGACGCAGAAGAAAAGTTGGCGAACTTACATTAGAGAATCGACGTCATAGAAAAGAATTAGGCCAAACAGTCGAAAGGCAAACAATTGAAATTGAACGTGCAACTAAAGCTTTAATAAAAAGTGAACAGCGGTATCGGACACTCGTTTCAGCAGTACCTGAGATACTTTTAGAATTCGATCGAAATCACAAATGTATTTGGTACAATGATGTAGCAATAAGATTCTTTGGTGACTCGATATACAATAGAGAATTAACTGAACTTTGCGTAATTTCCTCAGAAGAAGAATCCTTCAATCAAAAAGTTTCTTCAATGTCAAAAAGCTCGCAAGGTTTTGTTCAGTTAAAATGCCATACCTTGAGAAAAGATCGTGAAGAACGTTGGATTTCTTGGACAATAAAGCCTTTATATAAAGTATCTGGCGACTATTACGGCCTTCTGGCTACAGCCAGAGATATCACAGAGATGGCGCGTCTCGAGGAACAAGTACGACAAAAAGCTAAGCTTGAAACAATTGGACAACTCGCTGGAGGAGTCGCTCATGATTTTAATAATATTCTTGGAGCAATTCTAGCTCAATCAAATCTATTGGGTCTGTTAGGAGCTAGCACTCCTACTTCTAAACAGGCCATTGAGATTATTGAAAATGGAGTTTTTCGAGCCAAAGAACTAACAGATAAACTTTTAGGATTTGCTCAGTGCGGTAAAACTAAAAACACACCTTTAGATGTGCACTCGATAATTGAAGAAGTAACTTCACTACTTAAAAGAACTCTCGATAAACGAATTGATATTTCAACTTTCTTACGAGCTGACAACTCCGTTATTTTTGGCGATCCCAGTCAAATCTACCAAGTCATTTTGAATCTTACAATAAATGCTAGAGACGCTATTAAACATAAGTTTTCAGATCAGCCCACTCCTTTGATGGCAGGCGAAATAAAAATTGAAACCACACTCATACAAGGATCCGATCTTACTTCAAACCACTCTAAAGATAAGTATCTAAGAATTTATGTGACTGATAACGGAACTGGGATCTCAAAAGACATTAGAGAAAGAATATTCGAACCATTTTTTACAACAAAAAAATCAAGTGGAAATTCCGGCATGGGATTGGCAATGGTGTACGGAATTATTAATAATCACGAAGGTTTTATTAATCTAAAATCATCATTATGTTACGGAACATCCTTTTTTATCGATCTGCCACTCGCAGAAAGAAGTACCAAAGTTGAGTCTATTTTGAAAAATCCAGAAATAACTATTGGTAAAGGTAATATTCTACTAATTGATGATGAAGATCTGGTGCGCTCATCGCTCTCAGCATTATTAAGATCGATCGGATATCAGACCTTTTGTGCGGCAAGTGGAGATGAAGCCTTGGCTGTTTATCAAGAAGTACTCGCTGATATCGACCTTGTTATATTAGATCTTATGATGCCTGGAGTAGATGTAAGCACCTGTATAAAACGCCTGAAAGCTTCAAAACCAAATTTAAAAATATTACTTACTTCAGGTTATGGCCTCAATGAAAAAGCTGAAAGTCTTATGAATGGAGACGCAGATGGATTTATTCAAAAGCCATGTGGAATTGCTGAGCTTTCACAACTTATTTCTTCAAAAATTATTAATTAATTCGATTTTTCAGTGTGATCATTTTATAAACCTGATCGTTATAAACAGTAGATCCATTATCCACAATTAAATCTCTCCAAATCTTTAATTTCTTAGGATCAACAGACACCGATAATACAGTATCAACTCGATCCAAATGAAAGAAAATATCAGTTATACCATAATTAATTAAAATATTTTTAAATTCATCAACTGTATTTGAATTATTTAAAGCAGTGATCGCCACCTGTTCAGAGAAATGACCACCAATTACAGGAACATTATAAAGATAAAATCTGTTTCCTGTGCCTAGTAAGTAAACTTTTGCATCTTGTTTATCTTTTAGTATCTGATTGATTTTTTTAATTGCTGTGTATTCTACTAAATGACTAGAAAGATATGAATCTTGGCTTTCCTCTTTAAATACATAGCTAAATGCATCAGTATTATTAAGGTAATTATAGGAGTACTGCAGAGCAAATAGTATATGTAAACTAAAAACAATTCCTGGAATCAAAGCTGTAACTTTATTTTTTTTATTAAAGGATAGCCCTTGCAAGGAAAGCATAAACAAAGAAATTACTGGTAATGCAATTGGTGCCATATACCTAGTTCGAGCACTGGCAGTTAAAATTGAAAATACAAAATACCCAGCGGAGAACACGAAACTCCATAGAACCCAAGGATTTTTCCCAACTCTTAAAAGTGCAAATGGTAAAAGTAATAGAACTGGAGTTAACACTCCATCAAATAATTTTGGATTATTATCTTCACCTTTGAGCACCATTCGTATGGGCAGAGTAAAAATATCTGCGCTACTTTCTTTATAAAGCCAATGGCGTTGCTCTAAAGGAGAAATTGCAGCTATTAATCTCTCCTTAATCTCAGTACCGGCTTTAGATTCTGGAAATAATGGGTAAACGGGATTACCAGTCCAAGAATAATTTTTTATCCCCCAGGGTAGAGCAATAAAAATTGAAATTACAGTAAGAACTAAACAAGTTTTAATAAGTGGTAAAAATGGAACTTTTTTTCTACTTCCAAAAAGCAAGAACCCCAACATAAAGAATAAAACGCCAGGTAATGCGTTGTATTTCGTTCCCATTGCTAGTCCCAAAGAAATTCCAGCAAGCAAAATATCTCGACCTGAAAAAGATTCCTCAAAACTTCGGCATACAAAATCAAAAGCAATCGCAAAATATAGAGCCAACGCAAGATCGACTAAAGGCTCGCCTGCCAATCTAAAATTAAGAGGTAATGAAAGACAAAAAAGGAATGCCCAAATGCCGTACTTTTTACTACTGAGTCGAGTAGTAATAAATCTTTCACAGACAGCACAAAGAATTATTAGATATGAAAAATGATAAAGTGGAGTTAGAGAAGTAAGATCTAAGGTCATCAATCCAGTAAATCCTAATTGGATTAACATGGGGTAATATGACCACTCATGCCAAGGGATCTCGTGAATTTTTCCAACCTCGATCCAAAGTTTTGGAATTGCAAGATGATGAATTAAGGCGTCTTTAGCAGTAATAGGAATTATAGTTTGGAAAGAAATCAAAGCAAAAAAGATTACAAATATAAAGATATAAATAAATTGAAATTTATTCTCTTCTTTGACAGCACAAAGAAATGTTCTAATTGAAAGTACAACAGCTAAAAATTGAATTAAAAGATGAATAACAAAGATCCCTTCATAAAGAGGACCACTAACCCCAACGCTAATTCCGATGGGAAGAAGAAAGAGAAGTACCAGTCCTGAGAAAACTGTGACAAGGCTCAAATCTGGATTGCATCGATAATTCATTCAATTAAAGTATAGCCATTAGCTTTAACCTTCCATAGTCAAAATTTATGAGAGACCCTGCAATACGAATGGTAATGATGCCTAAAGACACTAACGCCTTGGGTAGCATTTTTGGTGGACATATTTTAAGCCTTATCGACTTAGCCGCTGGACAATATGCAAGAACAGTTTCTCCAAAAAAATTCGTAACTAAAATTATGCGTGAAGTTGAATTCATATCACCTGTCTTTGTAGGCGATGTGGTTAGTTTTTATGCAACTACTACTAAAATAGGTAGAACATCCTTAACTATCAAAGTTGATGTTGAAGCTGTTCGAGGAGTCGATTCTCTAAAAACATCAACTGTAACTTCTGCTGAAGTTATTATGGTTGCTATTGATGATAAAAATATGCCGATTCCAATAAATCCGTAATTGAATGCTTGTAGATTTACACTATTTATATAAAACACTTTCAATAATTAAAAGCATCCAAAACATGCTCAACCTTAATATCTATCTCATTTGAAAGAGAATTTATTTCATAATACGCAGCAACAACATCGAACCTTATAGATCTTATAAGATATCTTTTTAAACGCTGATGATTCGCTTGCAGATAAAAATCAGTAACCTTTTTAATTTTAAGAATTTTTTTTGAATCAATTGCTTCAAGTGGTGAAAAGTTTTTAGAAACTTCCACTTGTCTAGTTTTAACTTCAATAATAACAAGAACTTTTTGATATGTAGCTATGATATCTAGCTCACCAGTTTTACATCGCCAATTTCTATCGAGAATTCTATAACCTTTAGCTGTTAACTCGGCGACAGCGGCATCTTCACCAGCTTTACCGATATCCAAATGCGATTTGCACTTCTCCGTAATCTTTTGTAATAAATTCTTTAACACCGCGAAAAGCCTCTCTATGAACTTTACATGGACCAAGTCTTTGGACAGCCTCTCTATGAAACTTGGTTGGATATCCAGCGTGGGCCGAAAATCCATATCCAGGGTATTTTTTATCTAAAACCAACATCAAATGATCGCGCCAAACTTTAGCTAAGATTGACGCTGCTGAAATTTCCACATGGAGATTATCACCACCAATAATAGTTCTTTGCGGTAATCTGGTCTCAATTTCCACATTCCCATCGACCAAAACAAGATCAGCTTTTACTCGGCGCACGGCTAAAGCCATCGCCAGTCGTGAAGCCTCTCTAATATTCAACTTTAAGATTCGAGTATGGCCAACGGATACTATCGACCAAGCAACGGCATCTCTTTTAATAACCTCTACTAATAGTTCGCGCTTTTTTTGAGAAAGTTTCTTCGAATCTTTAATTTCTGGATTTATATATCCCTCTTTAAATACAGCTGCCGCAGCAACCACTGGCCCTGCCAATGGTCCCCTTCCAACTTCATCTACACCAGCAATCAGCATTTTGAGTTAACTTTTTGATTTTTTTCGATTGTGTTTTAACTTTGGGTTCTTTTCAACTTTGATCTCGGCAGAACCACCTACAATTTTTCCAAGAATAAGCATGACCATAGGAAAAAGAATTACTCTATAGAAAACCAAAGGGAAGAAGGGTAGGTGATTAGAAATTCTGGGGAAAAGATAACTATCGATGAAAATGGAAACTGCTGCACAGCTAGTTAAAAACATCGCCTGTTTAAAATAGTAACCCATGTCATCATTTGGACTTTGGCCACTCCACTTTTCAAGTTGCGAGTATAGCATTACGGCAAAATAAAAAAGTGGACCGATGAACCAAAATAAATAGAGAGCATAATCGAAGAAGGTCATAAGCCGCAGTCTATAAGAGTAAGAATGCTCGGTAAAGAAGATGTTTTATATAAGTTGTACCTTTACGTCTCAGTCTAAGGATCTCGCCTGGGTCTAATCCTGGTGCCTTTGCTAATGAATTAAATCCCGAGAATTTTGTTAGCGGGGAAGGATACTCAGTTTTGCGAAATCCCATTATCGTTAAGACAATATATAAGTCCAAGGACATTAAGAGGGACATTGAGAGGGACATTGAGAAGGATATTGAGAAATGGTTCCGTGGAGTGATTTTTCATAAGATCAGGAGGTAACTCTCAACGGTATTCATATAATTCACATCATATATGCACCTATTATTATTCATGTTTTATATAATAATTTGACTTTCAATTCTCATGCAAAACCGAAGTTTGATCGATTACTAATCAGTTCTAAAAACTTAGGTAGTGTGGGTAAAAACAAGGGGTACTGGATCTAATGCATTTATTAAAT
>Ga0163144_10021908_pt1 | contig 12680 bp, 13 predicted proteins | sample OliLak19BULKMAT1_FD_123175 | JGI IMG/M metagenome (GOLD analysis project Ga0163144, IMG submission 123175) | Freshwater microbial mat bacterial communities from Lake Vanda, McMurdo Dry Valleys, Antarctica - Oligotrophic Lake LV.19.BULKMAT1 | ecosystem: Environmental > Aquatic > Freshwater >... | reverse complement strand
CGGGCACCGCCGCGCTCGAGTTCATCGACCAGCCGGCCACCGTTGGAAATGACAATGGCTTCGTGGCCCTCGCGCATCAGCCTGGCAGCGATTTCGAGGGTTCCGCGTTCGACACCACCGGCATTGAGTTCCGGGAGGATTTGGATGACTTTCATGGCGTCGCTGGCAAGGAAACCAGCGGGATGGATAGGCGTCGTGCGGCTTTTGCGAGCGCCTTGGAAGCGTTGCAGGTGAGGATGAAATCGATAGGCAGCGGGGCGGAAACGTCCAGATTCCCGAGCTTCGTATCGATGCTTTCGATGTATTTGAACAGATCCTGATGGCTGTCGAAATCGGGTCCGGCATGAAGATAGCAATTCACCAGTTTCCTTGGCAGGGGCTGGCCGTGACCCGCCGGAACCACTTCGTAAACGACATCCGGATGGGTCCAACTTTCTGGCGGCTCCCAACCTTCGGGAGTCCCCGGCAGCCAGAGCAACGCGCGATGCGGCTTCCCGCTGCCGAGGGAGTCCGGGCCAAGCCACTCGCTGGCGCTTCGGCTCGGGCGGACAACCATCCGCCAGCGTTCCTGGAGCCAGAAGACATCGAGCGGGCTGACTCTCAAGGAGCGCTCGATGGCGTCCATGCAGTTCGCCGTGGTCGCGGGGCCATCAAGCGGGTGGTAGCGGATGCGCCATTTTCCCGGTGCCACGGTGCTCAGCGACATGCCGAGGACTTTGGATTTGCTGCGCCGCGCGACCAGGCTGGGCAGCGGGCTGGCACGGGTGAGTCGACCGAAATAGCGGACCACTTCGCCCTGCGTCCCGGCCCGCTGATCCGCCAATATCCCGAGGATGCCGCCCTCGCGAAGAAACCCGGTGATGGCGTGAAAGCTGTCGCGTTTTGAAAACAAGCGGGTGCCCTCCGCCTGCCGCTGGGCCAGCACGCGGGCATCGAGATACGGGTTGTTCAGCGGCCGATAGAGTGCGCCGTTTGCATGACCCGCCGGAAACGAGCGATGAATGCGAGTGAGGATTTCCCAATTTCCCATGTGACAGGGAAGCAGCACAACGCCGGGGCCGTGACTGAGCGCCTCCTCGACAAGTACCGGATTTTCCACGGTGACCACGTCATCAATGCGGTCGGCCGAAAGCCCGGCGGTGTGCAGTGCGGAAAGAATATTTGCCCCGGTTCGGCGGAATGACTGCCGCGCCATGATGCGCAGGGTCGGCAGGTCATGCTCGCCGTGGAACGCGATGCGGAGATTTCGCAAAACGATCTGCCGCCGCTCGCGCATGATATGCCAGGCCAGCCCGCCCAGCGCCTCGCCGATCCGGAAAACCAAGGGTCCGGGGAGAATGCCCGCGAGTTTCTCGGCTCCGGTCTGGACCAGCCATTCGAGTCGCCATTTCAAGCGTTTGGAGAAATTTTCTGAAGACTCGTTGGCCACGGGTGCCGGTTTCTAAACAATCACGCCGCAAGGCGCAAGGTCAGCGGCGCCCAAGGGTTCCGTCAGATTCAATCTGACGCACAGCGTCCGCGCGGACGTGGTTGTGGCGTCTCGCCGCAACGTCTCGCTATTGCAGGCGAAGCACCGGGGTGACGTAGCGATTCGCTGCTGCGAGACGCAGCAACCACGTTCATCGCTCAACCCGCCGATATCGCGGCACCCGCCTCAACGGTCGATGCCGCAGAGGTGCACGAAAAATGTGGCAGGCAAGTGTGCCAGCGGTTCGCGCAGTTGGTCGATTTCCGCCGCCGGGCCGTGAAACTCCAGAGAGGTCATATCGGCGATTTTTCCCATTCGCCCCAACAACTCGCCGACGTTTTCCAAGTGCGCCAGCACCCCCGCCGCGCCTTCATAGCCTTCGCGGCAGAACCCACGGTCATCGACGGTGGTGAACTCGTAGAAATAACAGCCTTTCTCCGGGCGGGTTTTCTCGACGAATTCACGCATCAGGGCATGGAACTCATCGACCCGCCCGGCGTGGGCTTTGAAATACGGATTGATGGTGACGAGATTCTGCGGATTGGCCATGGCCGGGAAGGTGGCGAGGGCAGGTAGGGAGTTCAAGCGTGGACTCTAGGGAGGATCCTAGGCGGGGTAATGTGTTCCGCCTGTCCCAGTCGGATTTCAAAGACCGGCTGAGACAGCCGGGACACATTGCATCCGCCGCAACTTGGCGCTTCGTTCCCACGTATGGAGCGGATCATGGAATCAATATTTTACCACAAGGAAATGGCTACCTCTGGCACCCGGAGCGCTGGAACTGGGGAAGTTAGAGGGCTTTGGCGTGCCACTTCAGAGGAACCGGTTTCCAGCATCCCTCTGGAAATGTTCTTGCCGTTGATTGCAAGGATTTGTTCTCGTCCGGGGAAATCATTCACATGAAAACCGGGATCTTCACCAAACTCTTGCTCGCCTCGGCCATGACCGCCCTGCTATCCGGATGCCTGATGCGGCAAACGGTCACCCAGAACGGCGAGGTCTTATCAAGCGACTACGTCGTCAAACGGCCGCTGAAGGACGCGATCAAAAATTCATCCGAGTGATCCGCTTCAATCCTTGGACGTCATCCGGCGGTGGACTTCCTCCGTCAGCGTCTGGATGCGTTCGCTCATGGCCTTGGTGATTCTCGTCAGTTCGGTGTTCTGGCGGATGAGTTCCAGGATTTGCTCCGCCTGCGCGGCGGCGAGCGTCTGGCGTTGTTCGGCGGCATTTGCCAAGTCCTCGCGGTGGAGGGCGTCGGCATCGGCGTGCGCCTTGTCTCGATCCGCCTGGCGGGTCTGCGCCAGCAGGATCAGCGGTGCCGCGTAAGCCGCCTGCAAGCTGAACGCCAGATTCAGCAGGATGAACGGATAGATGTCGAAATGGAAGACGCCTGCGGAATTCAGCGCGATCCAGACGGCGACAATGACGGTTTGGCCGACGAGAAATGCCGGCGTGCCGAAGAACCGTGCGAAAGCTTCCGCCTTGTGGGCGAACCAGTCATTTCCAAACACCGGTGCCAGATGGCCGTGCGGCGCGTGGAAACGAAGGTGGTTCTTGAGGGCGGCGGGGGTGGATTCCTTTTCCATGGCGGGAATCTGGAGACTTCCTTCCATGGCGTCGAGCCGAGAAGCGGCGGGTGCCATGCAGCCGCTTTGTTTCTCCTTCCCGGATTCCCGCGAATGGGATCTCTAGCAAATGAAATGAGATTCTCGAAAGCGGCCACAGCGAATCTTCTTCCTGTGGCGCCGGCCGCAATCTGTTTTCCGATAGGCTGGCAGATCAAGGGGGCGTCCGAATCGGCCAGCGACGACCTCACGGCCCCTAACATCCGGAGCAGGCGAGAGAGACATGAGCAGGGGAAAGCAGTTCCGTTCCCAATGCGCGGAAGACCGCGATCGACTTGTTCCAACAATGGTCACGCGATGACCCTGATGCCGCACGCCGGTATTTGATCGAGAAGATCCCTGCCGAAGTCAGGCCGGATCTCGCAACCGCCGCAGGCATCACGCCATGAGTGTTTCCGGAAAATCGATCCTCGCTGTGTGCGCCGGCTTGATCATCGGATGGGGTTCCCGCGCCTACGTCACGAGAACGGGAGACGGGTTGGAAGCGTCCGGGCAAGTTGCTCGCGGGTTTGTCCGAAGCGTTGCGAAACCCTCGTTACGACCAAACACCTCCTTCATTCATGATCGATCCGACGTGCAGGCGTGCCGCAGCCTGTGGGAGAGTTCCGGCTCCCGGGACCAGCGCCATCCGCTGCTCCGCAAGTCGGACCCTGACCGCGAATTGGGGAGCGTTTGATCCCGCAGGTGCGAAGGCATGGCTCGCAAGCCTGCCCGAAGGAGAAATCCGGATAGCAGCAGAAGCTGGAATGAAAAGGACCCAGGCCACTCGCTGATCGGGATGAGGCCGTCAAATTCCCAATTGATTTTTCTCCCCGGAGAGTTCACATGCTCCGGGTATGGCGAAAGCGAAGGATGAAAATCGGGTGTTGGTGAAGGTGTTGCTCTATGGAATCCAACCGCAGATCTGGCGGAGATTTTCCATTTCCGCGGACATCACATTCATCCAGTTCAGCGATGCGGTGCAGTCGGTGATGGGCTGGGACAACAAGAGCCCGCACGAGTTCCGCCACGGCAAGGGCAAGCGGCTTGTGGATGTCATCGGCCCGATCGGGCTGGAGGATCAGGTGCCCGGCGAGTTCCAGGACGAGGCGGTGCTGACGGTGAAGGAATTCATCGGCAAGCGCCGCCTGCCGATCCGCATCCTCTATCGCTACGATTTCGCCGACGAATGGATCCATGAGATCGCCTTCGAAAAATGGGTTGGCGGCGAAGGTGGCCCGGAAGTGCTCGAAGGTGCCCGCGCCTGCCCGCCGGAAGATTTCGGCGGGACTTTCCAATACATGCAGGCGCTCCACGGTGAAATCGAGTGGGCGCATCCGGGCTACGATCCCGAGGCCTTCGATCCGAAGCTGGTCAGCTTCGAGCAGAAGAAGGCGGTGAAAAAGCGGCGGGGAAGTTAAAAAGGTGCATGGACGGGGGCATGGACGTCTCCTCGAATCAGCAACTGGAAGCGAGGTGAGGAACTGATGGAAATGATGACGATCCAGTCCGAACTAACAGGCGGGACGCCTGTTCCCCCTTCATCGTCATGGGATCAGCCGGATCCCGCTCTTCTCGATGGTGATCTTCTGCTTCCGGAAAAGCGCGCCCGTCGCCTGTTTGAAAGCCCGCTTGCTGACGCCGAGTTCCTCGTTGATTTCCGCAGCGCTGCTGTGGTCGCCGATGGCCCAGAATCCGCCGCGGGCCTGGAGTTCGGAGAGGATCTGGCCTTCGAGATCGTCGATCTTCGCGCGGCCGGGCGCATGCAGACTGAGGTCGATCTTTCCATCGGGACGGACACCGGCGATGTAGCCCTTCAGCGCTTCGCCGGGCTGGAGAGGTTGGAAAACGTCGGTTGCGAAGATCAGTCCGCTGTGGCTGCCGTCGATGATGGCCTTGTAGCCGAGATCGGTTTTTCCGAAGACGATGAGATCCACCTGCTGGCCGGGGTAAAAGTGATGGGGTGTCTTGTCCAGGTGCCGCGCGATGCGGGTGGTGGCGATGAGGCGCCCGGTATGCTCATCGACCATCACGTAGACAACGTAGTTTTTGCCCACGTCCATGCGGACCTTTTGCTCGCGGAAGGGAACCAGCAGGTCCTTCGACAAGCCCCAATCGACGAAGGAGCCGACACCGGTGACGGCCACGCATTTCAGCCGGGCGAACTGGCCGGGCATCACCTTGGGTGCCTTCAGCGTGGCGACCGGGCGGTCTTCGGAATCGTTGTAAAGGAAGACATCGAGTGAAGTCCCGACGCTCCATTCGCGTGGCATTTCACCGCGTGGCAACAGGATTTCGCCCAGCTCGCCGCCGTCGAGAAAAAGCCCGTGGGGTTTTTCCCGGAGGATCATGAGGGACGCGCGCTCGCCGATCTTTGCCATGGCCGGACGATGCACGCGGGGCAGGAGGGAGTCGATGGCGGAATCTCCACTTGTCCCCGCAACCACTCCGCTCCAGTCTCCCGCCATGGAAAGTCACGAGTGGTTTGATAATACCGACGAGGGAAGGATTTACTACCGGGCGAACTATTACCTCGGCGGCAAGTGGACGATCATGACCACCACCGAGAAGCGCAACCCGACGTGGACGGACATGGTCCCACCCACCGAGGAAGCCCTGCGCGAACTGCGGGACATCATTTGGAAAAAGTACCAACGCAAGCGCCTGCCATGGGAGCGTGTGGCCGAGCTGGATAAGCTGCTGGGCGACGAGCCGCTGCCAAAGCCCGGGCGCTAGGGCAGTGGTTTCAGCCTCGTCTTGCCAACGTTCACGAAGCATGGAACGGCCACGAAAAAGCCGCGGCCCCTGATGAGGAACCGCGGCTGGGAGTTTTGCGAAATCGGATTATTCCACGGCGTTCTGGACCTTGGCCGTCTCCTCCGAGCTTTGCTTCTCGAGGCTGGCTTGCAATTGAGCGAGTTGCGCCTCGCTTTCCTTGAGTTTCTTTTCGGCAGCAGCCTGCGCTTGCTCGGCTTGAGCCTTGGCTGCGGTGGCTGCGGCGGCTTCGGCCTTGACCTGTTTCAGTTTCTCGGAGGTAAGGCCGGAAATCTTGCGAAGTTCGTCGGTATCCTTGCGGAAATTGGCGACGATTTCCTCGGATTTCCGGATCTCGTCATGGGCGGCGGCGATCTCCTTGCGGCTGGCTTCAAGCTGGGCGCTGAGTGCTTCGATCTTCTTGGCGTGCTCGTTGCGTGCTTGCTCAGACCGGGCCTGGCCAAACTCGGCGGCCTTGGCTTGCTGCCTGGAGTTCTTGAGTTCGGCGTCGGCCTTGTCGGCGAGTTGGCGATGCTCTTCGGAATCCTTGCGGACAGTGGCGAGTGACTTCTCGCTGGTCGCGAATTTCGTTTCGGCTGCTTCCAACTTCGTCGTGAGGTTCTCGCGCATCGATTTCATGTCGGCCACTGCTTTTTGGCGGAATGTCTCGAACGCGGCTTCGAATTTAACGCCGTTCTGGGCAGTTTCGGCCTGGAGCTGCTCGGCCTTTGTCCGGGCGACCTTTTCGGCTGCCGCCTGCTGACGGGCATTCTGGAGTTCGGCGTTGGTCTGTTCCGCGACCTTGCGGAGCTCTTCGCCCTGCTTCGTCAGCGTGGCGATCGAGCCATTCGACTCAAGGATCGTATTGCGGGCAGCAGCGAGTTGCTCCTCGGCGGTCTTGCGGGCGGCGGCGGTCGATGCGAGCTCCTTGCTGGTAGTGGCCAACTGGTGCTGGATCTGTGCTTTCGCTGTCTCAAGACTGGCGGTCTGCCCGGTGATCTCGTGGTTGCGTTCGGCAAGGGTTTGCATCTCCTTGGCGGCGACCGCGATCTCCTCCTTGCGCTTGCCATTCTCCTCGGTCGAGGCGGCGAGCTGGTTCTTCAACCCAGCGACTTCCTGATTGGATTGGGTGAGTTGTTGGGCGGTTTCCTGCTGGCGTTTGCTTTCCGCGGCGAGCCGGGTGCCCGCGTCCTTGAGTTGTCCTTCAAGGTTGGCTTTCGCCTGCTTCAGACCCGCATTCTCCTCGCGCAGCGCGACCCGCTCGGCAGGAGCCTGCAGTTCACTGCGGACGTTCGCGATGTCCTTCTGAAGTGTGGAAAACTCCTTGAGCGCCCTGCCCATCTGGTCGCGGAAAGTGGCAAGCTGTGCGTGCGCTTCCGCACCTGCGGCGAGCTTCTTGTCCAGATTCTCCGCTTGGTTCTTCCACTGGGCCTCGCTCTTCTGGCTTGCCTCAAGCTGCTTCTTGAGGGTCGCCAACTCGGCTTGGGCCCCGGCTTGGGCCTGGCGGCGGGCTTGCAGCTCGGTCAGCGCGATATTGCGCTGCTCGACGGCTTCAGCCACCTGGCTTCTGGCACTGTCCATGGTCTTGCTCAAGGAGTCAAAACTGGCGTCAAGGACACCCGCGGCGTTGTCGATCCTCGAGTCTGATAGAGGCGGGGAGTCCGCCGCTTGAAGTGCTGGTGTCACCGTAATGGCGAATCCCAGCAGCATGGCTTTCGTGGGTAGTTTTCTCATAATTTGAATGGAGTTTGGTAAATCCGGCCTTTGATAACAACGCAAGGGGCGGACTCAAAGGATTATTTAGGAAAGTTAACTAATTTAAATTTCTGAGAAAGAGGTGGCGACTCCGCTTCGTTTCAAAAAGCCGGCCGTTTAGCGGCGTTCCATCGACTACCGACCCAGTGCCTGCTTAACCTCCGCCCAAGCCAAGATGTTAGCGCAGTCCGACGGGTCGACCGAGGATCTCCCGCATCACGATGGCACGGCGGATCTCGGCGGGGTTTCTGAGACGGGAACGGTAGGAGAGGGGGACGGTCGCTACAATGGGCACGGCCCCAGCCTGGCTGGCGGCGAGCTGCGCGCGGGTGATGGCGGCACCGCCCGAAGTGTTGGCCTTGGTTGCGCGAAGCTGACGCATGTTTTCGGCCAATTCCCGCTGGTGCTTCAGAATCTTGGCCGCCTCATCCGCCGCGATGGTGAACGCTCCGGGACTGGAGTAGGTGGTTGTTGGAAGTGGAGGTGGTTCGCTGGCTCTGACCAATGGCGGTGGCACCGAGGGCAACGGGGGTGCCATTCTCCGGTAGCTTTCGTCCGGGGTGTCGCTTTCGCCGAAATCCGGAAAATCGTCCCTCTCCTCGGTTTCCTGGCGCGCCGAATCGAAACGCGTCTTCAGGAAGGAACCGATGACGAGGATGATGACGACAACAATGTTGAGGTGTTCGAAGATCCAGTCCATGGGGATAAGTGGTGAGGATTAAGAGGGGCAGGATGCCCAATACTGTCAGATTGAGATTTTTTTAACCGCAGATGGACAGGATGAACACAGATGAAGAACACGGCTAAAAACCACTAAATCGGGCCATTTGTAGGATCTTATCCCTCTTTCATCTGCGTGCATCCTGTTCATCTGTGGTTTGATTTCTGTTTAAACGGACAGTATTGGGCAAGATGCCCCCTTCCAGCCACGATCAGGCTCAGTCGTTTTTCGAGATGTTGTTGCGCATCTGGGTGTCGGATTTGACGTTTTCCATCTTGTAATAGTCCATCACTCCGAGGTTGCCGCTGCGGAAGGCTTCGGCCAGGGCGAGCGGGACCTGGGCTTCGGCCTCGACGACCTTGGCCTTCATTTCCGCGACGCGGGCGATCATTTCCTGTTCGAGGGCGACGGCGGCGGCGCGACGGATTTCCGCCTGCGCCTGGGCCATGTTCTTGTTCGCCTCGGCCTGGGCGACCTGGAGCTGGGCACCGACGTTTTCACCCACATCCACGTCCGCGATGTCGATGGAGAGGATTTCGAAAGCGGTGCCGACATCCAGGCCGCGTTGGAGCACGACCTTGGAAATGCTGTCGGGAGATTCGAGCACCACCTTGTAGGTTTCCGCCGAGCCGATGGTGGTGACGATGCCCTCGCCGACCCGGGCAATGATGGTTTCCTCTTTCGCACCGCCGACGAAGCGGTCGAGGTTGGTGCGGACGGTGACGCGGGCGCGGACCTTCACCTGGATGCCATCCTTGGCGACACCGTCGATGGTGTTGCGGCCGCCACCGGCTGCCGGGCAATCAATGACCTTGGGATCGACCGAGGTGCGCACGGCTTCAACGACGCTTTTTCCAGATCCCTTGGTGGCAAGATCGATGGCGCAGGCGCGATCCCAATTCAGCGTGATGCCGGCTTTCTGGGCGGCGATGAGGGCCTGGATGGTGGGAATGACGTTGCCGCCTGCGAGGAAGTGCGCCTCGATATCGTCGATGTTGATGTCGATGCCGGCCTTCTTCGCGGTGATCCGCGCGTCCACCACCATGCCATAGGGCACCTGGCGAAGACGCATGGCGATGAGGTCGGTGAATCCGACATAGGCACCCGCAAGCCAGGCACGGAGCCAGACGCTGAAAAAGGAAAGGATGATGCCGAAGAGGACGAGGCCGGCGACGGCGATGATGACGAGGATAATGGTGGGGAGCATGGCTTTGTGTGTTAGGTTGGGGTCGGTGAGATTTGTTTGACGATGAGGCGAAAATTGTCCGCACCGATGATTTCAAGGGCCGAGCCGGCGGGTGCCTGGCCGGATTGGCAGAATGCCTCATAGCGATGTCCATCCACAAGGATGTAACCGCTGGGGGATAGAAGGGTGATGGCTTCGGCGGATTTGCCGATCAGTTCGCGCGCTTCCTTGCCGATGGCCTCGCTGACACCGGTGACCTGGGCGTTGAGGAAGGCGCGCTTGCCGATCTTGGTTTTAGGGAGATAGCTGAACTCGAGGTAGAGTGCCAAGCCACCGAGCACCAAGGCAGTTAGGACGGCGATGAACCCGCCCGTGCTGCCGAAATTTATGAAAGCCAGGACGCAGCCGCCGAACATCAACAACCCTCCGATGGTTCCAAGAATCCCACCGGGAATGATCACCTCCGCAGCGATGAGCAGGATGCCGATGGCAAATAACAGGATGAGAAGTGTCATGATAGAACCTCCACTGCCAGGCCGAATTCCGATAGGCCGGTGACCTTCACCAGTGTTCCCTTTTCAGCGAATCCCACGGCAAGCCGCGCTTCGTAGCGCCTGCCGCCGATCTCCACCTGACCGCTTGGAAAAAGCGCGGTCGCGGCCGTTCCGCTTTCACCGATCAAACTGGCCGCTCCGGGTTGAGTCGTGCCGCCGCCGGCCAGCGCACGCGCCGGAACGGGTTCGCCGCCGACCACCGCATCGAGAACCATGCTGCCCCAGAGCCCGCCACGGGGGAGAAACCTCAAGATCGCTGCGAACATCACCATCGCGAGCGCTACCCCGATCATCACACTCGCGACGGGGCGGAGGAAAATATCACCGGAAACGGGGATGGGCTCGCCCGGCCACAAGTCGGTCATCGACCACACCAGCGAGCCGAACATCAGCACCACTCCGGTCAGCGCCAGGACGAATATCCCGGGAAAGAAGAACAGCTCGATGCCGATCAACGCCACGCCCAGCATGAAGAAAAGGATCGGCTCATGGCCCGAAAGCCCGGCGACATACTGGCCGAGGAAAACGATTCCCAACAACACGATCCCGGAAATCCCGAAGATCCCGAAACCGGGCGTCTTGAACTCGATGAAGAGCGCCAGCAGCCCGATACCCATCAGAACCGGCGTGATGGCCGTCAGGTATTGGGCGACCTTTTCCGACCAGGTGACCTCGAGCATTTCCATCGTGTAGTTGCCGCTGCCATGGAGCTGGTCCAACAACTCGTCAAGATTCGCCGCGATGCCGCTGCCTAACAACGGCTGCGGCGGGTCGCCGTAAGCCCTCATCGCTTCCTGCGCGGTTAGGGAAAGCAGTTCGCCTTTTTCCTTGATCACCTCGTCGCCGATCTTCAATTCGGAATCCAGATCGATCATCGCGGAGATCACCTCGCCGCGGTAGCCCTTGCCTTCGGAAATCGCACGCATCCGTGCGCGCAGGTAGCTCACATATTTTTCCTTCATGGTCTCACCAATCTCCGCGCCACCCGCCATGACCGGAGCGGCCGCGCCGATCACCGCACCGGGTGCGAAATAGATTTCATCCGTGCCGGCGGAAATGAAGGCACCCGCGGAGATCGCCTCGCGGTTCACGTAGGTCACCGTCCTGCCGGGAAATTTCTCGATCGCCTTGAGGATATCAAATGTCACATCGACCTGCCCGCCGGGCGTTTCCATGTCGAACACCACGGTATCCACCTCTTGCTCGATCGCTTCCTTCAGCCCGCGGCGGATGATGTAGAGCACCGGAGCCGCGATCTGGTCACGGATCGGAATAACGACCACCTTCGCCTGCGCGGGACGCTCCGCCACGGCTTCAGCATTCACAGGGCCGAGGGAAAGAAATCCGAGGGCCGCAGCAAGCACGCTGGTCAATCCGTGTATCACAAGGGCAAGATGGCGGGCTAGCAGGGGTCGCGCAAGCCTGCCGTCGATGGAATGTCGCTTCAATTTTCCAAAGTGAGCTTGAATCCTTCTTCGATCTGCGTGAATCCAGTCCATCTCTGGTTCTATCTGAAATTTTGGATGCCCTGAGCCCTTCACGCTTTAGAAAATCAGCCGCCGTCGGGTGGCCGGCTTCTCCACCAGCCGGCCAGCACGCTGCCGATGAGACAATGATAGACGGCGGAAATGGCGGCGGGAACAGGAGCCAGCGCCAACAGCGGAAAGTGCTTGGTGGCGAGCGCCGCAGCCAGCCCGCTGTTCTGCATGCCCACCTCGATGGAGATCGTCCGTCGCAGGGATTCACGGCATCCCGCCAGCCGGGCGAGCACGTAGCCCAAGGCGAAGCCGAGGAAATGCAACAAAAACACCGAGCCAAAAAGCGGCAGGGCGGCATTCGCGATCTCGGCCTTTTTCTGGGCGACGATGCAGCCGACGATCAGCACGATCATCGCCACGCTCAGCACCGGGCCGCCGGCGTCCACCCACTGACGGATCCGCTCCGGTCGTTTCATCCGTCCTAACAAGGTGTTCACCGTGATCCCGAAGATCAACGGCAACAGTACGACCGCAATCATCGAGCGGAAAAGCGCAGCGGCATCCACCGGCAACCAGGCCCCCGCCAGCCAACGGGTGAGCAGCGGAGTCGCCACAATCGCAACCAACGTGGAACACATCGTGAGCAAGACGCTCAGAGCCACATTCGCCCTGGCAAGATAACAGATCACATTCGACGCCGTTCCTCCGGGGCAGCAACCGACCAGGATCAGGCCGATGGCGAGGCCCTTTTCGAGATGGAACAAGCTGGCGATGCCCCAAGCGGCCAGTGGCATGATCAGAAACTGCGCGGCCACGCCGATCACCACATGCTTGGGAGTTTTCGCCACTTCCGCGAAATCGGCGAAGCGCAGCGTCAACCCCATCCCGAGCATGATCAATCCAAGCCCCGGAGCGATGTAAGGCGCGAACCACGTCCACGCCGCCGGTTGGAACCACGCCCATAAACAGCCGAGAATGATCCACAGCGGAAAGCCGTTGGCGAGCAGGGTCAGGAATCGCTTCACTCACCGGATGATCCGGGCTGGGCGAGTTGACGTCAATCGGGGAACTCAACCTCCATGGGAATGCCCATCCCACACGAAGTGTCACTATCCCGGCCAGCAGACATTGTCGGTGGCGCGGGAGTTTTCAGGGTT
>Ga0163144_10021907_pt1 | contig 12681 bp, 9 predicted proteins | sample OliLak19BULKMAT1_FD_123175 | JGI IMG/M metagenome (GOLD analysis project Ga0163144, IMG submission 123175) | Freshwater microbial mat bacterial communities from Lake Vanda, McMurdo Dry Valleys, Antarctica - Oligotrophic Lake LV.19.BULKMAT1 | ecosystem: Environmental > Aquatic > Freshwater > Lake... | reverse complement strand
CTCGAAAGACTCAACGCCGGTTGGACTTACAACACGACCGCCCTGGAGGGAAGCACCCTGACGCTTGCCGAAGTCGAACAAGCGCTGAGTGACCCGAGCGCCGTGATCGAAAATCGTCCCGGCGAGGAAGTCGCCGCCAATCGGGCCAACGACGAGGCCGTCAAGTTACTCGCGAAGTATCTCAACATGGCCGGCGATTGGACCACCGATTTGCTATTCAGCCTGCACACCGTCCTGATGAAGGGCTCCACGGTGGACAGTTTCAAACCCATCGGCGCATGGAAGATCGAGGACAACGGCACTTCCATCAAACTGGATGGAAAACTCGTTTGGAACGATGCCTACGCCACCGCCCGCAATGTCCCCGCCCTCATGGAAACATGGCTCAACGAACTCAATCGTCGGAGAAAGGGCGATCTCGATCCATTGGAAGACCACATCTGGCTGCACGCCGCGTTTGTGCGCATCCACCCCTTCGCCGATGGAAATGGCCGCATGGCCCGGTTGTTAGCCAACCTTCCGCTCCTAGCCGCAGGCCTCGATCCGGTCAACATCCCCGCCACTGCCCGCGACCGCTATCTGGAATCCCTCGCCCGCTGGCAGATCGCCTGCGGCCCGCCGCGCCCGAACCAGCCGCTGTGGGACAAACCCGACCTTCTGGCAGATTTCAGGGCATTGTGTGAATTCAGTCTTCCGTCCGGCAATTAGCGGGGCGCGGGGTGGTCCAGCCTTCGCCACCCGGCTTGAGCCAGTGGAGGGCACCGACATTCTAACCGCGATGCCGTTCTCCACCTGGTCATTGATGAGGCTTCGCTCACAGTCCATGACCGCGTTACAGAACTCTACCCCAGCCTCCGCGAGTATCACAAGCTACTTTCGACTTTCAGACCTTCGACTCTTCTTCTTCTCCCCGATCCCCGGCCTCGGGGTCTGCTAGAGACTCGCTGTCGAAGGCATCCGCCCATCATGTCGGCATCTCTCCAGGATGTTAGGCGACAGGGTTTGACAGAATTATTTCTGACAGAATCATGGAGACCGGGGTTCTGGATTTCTTCAAAATGATTCTGCCAATTCCATGGGTGGGACCGGGAATGTGTTTCGACTGTCCCAGCCGGATTCCATTTGGGCAATGTGTCCCGACCGGGACAGTCGGGACATGCGTAGATGAACTTGCGGCGACCGGTGATCGCCGCCACGTTTCTTCCCTTGCCACGGGTCACTCGGGATCTTCAGGGCGCCGGATCATGGTGGAAAACTGCGATTCCAGGCTTTCGAGGAGTTCGAGGTCTTCCACCTTGTTGCCTGCGGGAGTGGTGATGTAGAGGGTGTCCATGGCGACGCCCTTTTCCGTGCAAATCCGGGCGTGGGCGGTGGTCAGCCCGCTTTGGTTGATGGCGTGAAACATGTCATGAAGAAGGCCGATGCGGTCCAATGCTTGGATTTCCACGGTGGTGCATGTCGGGTGAAGGTCGTTGCTGACGTAGGCGCGAACCGGCACCGTGATGCCATGGTCGGAGCGGGGCCTGAGGAAATTGACCTTGCGGCGGAGATACTTGTCCGGATCATAGTTTTCGGCCTGGAGGATGGCCACGAAGGTTTCGAGGAACCTCTTGCGGGTCGGGACGGAGGAAACCGGTTCGAAGTTCGTGGTGCAAACGCGGAAGATGTTGACGACGATCTTGTCCTTTCGGGTGAAAAGATCGGCGGACAGGATGTTGATCTGCTCGGAGGCGAAGGCGCAGCAGATCTTTTCCAATAGCTGCGGCTTGTCGCGGGTGGCGAGGACCATTTCGCTGTAGCCTTTTTCGGTATGGTCGATCCACTTGATGCACGATGCCGCGGGGTCGCCCTTGTCCGTTTCCCATTTGAGGAAATGGCGGACCGTGCGGACCTGCGTGACGATTTGGGTCGCCTGCCGGAAATGAAACGCCGCCCCGGGCATCTGCTCGAAGTGGACCCTGACATCAGGGTGGTAGTCCTCGCGCATGATGCCGATGACTTCATTGCGCAGGGCGAGCCGGTCCGTATCGAGCTTGCGCGAGTATTCTTCCCGCCCTTCGTTGAGGAATGCGCGGGTGGTGCTGTGCAACTGAAGCATCAGGCTTTCCTTCCAACTCGACCAGCCGTCGGGAGAGGTGGCGTTGGAATCGGCGTAGGTGAACAGGAAAAGCGCGTCGAGATTGGAGGTGGATTTCACGATGCCCGCGAACTCGGCGATGACCTCGGGATCGTCGAGGTTGCGGGAGGTGGCGGTGCGCCAGAAGGTCAGGTGATTGTCCACGAGGAACATGATCAGGGACCTGCGTGGCCCTTGGATCTGCAGCCGGCTGCAAAGCCGGGTGGCAAGCATGGCCGAGCCGTCGATGTGTTCCCTAACGTTTTCCGCCCGACCCGTATCGTGGAGGATGGCCGCGAGGAAAAGGGCGTATGGGTCCTGAATCTCATGGAACAGGCGGCGGTAGATTCCCCGGCGGGGATCGGTCTCGGAGGTTAGATTGTCGAGTTCCTCGACACACCGGAGCGTGTGCTCATCCGCCGTATAGCGGTGGAAGAACTCATGCTGGACGAGGCAGTCGAGCGCCCCGAATTCTGGCAGATAGAGTCCGAGGAAACCGACCCGGTGCATCTGGCGAAGCGATCTTGCGACATCGCCCTTGCGTTCGAGGATGGCCTGGAAGATCTGGCGGTTGACCTTGGAATAGCGGAACGGACGGTCGAGGAGGTCCCAGTTGGCCTTCACCAGCTTGCGAATCGGCGGGCTGAGCCGCAGGGTCCGGAGCTGGCAGTGCTGGAACATCCGCATCATTCTGCCGGGGTCTTCCCTGAAAATTTCCGGAGTCGATGGATAGATCCGTCCCTCGCGCGTGACGAAGCCGTCGAATTCCTCGCGCTTCTTCTGGCGGAAGGTCAGGAATGATCGCAGCCCGGTTTCTGTCCGGTCCTCCTGCTCGATCCGGAAGCTCTCCATCAGCGAACCGGTGCGCCGATAGATATTGCGCGTGTGGCGGTAGTAATCGCGCATGAATGTCTCGGTCCGCCGCAGGATGCTGCGCTGCGGATAGTCGAATGCGGTGGCGACGACTCCCTGGAGAAAGAGCGTGAGCTGGTCGGTTCCCTTTCCCGTATGATAGTGAAGCTCGTTGCGGACGCGATGGAGGAAATCGTAGGCTTCATCGATTTCCCGGCAGGCGCTGGCGGTGAGGAATTTCGCGTCAACGAGTTCCTTGAGGGAAGTCGCCCCGCGTTTGACCCGGGCGACCCAGTGGATGTTCTGATAGTCCCGCATTCCGCCGCAGCTCTCCTTGACGTTAGGTTCCTGGAGGAAAACGGTGTGCGAGGATTTCTCGTGCCGGGTCCGCTGATCCTGGCTGCGGAGTTCGAAAAAGGCGGTTTGTCCCTTCTTGAGGCAATCCTTCTCGAAACGCTGCTGGAATTGGGAAAACAACGCGCTGTCGCCGGTGATCAACCGGGAGTCCATCAGGCTGGTCTTGTTTTCCTGGTCCGCCTTGGACTGCTCGATGCATTCGGGGATGGAGCGGCACGCATGGCCGACCTTGAACCCGACATCCCATAGCAGATAGAGCACCTCCTGCACGACTTCCTGCATCGCCAGCGGTAGCCGGGTGGATGCTTTGGGAAGCAGGAATAGAATATCGACATCCGAGCGGGGATTGAGCGTGCCACGTCCATAGCCGCCGGTGGCGACCAGCGCCATCGGCAGGAGTTTGCCTTTTCTCGCGTTGAGCGCGGAATCGAAAATGGAGCGGATGATCGTGTCGATCAGCTCGGCCCGGGCCATGGAAATTTCAAGACCGCCGGCACCTGAACGATGATGGAGCAAGATACGCTGCTCCTCGTACTTCAGGAATCTAACGTAAAGCTCGATTTTCTCCGCCGGCGAGAGTTGACCTTCCAGCGCGGGTTTGAGTGCCTCACGGGCGTGGTCTTCGAGGTTCTTGTAGGGAGTCTGCATGCAGAGTTTGAAAGAGCGTGTGCCGATTTCGCGGAAGGTCAAGCGGAGCAGCCCATCCGGCTGCCGATCCGCGCGTAAAGTTCGATCTGATTCGCGGAGTTTTTCAGAAGATCATCGTCCAGCTTGATCCTTCCCGGCTCGAAAATCGTGACGGTCGAAGATCCGCCGAACGCGAAATAGCCTTTCTCCGAGCCCTTTCCGACGGGAAGTCCGGGCGAAAACGTCTGGCAGATCGTTCCCACGCAGGTGGCACCGATTTCCAGGCAAAGCACGGTGCCGAACCGTTCGGTTCTCAGTTCGGTGATCGTCCGCTTGTTCGTCCACAGGTAGGCGAGCCGCTTGCGCAGCGCGATGGGGTTCACCGAATAAAGAGGACCATCGATCACCCGCGTTTCTCCGGGAATTCCGGCTGCAGGGAAATGGAAGCGATGGTAATCCACAGGACAGAGCCGCGACAGCACCAACGCGCCGTCGGCATAGCGGGATGCCATTTCCTTGTCGCCCAGCAGCGCGGCAAGGTCGAATTTCTGCCCTTTCACGAAGACTCCCTTGATTTCAGAGGCCCGCTCGAACCCGAGATGCCGCCCGTCCGCAGGGAAAACCACGCTCGCCGGATCGGCATCAATGGGTCGCGCGACCGGCTTCAGCTTGCGGTAGAAAAACTCGTTGAAACTGCGATAGCTCTCCGGGGATTCCGCGAAATCCGCCGGATCCAGCCCAAACTTTGAGATAAACGGATTCACCCTCGCTGCGGACTCCGGAGTGCTCATCCTCCGGCCATACCACTTCGAGAAGAACGGCCGCTTGACGAAGGACTCCAGCGAGATCGCTCCGATGGGATGCCCATAGGACCAGCGCAGGAATCCCTCGCCGTAAACTTGCTCGGTTTCGAGGACTCCGGTGTGTCGGTTGAAATAGCGGATGGCGTCCACGACGGGCTTGTAGTCCTCGAACCGGTTCACCGCAAGGATCACCAACATCTCAATACCTCAAAAGCGATTCGACTGATTGGAAAAGCAAATCCAATGAGAAAGCGGCTTGGCTTCTTCCCATCGGCTTTCCATGGGCATTGCGGACGCGTTCCGCCGCTCCGGAGGGGCGCTGAAAATCCGGCAACGCTGCCCACTGCTTTCAGTTGTGCTATCCTGATACGGCCTGATTGACAAAGCCCGCATCGGATGGTCTTCTTTGGCATGCCAGCTTCCTCGACCATCTATCCGCATCTCAGGCTGGACGAGTCCGGACGGGCCTGGGTGGATGGCGTGAACGTGAAAGTGAGTGAAATCGCCGCAGACTACATGGCGCACGGATCTTCTGTGGAGGAAATTGCGATCCAGTTTCCGCATCTCAGCCCGTCGATGATCCATGCGGCCTTGACCTACTTTTACGACCATCGCGAGGAATTCGATGCGACGATGGGCACCAGTCTGGATGAAGCCCGCGCAAAAGCCAAAGCCGCAGCCGCGGCAGGTTCCCCGCTCAGGGAGCGTCTCGGCAAGTCCGCTGGCAAAGCATGAGCGTTTCGCTTTACATGGACGTCCATGTGAGAAGGGCGGTCACCAATGGTCTGCGCCTGCGCGGCGTGGCCGTGATCACGGCTCAGGAAGACGGTGCAGCCATGTGGCCGGATGACCGCCTGCTAGACCGGGCCACGGAGATGGGACGGGTCTTGTTCAGTCAAGACGACGATCTCCTTGCCGAAGCCGAAAGCCGGCAGCGGGAAAACCGCGTCTTCGCAGGAGTCATCTACGCCCATCAACTCGCCATCACGGTGGGCCAGTGCGTCCGCGACCTTGAACTCATCGCCAAAGCCGCAGAGCCGGAGGATTTGAGAAACCGGGTTGAATTTATTCCCCTATGACTGTCGATGCCGGCGCTTGAATTCTCATTCGCACGGAACTGAGGCGCGTCCGCTGGTGTAAAACCGCGGGCAACTTTCAGTCAGGTGACCCAGGAGTTCTGAAATCCGGCAGGTATCGGGAAAATCTTGAACAGGAGGGCACGGAGGAAACGGAGGGGCGGTGACGAGAAAAGGGGAGCGCACGCGCCCGCGCGTGTTGTCCTTGGCGCCATTGCCGAGGACGGTGTTGGAAACAGGGCAAGCGTTGTTCCACCCAAAAAACCCGAGTCCCATGGCCGCTCCAGCCCATTTCCGGCGATGGCGCCAGAAATTGCAAGCGAGGGCGCTTACGCTCCCCACCGCTGTGCGCCTCACAATCGAATCCACACCTTCCCGTTTCCACTTGCGCGGTTCATGGGGCGGGCGTATCGCCGCTTGCATGAAAATCCGAGCGACCAGTCTGTTTGCCAGTGTCTTGATCATATCCGGTTGTGAGGAAAAAAAGGAACTCACGGTCACCGAGACCCGTCCTGCCACCACCCGCGATGGCACGCCCAAGCTTTCCGCTAGCAGCGACGAGCGCTTCCGGGATGCCAAGCCCAGCCCGGTCCGGGCAGATACGCCGGCAGGGTGGCTCGCACTTCCCGCCTCCCAATTCCGCCTGCTCAACTACCGTTTCGGTGAAAGTGGAACGGGCGAGGTCTGGGTTTCCATCGCCCAGGGTTCGGTGCTCGACAACGTCAACCGCTGGCTCGAGCAGTTCGACGCGGCACCCGTGGACGAGGCCGGACTCGCCGAACTCCCCTCGGTGACCGTCGCCGGTTCCCCTGGGAAATGGGTCACTGCGGAAGGGGATTATGCCGGCGGAATGGGCGCTCCCTCCAAGACCGGATTTGCCCTCGCCGGAGTCGTCACTTCAGTCGGTGGACAAATCCTCACCGTGAAAATGATCGGTCCCAAGGACGAGGTGCAGGCTGCCAGGCCGGTCCTCGAGACATTCGCGAAGAGTCTCCGCCTCGCTGAATGATTCGTGGGACAATTCCCGTAACGCGATTCGCTTTTCTTGATCATGGAAATTTCCGAAACTCCGCCACCCGCCAAAGCACCCCGATCCATTCCCGGGAAGATCTTCGATGTGCTTTCGGGATTTGGCCTCGCCACCATCACCCTGCTCCTGCTCGGCCTGCTGACTTGGTTGGCGACCTTGGAACAGATCGACAACGGGCTCTACCCAACGCTGAACAAGTATTTCCACTGGAAGGCGCTCTATCTGATTCCGGAAATCAACGGCAAGATGGTCCCGCTGCCGCTGCCTGGCGGCTACTGGGTTTGCGCCGTGCTTCTCCTCAACCTCATCCTCGGCGGCATCATCCGGATCAAGAAGGGCTGGAACCACGTTGGAAACATCATCTCCCACTTCGGCATCATCCTGATGCTCGCCGGCGGCGGTGTGGCCCATCACTTTTCCGAGCGCGGCAACATGGCGATCGTCGAAGGTCAATCCAGCGACACGGCGGAAGACTACTTTGAATACGTGGTCGAGGTTGCGGAAATCAAGGATGGCAAACCGGAAAACATCCATGTCATCCGCGGCAAGGAAATCAATGATCTCACGAGGGACAGGCTGCGCACGTTCCGCCTGCCGGATTTCCCGTTCGACCTTCAACTGACGGGTTACCTGCCGAATACAGTTCCGGTTTCCACTTCCGAGCGGGCCCCGAACAGCGGCCAAAGGATTGCCGATGGCTACTTCCTCGCGGAGAAACCAGCCACGATCCCACCCGAACCCGCCGAGCAGTTCACCGCCGGCTGCTACGCCCGCATCCTCCAGCGGGATGGAACGAAGTCCGAGCCCTTCATCCTCGCCGGAGCCAGCTTCCACCCGTTCACTTGGCGCGAGGGTGACCGCATCTTCACCATCGACATGCACAAGCGCTTCTGGCCGATGGCGTTCACCGTGAAGCTCGACAAATTCACCGCCGCGTTCCACCCCGGCACCATGATGGCTTCCAAGTTCGTCAGCGACATCACGCGCATCGAGAACGGCGGCGAGGCCAAGGTCACCATCAGCATGAACGAACCGATGCGCTACGAAGGCCTCACCTTTTTCCAAGCCAGCTATGGACCACCGGGTGCCGGACCGAACCAGAAACTATATTCAGTATTTGAAGTTGTCAAAAACCCGGCCGACAAGTGGCCGGAGTACAGTCTCTGGATCGTCGCATTCGGAATGCTGGTCACTTTCATGATCAAACTCGTTTCCTATATCGCCTCAGGCTCACGCAAGAAAAGCCATGTCTAACTCATCCTCCAAAATCGGTCGCTGGATCGCCGCCGTTATCGCGGCGCTCGCCCTCGCCGCGATCTTCATGAATCTCGTCAAGGATAACATGCCCAAGGGCGAGGTCCGCAAGATCGAGGGCTATGTTCCATGGGAAAGCGAAACCCTCAAGGTTGCGGAAACCATCCCCTTGCAGAACGGCGGCCGCATCAAGCCGCTTTCCTCCTATGCCGGATTCACCATGTTGGGACTCCACGGTGCCCGCTCGATGAAGATTGAGGACGAGAAGGGAAATGCTTATAAAATCAAACCCACCGGGTGGCTCCTTGATACCCTTTTCAGGCCCCAGCTCGCCATTCAGCTCCCGACATTCCGGATCGACAATTCCGCCGTGCTGGAAGCCATCGGTTTGAAATCCCGCGGCAAGCGCGACCGCTACAGCTACTCCGACATCGAGCCGGGACGCCGGAAACTCATCGAACTCGCGCAATCCTACGAGAAGATCGAGAAAAACAAGCGCGACCCGGTGCAACAACAGTCCATCGATCTCGCCTACAATCTCCGTAACTATGAAAGTTTGTTAGGCTATTTCGGATTCGCCCGATTCGGTATCACGCTCCACGGCAGCGGCAAGGACGGGGGCACCGATCAACGTGCGGATATCAGTGCCGTCATGCAGACGATGCCACAAGTCCGCGAGCAGGCCGCGCAATCGAAGGCGCAGGGCCAACCGGTCGATTCCCATATCGTCAGCCTGATGGAGCAGGTTGAGGATGCCGCGAATTACTCGAAGTTCGGACTCTATATCTTTCCTCCTGCGGACCCCAAGGCCCCGACCTGGTGGAGCGCCGGGGACTCCATCTACAATGTTGTCAGTGATCAAAATCTCGATCCGCAGCCTCCGATCGGCGACATCAAGGAACTTGAATCCACCGCCCGCGCCATTGGAGAAAATGAAGCAGCCTTCCGCGGGGAGCTTGCCGCCCTCCGTGACAATCTCGTGAAACGCGCCGAAACTCGCGGCGAATACAAATACATCAAACTGGAAGCAAGCTACTACCGCAGCGACTGGTTTTTGAATGCCCTCGTATTCTTCATCCTCGGATCGATTTCCGCCCTCGTCATGTGGACCGCCGGCAGGGGAACCACCGGCAGGATTCTATCATTCATCACCTTTGCCTGCACCGCTGCCGGCATGGTCATGTGCGTCATCGCCATCGTGCAGCGCTGCATCATCATGCAGCGCCCGCCCGTGGGCAATCTCTACGATACCATCATCTTCATCGCCACCACCGGCGTGATGTTCTCACTCATCATCGAGCTGATCACACGCCGCCGCTTTGCCCTCGGCATCGCACCGATCCAGGCGGTCATGTTGATCATCCTCGCCCGCCGATTCGAGCTGGGCGACGCCAAGGACAACATGGACCCGCTCGTGGCGGTCTTGAATTCCAACTACTGGCTCACCATCCATGTGCTCACCATCACGCTCGGCTATGCCGCCGGATTGCTCAGCGCGATGCTGTCATTCTTCTATCTCCTCGTCCGCGGGCTGAAGCTGTTTGATGATGATCGCGACGTCCGGCGCTTTTTCACCCGCACCGTTTACGGCACCATCTGTCTGACATTGTTTCTCTCCCTCATCGGCACCGTGTTAGGCGGCATCTGGGCCAACGACTCGTGGGGCCGCTTCTGGGGCTGGGATCCCAAGGAAAACGGCGCGCTCCTCATCGTCCTCTGGACGCTCGCCATTCTCCACTCCCGCCTCGGCGGCTACATCAGGGAGTGGGGACTGCATTTCGCCTCGGTCTTCACCGGAGCCATCGTCACTTTCTCCTGGTGGCATGTCAATTTCCTCGGAGTGGGACTTCACAACTATGGATTCACCGCAGGCAAGGACTCGATCTACGTCTTCTACGCCATCATCAGTCTCATCCTCATCTTCGGTTTCATTGTGAAATTTCTGGATGACAGTTCCAGATCAGCTCGCAAGCTTCCAACAGGAGTTGAGGGTAACCTATTGAAAACCATTCCCTGATCGGTTAGTCTCCGCCGGAGTCCGGGGAGGGGAGCGCGGAGGAGAATTCCAAAGAGCGGGGACATTGCTGTTCCTGATAGCCTCAATCAGTGTGGACAGGAATGTCCACACTCCAGGCGCGTTTCCGCCACCTCGCGGCTCGCCCGGCTGAACCTCGCTGTCCACAGGCACGGTGAATGGAGCGGCGACAATTGGCAGCTTCCGAAGGGTGAGCGCCTCAACTGAGCAGATCGCGGCCACGAATTGCGGCAAGACGCGCGCAGCCACAGCCACATTGGCTTGCCCTCGCGGGATTCCCCTGCATGCTTCGCGGCGTTGTGAGTTCCATACCGGTTGAGCCATCGTTGGAAGTCTTCGCCGGGCTGGCGAGGCAGGGCAATGTCGTGCCTGTTTACACCCAGCTCGCCGCGGATTTCGAGACCCCCTTGTCCGCCTACCTGAAGTTGCGGGACAGTCGTCATTCATTTCTCCTGGAAAGTGCCGAAAGCACGGAGAAGGGCGGGCGTTGGTCGATTGTGGGAAGCGGTCCGCGGCTGGTGTTCGAGGCGCGGGACAAGGAAATCACGATCCGAGAGGGATCCAAAGTCCGCACGTTCACTGCGGAGGATGATGTGCTGGCGGCACTGGAGCGGGAAATGGCGCCATACAAGCCGGTCACCCACGGGGCACTGCCGCAGTTTTCCGGCGGGATGGTCGGGTATCTTTCGTATGACGCGGTGAGGCAGTTCGAGCCGACGCTGGGCACCCCGCCGCCGGACACTCTGGGGATTCCGGATGCGATGTTCATGCTGGCGGACACCTTGTTGGTTTTTGACCATCGGCTGCGGCGTCTCCAAGTGATCGCGAATGCGTTTCTGGATGAATATCCGACGCCCGAGGACGCCTACGAAGCGGCGCGCGGCCGGATCGCCGCAATGGTGGAAATCCTGAACCGGCCGTTTCACGTTCCCGCGCTGAACGGACTGGCAAAGGTGGAGCCCGCCGAAGCGCGGAGCAACACGACGCAAGCGGAATACGAGGCCATCGTTCTAGCAGGCAAGGAGTTCATCAAGGCCGGGGATATTTTCCAATTTGTACCCAGCCAGCGGTTTGAGGCGGATTTCGACCAGCCACCGGTGGATCTCTATCGGGCGCTGCGGTTTGTGAATCCGTCGCCCTACATGTTCATTCTGGAGCTGGGGGATTTCGCGCTCGTCGGAAGCTCGCCGGAAGTGCACGTACGCTCGATCAAGGGGCGCATCGACATCCGTCCGATCGCCGGGACACGCCCCCGGGGGAAAACTCCGGCAGAGGATGATGCGCTGGCCGCCGACCTGATGGCGGATCCAAAGGAATGTGCGGAGCATCTGATGTTGGTCGATCTTGCTAGAAATGACGTCGGCCGGATCGCGAAGCATGGCAAGGTGAGCGTTGATGATTTCATGATCGTGGAGCGCTACAGCCATGTGATGCACATCGTTTCCAACGTCTCCGGCGAACTCGATGAAACGCACAGCGCCTACGACGTGCTGCGGGCGACGTTTCCCGCCGGAACCGTCAGCGGCGCGCCCAAGATCCGGGCGATGCAGATCATCAACTCGATGGAGAAGAACAAGCGCTGCGCCTATGCCGGTGCGGTCGGTTATTTCGGCTTCGATGGCTCGCATGATTCATGCATCACGCTGCGCACCTGTTTGTTGAAAGACGGCAAAGCCTACGTCCAGGCGGGTGCGGGAGTCGTCGCGGATTCCGATCCCACCTATGAATATGTGGAAACCGTCAACAAGGCAAAGGCCCTGCTAAGTGCTATTGCTTTAGCTCGAACCTTGGGACCTGAAAACTCATGAAGAAAAATCGAACCGCGGATGAACGCAGATGAACGCAGATAAAAACGCAGATAAGAACGGACTTTTTGGTCATTGATTTTTCTTCTCTTATCCCTTCTTCCATCTGCGTCCATCTGCGTCCATCTGCGGTTGAAAAAATCTTAATCTTAATTCCCCGATGCTCCTCATTTTAGATAACTACGATTCGTTCACCTACAACCTCGTCCAATACTTCGGCGAGCTCGGGGCGGAGATGAAGATCTTCCGCAACGACGTCCTAACGGTCGATGACGTGAAGGCGCTCAAGCCCGAACGCATCTGCATTTCTCCCGGACCCTGCACGCCGAATGAGGCGGGGATTTCCTGCGAGCTGATTCAGGAAATGGGGGCCACCACGCCGATCCTCGGTGTGTGTCTCGGCCACCAGTCCATCGGTCAGGTTTACGGCGGCGATGTGGTTCGGGCGGATCGCCTGATGCACGGCAAGACCTCGCCGATCCATCACTCGGGAAAGAGCGTTTTCAGCGGAATGTCAGATCCCTTCGAGGCCACCCGCTATCATTCGCTCATCGTGAAACGGGAGACTCTGCCGGATTGCCTTGAGATCACCGCCTGGACGGAGGAGGGGGAGATCATGGGGCTGATGCATAAGGAATATCCTGTCCATGGGGTTCAGTTTCACCCGGAGTCGATTCTCACACAGGATGGCAAGCGGCTGTTGGAGAATTTCCTGAAGCTGTGAGT
>Ga0163144_10021905_pt1 | contig 12682 bp, 14 predicted proteins | sample OliLak19BULKMAT1_FD_123175 | JGI IMG/M metagenome (GOLD analysis project Ga0163144, IMG submission 123175) | Freshwater microbial mat bacterial communities from Lake Vanda, McMurdo Dry Valleys, Antarctica - Oligotrophic Lake LV.19.BULKMAT1 | ecosystem: Environmental > Aquatic > Freshwater >... | reverse complement strand
TTTTGGAGGTTTAACCGCAATTTTTACCTAAATTCTTGAACGGTGGAATCGGTGTTTCAGCTAGTTAATTGGGTGGCAGCAATACATTTGCATTACAGGAATTTCCATAATGAGAATTGCTGCAATTTGGTAGCAGGCTTAGTCACATACACCTATCAGCCCAAGTTGCCTTCCTTAGACCTCCAACTCAAAGGACTGCCTGCTCTGCCTGCTGCTATCTTTTAGCGCGTCGAACTCACGTCCTAAAGCCGCCCAGATTTGGCTAGCACCGATCAGGGAAAAAGGAACAGGGTAAAAGGAAAAAAGGGGGTTTTTGGGGTTGGTTTCGTTGATGTTATCTTAGGATTTAGGATTAGGCGAAAAGCGATCTCTAGCTGCTTTAACCAGTAATGCAATATCCAAAAATAATAGGAGAAAATCAAAATGCTGACAAAAGCCCAAGTGATTCGGGAAATAGAAAATACTCCTGCATTTATGCTGACAGAGATATTTAACTTTATTCAATTCATGAAGTCCAAACAACCACAAATCGACTTTATGGAATTTGCGGGTATCGCCGCCGACGCAGAAGATATTATGAAAGAAATCGTCGAAGAAGCCGAAGCTAATCGTCAGCTTGACCTGCATAGAATCGAGAGCCTATGAAAAAAGCACTACTCGACACAAATATCATTTCCTACTTCTTGCGTGGAAATCCTCTAGTAGTCGAAAATTTCCGCCTTTATCGACAACATTATTCCTATCTCTCTTTCTCAATATTTACCTACTACGAAATCAAAAGCGGATTGCTCTACAAAGATGCCCAAAGACAAACGCAGCAATTTGAACGTCTTGCTGAAGTAAGCGAAGTAATCCCCTACGATCGCGAAATTGCCGATACCACCAGTCAAATTTACAACCATCTAAGAACGAGAGGCTTAGCAGTTGCTCCCATTGATTTATTTATTGGGGCTACGGCTGTCTATTGCGATTACCGTCTGATTACAAACAACATAAAACACTTCCAAAACGTTCCTGACCTCGATTATGCCGATTGGTCTCAATAGGCAGTTAGAACCCTTCGCTTTTCACCCATTACCAGAAGCTTTAACTGTGGGGCATCAGCGCGACACGTCCTAAGCAGAGATCGCCTAACCTTTAATGGCAGTACCTAGCAGCAGCGTGGAGAGAGCAGCGTTGTTTTTCCTGAACTGGTTGTTGGATTAACAGAAATTATAACGTTTTGTAACAATAGCCATCAGATCTCGCAGGTTTACCTGATAACTCAATAGCAATTTTCAGGAGACATAGCAATGAGACTCGGTAAAATTCTATTGAGGAAACAACTCATTACCAAGCCATCCCTGGAGTCCCTTTTGGCTCAACAATTCTCCCAGAACCGACCTCTATGAGAAATTTTACTAACTCAGGGATTGATCTCTGATCAACAACTCAGGGAGGCGCTGCAAGAGCAATTCTGGCGGCGGAATGGCTTCTGGTTACTTGAATGAGTATCTTGTCTTGACATACCACACTGCAATTGTATCAAGATAGCCTTCCTATGTTGAGCCTCCTTGCATACCAAGCTCAGCGTGAGTCGTACTAAAAAACAAAAATGAACATTGATTGGTTCAAAGCTCTCCGAGCATCGCAAACTCATTTGCTCCTATTCAGTACCGGGTTGGCATTGACTTGGTTCATTATCCTACTTCCTTCTCGTCCAATCGTTTGGTTCAGTGGAGGAACGATTAGTTGCATGACAGCAATATCTTGGTTCTTGAAGTTTCAACACCGCAAGGTTCTACCCTCAACGGTGAATTTATTAGACCAACAGGTTTTTCTATCTCAACTAACTCTTCAGGAGCATACCTGCTCTTTTAGAGCCAAACCTATTTGGTTAAAGGTTCATCAACAGTCCAATAAGATTCAGGTATTTGCTAGCCAAATTGCTCAGCAGGAAGCAACATTGATTCCAGACCTTCTGGAATCATTACATACGGTTCTAGAGCTATCGGATCAAGTTAGAGAAACGCTCAAGGTGCTGGATCAGATCCAAATGCCTGTTTACCAAAACCTAGCTGAACAGCGCTTGAAACATAGCTGCGATCGTCTAAAAACAACTCATGAACAGCTTCAGCACCTATATGAGCACACAGTTCTCTCCAAAGTCAGCCAGAATATAGGAATTTCTCAGTTACCTGAACGGTTACAACTCCTGATTGATACAAACAAGGCTGCCCTACAGGCTAGCAACTCTCTCCATAACAAAAAGGACTAGAGATATGCGGAAGTCCAATCTTATGCCCCTGAGTGGGTTGTTTTTTGCAGGTGTTTTGTTGGCGATCGTCCTTAGCTTTATGTTTCCTCGGCAGATCTGGACTGCTAAGACCCCTGAGCAGGTATACCAGGTTTTGCAGAGGGAAATTCTACCTAAGATTCAAGTGGAGCAGGTTTTCGTGCGTGATGAGGTAGCAGCCCGCTACGCAACCGATCGCATTACCGAGCCTCTCCCTAATTTGGAGGATTTCCCGCTTTATGGGGCCAAACCAACAAATGACACAAACACTGTATACCTGGAAATCTTTAGTTCAGCAGAGAAGTCCGATGCCACAAAACAGGATGCTCGGTGGTTAGTTGATGTTGCAGATGCTTTCAATCGTAGCCAGGTCAAAAGTATCGCTGGGCAGGTGATTCAAGTGGGAATTCGGAATATTCCTTCTGGTATTGGTGCCCGTATGATTGCAGAGAAGGCAGCAAAACCCACTGGCTATACTCCCTCCAATCATCTCTGGTTAGAACTCCTGCAAACCGCAGGAGTAAAGTTAGAACCTGTGACAGATCAACTGGTTCCCAACTACACAGGATTGGTAGTTCAGAGTGATGCCTATCAAGAACTGGCAAAGGCTGTCCCTGTTACCTTTGAACGATTAATTGAGACCGTTCTGGCTGGAAAACTTACCGTTGGCTACCCCAATCCCTACAGTAGTTCTTCCTCCCTCAACCTGCTTTATACCCTGCTCTGGCGAGCCGCAGGACATCATCACGACAAGAAACCCCTGACCACGAATGAACTCCAACTGCCCCAGGTCAACTCTCTTTTCAATGCTTTCCAGAATCAGGTGATCACGACAACGGTCACTACTTTAGATTTGCAGGAAATCTTTATTCGAGATCAGCGCAAACTTCAAATATTTCCGTTGGATTACCAGAGTTATGCTGGGTTGAAGAAACTACCAGGGTTTGAACAAACTGGCTATGTTCCATTTGGTGTGCCCCATAATAGCCCCCTGGTTGGATTTACCTGGAATACTCCAGTTCAACGTAATGCATTAAAGAAGTTTGCCCAATTTGCCACTTCTACTGAAATGCAACAGGTGGCAACCCAACAAAATTTTGTTGCCATAGACTCCCTCCGTAGCAAAGACCTACCTCCCGAACCTAAAGGAGATGTGTTGAAGGCATCTCAGTCTTTTTGGAAGCGCCAGAAGGACGCAGGACGAACTGTTCACATGATGATTGTGGTCGATACGAGTGGGTCGATGGATGGGAATCGCATCCAAGCAGTCAAAACCGGATTACAGGTTGCTAGTAAAGAAATTAATCGAGGTAACTTTGTGGGATTAATGACGTTTAGTGACCAGGTCTATTACATGGTTCCCTTGGCTCCCTTTGACCAACTCCAGCACCAGCGCTTACTCGCTGCTACCGACAGCTTAGTGGCCGATGGAAATACTGCCCTGTATGACGGAACCATGGCTGCTCTCGGAGAACTCCTGGCTCAAAAACAGAAAGACCCAAATGGACGCTTTTACTTACTGCTCTTGACTGATGGAGAAGTTACAAAAGGGTTCAATTTTGAGCAGGTTAAGAACCTTCTGGCGAACAGTGGGGTGAGGATTTATCCCATTGCCTACGGAGAAGTGAATCAACAGGAATTGCTGGCGATCGCCAGCCTTCGCGAAGCGACTGTGCAGCAGGGAACGCCTCAGAATGTTGAGCGCTTGCTGAAAGAGTTATTCCAAACCAATTTGTAGAGGTAGCCCATGAGACCCTTGAATCAACATCTGTTAAAAACGATCGTCCTAAGTTGGCTAAGTTTTGGAGTTGTTGGACTTGTGATGCGCCAAGTTGTATCTGCTCCTTCTATCGTTGTGTTAATCGATCGCAGCTATTGCTCAGCGACGGGATGGCAACAACTCACTCAAACCTACGCAGAGCTATATCATCAACATCAACAACAGCAGTTGCGAATTGACCAAGTAATTCTGTTTAGTGATTTGGGGCAGGAATCCTTTTCTGTTCCACCTATCCCCACCACAATTGGTATGAGTAATACCTATGGTCGTCCTGCTTCTCAACGTCGAGAACAACTGAAACAGCAATATCCTCAAGCTCGCCTGCTCATGTGTCCGTGATCAATAGCCTTTACTATTCTCCTCTGTGCTGCAAGACAGTATGGGGGAGAATGGCTACTTTAAAGGTACAAAGTTGTAGCCGACGGGCGACTTACTATCGGGACGTACCTGAACCAAGATCCCCACTCCAGGCTCCCGTTTACGATCGCCGGAGGGCACAAACTGGATCTTACTAGCTGCCCCGATCGCCACAAAATCAGGACTTCGTAGCGCTTTTTGTAGTCCATTTCGAGTCGTCTGGTACTGTAACCCAGTGATAATTGCCTGCGCTGCATCATAGGAACCTACCGTGCGCCAGTTGACGGCCCCACCCCATAATTGCTTAGCTTGTTTAATAAAGGAGGTATTTCGAGTCAGACTGGGATGCCAAAAAACGGCAATGACCATGCCATTCACGTCCTCCCGTCCCAACTCCAACGTTTGAAACATATACATAGTCGATCCACCAAACAGAGCTAGCTTTCCTTTGGCACTTTTGGCTATCCGAATTCCCTGGTTGACTCGTTCAATGGAGGAAGTCAATAGCAATCCATCCACCCCATCAGCGATCGCTTGGGAAAGAAAGCGGTCTGAATTAAAAGAGGGGTCAGCCAGGTCACAGGGAATTTTGCTAATCACTCCCCCATTCTCCAACACGGATTGGATAAATTCCTTGTGAATTGAGACACTGTAAGGCGAGGTGGAGTCTAAACACGTTGCAAATTTAGTTTTCTTAGCCATTTTCAAGGCATATTGAGCCAGGTTACTGGCATCGACTCTGACAGAGGGTACGGTGCGGAAGATATACTCCCCCAAGTTTGACAACTCGTTTGCCCCACTGGTAGGAGAAATCATGACTAATCCACCCTGATTATAGATAGGAGCTGCAGCCAGTGAAACTTCACTGGCATTGTGACCAATGACTGCCAGAATTGATGGGTTTGCAATGAGTTGGGGCGCAATTTTTTGAGCAGCAACCGTCTGCTCGTTGTCATCATTGGCAATTTCGACTTGTAAGAATTTCCCCCCAATCCCTCCCCGCCGATTCACGTCATCCTGAGCTTGGGCAACGCCTCGGAGAATTTCCTGGTCCACATTCAGGTTGCCCCCGATCGGCACACTGACTGCAACTCGTAGCCACTTGCCATGCTGGGCCGCCCTAGCGTTATTCAGATAAATTCGGGCTTCTGGATCGTTGCGGTCTCCTTGGAGATACGACCGAAATTTGGTGATTGCAGTTGCGTAGTCTTTGCTAGCAAAGGCTTGTGTCCCTGCTCGCTTTTCTGATCCACTCTGAGCCGTGATCAGCACCCGTTCTCCCAGGCTGAATCGAGAATCGTCGAGAGTTGGAGGAGTCAAAGGGGTTGAAGGAGTTGGAGAGGACGATTGCCAGGGTAAACCCCAGGGCAGAGGTAGGGTGGCGATCGTCATCGTCATTGCCACCAATCCCACTACCGCAGAGCCAACCCCGATCGCCAGTCCCCGACTAAACCGTTGGTGAACCCACTGAATCGGTAAAGCGACTGGATTCTGAAAAATCACAGGCAGCCAAGTAGCACAGGGAAATTCGCCCTCTAAGCCCTGTAACTGCTCCCGCGCTTGTCGGACAGCTAGGTAAAAGGGTTCACGTCGAGCAAAGGCTTTCAGAAAATATCTTAAGAAGCTTTGAGCCACAGGATCGGGTACTGGCTCACGCATGACGATGATTTGAGGAATGCCCAGATCCGATAAACTATTGGCCAAGCCCAGACCATCACAGGAGTTGAAGATTGCCAGCTTCAAGCCTTTTGATACAGATGTTCTCAGGGCATACCGCAACTGATCGAGGGACAGACTTTCATGCTCATTAAGCTGAATTCCCCCCCCTGTCCCCCTTTCACGCTAAAGCTATGTCCCGCAAAAAAGAGAATATCCCAGGGCTGTTGCCACAGTTGCTCGTTGAGTTGCTGCCGTTGGGGTTTGTCCAAGAGAGTCACCTGAGCGGCAGGTAACTGTTGCAGTAACCGGCGATCGGCTTCAACATCGATGTTGGCACTATCTCCTAAAATTGCCAGGATTCGCACTTTCCCTTGTAAGGGTTTGCCAGGGGGTCCGTATTCTGTACTGAGGGCAATTTCTGCGAGGGGGCGGCGCTCTAACAAATCCCACAAATGCCAGGGCAACTGCTGGAGTTGGCGATCGGTCGTTTGCAAAATCACTCGCACCGCTTCTTTCCGTCCAACTTCTTCCAGCAAATGCTCTCGCAGGTCTCGGACTGATTCCTGGTTGAGCCAGCGATTCATTGCCTCCCGGAGGGTGTGGGCAGCCTGTTCACAGTCTTCGACGCTGGATACATGGGTCACTTGCGTCGCAGGCAGCTTAATCCGCATTCCGCCAAGCTGATGGTATGCAGCCTGCCACCGATGATAAAGCATGGGAATTTCAGGGGCGGGAGGGAAATTTCCTGTAACTTCGGTCATAGCGGGTTGCCCATCCAGCCCAATTTGTAGCGTGACTAAAAATCCCTGCTCAAAGTTACCCTGCCCAAATTTGAAAAGTGCTAGCTTACTCATGATCGCTTTAATAGAGAAACTTGCCAGCTAAAAGCGCCAAGAAATGGCGGCTGAACCTGTTGACGATGCCTACGCTACAAAGTTTTCTGTGATCAAGGCTTCTGCCAATTGGATGGTAATACAAAACTTTTCTCCAGGATAGGCGATAAACTTCAATTGAATATAATCATCTCTCATTCGGGATTGAATTTCTAGAAGGGGCGTAGCTGTGGCATCCAACAAACCTAAGTGCAACTCTGGAGGAAGATGCACCTGTCCCATAGGATAGGCCCGCACTAAAACGGCTAATGCTCCATCGGGCTTGGGTAGGATGGCAACCATCAAAGCAATGGGCTGCTGTTGAAAATAGATTCCCAGATCAATGACCCGCTTAGCGCCAGTCAGGGGATGATCTGGAGCGATCGCCCACAGCATCTCCGCCGCAGTCCAACGGATCTCTTCATCCTGGGTGGTTTGGAGGAGATAAATCAAAGCGTGGGTTGGGTCTAGGGCAAGGGTTGAGGGGCGTTCTATGGCTTGCAGTTGATTCTGTCTCACATACAATTGCTTAACCCAGGAGCTAATGTTATCTGTGGTGGTCAGTTCAACGCCGCGAAATTGCCCCATCCGAAACGCTAGGGCTGGAGTTACTTCACCAGCACCTAGAAGGTCTTCCACAGCAAGCCAACCCACCTCAAACACTTGGTTCAGCCATTGTCTAAGCTGGACTAGATTGGAGACAGGTTGCTGTAAGTGTTCCAGTAGCCGATCGAGGGACTCCAATTGCTGAATCGATATTGTTCCCTCGGTAACGCTGGGTACAAATCCTAGAAGATGCCCCTCCCACTGGGTTTCATCGACTTGAACCACCACATACCCAATCCGATCGCGCCAAACGTCTGGGGGAACTACGCAATAGTCTTCTCCATCCTGGACTGCTAGACATTCTAGATGCCCAATCTCTGGCAATTTAAGGTCAGCTACATTGGCGCAGAGGCGACCGATCGGATTCCAACTGTAGCTACCTGCCAGATCTGTTGGAATGCCTAGCAGTTGTAGGTAGTCATTCACCACCCATACAGCCAACGTATTCAGGTAAACCTGAGCTGTTTTATCCCCAGTGGGTTGCTCTTGGGCAAAGGCTTCTGCCGTGCGACGACCCGCCGGGGTGATGGGGAGGAGGATGGTTAAACTTGAGGGATCGTCTGAGGAAAGCGTCATAAAAGTGTTGAGTTATCGAGGGCAGGAAAGAGGAACTAAGGTGAAATAACAAACTTGAGATGCTGATGAGGTATGAACAAGGGGCTTAAGCCCCTTGGTATGGGTGCTTTTTGGATCGCACTTCTCTGGGAACTGCTGTATCACACGTCGCATTCATAGATACCCCTGGGATTTGCCAAAGGTCAGCAGCCGAGGTAAGCATTCCCGTTGATAGAAACTGCTCAAGGTGGCGATGGGCAGATTGAACTCCTGAGATAACCGTTCCCAGGACGTTTCTGGCGGCAAACGTCGTAAAATAAGCACCTGGCAGTTTACGTCTAAATGATCCCGAATGTGAATTCGTCGTAGCTGTTTGGACTCCATTTTTACCCAATCTTGAATGTCCTCTAGAAGGGGCGGGGGAACTGGACGGCTCGGTAACTGATCTACCGGATCTAAAATTTCACCACTCTCAGTCCGCAGTTTTGTTGCCTGCTGCTTCAAGGCGATCGCCTGCTCTTGGCGGCAATCCTGTAGCCTGCGTTTGAGATAGGCGTTTAACCAGGTTGTTACACTTGCCAAAGCTGGATCGTAGGCTTGCCCAGTTCCAGCTTCACAGAGATTGCGACAGAAATAAATCCAGGTTTGTTGCAAAGCATCTTCATACTCAGGCACAGAGTCCCTCAGTAACTTGCGCGATCGTTGAATCATCCCAATCACCCGATTCAACCCCTGCCGACGTTCCAGGCTACCGAGTGGATGCTGGCAGGTCGCCTGAATTAGGTGATGAAGTTGCCAGTCCGGGTCATTCATAAACTCAATCAAGAACAGCAAAGGGATAATCTAGCTTTTTATAACACTCGAATCAAGGTTGGTACGCAGTCAGGGCAATTCCTGAAAGTCTTGCATTTTGAACCACCATTGGCTACCTGCCTCCTCCAGGAGGAGTTGGGGTTGGGGGATTGTTTGTCCGACTAGCGACCGTCTCCATGTAAAAGGCTTCTGGTAGCAAGGTTGGGAAGCTAGCTGAGTGAGCAGGGGGAGTTTTGGGGAACCCCAGGGCGGTTGACAGCATAAATACCGCAAGTGGAATCCGAAACATGAAGTTCAAGGTGATGCAGACATCGACAAAATGGGTTGACAGCATAAATACCGTAAGTGGAATCCGAAACCGTCCATTCATCTTGCTATTCATCGTTGGCCTCCAAAAATAATGCTTTGTAGGCTTGTCAGACAAATAATCCAGTTTTATGTGACTCGTTACAAAACTTCAAATGCTTTAGCGCCTTTCCATAATTTAGAAGCGGTCTGCTTGATTTTATAAGCCATAAATCCTGACGCACTCAAGAACCCGATCGCTAATACGACTCCAGTAAAATTAAAAGCGTTCCTCCTCCACAACTGATGTTTAGGAGTCTGGGACTGGGCAACTTTTTGATGATGGGTTTGCATAGTACAATAGAACCATATTTCTGATTAAAAATAACGCTACCAAACACAAGAATAGCTACTTCGCCAATTACAAATGCGGGGCAATCTGTAATCTACCTCTAAAAAAGTGTCTTTGTGATGACATTTATCTTAAAATAAAGTTTAATGTGTGTATATTGGATCTTAGATGTTATTTTTATACTAAAATATTAATATGGCTAACCTAAATGTTGTTGATGATGCTGCTTTTGAAGACGGTGGTAGTCCTACTAAGAAAGGAGCGGCTGCAAGTTCAAAAAGGACATCCTTATATATAGAACCATCGATGTCTACAGAGCTTGAAATGCAAGTTCGACAAGACAAACACAATACAAATAGCTGGATAAATAATTTACTCCAAGTATTATTGACTTCTGAGGGTGGGCGAAACCTGCGTTCATTCGCTCGTGAAGAAGATAGAACATTTTTAGAACTCCTCCGAGATCTAACTAATCTCTTGGATAAAAAGGTTCCCTTGAATCGGATTTCAAAATTGGCAGATAAGTCTCAACGCAATATTATACAAATGATGATTTATTTGATGCTTTTGGGACTAAAGCAATATGAATCCGGCACAGTTGAGCCTCTTATTGATGAAGAGAAGGGCTAAGGAGCCTGGGGGTTGTGATGTCACGGCAAATTGACCCGAAATGCTTAGCTTGTTCAAAACTCCCTGTAGAAATCGCTAAGGAGCTACACGGAGAAGCTGGAGATGGCTGCTGGGCTGCTCAACGCTGCCATATAAGACGATCGCACTATCGTAACCGAAGTGATCGTAATGAATCCCGTAAGCTCACTCGCAGACTTCAGCCTACTTCATCAGCGGAACCCGTTATGAGGCTCGCCGTTGCTGTTCAATCTCCAGCTAGCGTGATCCTGATACTTTATAGTGAACAGCCAGATAACTTTAAGAACGATACACCTATCCATGCGATCGGTGCTGAGCTACGAGTCGGGAAAGAGAAGCTGGCGGAAATGGAGACGATCGTCTGCGTGGGGATGCGGGGAGATAAAGTGACGGCATTGCTGCCCAAGATTCTAGAGACATTCACCCAGCAGTTTGCTCAAAGATTTAATGATGGGAAATCGTTTCAAAGATTTTCTATCCAGGTGCATCGGCATATTCGGGACTGTCCAGAAGTTTACCAATAGCGATATGTCAGTTCAGTTGCAGCTTGAGATTGATCTTTGGGGGGAGTTGGAAGATGCAACAGCTAAGCCTCAATCAGCAAGCCTCAGTCAGCTTTGTCGGTTGCTTGACCAGGCGATCGCGGATCTGCCAGAGCAGCAGCAATTGCAAGTCGCTGGGAGTGCCATTGCCCAAATTGCCCAGATTCACTCGTTAAGGGCTGGCAACTTTCTGGATGAGAATGATCCGGTGGCTGGTTGTTTACCAATGGTAGATCAAGCCACGATCGCGGTATGGGTGCGTCAGTCAATGACTGTTAACTTAGATGCTTTTGTGGAAAAGCCGACTTCTAAGCGGCAACGAAAACCTAATCCCACTGATTCTGTCGTATCTGAAGTTGACCCCGCAGCGTTGTTGGCTCTGGCAGACCAATTGGAAGCTGCGCGATCGGCGCAGCAAGACCCTAGAAAGATGTTGGAGGATCTGGCGGGGGTTGAGGATGTGGGAAGGTGGCAACAGGCTATTGCATCTTATTTAGATAAGGTGGAGTCTCGTGTCTGCCTTGTGGATCTGCAAAAAGCTTTGGAAATGCCGATGGTTGAAGTTTGGTTGGGGTTGCTGTTGGGAGGTTTCAGTCTCAAACAAGAGGGGGAATTTTATGATCCAGGAGATGTTTGGATAATTCCTGCAAGTCTCGCACAGTTCCAGTGTTGTTGATAGAGGGGCTGGCGATCGACTAGGTTGGCTGACTCAAAGTAGAGCGCCATTTCAGAAGCGAGACCTTTCTTCGATCGCCTGTCGCAGTTCGTCTGATCGCATAGCTCTGACAGGGAACCGTGCTTGTGACCCGTAGGGCTAATTCACCATAGCTTCTATGTACCGATGAGCCAGGAAATGTGAAAAATGGTTAAGGTGGTTCTTTGAGCAAACTGAAAGATGACGAAAGGGGCGATCGTTCCCATGACAAAGTTAAGATTAAATCCATATGAGGGATCTAAACGCCTTGACCTTCACGGGATGAGAGATAACAATGACAAGACTGCTGATTCAAACTGAAAGCATTTCTCTGACACTTCAAGTTGGAATGCCCAATCAGCAAAACTTTCACAATCTAAACTCTGAAATCCAAAATGGTATTAGGATTTCGCGTATTCTTGGAAGTAGGTCAGTTGGTGAGGTCGATCGATGTCTCTAACCGCACAGCAGTTGGCAGACCTGATGCCAGATGCCACACAAGTCGAAAGTAACGAGCCAGAAATGGAAAGTTCTCTGCACTATGCCCAGCTTGCACTTCTGGTTTCGTGTCTGGAGTGGCTGTGGCGCGATCGCCATGACTTTTTCATTGGCGCAAATCTCACGATCTACTTCAGCCGTCAACAGCTTAAGAATCGCGATTTTAGAGGGCCAGATTTCTTCTTGGTGAAGCAGACTCAGAAGCATCCGCGTAAATCCTGGGTGGTTTGGGAGGAAGATGGCAAATACCCTGATTTGATTATTGAGTTGCTATCTGACTCAACGGCAGAAACAGACAGAACGCTAAAAAAGATGCTCTATCAGGAGCGGTTTCATACCCATGAATACTTCTGGTTTTCGCCGGATACGTTGGAGTTTGCCGGTTTCCGGTTAATGGGGCAACAGTATCAGCCGATCGCACCCAATGAAACAGGTTGGCTATGGTGTGAAGGGCTGGAACTCTATTTGGGGCTTCAGGATGGGCAGTTGCGCTACTTCAACGCCGAGGGGCAACTGATTCCGACCCCAGCAGAGGAGGCGAAGCTGGCTCAACATCGAGCCATGCGGTTAGCAGAGCAGTTGAAAGCGCTCGGCATTGAACCAGACGCTTGAAGCAGAGAGCGTAGCTCCCAAACGATTAAGAGTGAACCGGACGAGTCTTCGGCGAACCTACCAAGCCATCCGGTTCGGGTTTATTTTCGGAGGTCGTTGCCTTCCTCACCGGAGCAGACTGGACTCCCTGGTGT
>Ga0163144_10021904_pt1 | contig 12683 bp, 12 predicted proteins | sample OliLak19BULKMAT1_FD_123175 | JGI IMG/M metagenome (GOLD analysis project Ga0163144, IMG submission 123175) | Freshwater microbial mat bacterial communities from Lake Vanda, McMurdo Dry Valleys, Antarctica - Oligotrophic Lake LV.19.BULKMAT1 | ecosystem: Environmental > Aquatic > Freshwater >... | reverse complement strand
GGAGTGGCGGTATGACGGAGTGGCGGTATGACGGGAGCGCGGCAATGGCGTAAAGCGGTGGTGTGGGCCCCGGCTACACTGGCTCGCGCAGCTCGGGGGGGGTGTCCGGGGGTTGACGTTTCCATCGCCGGTGATGCCAGAGGTACTGATCAGGGTACTGCCGCACCAAACGTTCGAGTGCCGCAGTGAAGCGCGCGACGGTGTCATCCACATCCTCGTCGCGACTGCCGGTGTCGGCGACGGGAATCTCTTCCGCGTGGAATCGGTACTTTCCACTGGGTTGCAGCAATGCGGCAACGAACACGATCGGAACCTTGTAGCGAAGGGCGAAGACCGCCGGACCGCGGGGAGTCTTGGCGGGTCGGCCGAAGAATGTCACGAAGGTCGAGGCGAGACCCATCACCCCCTGGTCGGCGACGAGTCCCACCAGGCGCCCTTCCTTCAGCGAGCGTGGGATGCGGCGCACGGCATCGGAATCGAAGATCACGTTCATTCCGACGGCGGTGCGCGCGTTGTTGAGGTAGTCGTCGACGAGCGGGTTGTTCATGTGTCGGGCGACCGCGTCGGTGGGAACACCGCGCGTAGCGAGGTAGGCGCCGGCCAGTTCCCAACTCCCCACGTGCCCCGAGAAGGCGATGACCCCCTTCCCTTCGGCCAGGCGCTTCTGCACCACGGCGAAGTCGCCGTCGGTTTCGAACAGCGACAACACGCCTTCGGGCCCGAGGCGCGAGACGAGGATGGTCTCGATGGATAGTCGTCCGAGATTGGCATAGGCGCGTTTGGCCAGCCGCCGCACCTCGTCGTCGCGCAACTCGGGAAAGGCCGCGGCAATCTGCCGCACGACCACGCGTTTTCGGATGCCTAACGGGAAATACCCAAGCAACCCGATGCGCTCGCCCACGCGCCGCGCCCGGTCGAGCGGGAGCGTGGACAACACGGCCACCATGCCGCGCAGCAGGGCGAACTGCAGCCGGTGAACCAAGGTCGGCGTGTCGGTCATGCCGGGCGGTAGTGGGCCATGCGGTAGTGGGCCATGCGGTCGTGCGCAAAGGCGAGCGTCTCGCGCGCGACGCGATCCCAATTGTAGTGTGTCTCCACTGCGGTTCGGCCGACCACACCCATGCGTCGGCGAAGCGCGCCGTCGCTCAGCAGTCGTCCGATCGCGGAGGCCACGGCGTCGACGTCGCTGGGAGAAACGACGAAGCCGGTCTCGCCATCGCGCACCGCCGAGCGCACGCCCCCCGAATCGCCGGCAACGCATGGGGTGCCACTGGCCGACGCTTCCACGAACGAGATCCCGAACCCTTCGACGTTTATACCGTTATCCACCCGCGACAACCCGGCATAGACGTCGGCAGTGGCGTAGGCCTCGACCACGTCATGGTCCGACAAGGGGCCGGCTAGGATGACCCGTTCACCCACGCCTAACGCACTCGCGAGTGCTCGCAGCCGGGGCGCGTCGCTGCCGTCACCCACGATGAGGTAGCGCGCGTCAGGTTGGGCCTGGCTCAGCTTGGCGAGGGCCTGGATCACAATGTCCTGCCCCTTGTGTGGCACCAGACGCGCCACGGTGAGCAGGAGTGGCGCCTCGTCGATACCCAGCCTGCACCGCAGCAGGCGACCGTCCTTGTCGGGCGAGAACTGGACCGGGTCGGTTCCCAGGTCGATGGTCGCGACTGGGGGAAGGTTGTTCACCCCGACGAAGGCCATGACTTCGCGGGCGAGGTCGGCGGTCCACGCCGAGTTGGCGACCACGCCTAACGAGCCACCGAAGATGAGGCGCGCCGACCAGCGTTTGAGCCGTCGGGTCTCGCTCTTCTGCCGTTCCCGAAGCAGGTCGCCACCGTTGACGTAGACCAGGTACGGCGTGGAGGCGCGGCGAGCGGCGAGCAGCACCGCATAGCCGCAGGGCCGGACGTTGCCCAGATGCATGACGTCCACTCCGGCGCGACACGTCCTGGCCAGGTCCATGCCCCAGGCCAGCTGGTTGCTGAATCGCTTGGCCTGGCCAAAGGGAAAGGGTTGGCGCGAGATGTGATAGTGTTCGTTGCGGTCGAAGTCCTGGGACTGCGGTGAGGCGACGGTCGAGACGATGATTTCGTCGGGCGCGAAGCGGCGGCACAGCTCGACATGACGGCGCGCCATGCCGCCTAAGTCTGGGGCGTAGTCCTGCGTGACGAAGAGGTGACGCATACGCCTTAGATTTTCTTTTCGGGGGGGGCCCCCCGCTCGAGCGCCCAGAGTTGTGCGTACTTGGCCGCAACACTCATGGCCGCCAACGACGCCAACACCACCCCGTGCATCCCATCGCGCCACCCGCCGCGCCACAGGAGCATGCTCACCATCCGGACAGCCGGGCGCAGCACGACATCGGCGAGCGCGGTACGCCGACCGCGCGCCGCATGCTGCTCGGCCCAGTGGCGGGAGTAGCGCCCCAACTTCTCGAAGTATTCGCTCAGTGTGGCGTACGGCGTATGCAGCAGTGGCTCGTGAAGGGTTCCCGCCGTGCCCCTCGTGATCACATGCTCGTGCACCGGCCGTTCGTCATAGCGCAGGTCGGCCCGAAAGAGTCGCACCGGGCGATCGCGCTCCCACCCACCATGCAGAATCTCGCGCCCGAAAAAGAAGTTGCGCCGCGGCGCGCGGTACGCGCCGGGCTCTCCGTCGTTTGCGGCCACGAGGCGCGCCACTTCGGCGCCTAACGCGGGGCTCGCACGCTCATCCGCATCGACCACGAGAATCCACGGCTGTGTGGCGCGCGCGATGGCGGCGTTGCGTTGCGCGCCGATCGTCACGAACGGATGGCTGAACACCGTCGCCCCCGCGGCGCGGGCGCGCACCACGGTCTCATCGGTCGAGTCGTTTTCGACCACGAGGACTTCCCGCGCCCACGTGACGCTGGCAATGCAGTCGGCGATCTCGTCACCCTCGTTGCGCGCCGCGATTACGACCGTGACCGGTATTTCGTGCCGACTCACGCGGGGCCGGCCGTGCGCTCGCGCGATGACCGCACCGCCTGCTCGAAGCCGGCCAGCATGTCTCGCAGTGAAAATTCACGCTCCACCCGCATGCGACCAGCCGCGCCCATCGCCGTTCTTCGATCTCTGTCGGCCAGCAGCACGGCGGTTTCGGCCGCCATGAGCGCGGGATCGAGGTGTTCCATAAGCGTTCCGTGAATCCCGTGAGACACGTAGCGGTGGGCGATCGACGACCGTTCCGATAGTACCACCACCCCGTGGGCCATGAGGTCCAGTGCGCCTAACGCGGCGTCGTCGCCGTCGGCCACCACCCATCCCGCAGTCGCACCGTGGAGCGCAGCCGACGTATCCGGCGGATGGCCGAGCCATTCGACACGACGTCCCAACCCCAGTGCTGCCGCCAGCAATTTGAGATCGCCGTCCAGTGCCACCGATCCAATCACGCGAAGCGTCAATGCTCGGTGGCGCTGGGCCAAGAGGGCCGCCGCTCGCACGACGTTGGTCGCCCGTCGCAGTGACTCGCGGGTGGCGATGCACACGAGCACCGTGGCGCCGCCCGGCCCCGTCCCGCTGCTGGCCTCGGCCACACCGACTCCAAGTTCTGCTCGCAGGGGCACCGGCGTACCACTGGGTGCCGCGTGGCCGGAGGGAGGCGATTCACTGGTGTAGAGGTATCGCGTGGTCGCCAGCCGTTGGGCGCGCCGACCGCGCCAGGTCGGTTGGATCTTGCCGCCAGCCGCAATGCGCCGTACTACCGAGCCGTGCTTCGCGCCCCGAATGGCGAGGGCGGCGGCGAGGTGCTCGGCATCGTCGTGCACGAATACGACGTCCACGAAATCACGGGGAAGCACCTCGCGCACGCGGGCCGCGTCGGCGCGCGCGCCACGACGCTCCGAAAGGGCGAGTACCTGAGCCCCACGGTCCACCGCCTGCACGGCAGCTTCGCTTCCCGCCGGTGCCGCGAACCATGTCTCGTAACCGCGCGACGCGAGCGCGTGCGCTACCGTGGCGAAGACCCTCGCCCCTCCGTCCCATGCCCCTCCGCCGTGCAGGAAGAGTGCGCGCATGGCTCAGGCCGTGACAGCCATCGCACGATCGGCGAACTGCAGGGTGTGCAGCCGTCGGTACACGCCGCCCAACGCGTTCAACTGCTCGTGCGTCCCGCGCTCCACGACCTGCCCGCGGTCGAGCACCAGTATCTGCGTGGCGTGCTGGATGGTGGACAGGCGATGCGCGATCACGAACACGGTGCGTCCGGCAAGCAACCGGTCAATCGCCTCTTGTACCAGCCGTTCCGACTCGGTGTCGAGGGCCGATGTGGCTTCGTCAAGAATGAGAATCGGCGGGTCAATGAGGAGTGCGCGGGCGATGGCGATGCGTTGCCGTTGCCCGCCGGAGAGTCGGGACCCGCGCTCTCCCAGCAGGGTGGCGTATCCCTCGGGCAGCTCGGCGATAAAGGCGTGGGCGTTGGCTGCACGCGCCGCCGCTTCGACCTGCGCGTCGGTAAACGTACCCGAAGCGGCATACGCGATGTTGTTGCGCACCGAGTCGTTGAACAGCACGGTATCCTGCGACACGATGCCGGTGAGGGCCCGCAGCGAGCCTAACGTGATGTCCCTGGTGTCGATGCCATCGAGGAGGATGCGGCCGGTGGTGCACTCGTAGAAGCGGGGGATGAGGTCCACCAGCGTACTCTTCCCCGCGCCGCTGGGTCCCACCAAGGCCACGATCTCCCCACGTCTGGCGGTAAAGGTCACGTCGCGCAGTACCGGCTCGCGCTCGTAGGCGAAGCCAACATGGTCGAAGTCGATGGTTCCCTGTAACGCAGCCACCTCACGCGTTCCCCGGTCGAGGGCCGTCTCGGCGGGACGGTCGAGGACTTCGAATACTCGCTCGGCGGCGGCGAGTGACTGCTGCGCGACGGTCGGAACTTGCGAAAGCTGCTTGAGCGGCTGCAGCATGCGCATGACAATCGCCAGGAAGGCGATCAGCTCGGAGCCGCTCATGGTCCCCTCCACTTGCACCTGTCGGGCGCCGATGAGGAGGATCAGCATGGCGATGCCGGTCGCCACCGTCTCGGTAATGGGCTGCGCCAGGAAGGCCAACCGATTGACCCGCACCATGCCCATCGCGTAGCGATCGCTTGCTGCCCTGAACCGCGCCTCCTCGTACGCCTCACCACGATACGATTTCACGAGACGGATGCCAGTCACCGTTTCCTGCACCACGCTCGTCATGTCCCCGTACTGGTTGCCCAGTCGCCGATGCCCCTTTCGCAGCTTGCGCAGAATGGGCTGGAGCAGACCGATGAGCACCGGCGCTACCACAAGCGCCAGCAGCGACAGCCGCCAGGAGATGGCGAACATGGCACCGATTGCGGTGAGGACCATTGCCGCACTCTGAATCGATCGGGTGACCGCCTCGGTGATGACCTGCTTGGTCTGTTGCGTGTCGGTAAGCACGCGGGCCAGCATCTGTCCCGCTTGTGTGCGGGTGAAGTAGGCCAGCGGGAGGCGCTGCAGGTGCGCGTAAAGCGTGTTGCGCAGGTCTCGCGTCACGAATTCCTGGAGCGACGCACCGAACTGCCCGCTCAGCCACACCAGTAGGTTCTTGAGGGCGACGGCAACGAGAATGACGACGATGATGTTGCGCAGCGACACCATATTGTCGCCGGAATCGAGAAAACTCCCAACGATCCGCTTCTGAAATTGGGTGACCCGGCCAATCGTCGTGGTCCCGAACAGTGCATCGAGGAACGGGATGAGGAGGGTGAACGAGAACACGTCGAGCAGCGCCGCGCCGATGTTGCACGCAATGGTGGCCGACATGCGCCAGGCGTGCGGACGAAGGAAGGTCAGCAGCCGCCGATGCATCGCCACGCTCCGTTCAACACCCAGGCGCACTCTCGCATTCCGAGACCGTTCCGTTCAACCGCGCCCATTCGACCGACATGCACGACCCTCATCGCTTTGGCGTGAGCAGCGCGAGGGGAACGATGACTTCTTCCGGCGTCACGCCGCCGTGCAGAAACGATCCACGATAGCGGCTCTGGTACTCGCGCAGCTTGGTGGGATAGACAAAGAAGGTATTGCCTACCGCGAGCAGCGTGTTGGCGCCCAACCCGCGGCGCGGGAGCCGGAGTGAATCTTCTTTCGGGAAGAGCAGCGCCTGCTCCGGGCGCTCGGCGCGCAGGTCTTCGCCGAACTTGTAGCGCAGATTCTGCGTGGCGTCACGTTTGGCAAACACCGTCGCCGGCGTGGTGCAGTGAATCGAGCCATGATCGCTGGTGAGCACCACGCTGATATTCCGGCGGGCTGCTTCCCTAAGCACAGAAAGCAACGCCGAGCGCTGGAACCACTGCAGCGTGAGCTGACGCAGGGCGATTTCGTCCTTCGCCACTTCGAAGAGGATGGCCGACTCCGAGCGCCCATGGGTCAGGAGGTCCACGAAGTTGAACACGAAGGCGCTCACACCGTCAGGCGCAATAGCGGTCGACATGTGGCGCTCGAGTTCATCCGAGTCGTGCGGCGTGGAAATCTTGTGATAGCGCACCGGCGTCGCCACCTTCATCTCGCGGAACTGCGCCTCGAGCAGGTCGCGCTCGTGCGCATTGAGCGTCTCGTCGTCGCGCTCACCCCACCAATCGGGAAAACGGGCGGCAATCTCTCCGGGGAAGAGCCCGCTAAAAATGGAGTTTCGCGAATACGGCGTGGCGGTGGGAAGCACCGCGTAGTAGTGCGTCGTTTCCACCTCAAACAACGAGGCCAGGGTGGGCTCGAGCACCCGCCACTGATCCACGCGCATGCAGTCCACCACGATCATGACTACCCGGTGCTCGCGCTGCAGCACGGGCAGCACGAATTCGCTCACCACGTCGATCGAGAGCGGGGGACGATCTCCGTCGAGATCCTTGAGCCAGCGGGGGTATTCGCGCTGCATGAAGCCGGCGAATTCGCGTTGCAGGTCGGGATAGAGCCCGCGCAGCGATTCATACAATCCCGTCTCGCCCGCTTCGGAAAGATCCACGTCCCAGCGCATGAGTTCGTCGAAACGCTCGATCCAACCGCGCCAGTCCAGATGGCCGTGGCGTTCATGCTCGATGGCTCGAAAACGATCGACGAACGAGCGGGCGACCGCTTGCCGCCTGATGGTGGTTCCTTCCAGGATCTTGGTGACGGCGGACAGCACCTGGCGGGGCGAGACGGGCTTGACGAGGTAGTCACGCACGTCGGCGCCTAACGCTTCGCGCAGCGTCGCGTCGTCTTCGCTTTTGGTGACCATGACGACGGGCATGGCGGGCGCCACCTCGCGCACCTCGCGATACGCCTCCAGGCCGCGCTTCCCCGGCATCTGCTCGTCGAGCAGCAGCACATCGAAGGGGCGCCGACGCAGCAGCTCGACGGCATCGTCGGCGTTGGTGGCGACGGTGACTTCGTATCCCTTGTCGGCGAGGAAGAGACGGTGCGGCTCTAGGAGCTCGGCTTCGTCATCCACCCACAGCACGTGCTTGATGGGCTGGCCGATTTTCGGCAGCGGCGGCATAATAGAATGTATTGGAGGGTATTTCGTTTGCCGAGTGACGCGACGGACCTAGATTCACCGCGTGCTCTCACAACCGCCATACGCCCTCGCTGCCGTATCGTTCCGCTTCCGAGCCCTGGCAGCTCTCGCCGGTCGACTTCCCTTGGGAGGTGAGCGGGAAGTGGCCATGGCGCTCTTCGTCGGCGCACGACTCGCAGACGCCTGCCACGGGACGACGCCGCTTTCGTCCGCCGCACGATCGGAGCGCGCCGGTGGCGCTCGCCATTGGCTGGGCGCCATGACCCTTCCCGCCAACGCGCGCAGTGCGGTATTGCAGCTCGTTGACGCCAGCGCGTCGAATGATCGTGGAACGATCGCGACGGCGTTCGAACGCGTGGTGACCATCGCCGCGCCCCTCCTCGATCCGCCATCGCGCGCCGAAGTGAAGCAACTCCTGTCCGCGCTCGAAGCCGCGCATCACGCTGTCAGAGTCGCTTTACCCGCCCCGCGACCCTCATGACCTCACCCCTCTCCGACGACGACCGTTCCGACGCCCCCCAGCAGCCCCCACCGCCGCGCGTGCTCGACGCCGCAGCGTACCTGGAGGGCATGCTGGATGCCGGTGGCGCGGGCGATACCGTACCCACCGAATTCCCGTCCGTGGACAACTTGTTAGGCGGCGGGTTCCGCAGGGGCGATCTGGTGGTCCTCGGCGGCGACGTGGGGAGTGGAAAGTCGGCGCTCGCGCTGGCCATCGCGCTGCGTGCAGCCGCCGCCGGGCGCAGCGCTGCCCTCTTCTCCGGTGAACTATCTGCCCCGCGATTGTTGGAGCGCGCGCTCGCGATGCAGGGTCGCGTGCGCGTGGATGAGCTGCGCCACGCCCGGTTGGACGAGGAACAGCAGGTGGCCGTCGGTGCCGCTGCCCTGGTTATGCGCCGCAGCGCGCCGATGCTCAGCTATCTCCCGCCTAACGGGTTCCCGGGACTCTCCGACTTGCTCATCGAGCACCTCGGGCTGGATCTATTGGTGATCGATCCGCTGCAGTCGTTGGCCATGGGTAGCCGTGGCACCGAGGAAGAACTCGCCCAGGCCGTACGCGACCTCAAAGGGCTTGCGGTACGGCGTGACTGCGCCGTGCTGCTCGTGTCGCATCTGGCGCACTCGGTGCGCGAACGCAGCGATCCGCGACCACAGCTCGACGACTTCGGCGCGTTAGGCACGATGCGACAGCTGGGCGACGTCGTGCTGGCCCTGTACCGGGAAGAGATGTACGACGCGTCGCATGACGTGGACGGCGCCGCCGAAGTGCACGTGCTCAAGCAGAAGGGGGGCGCGCTCGGCTACGCGGACCTGTACTTCTACAAGCGGTGGCTCCGCTTCGAGGATATGGTGGAGCCGGATCGATAAGGAACCGAGAATCGCGGCTAGGGAACCGAGAATCGCGGATAGGGAACCGAGAGTCTCGGCTAGGGAACCGAGAGTCTCGGCTAGGGAACCGAGAGTCGCAGCTAGGGAACCGAGAGTCGCGGCTATGGAACCGAGAATCGCGGCTATGGAACCGAGAATCGCGGCTGTGGAACCGAGAATCGCGGGGGCCAGCGCCGACCGCCTTTTGCGGGCCTCCCGCCGCCCTATATTCCCCCCCATACCCTGCAGCACCACTCCGGGACGCGAGACATGGCCGGCCATAGCAAGTGGAAGTCGATCAAGCATTACAAAGCCGCGACCGACGCCAAGCGCGGCGCCAAGTTCACCAAGCTCATTCGCGAAATCACCGTCGCGGCCAAATTCGGAGGGGGTGACCCGGGGGGCAATCCGCGGCTCCGAACCGCCATAGATACGGCCAAGGCGGCCTCGATGCCGAGGGAGAACATCGAGCGCGCGGTCAAGAAGGGGACTGGAGAGTTGGAGGGGGTGGACTATGTCGAAGTGCTGTACGAGGCCTACGGTCCGGGTGGTGTCGCGCTCATGATCCAGGCGCTGACGGACAACGCCACCCGAACCGTTGCCGAAGTGCGGGCCAAGCTCTCGCGCGGCGGTGGCAACCTGGGGGCGACCAACTCGGTGGCCTTCATGTTCGATCGCAAGGGACAGCTCTACATCGATGCAGCAGGCAAGGACGACGACAGCGCGATGGAAAAAGCCCTCGAAGCCGGCGCCGAAGATTTCGCCCGCGAAGACGACACGTTCGTGGTCTCCACCGCGCCAAACGACCTGCACATGGTCAAGCAGGCCCTCGAGGACGCCGGACTCAAGTCGACGGAAGCCGAGCTCGCCTGGATTCCCAAGAACACGGTGCGCGTGGAAGGTGGCGACGCCCAGACCCTGCTCAAACTGATCGAAGCCCTCGACGACCTGGACGACGTACAGAAAGTCGACGCGAACTTCGAAATGGACGACGCAGAACTGGAACGCGCATGAAGCTGCTCCTAGCGTTGTTGCTTTCTCGTCCTCTCGTCTTCTCGTCCTCCCGTCTTCTGCCCCTCCCCCCTTGATCGTTTTGGGCATCGACCCCGGTACCGCAGTCACCGGCTACGGGGTCGTCGTCGCAGCTAGCCGAGGAACGCACTCGCTGGTGGAGTGCGGGGTGATTCGGACCCGGGCGCGCGATCCATTGGCGGCCCGACTGGCCGAAATCTTCGATGGCGTAAGTGAGCTGCTGGAACGTCACCAACCGCAGGCACTGGCCGTGGAAGACGTGTTCTACGCCAAAAACGTGCGCACGACGATCACCCTAGGTCACGCGCGCGGCGTCATCCTGCTCGCGGGCCAGCGAGCCGGCCTTTCGATTCACGAATACCCCCCCGCCGAAATCAAGAAGGCCGTCTGCGGGACCGGAATCGCCACCAAAGAGCAGGTGCAATTCATGATCGCCCGCCTCCTACGTCTCAAGACTCCCCCCTCCCCCTCCGACGCCGCCGACGGCGTCGCCGCCGCCCTCACCTGCCTGATGCAAATGCACCTCTCCGCTCTCACCCAGCCACCACCCCGCCGCTGACCCCCGCCCCAATCTTCTCGTCTTCTCGTCTTCTCGTCTTCTCGTCTTCTGAAGTATTCGTCTTCTGAAGTATTCGTCTTCTCACGGCCATGCTCTCCTTCATCGTCGGCACGCTCATCTCCAAAGATCTCGACCGAGTGGAAGTGCTCACCTCCGGGGGCGTCGGCTACGAGCTCTCGATTCCGCTCGGCACATTCGAAAAGCTTCCCCGTGCGGGCGAGCAGGTCTCGTTGCACACCTCGTTGGTTGTGCGGGAGGACGAGTGGCTGCTGTACGGATTCGCAACCGCCTATGAACGGGCCGTCTTCCGCAAGGTGCTGCTGGCCAAGGGCGTCGGGCCTTCGCTCGCGTTAGGCATGCTGTCCACCCTCTCGCCCGAGCGACTGGTGCGGGCGATTCGCGAGAAAGATCTGCCGACCTTGCAGCAGGTCCCTCGCGTGGGTCGCAAGAAGGCCGAGCAAATGGTTCTCGACCTCGCTGACAAGCTGGACGAACTGGCCTCGGCCGGCGACGGCACCGCGCGCCCCGACGTCGCCACCGCCGACGACGCCATCCGGGCGCTGGTCTCGTTAGGATACGCCGCGCCGGACGCCGACAGGGCCGTGCGCAAGGCGCTGGAGTCAGCCCCCACCCCCCCCACCGCCCCCGACCTCATCCGCGCCGCCCTCGCCCTAGTCGGAAGAAAGTAACGCCCACTCCCGTTGCACCCCCCCCCCAACGACGAACGCAGGGACACCGGAATACCAAGAAAGTCTTGACGCCCCCCCTCCCCACACACCAACTCTCCGACGTCAGCCCACTCGTCTTCTCGTCTTCTCGTCTTCTCGTCTTCTGTAGTATTCGTCTTCTGTAGTATTCGTCTTCTCAGTTCTCCGATATGCCCGCCAAACGCGCTGCCACCTTCACCGAATCCGTCATCCGCGAGATGACCCGCGTGGCCCAGAAATATGGGGCCATCAATCTCGCCCAGGGCTTTCCCGACTTCCCCATGCCGGAAGTCATGAAGAACGCCGCGTGCGCCGCCATCCACGGAAACGTGAATCAGTACGCCATCACCTGGGGTGCACCCGCGTTGCGGCTGGCGATCGCCGAGAAGTACCACCGCATGTACAATCTCACGGTGGACCCAGATACGCAGATCACGGTCACCTGCGGTGCCACCGAAGCGATGGCGGCTGTTTTCCTCGCCTTGGTCGACCCCGGTGACGAAGTCATCGTGTTCGATCCGTTCTACGAGAACTACGGGCCCGATGCGATCCTTGCCGGAGCCAAGCCGGTCTTTGTCCCGCTCGAGCCCCCCAACTGGACCTTCGACCCCGATCGCCTTCGAGAGGCCTTCACCAATCGCACCAAGGCCATCATCGTCAACACGCCGCACAACCCCACGGGCCGAGTCTTCACGCGAAGCGAACTCGATCTCATCGCCGAATTGTGCATCGGCAATGATGTGTGGGCTTTCACCGACGAAATCTACGAACACATCCGCTACGCCGGTTCGCACCACGTCCTCGCCACCTGGCCGGGAATGGAAGAGCGCACGGTCACCATCTCGGGTCTCTCGAAGACCTTCAGTTGCACCGGATGGCGCCTGGGCTACGTGCTGGCGCCCGAGCGCGAGTCGGTCGCGATTCGAAAGGTGCATGACTTCCTCACGGTCGGCGCGCCGGCGCCCTTGCAGCAGGCGGCGGCGGTGGGCATGGCCTTCGATGCCGAATACTACAATCACCTCGCGCTGGATTACCGCGCCCGCCGCGAGATCATGTGTGACGCGCTCAAGCAAGCGGGCTTCGCCTTCACTCCCCCCGAGGGCGCGTACTATATTCTCGCCGACTTTTCGGCGTTGAGCGACCTAGGCGATGTGGCCTTTGCGCACTGGCTGGCCCAGGATATCGGCGTGGCGACGGTGCCTGGTTCGTCGTTCCACGTAGCGGGCGGTCCGCCGCGCCAGTACGTGCGCTTCGCCTTCTGCAAACGCACGGAGACACTCAACGCTGCTGCGGATCGATTGGCATCGATCGCCTCGCTCGCGTAGTCGTCACGGCGAGCAGCTTCGACTCTCCGCTGAGCCGTCCGACACGTTCACCGTCACGTGCCGCACGAACCGCCATGAAGCAAACCACCAGCAGCGCCCCCACCCGCGCGCCGGCTAGACGCTCACAATCGTTCATAACCGATCCACACTCACT
>Ga0163144_10021903_pt1 | contig 12683 bp, 12 predicted proteins | sample OliLak19BULKMAT1_FD_123175 | JGI IMG/M metagenome (GOLD analysis project Ga0163144, IMG submission 123175) | Freshwater microbial mat bacterial communities from Lake Vanda, McMurdo Dry Valleys, Antarctica - Oligotrophic Lake LV.19.BULKMAT1 | ecosystem: Environmental > Aquatic > Freshwater >... | reverse complement strand
TATGAACGTAATCTATGGTAATCTTTTGGCTGATGACACTTTATTTGAGTATGATGTCAAAAATGTCAGCCTTGATCACCTTCACTCAATGGCATTGACAATCATGAGCATTATAGATCACTTCGATAAAAAACCTCACGAACTCAAATTACTAGATTTCGGAATGGGTTGGGGACTCTTGGCGCGAATAGCAAATGCCTACGGATGTCAATCATACGGCATCGAAATATCTCCAATCAAAAAGGAATATGCCATAAAATCAGGCGTACTAATCGCTAACGAAAATCAATTACCGACTTCCTATTTCGATTATATCAATGCTGACCAAGTATTTGAACATATTCCCAACCCTCTACAAACTCTGAAAAAATTAGTTATATCACTAAAAGACCAAGGAGTGATACGTATCAGTGTGCCCAATGGATGGAATATACCAGCAATTCTTAATGATCAAAATTGGAGTATTCCTAAATTTCAATCTAATTCACTAAATGCGATAGCACCTCTTGAACATATAAATTGTTTTAATGAAAAATCACTGACTGCATTGGCCCATCATGCGGACTTAAAAATAATCCGCATCAATTGTCCTATGGAGATAACAAAGCTTATAAAACGCTCTATCAAAGACTTATTGAAACCCTACTACTCTTACCTGAAAAATATCAAGACTCTTTCTAATAGAGGCAATACTGATCTCTACTTTACAAAAACCTTATTTCAACCGAATGATCAATCCAACCCTTAATTTGGCGAACTCTGAGATCTGTCGTGTGGTATAACATTATCTTTTTATAAGCATTCTCAGCAATGCGAACATATAAATCAGTCTTATCCCGTAGTTCAATTATTTTTTTAAGGAGCGATTCAACATTCCGAGAATCATAAAACATGATTTCATCATTTTCAGTAAATAGTGACATCACTTTCGGCCGATTCTCAATGAACGGCGTGATGACTGGCCTTCCAACAGCCATTGACTCATAAATTCGCGATGAAAACGACTGAAACAAATGAGGCAGGTTGACTGTCATTTTACTTGCAGCTATGTTATTCATCCACATACTGAATATCTTTTTCCTCACCCATCTTGCGAACAAATCAATAGACGTACTGTCCAGAATAAATCCTGAGGTTGATAGTAAATACTTGGAAGCATGGGCGATTTCGAACAGATATGGGTAAATCGTACAGTTTTCTCTAGGATTTAACTTTATTAAGTAACTGATCAGCAGCTTATTCTGGTTCATCCAATCTTTACGTTCGCGATATAAATCACCACAATATACTGCCCCATGATAACTCACTCTTCGTTTATTGATTTTGATCTCATCGCTAGGAATTGAACACGGTATCCAAGTCGAACAATACCCTGCTAGTTGATAATCACTCGCATCTCGTTCATCGAAACATAATAAGTGGGTGAAATACTTCACTCTCTCATCAACTGTAATTTTTCTATTCCTCAATTCTGGATGATGGAGATATACTGACTCGGGATAATTTAATGATTCACAAACGAATGCCACTCTAACTGGAGCGGCTTTGTATAACTGAGCAAGTGTTTGCATTGTCCACGGTGTGTGTACTGCCTCGCACCAGACTTCATCATATTTAGAATTATCTAGGACTCGTTGAATATTTTTGTTTTGAGCCTCAATCCATGAATCTCTCTGACTTACTATGAATGTAAAATAATCTACATTTACTCCCTGCTTTACTAATTCACAAGAAAAGGAAAAATACGTTGGATAAGACCAAGAGCGGGCATATTTCCACCTCGAAAAATCAACTGCCACAAAAAGAATCTTTTTCATAATTATTGTTATGGTTATAATATGAAAATTGTAAGGCTGACTAAATTAGAAATTCCAGTCGATGAAGGAACCATTGGCTTTTCTTAAAGCCCAGAATCCATTCTGTGCAGAAATTTTACGATTTGCAAATTTCCATACAGAATAAGTTACACCAGGGTGAAAATATGTTGATTCAGTTAGTCCAGGATGACAATCAATATTACGAATAAGATCATCATTTAATATGTCTTTCACATCCTCATATTGAAGTTCTAAATCATCACCACAAAGTACGCCATTGTCGATCACTAAAGATTGAGATGAGACTATATCATTGTAGCAGTAAGGATAGTGATGGTTTGCATCAATGAAAACAAAGTGAAACTGATTCTCCTTCAAGATAGAAAAAGCTTCCTCGGACTTAGTTATAATAGGTATTACATTTTTTGACAACCCCCCCACGTTGATATTATGTTCAAATAAATTAAAAATCATTTTTTTAGAAAGGGATTCTTCCATGATTTTATAATGAGAGTTAATATTTATTGATGTATCAATGTATGGCTGCCATGGATCTACGCAGTAAATTTTAAAATTCTTAATATTAGCATTCAACAGTGCCTTTCCCATGGTAAGTGCGCTACCACCTGCCCAAGATCCAAACTCTAAGATTCTAATTTGTTCGTAACCTTGATTTATAAAATTCTTTGCATTTTTCAAGCATATGTTTGCCAATGATTCTTTTCGGTTTACATCCATCTGGTTTGAGGCTAAAAAACCTCCAAGGTAGACTTTCGATGACAAAATTGCATTTCTAAACTTAATAACATCTACTAATGAATAGCGAGAAGCATTCAGTCCTTTAAATTGATTAGGAACAAGACATTTCTTTATGAAATATTTGACATAATTTAGCATCACGACTCCTTTTTATTTTAAATATTACTATGTTAGTATTTGAAATTGGACAGGTATATTAAAATAGCCAGGTAGATTTAGGCCTTTTGTCATACCATCAATGCTGTATTCAAGTATTTTGAGATTAAGTGATTCGAAATGAAAAATATTTTCATGACCTATATTATGTTCAGCTCCCAATACGATAGAGTATATTCCAGGGCTTAAGAAACCCGGACATTCAACTATGATAGAGTGTCTTCCTGTGAGCAATTTTTCTATGTCTAAGTCTTTCTGAAAATTACAATGATTTACAAATAAATACTGTCCTGTTTGGGTTTTAAGACCAAAACCAAAAACTAGGTCTAAAATGTCTTCGCTAATTTGAAATTCCACCATAAGTTTAATAGCTTCTTGCCAATGGACTGTGAAACGCCCATCAGCAGAGTTTAAAATTTCAACTCTATTAATTTTAAATATTTTCAGTCTTTCATCTAAAGTTATACTCTCATAGTGATACACAGACGTAGTTAATTGATGATTATCTTCGATCAATTTTGAATATTCATTAATAGCATTTGTAGGTATATCATCAAAAACAGTTTTACCATCTTTCATAATAATGGCACGGCTGCAGATCCTAATAATAGCCCCCATATCATGACTAACAAATAAAATGGTTCTTCCATCTTTAGACACCTCTTGCATTTTTCCAAGGCACTTTTTTTGGAACGCCATATCTCCTACGGCTAAAACTTCATCTACGACGAGAATTTCCGGTTCCAGATGTGCAGCCACTGAAAATGCTAGTCTCATATACATGCCGCTTGAATAGTGTTTTGAAGGTGTGTCCAGAAAAGATTCAATTTCTGAAAATTGAACTATTTCATCGAATTTGTTATTAATTTCCCATCGTTTAAGTCCGAGAATTGCTCCACTTAGGTAGATATTTTCGCGGCCGGTCAATTCTGGATGAAAACCAGTGCCTACTTCTAGTAATGAACCTACCCGACCATAAATGTCAATATGGCCTTCAGTGGGATCTGTAATCCGGGAGAGAATTTTTAAAAGAGTAGATTTCCCAGCTCCATTTCTACCGATAATTCCCAAGACTTCTCCTTGTTTCACCTCAAATGAGACATCTTTTAGCGCCCAAAACTCCGTAATGTCAGTTTTAAGGTTTTTGAGAAATCTTTTAGGAAAATTAATTATTTCTTCTTGTATGGTTTTATATCGTTTTGACTTGGTTTCCTGACCCAAGCGATACTTTTTTCCTAATCCCTCAACTATGATGGCCTTATCTTTCATATAATTTAGATTATATCCGCAAATTCCCTTTCCACTCTTCTAAAATAAAATGCACCGGATATAAATATTAACAATGATAATACTAGAGAAATAATAAACATTAGTGAATCTAGTGAAGATTCTCCGAGGAAGCAAAGTCGCATACCCTCAATAATTCCTGTAACAGGATTTAAGGCATAAATGATTCTCCATTTTTCTGGAATTATGCTTGTTGCATAAACAACAGGACTGGCAAACATCCATATTTGCACTAAAAATGGCATGGCATAGATAAAGTCCCGATATTTCACATTCAAAGCTGACAACCAAAGGCTTACACCAGTTGCAAGTAGTATGGTTAGAAAGATAAAAATAGGGAGCAGAAAAATTGTTCCAGAATAGGGTTGTTGATAAATGAACATGATGAGAAATAAAAGAATTAACATGACCAAGAAATCAATTAAAACGGCAAGTGTACTGGAAAGGGGAACAAGAAGTCTCGGAAAATAGACTTTTGTAATTAATTTAGTATCGGTTATTAAACTGTTTCCTGCCCTGAGTATGGCGGCAGAAAAGAAGTACCATGAGGAGAGCCCGCAAAACACAAAGAGGAGGTAGGGGTGACCATCAGAGGGCATACGTGCGAATTTTCCAAAAATTATAGTAAAAATAATTCCCGCTGCTAATGGTTGAAGTATAACCCAAATAATTCCCAAGGATGTTTGTTTATAACGCAATTTAACATCCCTGAGCGCAAGCATATACATTACGTCCCTGTATTCCCATAATTCTTTAACGTTCAATGCGGCCCATCCGGAGCGGGGTTTAAGAATGATATGATGATGGTCGGTTGACATTTATTCCTCAATTCCAAATTCTTTAAGTTTACGGTGGAGGGTGCGGCGGCTGATGCCGAGCTTTTGGGCAGCTTTGGTGCGGTGGCCGGACGTTTGTTTCAGAGCGTTGATAATTGCCTGTTTTTCGATTTCATCCATGGTCATATCAGGGTTTGTTTTGGAACCATGAGTAATGATTTTTGATTCCATCCTGTTTTCTCGGATGGAAGGGGGGAAGTCTTTTACCAGGAGTTTGTCGCCACGGGCCATTGCGACTGCGCTTTCGATGGAAGAACGCAATTCTCGGACATTCCCTCGCCATGAATAATTTTGCAGGATGTCCATAGCTTCCGGGGATATCTCGAAAATTTGTTTGCCGTTCTCTAGGGCAAACTCCTTTAAGAATGAATGAGCAAGAATGGGAATGTCAGAAAGACGGTCACGCAAGGGGGGAAGAGTCATCTTGATTACATTCAGACGGTAATAAAGATCCTCGCGGAACCTGCCTTCAGCCACTTCTTTTTCTAAATTCCTATTTGTGGCCGCAATAATACGGACATCCACTTGGACGGTTTTATTGCTGCCGAGCCTTTCAAAGCTGCGTTCCTGAATAACTCTGAGTAATTTTACTTGGATTTGGGGCTCTATATCTCCGATTTCATCAAGGAATATCGTTCCGTTATTTGCATACTCAAAACGGCCGATTCTTTTTTCGATTGCCCCGGTGAAGGCACCTTTTTCGTGGCCAAAAAGTTCACTTTCCAGTAATTGTGCTGGTAGTGCTTGGCAATGGACAGCGACGAAGGGGGAGTTTTTACGGGTGCTGAGTTGATGGATAGCTTTTGCAAAAAGTTCTTTGCCTGTTCCACTCTCACCTTCTATCAAAACAGTGGCACGGGTGGGTGCGACTTGTTCAGCAATATCAAACACCTCTTTCATGACGGGAGAAGAGCCTAAGATTTTATCAAAGCTAAAACGGGTATTAACCTGTTTCCTTAATGAAATGACTTCTTCCTCGGTACTTCTTCCTTTTAAGGCCCGAGCGATGAGGATTTCAAGGCGGTCTAAATCCACTGGTTTCGTTAAATAATCATAAGCACCCCGTTTCATGGCCTCCACAGCCACATCCACGGATCCGTAAGCCGTCATCATGAGGCAGACGGGTGCAGGATCGAGGGTTTTAGCTCGTTCGAGTAACTTCATGCCAGTATCAGATTCTTGCATTCGTAAATCAGTAATGAGAATATCTACCTTTTCTGCGGCGAGTATATTCATGGCTGCCTCCATGCTGTCAGCAATGTACACCTCGTATTTATCCTCTAGGGCGCGCCGCAGCCCGTCACGGGTGTGTTTTTCATCATCAACAATCAGTACGACGGGATTTGCTTCCATAAAAAATTATTCAGGTGCTATTTCCAGAAGCTTAACACGTTGGTTTTGTAGTGGGAACATGATTTTAATCGTTGTTCCCTTATTTAATATGCTTTCGATGGCAATCTCACCCCCGTGTTCCCGGATAATCCTCCTGACAATCATAAGCCCCAGACCTGTTCCTTGTTTTTTAGTTGTATAGAATGGTTGGAATATATTAGCAAGGGCTTCTGGGGGGATTCCTCCACCGTTGTCGGCAAAGGATATTGTTGCCCACTGATCATTCATTTCAGTAATGACACGGAGAATTCCCCCACTTTTCATGGCCTGGAGCGCATTCCGTACTATGTTATAAAAAGCTTGTTTAAGCTGGTTCCTATCCGCCATAATCGGAGACAAATTTTTTGTATAGCAGGTTTCCAGTATGATTTCCCTGTTTTCGAGTTCCGGGAGCAGGAATTTAAGCGTGTCTTTGGCGATGGTGTTTAAATCTTCAGGTTTCAGATCAGGCTCAGTGGGGCGAACTGCTTGGAGGAATTGGGATATGATATGATCCAGCCTCTTAATCTCTTCACGGCAAATTTGCAACCCTTCACGCAAATTCCGTGACTCCTTGTCAGGGATTCTTTTGATATCACGTTCCATTAATTGCAAATGGATGCCGAGGGAATTGAGAGGATTACCGAGTTCGTGTGCGACGCTTGCAGAAAGAAGCATGAGCGCGTTAATTTTTTCCGTTTCGATGGCTTCTTCCGTTTTTTTACGGGTTTCAGTGATGTCACGTAGAATGATTGCGGTTCCGAAGTTCTCCCCCTTTTGGGAATTCAAGGGAACAATATAGGAGTTTAGAAAGCGGTGTTCAGGGTAGGAGACTTCCAGATCCCGACTGATGGCCTGTCCTTCTTCGAGCAATTTGCTCCAATCGACGCCCCGTATCACGCGTGCCAAATCCATGCCTTCGGCCGTCTCCTCCTTTAACCCCAGTAATTTAAGCGAGGCAAAATTAATATATTTTATCTTATGGTTGTAATCTGCGACGATAATTCCCTCCTGGATGGCGTTAAAAACTGTCTCGAGAAAACCTTTTTCACGTATCAACTTGTTTAGGAAGGGTTCAAAGCTTTTCGGATCGATTTTATCGAGCTTATCGCGCAGTTTATCAAAAAAAAGCCCTTTCATTATATTTGCCAGAGACGAAGTAATTAGATGAATTTTTTATGTTTAAACCAGAGCACGATAGCCAAGGTTCCCAATATTGTGATTGCCCAAGCATATTCGTATCCCCATGGCAGTCCTAATTCAAGGTCTTCCATTTGCTTGAAATTCATTCCATACCAAGTCCCTACGATCATAATAGGGGTGGTAACAGCTGTGAGAATTGTCAAAACACGAATAATATCATTTGTTTTATTGGCGACATTATTGAGATAAATATCCAGTGTGAGAAAGAGTGTTTCTTTATAAGCATGAATTTGCTCATCAATTTTCGCCAGATGATCGTAAACATCACGAAAATAGGGAAGTAATGATTGTCGGATCATTTTCGATTCTCCTCGGGCTAATCGGAACATAATATCGCGCTGTGGACCAATGAATTGGTGGAGTATGGCCAATTCTCGTTTCATTCTGAGCACATCACCAATAAGCTTTTTGGAGTCTTCAGAAAAAACATTATCCTCAATATCCTGTATTTGTAGGGATAATTCATCAAGTGCTTGGCCGTAATTATCGACCATTGAATCAAGAATCGCATGAGTCAAGCGATCAGGAGCTTTTGCAAAGACTGCAGCCTGTTGGCGGCATCTTTCAACCGCAAGGCTGATACTTCTCATTCTCTCGACATGATAGGTAATCAGGAATTCTTTCCCTATAAACATATTCAATTCAATGGTGCTGAGTGCGTATTTTGATTTGGGATTAACCGCATTCATAACCAAAAACAGGTAATCGTCATAATCCTCGATTTTTGGAAGGCTACCGACTTGAATACAGTCTTCTATTGCTAAGGGGTGAAAGTGGAACATGTCTTCGAGAACAAGCTTGGCTTCTTCCGGAGTAGGATTTTCCAGATCAATCCAAACATGTAGGCCTTTATCAGCGAGTACAAGTCTCAATGCGTCGAGATCCATATTTTCCTCAACGATACGCCCACCTTCGAGTACAAAGGATTGAATCATAGTTAAATAACTAAATAACAGTGTGTCAGTAACTTCACAAGCAGGGAATTCTCTCAAAATAAGGTTTTGTAATGGAAAAATATTTGATTCAGAATTGTAGATATGTCGAATATTGATGTAGAAATACTCCGGTCTTTTTATGAAAACCCCGATAATTACTTTTCTGGAGAGGATATTGCCCGTAAATTAGGATTATCAAGGACTGCTATCTGGTCTCATATACAAGAGCTAAAGGCGGCGGGGTTACCGATAGAAGCGGTTCCGAATTTGGGGTATAAACTCTTGGGACAAAGCCCGAATTTGATCGCAGCAGATATTAAGGCGCAATTAAATACAAGGATTATCGGGAGGGAAGTTTTAGTTTTTCAAGAAACAGACTCAACCCAAAGGATTGTGGAACAATTTGCGAGAGATGGGGTGGCTGAGGGATTGGTGGTTTTTGCTGAGAATCAGAAACAGGGGAAAGGACGTTTGGGAAGAAAATGGGTTTCTCCCGCCAAATCAGGATTATGGTTTTCAACCTTACTTCGCCCCGGCTGGCGTCCGGACAAAGTAACTCGTTTAACTGTATTGGCAGCAGTAGCCATCATGAGAGCTATAGAGAACGAAACAGGATTGGAAATAGAGATAAAATATCCAAATGATTTAATGATTAAAGGTCGTAAGCTCTGTGGAATATTAGCGGAAATGTTGACAGAAGTTGATTATGTTCAATATGTTGTGCTTGGAATCGGTATCAATGTAAATACTCTATTATCGGACTATCCGGATGAGATTCAGCCCATCGTTACGTCCTTAAGAATTGCGACTGGAGAAATTTTTGGGCGCAGTTTATTAGCCGCAAAAGTATTATCATCACTCGATCATGTCTATAGAGAGGTGCAAAATAAGGGTTTTTCCACAATTGCCGAAGAATGGTCTGACCGTTGTAGTACTTTGGGGAAAAAGATAACAGCAATATTTGGTAACGAAAAAGTAAGGGGAACGGCTATTGCCATCGATGAAGAGGGAGCTTTGGTTATACAAATGGATGATGGTACAATAAAAACTCTTCGTGGAGGGGATATTACTTTAGAAAAAGAATAAATATGAAAAATACGAGTGAATACTGCCTTCTGATAGATATTGGGAACACAAATACCCATGTGGCCTTATCCATAGGAAAAAAAATCTATGGACATAGAGAATTCCCCACGGATTCGGATATTTTAATCAGTTTGAGACATTTTCTTAAAAAACGACTAGTGATTTTTGCTGTGATTGCCTCTGTTGTTCCAAAAAGAAATAAAGCATTTCTTGAAGCGTTCAAAGAGATTGGAATTTCGAATACACATTTTGTGAATGCTCAATCACCACTAAGCATCGGTATTAAATATCCAAAACCTCAAACGATTGGTGCTGATAGGCTTGTAAATGCAGAAGGAGCTGTTTGCCTATACGGTTCGCCTGCTATTGTAATTGATTTTGGCACAGCAGTTACCTTTGATATTATAAATGGGAAAAGAGAATATATCGGTGGTGTTATTGCTCCGGGGTTAGCTGCGATGACAGATTATTTATATCAAAAAACGGCCCTGTTACCCAAAATATCGCTTAAGGAACCAAAGACCATAATAGGGAAAAGCACGACTGCTGCTATGACTATTGGCGCTGTAATTGGTTACAGGGGATTGATTAATGAGATTCTTGGGAATATTCTCATGGAAAAGAATATGCAAAAAGCCTTCATTATCTCGACTGGCGGTTATAGTCATTTAATCTCCAAGAAAATCCCTCAAATCAAATTTATAAATAACTTATTAACCATTGAAGGTCTCAATATTATTAAAAACAACCTTCTAAAATAATAAAACAAAATATCATTATTAACTATTGAAATATATGTGTTTATAAGAGCTTTTACATGAAATTCAGAATTTCAAAGATTCACAAAAAAAATATTTGCCAAGCATTATAAATTCTGTAATAGTCTGTAAAAATTTACCGTTGTGAAACTTAAGAACCTTTCCACATATATTGGCATAGATTTTGGCTCAGACTCAGCCAAAGCAGTTGCTATGACTAAAGATAAAGATTCTCTGGCTCTCTATAGTTATTCGATAGAGCCAACAAATGGCGTTGATTTTACAGATCCTACCCAGATAATGCCTGTTATTAAAAAGCTAATCAGTAAACTCGGAAAATCTCATAAAAACGTATTTGTTTCGATTTCTTCAAAAGCCCCTGTAATCAGATATCAAAAGATAAACAAGATTCCATTACAAAATTTACGTGCCCAACTACGTGCAAATAGCACACAATATCTTAGTCAGGACTATTCGGATTATTATTTGGATTGTTACGAATTCCCGAATCTGGATGTTAAGCCAGCAGGCGAGGGACAACCAACTCCACCTGCAGAAGAAAAAAAGCAAGCAAAGTACTTGATAGCAGGTGCTTCTAAAAAAGAAGTGGATGCGGTCTTTCAAGCATTTAAAAAATTAAAGTATGATCCAGTACTTGTCCAAGTTTCAGGGGTGTCACTGATGAACGGCTTTGAATTCGCGAAATTTCAAGATTTTCAAGAATCTTCGAATCTTTTGGTTGATTTGGGTAATGCTTTTTCGACGATTACTCTTATTAATAAGGGAAGTTATGAGTTTGTTCGTGTGTTAGATTTTGGAGGTCAGAATATTACAGATGCCATCTCTAAGGCTAAAGGTTGTGATTTTGTTACTGCTGAAAACATGAAGAGAAACCCTGATGAGGAAATAAAATCCATTATTGATGAGGCAATCAATGATTTGATCCGGGCCATTCAAGGATCAATCACATTTTTTGAAGGGCAAACAGGTGGAGTTATCAAGAAAATTGATCTTTCAGGCGGGATAGCACGATCAATTTACATAAGAGAATCACTTGCTAACACAATTGAATTGCCTGTCGAGCTTTGGAATCCCTTTGTCGGTGTGTCGCTTAAAAAGCTAAAAACAGCTTTGCAATCATCAATTCAAACCGAGTTTTCTCTTTTGGGGGCAGCTGTGGGAGTTGCTTCCGAAGGACTTTACATGAGTTAATGTGATATGCCTTTAAAAATTAACCTCATACAAAATTTGCAAGCAGAGGAACGCGTCAAGGCACGCGATCCGATGAAATTTATTATAGCAGGTGCAATTGGACTTGGATTATTACCATTACTCTATTCAGCCTTTGTCTATTATCAGAAATCAGAATCTGATGGGCTTTTAGCTGTTCAAAAAAGTAAATGGAATAATATCGAGGCTGAATATAAGAAACGCCAGGAACAAGAAAAAATACAGTCTGATATTAAGGATCAGGCATCTAAATTGGATTTGTCGATAAATTCGAGACCACTGAGGGCGAATGTATTGAATGATATTAGGAAGATTATCCCTGATCAGGTAGAGTTACAGAGATTGAAGGTAACTCGTATTGATAATGACACTGTCCAAGTATCAATTACAGGAATTTGGCAAAGTGATGATGCACAACGAAGTATTGGACAAGCGTACATCCGGATGAAGTCTGATGAGCAGGCAGGATCAAAAATGGATGACTATATTTTGGTGAAAGAATCGGTAAAAGAACCTGTGCTAGGGAATGTGGATAATCCCAAAAATATTAATTTTGACATGAGTTTTCAACTGAAATTGAAAAATAATAATTAATATGGATAAAGAGCAAATACAAAAAATAGTAATTGCCGTTATCGGGGTGATAGTTGCCTATTACGTATGCTTTTCGATGATTATTTGGCCTGCCCAGATGAAAATGGAAAGTAATGCCAAAGCAGTTGAGAAACTTCAAAAGGAGATACGCACTGCTGAAAGTAAAATCAACCAGGTGAAACTCGCAGAAAATGAACAAGACGCAAATGGAAAAATGGTTGAATATTTTAAGTCATTAATGCCAAATGAACCTCCAAAAACATTTTACCCACCTGAGATAAATAAAATTTTCAAAGATCAAAATGTCCAAATTTCACAACCTCTAGTATCATCAATCCCAGCAAACTTTTCAGATATTACCGGAGATTTTGCGCGTTATGGTTGGGTATTTGGTATCGGTGAAATTACCTATCATGATTTTGGTAGACTTCAGGCCGAGATAGAAAATAAAAATTCATTATGGGAGTTTGCTGAAATAGAAATTACGGCAAACCCCACATCTGAAGAAAAACATAGTGTAAAAATGGTTATGGGCACACTCGGTAAAAAGGAGGGTGTACAATGAGAATAAAACTTAAAAAAATTCTCATCATATTGTTTATTTCAAATTTACTTACCATTGTAGGTTTTGCAGAAAATAACTATGTACGT
>Ga0163144_10021902_pt1 | contig 12684 bp, 15 predicted proteins | sample OliLak19BULKMAT1_FD_123175 | JGI IMG/M metagenome (GOLD analysis project Ga0163144, IMG submission 123175) | Freshwater microbial mat bacterial communities from Lake Vanda, McMurdo Dry Valleys, Antarctica - Oligotrophic Lake LV.19.BULKMAT1 | ecosystem: Environmental > Aquatic > Freshwater >... | reverse complement strand
GAATATTTGTTTGCATGACGCTATCTTGGCCTTGCTATATCGGCCAAGGCGGAGCCTTATGAAGGAAAGCGATCTTAGGAGGATTTTGCCTGTTACGGATTACATCGGAAAGAGTCCCTCCTCCGATTCTGGGACGAGGGAGGATCTTCTGGAGATATTTGGAGAAGTCCCTTCCCAGTCGTTTTCTGACTCTGTCTTGATCGTCCTGTGATAAGGAGTAAAAGAACGCGCGGACCCATTCATCCATTGAGAGAGTCAGCCAAGTCTTAGTTGAGTCTTTAAAAAATCCAGACGGCTCATTTCTGATACTGAAGTGCCCTACCCACTCGTAGGGGTTCCCGTATTTGATTTCGAGCAGATTGAGAAATCGATGCAAGACAAGGGCACAGACAACTGCATCAGGGTAACTGATCCAGCTCGACACTAGAGGCAATCGAAGTGACTTTGTTCGTTCCGAGCCCTTGAGCTTACTCCGCAAAGCTTTAGGCCTGAGTTCGGCACCACGTGAAAGCTCTGCTCGGGGTTTGTTGAAGCTAAAGTCAGAATGCATTGCTTGTTTGATCAGGTAGAGTCTCGGATGAGCAACAGAGTCACGCACAATGGTTAATTCGACCAACTGCTCCTTGAGAGACCTTTCATTCTTTTGGATCAACAGTTTGGAGATTTTCTCTGATAGTGAATCGCCAATGTTCTAATTAAAGTAGGTTGGAAACGGGAGTGGTGGCGTCTGCGAGGTGATATCACGAAACCATTTGAGGCGGGCAAGATGGTAATCCAGCCCTGATGTCATCAGAAGTATGGCTATAGCTGAAGGAGTAAATTCAGTGGGAGCAAATGGGTGGATCTCGCTGATCTATGTTTTTCTTGTAGACGGGAAACGAATGAGTTTGTAGCAGGGTCAGGCCATGCTCTATGATGCCCCTCGAGAGATTTGAGATCGACTCCTGTACCTCAGACTTCCTGGGCATGAAGAGAATTGGCTCCAAGAATCGTCAAGGTTATTCTACTTCTCTCAAGGGGTGGGCTGGCTGATCCCCGACTGTGCGCGTCCAACGAGGGCCTTCTCAGGCCGCGCGTTGCGCGAGCAAAGGAGACGGCCAGGCTACCCCGTCTTTTTTTGCGGCTCCAGCAACTTCTCCCCCTTCTTGAACACCCCGTAAATCGCCTGTGAAGGACAAGCATCCAAACAAAGGCGGCAGCTTTCCAGGCAGCGGGAAGCATCGAACTTATAGGGAGGAGTCGAGAGCCAGGCGCCGGTCGGGCAGATCGGAACACAGACGGCTTGATGGGTGCAGCGGTCTGGATGGCGAACGAGGTGATCACGAATGACCATCATAGGTTTGACTCCTTCAAATAGACCCTGAGAAAAGATGTCGAACATGTTTCTATCAGGGAGACTGTCACTCACTTCCACTCCTTCACGAGTTCTTTCAGGCGATCTTTCAATTCAGGATGCTGCTCCAGATTATTGTGAATCGCTCCAAGAATCTTCTCCACCCTGGCAGACTTAAGGGCGTCTTTGTCCTTCTTGACCAATCGATCATACTCCACATAGGCCGCCTGATGCGTCGGCTCAAGGAGCGTCCGTGCCACAGCCAATGCCTCACCCAACTCGTACGGCTCCGACGCCATCGGAGGCACGATGGTGAAGGTGCCGTCGGTGCATACGAGCACAGCGGCCCCCTGTTTTCCCTTGAGCAGGATAACGGCCTTGATGGTCTTACCCGCCAAGGAATCCCAGTTTCCGAGTAACCCAGGAAACTGCTTCATGAAGGCCACCTTCTCAAGGTTGGCTTTCCACTTTTCTTCTACGGCCATGAGGTTCCTTGTAGCGCGGCGCTACGATGTGAGCGGAGGGAGTGTCGTGGGAACGGGGTGATCGGGCATAATGAGACGGGTGACGACCTCGCCTTTGATAACGTGACGCTCCATGATTTCCGTCACGTCGGCCTCGGACTTGACTTGATACCACACACCTTCAGGATAGATCACGACACTCGGCCCTTCGGCGCAATGATCGAGGCACCCGGCTTTATTGGTACGGACAACGTCTTTTAAGTCCAATCGCTTCGCTTCTTGTTTGAAATGAGCATGAAGCGCCTCAGAACCAAGCTTCGAGCAGCTCCCACGGGGATCGTCGGGACTCCGTTGATTCGTACAGACGAAAATGTGGCGTTTGTACCCAGACATGATCGATCGTAACCTACGCTGAAACAGTGATGGTATGAAGTCGTTCGAGTAACCGTGCCACCTCGCCGCTTGCGAGCAGCGGTGAATGGGTCTGTGCGGCATCGAGCAGAGCGACGATTTCTCTCACCCGCAACGCCGCACGCTGGAACTCATCGGACTTCGACAGTTCAGAAGACTGTCCGCCTACAAGCTTGTCGGTTTCGGCGGAAATGTCCCGGAAGTCCCGCTGGAGATTTTTCTGCATCGAACAACCGTCGCAGTACCATTTAGGGCTTTGATCGGTCGATGGAGACAATCGGTCATAGGCCCGGCCAAAAAAATCCTTCCCGAGCGATAACTTCATCAGCGCGGTGCCGGTCGCGCCGCAGGCATTGCAAGACCCAGCTGCAAATTCCATAGAGCCTCCCTCTGTCGAGCATGAGCTGAAGAGCGGGCGAATCTTACACTAGGCTTCCGCGCACTGTCCACTGAGAGAGGCACTCCTCATACACGAGGCAGGCTCGCGGACTTTCTCGACCTCCTCCTATAGAATAGGTCAGTTTCGAGTATCCATTGCGAGAGGAGGAAGTAGCCATGGTCATCGGGGTCCCTAAAGAGATGAAGGATCATGAGTACCGTGTCAGCGTCACGCCCGATGGAGTGCGAGCATTGCGACAGGCTGGCCATGAGGTTTGGATCGAACGATCGGCCGGAGTCGGCAGCGGATACTCAGATGAGGACTACCAGAGTGCCGGCGCCATCACAGCAGAATCGAAAGAGCAACTGTTCCAGCAGGCAACGCTCATCGTGAAGGTGAAGGAGCCATTGCTCTCCGAGTGCCGACTCTTCCGAGCAGGCCAGACCCTCTTTACCTATTTGCACTTGGCCTCCTTACCGGATCTCACGAAGGCCCTCCTGGATACGACCATCACCGCGATCGCCTACGAAACGATCGAGGCGAAAGACGGCACATTGCCGATGCTCAAACCGATGAGTGAAATCGCAGGGCGGATGTCGGTACAAATCGGTGCACATTATCTAGAGAAGACGCACGGAGGGCGAGGCGTTCTCCTGGCGGGTGTGCCAGGGGTAGAGCCTGGAATGGTCGTGGTGTTAGGAGCGGGAGTGGTGGGCAGCGCAGCGACTCGGATTGCGGTCGGGATGGGGGCCCATGTGACGGTGATCAATCTCGACCTCGAACGGCTCCGAGTACTTGACGAATTGTATCGTGGTCGAATTGTGACACGTATCTCCTCGCAAGCAGCAATTGACGAAACCGTGATGGCCGCAGATCTTGTCATCGGAGCAGTCCTCGTCCCTGGGGCTCGCGCTCCCAAACTGGTGTCACGGAAACTCGTGGCGCGTATGAAACCAGGAGCCGTGGTGGTAGACGTCGCGGTCGATCAAGGTGGCTGCTTCGAAACCACGAAACCCACGACCCATTCGGACCCGGTCTATATGGTGGACCACGTGCTCCATTATGGCGTGTCCAATATGCCGGGAATTGTTCCGCGTACGTCGACTGTGGCGTTGACGAATGCCACACTGCCGTATCTGCTGCGGCTGGCTTCGCAGGGAGTGGCGGAAGCCGTGCGAGCAGACGCTGGATTGGCGAAAGGAGTCAACCTGTCCAGAGGAAAGATTACCTGTCGAGCAGTGGCCGATGCCCACGGCTTGCGTTTCGACCCTCTGATGTAAGACAATCCCCGCTCCCGTTGCGATGCTGTTGTTTTGTCGGGGCGTAGCGCAGCCCGGTAGCGCACTGCGTTCGGGACGCAGGGGTCGGAGGTTCGAATCCTCTCGCCCCGACCAAACAGAGCTTGCTCGACCCGGAGCCTATTCGTATATTGAGGCGACGGGATAAACCCCTCCAGTGTTTCGTCCCTCCCTAATCTCCACTTGCTTGTGCCGCCCGCTCATTTTCGTTTTATCAAGTCTGACGCGGACGGATCAACTCCTCGCACAGCTTCTCTTTCAATACCAAACAGAGCGTGCTCGACCCAGAACCTATTCTAGCCCACATGATTCATGAAGATTCGTCGCGAAAGCGTGCAGACGCGAAGCGAGATGAGCACTCGGAGGCGTGAAGCCCTGAGGCATACTCGTGCAGTATGTCGAAGGGCTGAGCGGCGAGACTGCCCATCACAGCCGCGTATCCGCGCTTGCAGCAGAAGCTCCATGAATCATGCGGGCAGTGTTGAGGCACGGGATAGACACGTCTGTGATTCATGCCGCCCTAAACCAAGCTTGTTCGTGCCTCAGCTCGAAGCCATTCCTCCATCTCATACTCATGAAATTTCCGGCGCGTGTATAGGAATAGCTGCGCCGTTCTTGCATGCGGCGAACCTCTCCACGCGTGTCATTTTTCGTTTCAGATCGATAGGCAACACGTACTCGCACGGAATCGCAAAACGCGTGACGCCTCTGCGGAGGTGTGAGAGTATCCGTTCATTGAATATGCGTCTTGGTACTGCGCTGCCTGTCTGAATGTATGGCCGGACAGATTGAATCGATAGTGCTCCGAGCGAGGCTGTCGGTGAAAGGAAAGGTCCAAGGAGTCGGCTATCGAGCGTTTGCGGCTCATGTCGCATCGCAACGAGGTCTCTGCGGTGGTGTGAGGAACCTCGATGACGGCCGAGTCAAACTTGAAGTTGAGGGCCGCAAAGATCAGATTCTGACCTTGATCGAAGACCTCAAAAGTGGGCCGCTGGCAGCGCGAGTCACAGCCATTGACGTGGAATGGAGTCTCGCAACAGGACGATTTGTAGATTTTCAAGTGTGGTACTGAAGAACACCGGTAGGAGCTACGGAACGTATGGGGCGAGGGGGCGAAGAATTACACGATCTGAATGAAGCACGGCGACACACCGTCGACCATGACGACGAGGACACTGGCACATCGTCGAGAGCGGACGAGTCCCCCGCCGACGAGGACAAATCGAGCCGCCGCTCCGAAGGATTGGATACCCTCAAGTGTTACTTGCGCGAGATCCGTCACTCCACCCTACTGACCTTTAAGCAAGAGCAGCAGCTGGGCAAACGGGTTATGGCGGGCGACGAGCAGGCACGCCAAAAGATGATCGAATCGAATCTTCGGTTGGTAATCAGCATCGGCAAGCGATACATGCATAGAGGATTCCCCTTCTCAGATGTCATCGAAGAGGGCAATCTTGGGCTGATCAAGGCCGTCGAAAAGTTCAACTATAAACGCGGGTTTCGCTTCAGCACCTACGCGTCCTGGTGGATCAGGCAATACATCGAACGAGCGATTATCAATCAGGGAAAGCTCGTACGGTTGCCGGTGCATGTGGTGGAGCGTTTGAATCGGTATCTCACCAAGGTGGAGCGGCTCGTTCAGGAACTTGGACGAGAACCGACTGCGTCGGAAGTCGCGGCACGGATGAAAACGACGGAAGAAACGGTGGTGGATCTCAAGCAAGTGATCCGTACAACCTGTTCGTTGGATAGTCCAATCAGTGAGGGCGGAGACACATTCTTACGCGATGTGATTGAAGACCCTTCCTGCGTCTCGCCTGCCGATACAGCCGAGGGGGTGATGCGTCGAGCAGAGATGATGGAGTGGGTGCGGCAGTTGCCTGAAAAGGAGCAAACTGTTATCATGTCGCGGTTTGGGCTCGATGGAAGCGAGGCGAGAACATTGGAAGAAATCGGCCGGGAGATGGGATTGACCCGTGAGCGTGTCCGGCAGATTGAAATGGCAGCCCTGGCCCGTTTACGCCACACCATTGAACGCAGAACCATGACACAAGCCGACCTGCTCTGATCGATGCCCCCCATCAACTACCACGCTCTCATTCGGGAAGTCCCCGACTTCCCCAAGCCCGGTATTCTCTTCTACGATATCACCACACTACTCAAAGACGCCCAGGCCCTGACATCGATCGCCGAAGAATTGACCGCCTACTATCAGGGACATCGAGTCGACAAAGTCGTTGGCATCGAGTCGCGCGGGTTCATTTTCGGAGGAATATTGGCAAATCGGTTGAACGCCGGGTTTGTTCTAGTCCGGAAACCTGGGAAGTTGCCCGCCGACAGTTTTGAAGTCAAATACAGCCTAGAGTATGGGTCGAACTCCCTTGCCATCCATCGCGATGCAATCGGTATGGGAGAACGGGTGTTGATCGTGGATGACTTACTGGCCACCGGGGGCACGGCAGCCGCGACGGTGTCTCTCGTTCGTCAGTTGGGAGGCGAAATCGCCGGACTCGACTTTCTGGTTGAACTCCAGGGCCTGAAGGGTCGAGAGAAACTAACCGGCTATCCCATCCATTCAACAATCCTCTACCCTTAATCTCTCAGCCTCTCCTTACAGCCTCTTGTCAAAGGCGGGAGCACCGTGCTATGAATGCCGGAAATTTTCCGGTGACTCCGTGTTCATCCCAGGAGTAGGATCCGTCATGGCAACAAAATCACCCGCCAAGAAAAAACCGGCAGCAAAGGCCACCGTGCTGGAGAAGGTCGCAAAGCCAGTGAGCAAACCAAGCCACACTCCAACTGTAGTCGTAGAAAAACTTATCAGTATGGCTGTTTCCCCTCTTGCTGCCAAACCGAAAGAATCGGCGAAAGAACGCGAAGACCGGGAACGCCGCCGCCGAGCCCTCCATCAGATGTTGGTGCGAAAGCGGCAGGACATTATTAAAGAGATTGAAGAAAGCCTGGGCCAGTCCCTCATTGAAGATAAACAGCGGCGGCTTGAATCTGCACGCGATGTCGGAGACCAAGCCCTCATGGACCTCGATCGCGAGCTAGGCATTTCCTTGATGGAAATGCGCAATCGCCGACGGCAGGCCATCGATGAAGCGTTAACACGGCTTAACGAAGGCACCTATGGTATCTGCGCGGAATGTGGTGTTGAGATCAGTGAGCGGAGATTAGAAGCCGTCCCGTTTGCGAAGCTCTGCGTTGAGTGTCAGTCGAAAGAAGAGCTGCTGGAAAAAATCGAGCGGGAAGAAGATCGAGACTAGGCGTTCATGCGCGTGATCAGTCTTCTCCTTCCCCCCACATGATCCTCCTCCCCTCAACATGATCCCGTCCCCTCCGTCGTGAGGCAAAGCTTGCGTTCTGTGACGACACTTGGCACCTTGCGTCGCATATGGGAGTGGGTGTGATCAGACCATGAACCATCGCGCAGTCGTTTTGGCGAGCGGAGGACTGGACTCCACTGTCACAGCAGCGATTGCCAAGCAAGAGGGGTGCGAGCTTTTCTTTCTCACTATGGCCTACGGGCAGCGCCATGCAGTGGAGGTGGACCGGGCTCGGCAGGTCGCAGCTGCCTTGGGCGTGACGAATCACCTGGTGATGAGTCTGGATCTTCGCGCCATCGGCGGATCGGCGCTCACCGGCCCGGCGGCAGTGCCCAAGAACCGACCCGGTGAGGAACGTAGCCAGAGCATTCCTGTTACCTATGTGCCAAGCCGCAATCTCATCTTTCTCTCGATCGCGGCAGCGCATGCGGAGGTCGTAGGAGCGTCTCTCATCTATTTTGGCGCGAACGTGCTCGACTATTCTGGCTATCCGGACTGCCGCCCTGAATTCATTCGCGCATTTGAAGCGGTGGTACAGGAAGGTACCAAAGCCGGCATGGAAGGCAGCCCATTCCATGTCAGAGCCCCCTTGCTGATGCTGACGAAAGCAGACATTATCCTGAAGGGAATCGAGCTGCACGTCCCGTTTCATTTGACCCACAGTTGTTACGATCCGGCGGGCGATTTGGCTTGTGGGCGATGCGATAGTTGCGTGATCAGACGAGAAGGATTCGCGAAGGCCGGGGTTGTGGATCCCATCGCATATGCGATATAAGGCGTGAGACGTCAAACGTGAAAGGTTCGAAGGAAGCGTCCTTGGCAATCTTACATTTCACCTTTCACGTCTAACCTTTCACGGCACGTGACACGATGGCCTAAACCGGCGGTTCTAATTCCATGAAAATCGCGATGACAAAAAGATTTCAGATCGGAGTGTGGTTGCTGGGGCTAGGCCTCCTCGCGGCCTGCGATTCCTCAGAACCCCCCAAACCGACAGCCGCAAGCGGGCCTGTACCGGCCGAATTCCAAACGGGCGAAACCATCTTCAATGCAAACTGTTCGGCCTGTCATGGAAAGCAAGCGGCGGGCACCGACCATGGACCTCCGTTAGTGCATAAGGTCTATGAGCCAAACCATCACGGGGATGAGGCTTTCAAACGGGCAGCCGCCAACGGCGTCAAGGCGCACCACTGGGAATTCGGCAACATGCCAAAGATCGACGCCGTCACTCCGGCAGATGTTGATCAGATCGTGAAGTATGTGCGGTGGCAGCAACGCCAGGCAGGCATCCAATAATTGCAGGATGTCCTAAAAGCCCGCCAGCGTCGTTCTCAGCTCATCGAAATCCTCAACGTACCCCAGAGGGTACGCCTCCGGTTTCGATTCGCCTACGGCCTTGCTGGACGGACTTTTTGAACCTCCTGCGTATTATCATCCGGGTGTGCTAGACGACACCTGAAACATTGAATTTCTTCGAATCGCTCGAGTAATTCTTAAACCACTATTCGGCTGCCCGCAAGACCGGTAAGAATTTCCGTCTTCAAACTCCCGAAAAATTTAGCGTACCAGTTTTATCTGACCGCTGTCTTTAAATCAGATGATTAAAGGACAGTCCTAGTCGCGGGAGCAGCGGTTTAGGAAACCGTTTCTGTGACCCACTTCCAGCCTACTCAGGCTCACTAAACCCTACGAGAACCAAGAGTTAGGAAAAATGCGAACTTTGGCTGGAGTAGGCTGGAATGAGTTGGAGCCTCGAGACGAAAAAGCCCCGCGATCAAAATCCTCCGTCTCTACGGTCATCGCAACGTCCCGTGTTCCTCCTGTTTCCACTCCTTGCTACGGCTAGCTCAAAAGCAACTGTTTTTGGCACGCTACTTTTTCTAGTAGGCGCCTCGCGCCTGATCCGTCCGGTTACTCTACTTCCCCTTCGGCCGCAACCCCTTCTTCTCTAGGTTCTGAATCCGCTCCTCGATCAGAAGGGTTTCGCCCTGTAACTACCTGGCTCGTTCTCGTCATTGCTCCTGTTTCGCATGTCCCGTTCGGTCTCCACACGGCGCCGCTCTGACGTGATCATTCGGTCGAGTTCTACAATATGCTTCTCGGCGAACGCCTTGACCGCCTGCCGTTCGTCTGTCAGCCAGTGCCTCAGCGATTCCTGCTTGACCCGCCATGCGTCCGCAAGCCCGAATTCACCAGAGACCACGCCGGTGCTGTCGATGCTGATCCGGACTCCACTCATTTTGCGATCGTCATGTGGAAATCGTGACACAATCTCTTTCAAGACCACGTAGGTGGATGTCTCACCAGGATAGTTCTGGAGAACCGCCAGGGAGAAATCCGCCTCCGTATCGCCGCCAGCTTTGACTAGCTCGGCGAGCGCGGCAGCGAATTCCGGGGTGCAATTGGGATGCGCTCTGCTGAGCAGGCTCCCCCCTCGAAACCGGAATTGCTCCCGGTTTTGAGCGAACCACAACAGTCCCTTGCTGATGGCGAGTTGCGGGTCTTTCGAGAGTACCTTTTCAAGTTCTTGGGACTCAACCGGCACCGCTTCGAACAGCTCTTCGTCGCCGTCCTCGGACTTCCTGGCGAGCCGAGTGGTAAGCACTTCGTCGAGTCGCTGCTGCTCAGCCTCTCTGATTCGAACAAAAGCCAGCCCGGCGGTTTCCTCACTCACCCACTGCACATCAGCCCCATCAATCATCAGCGGCCACTCCAAGCCTGGCACAGAGATGCGCAGTTCTAACGAGAGGCCTGGCAAAATGAGTAGCGGGCTTTCCAGTCGGCACCCGCCCCTTGAGAGATCGAGTATGAGGCCTGTTCCCTCGGGCTCGGTGGGGCCTGACACCGTGGTGTGAAATTTCACCGGGAAGCGAGGCGTAGCGCGCCGATCCTCCATCTTCATGTCCATGACCGATCGATTCCCCACCGTGTGCTTCTCACGCGACCTCCATACTTGATATCCACGACGCGCCGACTCTCCTTAATTTGGTGAGAGGTACATTAGGGGAGTACAAAATCAATATCAACTGACTTTAGATCATGGGAAAAGTGCCGGGAGTCTTTTCTCGCCGCATTTCTCCAACTAAATCCTCAGCCAAGCAGGGGCGTGGGGAGTTTTTGACTGCGGCCGTCGAACAAGGTCCTTCTCAGGCGCGCGCTCCGGGAGCAAAGAAAGCTCCGCACGCCCCTACACCACACCTTCCAAGCCTGCTCGTTCCCTCTTCAGGGATGGAGGCTGATCGATTTTCCACTGCATGCGACTTTTTCACCTGCCCGGGCACCGCTCATTGCGTGAGCACAGAAGATCAACAGGCTCTATCCCCTCCTCGGTTCCCGGAGTACAGGACCAGCCTGGGTTGCTCTTCCCTCCATTTATCCTATTGTCCCTCTGGCACCAACATCCCATGGTTTGCGTTGCAATAGTCTCTATTCCGCCTCACCTCTGCCAAGCATTCCAATAGCATATAAATGCAAGCAGTTGATTATATTGAAATATTAATTCTTCTTTCACGGGAATGTTCATGGTAAGATTCACCCGCTGCTTTCCTCACGCTATGGGCTCTCCCCCGCGCAGAGGAAGTCGGGGAGGTGATGTGGCCATCACCTCCCCATTTTTTTGTCTCGCTGACTTCTTGTTGCGGACTTCAGCCCGCCGGACGTCTTTTACTGCTTTGCCTGCCCCCTCATCTCGGCAGCGAATCAGCGCTTCGACGGCACAAACGGTTTCGTCATCGTCCCCTATTCCAGAATTCACCGGACGACCTTGCCACCCCTGTTGTCAATACAACATTGTCGTCGGCTTGAACCACTCCGGTTCCATCCAAACACACCTGTCTTTCCATACCGATGAAGGTCTGGTCTTGAAATGCAGTCTCTACCATGCGACGTGGGTATACCTGACCTTTCCCCGATTCCGTGGACACCTGGTTACGCCACGACCGTCCTCGCTTCGTACTCGGCCAGGGAATGATCGCCAAGGGTCGCCTGCCGGTGCGGCCGATTAGAGAACACCTCACGGTACTCGAGGATCTCCCGTTTCGCATCGTCGCGGGTCGCGTCGTGCCGAGGGGACGCGTTCACGCTTGAGCGGCCCGAAGACGCGCTCCACCCAGGCGTGGTCCCAGCAGTTCCCTCGCCTCGACATGCTGGTGGTGATGCCGTCAGTGGGCAGCAACAGCTGGTACCTCGTGGCGGCATACTGGCTGCCGCGATCGAGTGGTGCAGGAGCCCGGCTAGTGGGTTCCTGCTCGCCAGCTCTACGGTCAGCCGGGGGCCCATCGCCCAGCCGATCACGAGGCGCGAGGAGAGATCAAGGATCACGGCCAGGGAGAGCCAGCCCGCTGTGGTCCACATGTCGGTGCGGTCCCCGGCCCACACCCGGGTTGATGCGCCACCGTGACTGGCGATTGAGGGTGTGCTCGGCCACGGGCCACCGGTGATTCGACTGGGTGGTGGCTCGCCACGGCGTCACGGTCTTGGCTCGGATCCCGTCGATACGCATCAACCAAGTGACACGATGCGCGCCGACGCACTGCCCCTGCTTGATCAGCGCGTCCCAGATGCTGGGACTGCCGTAGGGCTCACGGGACTCCTAGTGGATCACTCGACTCGCCGAAAGCAAGGTGCGGGTGCTCGCCGACTGGGTACGCTCAGGCCATGACCGCCGCACATTGTCAACCATCCCCTTCCTTCCGGAGTATCTCGTGTTCCCGTTTCAGCCAGGTCAGCTCATCCTGCTCGGCCCGCGCCACCTGGGCCCCCGGTCGGCCCGATTCCCGCGTGAGTCGGACCGCCTCGGACGTGAATGCATCGGTGAACTGACGTCGCGTTCTTGTTGGCCTGCTGACCTCCAATTTCATGATTCTCCCACGTATGGACGCGTCTATAAAATCAGGGGAGGGCCAGGCAGGCAGTCGCGCCTGCAGGAAGTTCTGCGGGAGGATGCCTCGATTGGTCAGCCGCCTGTGAGATACGGTTCAGGTCTGAGGGAAAGTAAGGAAGAGGGAAGAGAAAGTGAGGTGAGGAGGCGACGTGGCCGTCGCCTCCTCATAGTGCGACTACTTCTTCTTGGCCGCTTTTTTTACGGGCTTCTTCGCTGCTGCTTTCTTCGTTGCCATGAGCACTTCACCCCCCTTCGATGTCAAAATGTTAATCGATGTGTGTGTGGTATAGCAGAGTTTGTGCAACGAGTACAATTTTGTTTTCTAAATCTCTCCGGTAGGAGTCAGCCAGGACTACATTCACGCAAACCTGCGCCCGCGCTCCTCGATGAAAAAGATAGAAAGCTCCGCAGTCTTTCCTCCAAGCTAGTGTCGTGTCTCAGTCATATCTTTTGGTATGGGGTGGATCTGGTATCGTCTGGGGCAGGTGAAAACCAACCGACTCGTTGCCGATGACGGGAGCACAGACGCAGACGTTGGAGGCAGGGATACGAGCGAAGACCAGTCCCCAGCGGGTTGTACTCCGGTCG
>Ga0163144_10021901_pt1 | contig 12684 bp, 14 predicted proteins | sample OliLak19BULKMAT1_FD_123175 | JGI IMG/M metagenome (GOLD analysis project Ga0163144, IMG submission 123175) | Freshwater microbial mat bacterial communities from Lake Vanda, McMurdo Dry Valleys, Antarctica - Oligotrophic Lake LV.19.BULKMAT1 | ecosystem: Environmental > Aquatic > Freshwater >... | reverse complement strand
TTCTCGACATCGGCCTCCTCGACGATCTTGGCGCCGATCTTCTCGACCATCGGCAGGACACGCTTGCCGAAGGCGCCGCCCTGGTAAGTGAAGGCGAGCTCGGCGCCGGCATGGTGGAGCGCCAGCGCGATGCCCCAGGCGATCGAGCGCTCGTTGGCCACGCCCATGATCAGGCCGCGCTTGCCGGCCATCAGCCTGGGCACCTCGGGAAGCGATACTGCCTTGGAAACAGCGTGATCGGACGCTGCGGCGAGGGGACGATCGTCCGGCATCTGTCCCTCTCAGTGATCGTAGCGCGAGAACAGAAGACAGGCGTTGGTGCCGCCGAAGCCGAAGCTGTTCGACATCACGGTCTGCAGGCCGGCATTGTCGATGCGCTTCAGGGCGATGGGATAGCCTTCGGCGCCGGGATCGAGGTTCTCGACGTTGGCTGAGGCGGCGACGAAGTCTTCCTTCATCATCAGCAGCGAGTAGATCGCCTCGTGCGCGCCGGTGGCGCCCTGGCTGTGGCCGGTCAGCGACTTGGTTGAACTCACCGTCGGCAGCTTGTCGCCGAACACGGCGCGGATGGCGTCCAGTTCGGTGATGTCGCCGACCGGCGTCGCGGTGCCGTGGGTGTTGATGTAGTTCACCGGCATGTTGCGCCGCGCGGCGCCTGGGAAACCTTCGAGCGCAAGCCGCATGCAGCGCAAGGCGCCTTCACCGGAAGGGGCCACCATGTCGGCGCCGTCGGAGGTGGCGCCGTAGCCGATCACCTCGGCGTAGATCTTGGCGCCGCGCGCCTTGGCGACCTCGAGTTCTTCCAGAACGACGATGCCGCCGCCGCCGGCGATCACGAACCCGTCGCGGTCCTTGTCATAGGCGCGGCTCGCCCGCGTGGGCGTGTCGTTGTACTTCGACGACATGGCGCCCATGGCGTCGAACAGGACCGACAGCGTCCAGTCGAGTTCCTCGCCACCGCCCGCGAACATGCGGTCGGCCTTGCCGAGCTGAATCGTCTCGACGGCGTTGCCGATGCAGTGTGCCGAGGTCGAGCAGGCCGAGCTGATCGAATAGCTCAGCCCCTTGATCTTGTAGGCGGTCGCGAGGTTTGCCGAGACGGTGCTGCACATGGCGCGCGGCACCTGGAACGGGCCGACGCGCTTGGGCCCCTTCTCCCTGGCCGTGATGGCGGCCTGCACGATGGCGCCTGTCGTCGGACCGCCGGAGCCGGCGATCACGCCGGTGCGCTCGTTGGAGATTTCACTCTCGGAAAGGCCCGCGTCGGCGATCGCCTCCTTCATGGCGAGGTAGGCATAGGCCGCGCCGTCGCCCATGAAGCGCATGAGGCGGCGGTCGACCAGATCCTCGACCTTGAGCTTCAGCGTCCCGGCGACCTGGCTGCGGAAGCCGAGTTCCTTGTACTGCGGGACGAATTCGATGCCTGACTTGCCGTCCCTCAGCGACTGGGTCACCTCGGCGGCATTGTTGCCGATCGGTGAGACGATGCCGAGGCCGGTGACGACGACGCGCTTCATCAGCCCGCCGCCGCAGCCGGCGCCGCGCCGTCCTTGACCAGGCCGACCTTCATGTCGATCGCCTCATAGACCGGCTTGCCGTCGGCAGTCACGAAACCGTCGCCGACGCCCATGACGAGGCGGCGCAGGATCAGGCGCTTGGGGTGTACGTGATAGGTGAGCTTCTTGACGGTCGGCACGATCATGCCGGTGAGCTTGACCTCGCCGACGCCGATGGCGCGACCGCGGCCCGGCGCCTTCATCCAGCCCAGGAAGAAGCCCAGCATCTGCCACAGCGCGTCGAGGCCGAGGCAGCCCGGCATCACCGGATCGCCCTTGAAATGGCAGGCGAAAAACCAGAGGTCGGGCTTCACGTCCAGTTCGGCCACGATCTCGCCCTTGCCGTACTTTCCGCCGGTGGAATCGATCTTCACAATACGGTCGAACATCAACATCGGCGGCAGCGGGAGCTGCGCGTTGCCCGGACCGAAGAGGTGCCCCTTGGCGCACTCAATCAGGTCTTCAAACGTATAACTATGCTTCTGCTCGCTCACCATTCACCGTCCCGTGGCCGCCCGATGTAGGGATTTGGCGGCAGAATAGGGATGCCCGAGGGCCAGCGCAAACGACCGGAAAGGCCCAACTGGCCCTTTTCATGCCGTTATGTAGTCCTTACATATGGGCGTAACGATGCCTACCACCAGCCCCGATTTCCCCGACCGCCTGCGCGCGGCTGGCCTGCGCCCCACGCGGCAGCGGGTCGCCTTGGCGCGCCTGCTGTTCGAGAGCGGCCACCGCCATGTCACGGCCGAAAGCCTGCATGTCGAGGTCAAGGCGACGCGGATGCCGGTGTCGCTGGCCACGGTCTACAATGCGCTCAACCAGTTCCGCGACGCCGGACTGCTGCGCGAGGTCGTGGTCGCTCCCGGCCGGTCCTACTTCGATACCAACACCGGCCATCACCACCATTTCTTCGTCGAACCGGATGGCGAACTGCACGATTTTCCTTCCGAGAAAGTGACGATCGCGGGTCTGCCGACGCCCCCCAAGGGCACGCGTCTGGCGCGGGTCGACGTCATCGTGCGGGTGCGGCGCTAGACCTTTTCGCCCTAATTCCGCTGCGAATCACTTGCAGTATTTAGAACAGTTCTAAACTTCTTGACGGGTCCGTGGGCGCGTCCTAAATCCTGTACGTGGACTGGCGGATGGGCCGGTCAAACGGGAGAAGCACCATGGCAAATCTCAAGGGTTCCAAGACCGAAGACAATCTGAAGGCCGCGTTCGCGGGCGAGAGCCAGGCCAACCGCCGGTATCTCTACTTCGCCCAGAAGGCCGACGTCGAAGGCTACAACGATGTCGCCGCCGTCTTCCGTTCGACGGCTGAAGGCGAAACCGGCCACGCTCACGGCCATCTCGAGTTCCTCGAGGGGGTGGGTGATCCGGCCACCGGCCTGCCGATCGGCCCCACCACGTCGAACCTGAAGGCCGCGATCGCCGGCGAAACGCACGAGTACACCGACATGTACCCGGGCATGGCGCGCACTGCGCGTGAAGAAGGCATGGCGGAGATCGCCGACTGGTTCGAGACTCTGGCGAAGGCCGAGAAGAGCCACGCCGGCCGCTTCCAGAAAGCCCTCGATACGATGGCCTGAGCCGTTCGGGCTCGATGAAGGGGACCCGCGAGGGTCCCCTTTTGCTTCCTACTTGATTTTGCTCGCAACCAAGCGAATCCGACATGCGCGAAGGCAGCCTCGAAGCCCCGATCCGTCACGCCCTCGATTGGCAGAATCCCTGGTTCTGGGACGAGGCCGCGCTCGAGAAGGAGATGGAGCGCACGTTCGACATCTGCCACGGCTGCCGGCGCTGCTTCAATCTGTGCGACTCCTTCCCGCGGCTGTTCGACCTGATCGACAATGGCCCGACCGGCGAACTCGATGGCGTGAAGAAGGAAGACTACGCCCAGGTCGAAGAGGCCTGCACGCTCTGCGACATGTGCTTCATGACCAAGTGCCCTTACGTGCCGCCGCACGAATGGGCGCTGGATTTCCCGCACCTCATGCTGCGCCACCGTGCCGTGCAGGCGCGCAAGAAGGGCGTCGCTGTGGTCGACCGCCAGCTCGCCGATACCGATCGAACCGGCCGGCTCGGCTCGTTCGTCGCCGGTCTCGCCAACTGGGCCACCGACGAGCACAACACGCTCACGCGGCCGGTGATGGAGCGTCTCGGCGGTATCCATCACGGCGCCCGCCTGCCGCGCTACAGCGGCGAGACCTTCGAGATCCGGGCCGCGCGCGAAGGCGTGATGCTGAACGAGGCGGCGCCGGCCTTCGGCAAGCGCAAGGCCGTGCTCTATGCCACCTGCTTCGTGAATTTCAACAACACCGGCATCGGCGCCGCCACACGCGCGGTCCTGGCCAAGAACGGTGTCGAGACCGAGGTGGTCCATCCCGCCTGTTGCGGCATGCCGAAGTTCGAGCTGGGCGACCTCGAAGGCACGGCCGCCGCGGCGAAGGCCGTGTCGGCGGCGCTGCTGCCCTGGGTCGACAAGGGCTATGACGTGATCGCGCTCACGCCCTCTTGCGCCTTGATGCTGAAGTTCGAATGGCCGCTGATGCTGCCCAAGGACAGGGATGTCGAGCGGCTGTCGCAGGCGACCTTCGACCTGTCGGAGTATGTGGTTGATATCGCCAAGAAGCATGGGCTTGCGCCGGGCCTGGAGCCGCTCGAAGGCGGGGTCAGCATCCATCTCGCCTGCCATGCGCGTGCTCAGAACATGGGCGCCAAGGCCGCCGAGATGCTGCGGCTGGTGCCCAATACCCGTGTCGCCGTCATCGAGCGCTGCAGCGGCCACGGTGGCATCTGGGGCGCACGGACCGAGAATTTCGAAACGGCTGTGAAGGTCGGCAAGCCGGCGGCGCAGACGGCGCTGAAGAACGACACCAGCTTCGTCGCCTCCGAATGCCCGCTCGCGGCCGATCACCTGATGCAGGTGATGGAAATTGTTGCCGGCGACGACAAGCCCAAGCCGGCGCGCGGCAATCATCCGATCGAGTTGCTGGCGCAGGCTTATGGATGGACCGGACAGGACCGATGACCTCACCGCGCAAAATCGAGACCGGAGCCATTCTGCCGCCGGCGGAATACCTGACGGTGCGCGCGGAGCGCCGCCGCAAGATGGCGGAGCTCAAGAAGAACCGCCGGTTGGAAGTCGGCCCGTTCGCGACCTGCTACTTCGAGTCGTACGACACGATGCTGCACCAGGTGCACGAAATGCTGTTCATCGAGAAGGGCGGCCCGGCCCAGATTCCCGACGAACTGGCGGCCTACAATCCGTTGATTCCCCAGGGCGGCGAGCTGGTCGCCACGATCATGTTCGAGATCGACGATCCGCTGCGCCGCGCCCGCGTGCTGGGATCCCTGGGCGGCGTCGAACGTCATGTCTTCATCGGCGTCGGCACAGAGATGATCCGCGGCGTCGAGGAGGGCGACCAGGAACGCTCGCGCGAGGACGGCAAGGCCTCGGCGGTGCAGTTCGTGCGCTTTGGCTTCACGCCGGCCCAGATCGCGGCCTTTCGCGATGGTGGCGGCGATGTCGTGGTCGGCTTCGACCATCCCAACTACGGCCACATGGCGGTGATGCCGCTCGCCGTGCGTGAAACCCTGGCGCGGGACTTCGCCTGAACCCTAGCGGCTTCGCGAAAACGACAAGTCGTAGTGAATGGGCAATATCAGGATCAACGGATCGCCTGGCATGTCGCTTGGCACCGGCGGGAACGGTGCCGACTTGCGAATGGTCTCGAGCTCGGCAGCGTCGATGGCGGGCCAGCCACTCGACTTGTCGATCCTGACGTCGATCAGCCGGCCGTCGCGCGCGATCGTCACACGTGTGACCACGCGACCCTCCTGCTTGTTGTCGGCGGAGATGCGCGGATAGAAGCGGTACCGCGAGGTCAGGCGCGCAATCTGATCCAGGTAGGCGTTGCGCGCCCGACCCGTGCCGATCAGCCAATCCGAAGAATTCGACGGAGGGGCGGGCGCCGTGGCCGCGGAATTTGCCGGCTGCTGCTGCGGCGTCGGCTGGGTTGGCCTCGGCAGCGGCACCTGTGATGGCGCACCCTGCGGCGGCCGGGCGGCCGGGCGAGGCGGCGGCGGCGGAACCGGCTTGGGGAAGTCGCGCGCCGTCGGTGGCGGCAGTTCCTCCGGCGACGCCAGGGCCTGTTCCAGACTGGGCGGTGGCGTTGGCTGGGGTGGCGGTTGATCGGGCTGAGGCGGCTGTGGCTCGGCGAGCGCCTGTTGCGGTTCCTCGCGCGTCTCTTCCGGCGGTGCGGGGTCCGGTGTGCCGGCGGCAACCGGCGGGACGGGTTTGTCGTCCCCTTGCTGCTCCGTACTCGATGGCGGCGCGCCCGCATCGACCGTGATCATGATTGCGTCTTGCGGCGGCTCGGTCGGCCGCAGGGGCGAGGCCCACCACAGCACCGCGGCGGCCAGGCCATGCAGCGAGAGCGCCAGCACCAGCGCCACCGGCGACATCTGGCTGGATTTCGAAGTGAGGGCACTGACGGGCTGGGCCACGGCGCTACGTTACTATGTTCCGGCCTGGGGTTCCGGCCTGGGGTTCCAGCTCGGGCGGCGGCTAGCCGACCGCGGTCGCCGCCCTCAATCGCTGCGCCTGAACTGGAGCGGCAGAAGAAAGCTCTGCCGTGCGCCGGCGATGTCCGCGGGGAGCGGCGGATATGGTGCGGCCTGGCGGAACATGCTGATGGCGCTGGCGTCGAGCGACGGAAGGCCGCTGGACTTGAATATCCCGACGTCGACCAGCGTGCCGTCACGGGCGATGATGAACCGCATGACGACGGAGCCCGACTCGGTGCTGACGTTTTTGACGAATTGCTGATGCTGCGACAACTTCTGGGCGACCCGCCAGAGATAATCCTCTTCGGCTTTGCGTTGGCCATACTGGCTCGCCGGATTGGTGAGCGGCGATGGCGCCGGGCGCGCCGCGGCTTGCGAATCGGCCGGGGGACGCTGCTGTTGCCCGCCCGCAAGCGGTGACGGCTGAAGCGGCTGGCGTTGCTGTGGTGGCGGCGGTGGTGGCGTCTGCGCGCGCTGCTGCGGTGGTGGCGGCGGGGGTGCCTTCGGCGGCGGCGGCGCGATCTTCGGGAAGTCCTGCGCACTGAGCGGCGGCGGCGGCGCGTCCAGGGGCGGCAGGGCCTGCTCCAGCTTCGTTTCCGGTGGCGGTGGCGGCGGAGGTGGTGCGGCGGCGGCCTGTTGCTGCTCAGGCTCCGGCTTCGGAGGTTCCGGCTTCGCCTGCTCGCGCGCGGGTTCCCTGGCCGGCTCCGTGGTCCGTGTCGGCCGCGACGACGTCGGGCCCGGTGGCACATCCGGTCTGCTGTTCGGGTCGGGCGTGAGCGAGCGCGGAGGTGCGAGCCCCAGTCTCGGGGGCGGCACCGGAGGCTGACTCGGCGGCACGCTGGGCGGCTGAGCAGCCGGCGGCGGGCTCGCTGCGGCCGCTTGCTGGGTCGGACTCTCGGGCGGCGCCGGAACGGGGACGTCGACTGTGAACTCGATGGCCTGCTCGGCGGCCTCGGCCTGGGTTCGGGGCAATTCCCACAGGAAAGCCAGTGCCACCGTGGCATGCAGCAGCGCCGCCATTGCCGCCGCGACCGGCGACATGCGGTTGAACTTGGAATAGAGGGCGCTAACTGCGTGGGCCATGGCGACCCATTTTTACGTGCCGATTGTGGCGGGGGCTAGTTAATCGGTTCGGACTTATAGACGCCCCACATGCCGGTCCGTTCGATCCAGCCGCTGACGCTGGATACTTTGACACGGCACCAGTCGCCGGCACAGGAGCGGATCTCGCCCATCACTTCGGGCTCCAGCTTGGCCACGACCTCGGCCGACGAGGCCGGCGTCTTGTGGAGGCTGGCGGCCTTCGAGGCGATGATGAAGCTGCGCTTGCCGGTCAACAGGCTTTGGTGCACCCACCCGCTGGCGCCCTGCCAGTCGCGGATTTTGCGCCAGTTTTCGTATTCGGCGACGATTTCCACGGGCATGGCCTTGCGCTTGAAAACCCAATCCACCGGATAGCGAGTGCCCGGCCCCGTGCGGACGTTGACCTCGTCCGATCGCAAGGAGGCGAAACGCGGAATCGGCAGGCCCGACCCCGCGCGTTGGACCATCGCCGACTTGTCGGGGGCGGCATGGGCGCCGCCGCCCGGCAGCGCCGGGGCAGCCAGACAAAGCGCCACAAAGGCTGCAAAGCCCACCGAAAGCGAGACGAACGACCGAATTCCCATTGCGGGCAATATACCTAAAATCTCCGCATCGGTCGACAAGTACCTGAAAATGCGTGATTTTTGGCCGCACTAGATATCCGGCCCACTTGCTGGACAAGGCGCGCGCGGAATTGGTAATCGGGCAGTTGTCCTCTGTCGCGCCAGCCCGGTACCGGTCCCACATGCCGTCCAGTTCAAAGAAGAAACCGCTGGTGATCGTCACCCGGAAGCTGCCCGAGGCGATCGAAACGCGGCTCATGGAGCTCTTCGACACGCGGCTGAACGCCGACGACCGGCCGCTCGCAGCTGCCCAGCTCGTCGAGGCCGTCAAGACGGCCGATGTGCTGGTGCCCACCGTCACCGACCGTATCGACAGCCGCCTGTTGTCTCAAAGTGGACCGCGATTGAAGCTCATCGCCTCGTTCGGCACGGGCGTCGACCACATCGACCTCGACGCCGCGCGCCAGCGGGGCATCACGGTGACCAATACGCCGGGCGTCCTGACGGAGGATACCGCCGACATGGCGATGGCGCTGGTGCTGGCCACGGCGCGGCGCATGAGCGAGGGCGAACGCATGGTGCGCTCCGGAAAATGGACCGGCTGGAGCCCGACTTCGATGCTGGGTGCCCGCCTGCAGGGCAAGCGCATGGGCATCGTCGGCATGGGACGCATCGGCCAGGCGCTGGCGCGCCGCGCCCGCGGCTTCGGGCTCGCGATCCACTATCACAATCGCAAGCGCGCTCACGCCGAGATCGAACGCGAACTCGAGGCGACCTACTGGGAGAGCCCCGACCAGATGCTGGCGCGCATGGACATCGTGTCGGTGAATTGCCCGCACACGCCGGCGACATTTCACCTGTTGTCGGCGCGCCGCCTGAAGCTGATGAAACCCTCGGCGATCATCATCAATACCGCGCGCGGCGAAGTGATCGACGAGAACGCGCTGGTACGCATGCTGAAGGCGGGCGAACTGGCCGGCGCCGGGCTCGACGTCTACGAGCACGAACCGCAGGTCAACCCGAAGCTGCTCGAACTCGATCGCGTCGTGTTGCTGCCGCACATGGGCTCGGCCACGCTGGAGGGCCGCATCGAGATGGGCGAGAAGGTGCTGATCAACATCAAGACCTTCGCCGACGGCCACAAGCCGCCGGACCGCGTGCTGGCAACGATGTTCTAAGGGCGTTCATACGCCCTGGCGGGCGGCAGGCGTTGCAGCGAAGCGCCGAGAGCCCGCACGGTTTCCATTGCGCACCATTGTCTTTTCTGCTCCGTGCGGGCTCTCGCGCCTGTGAAGGCGCTGCCGCCCGCCAGCGCGTATGAACGCGCTAAAGATCGTTCTCCACCATCTCGCGGCTGCGATCGTCGACCAGTACGTCGCGCGCCGAACGGCCGACCTGGGCACCGATCAGGATGGTGAGCGACGTCCAGTACATCCAGACCATGATGGCGGCGAAGCCCGCCGTGGCGCCGAAGGCCGACGTGAGCTGCACCACTTCGAAGTAGTAGACCAGTGCGCGGTTGCCGGCGGCGAACAGCAGCGCGTTCACGGCGCCGCCGATCAAGGCGTATTTCCATGGCACGCCGCCGGTCGGCAGCCACTTGTAGATCAGGGTGAAGAAGGCCGAGAGAATGCCATAGTGCACGAACGCCGATATCGCCGGGCCGATCCAGTCGCCCAGGATCGGAAACCGCTCGAGCGCGCCGGCATAGGCCGAGATCAGCACGCTGGCGAGAATGACGACGATGAGCAGGACGCCCAGCACCACCATGAGGGCGACCGCGAGCAGGCGCGATTTTATGCTCGCCAGCACCGGGTGCACGTAGAGTGCCTTGCTGGTGCGCCAGATCGCGTCGATGCCGTCGTCCAACTCCACAAAGACACGCGTGCCGGTATAGAGCAGGACCGCCGCGCCGATGATCGCCGCGATGCCGCCGCCCCGGAAGAGATCCTGGGAGGCGAAGCGGCGGATGCTGCGGAGCTGATCCTGGGCGACGACGGTGCCCAGCGCGTCGAAGATCGCCTCCTGGGCCATCAACTTGCCCACGAAAGGCTCGGCGATGGCGATGCTGAAGATCATGATCGGGCCGATCGCGAACATCGTGTAGAACGCCATCGCCGCGGCCGACGTCGACAACCGGTTGGTGAAGTAGCCGGTGCCTGCAGCGTAGGCGATTCGCCAGAGCGTAGTGATCATGGGTCAGCGATCATGGATCAGCCCGAGGGTCAGCGCAGATGGGCGACGGCATTGGCATAATACGCGAGCAGGGGCCGTTCGGTTGCCACCGCGGCGAACAAGCCTTCGCCGCTCTCCTCGACCAGGCGGCGCAGCACCAGCATGCGCAGGCCGACATGGAAGGCATAATCGCGGTCGCCGCGCGGCACGTAGAGCTTGGCGCCCTTGGCTTCGAGATGGGCCATTAGAGTCGAGACGCGCGTCTTCAGCTCCAGCTCGTCGAGTGGCCCGTCAGCTTCCAGCAGGATCGTGGTGATCAGCGACACCGGCAGCACCGGCACCAGGCGCGCGATCTCGCCCATCACGTCGCTCGCCAGGCGGCCGACGACCTCGAACCGCTGGTCCCGGTCGAGGCCGCGCAGGTCGCCGCCGGTGGCACCGGCATGTGCCGCCAGCCAGTCGCGCGCCGAGATCAGGCCGCCGAAATTGACGCAGGCGTAACCGAAGCGGAACCAGCGCCCGCGCAGCATCAGACCGATCTGGCTGAACCAGAAGCCCAGCGCGGTCCTGGCGGCAAACCAGGCGCTGCGCCGGGGCGCGTCACTTTCAAGTCCGCGCAGCAGGGTGCGGTCTTCCAGGACGCGGTCGTAGTTGAGCGCCACCGGCACGAAGACGATGTCGTTCGTTCCCTTCGGGTCGAACGACTTCAGCATGTAGTCGAACAGTCCGAGCTTGGGCTCGCGCAGCCGTCCGTCGCGCGACAGCCCGCCCTCGGGATACATTGCCTGGGCGACGCCAGCTTCGGTCGCCATGTGGACGTAGCGTTCGAGCACGCGGCGGTAGACGGGGTTGTTCGAGTTGCGGCGCACGAAATAGGCGCCCATCGAGCGGATGAGCTGCTGCAACGGCCAGATGCGCGCCCATTCGCCGACCGCGTAGGAGAGCGCGGTTCGCTCGGCGGCGAGGAAGGCCACCAGGACATAGTCCATATTGCTGCGGTGATTCATGACGAACACCACGGCGGTGTTCGGCGGCACGCCGGCCAGCGTGCGCTCATCGGCGAAGCCCAGGCGAACGCGATAGAGAAAGCGCGCCACCGTGCGGGCAATCGAATAGCCGACCCGGAAATAGATGTAGGCGTTGAAGGTCGGCACGATCTCGCGGGCATAGCGATGGACTTCGGTCATCGCCGCCTCGCGCGGCATGTTGTTGGCGCGGGCGTACTCGTTGGCGGCCGCTACCACCTGAGGATCAAACACCAGCCGGTCGATCAGCACCTGGCGCTTGGTGAGCTGGAACGGCTTGATCTCGACGGCGAGCCGCCGGTTGACCCGGTCGATCAGCCGGTTGAGGCGCCGCCGCAGGAACCAGCGGCCGCTCGGGATCAGCAGCCGGTCGAGCAGGGACCACAGCGCGAACGCGGCAATCGGCAGGAACAGCCAGAGCGGAACGGTGACCGGCTCGTCCATCGTTCCGCCCGTGCCCCCGATCCGTGTCCTAGAACTGCTTGAGGCCGAGGCCCACCATCACGACCAGGACCGAGCTTGCCGCCAGCACCAGCGTCGTGCCCAGCGCGCCCAGGAAGCGGCCCTGGGGAACGAGGCCGAGCATGCCGCCGGCGTGCAGCACGCGGGCGACCAGCAGAACGACCGAGAGCCCGGCCACGACGCGAAAGCCGTAGAAATCGCTGACGAAATAGATCAGCAGCAGGCAGAGCGGCGCGAACTCGATCAAATTCGCGTGCGCCCGGACGGCGGCCAGCATCTCGGGATCGCCGCCGTCGCCGAAGTTGATTTTCTTCTTCCCCCTGAGGCGCGCGATATTCATCGTCAGGATCGCGGCCAGCACGCCGATCAGGCCGGCACATACGAAAAACACAGGCATTGGACGAGCTCCCCCTCGATTTGGCGGTATTGTATGGCCATATTGCCCAGAGACGAAATTCGTGGACGAAATTGGCAGGCAAAAGCAAGAGGGAGTCGCGCCATGTGGCAAATGCTGCGCAAGAAGGCCGAGATGCCGACCGCCGAGCGGGCCCTGCCGGGCCGCGCGTCGCCGGGCTTCGCCGTGCCGAGCGCACACTTCGTGAATGGTAACCGCCTCCAGCCGCCATTTCCGGCCGGACTGGAACAGGCGATGTTCGGCCTGGGCTGCTTCTGGGGCGCCGAGCGCATGTTCTGGAAGGTGCCGGGCGTCTACTCGACGGCGGTCGGCTATGCCGCCGGCCTGACGCCCAACCCGACCTACGAAGAGGTCTGCTCCGGCCACACCGGCCATAACGAAGTCGTCATGGCGTGGTTCGACCCGAGGAAGACCTCCTACGAGGAACTGCTGCGTGTCTTCTGGGAAGGCCACGACCCGACACAGGGCATGCGCCAGGGCAACGATGCCGGCACGCAGTATCGTTCGGGCATTTACGCTTTCTCGCCCGAGCAGAAGGCCAAGGCCGAAGCCTCGCGCGCGACGTTTCAGGGCGAGTTGGGCAAGAGCCGCTACGGCGCGATCACCACCGAGATCATCGATGCCCCGGCGTTCTACTACGCCGAGGACTATCACCAGCAGTATCTCGCCAAGAACCCGGGCGGCTATTGCGGCCTGGGCGGCACCGGCGTGTCCTGCCCGATCGGGCTGGGCGTTCAGGCGGCCGAATAGGCTTTCGCCAGGGCTTCCACGAAACGGTCGAGTTCGGCCTCGGTGTTGTAGACGTGCACCGAGGCGCGCAGAACATCGCGGAG
>Ga0163144_10021900_pt1 | contig 12684 bp, 9 predicted proteins | sample OliLak19BULKMAT1_FD_123175 | JGI IMG/M metagenome (GOLD analysis project Ga0163144, IMG submission 123175) | Freshwater microbial mat bacterial communities from Lake Vanda, McMurdo Dry Valleys, Antarctica - Oligotrophic Lake LV.19.BULKMAT1 | ecosystem: Environmental > Aquatic > Freshwater > Lake... | reverse complement strand
TACCCCAATCCGGTCCGTGATATACTTACTGTGGAGTACGCCAAAAACATTCAACAAATTGGACAACTTCGGTTCGTTGACTTGTACGGCAGAGAAGTCCACAGCATGTCCCTGTCCGCATTTTCAAATATTACAAGTTTGAATGTTGATTCATTTTCACCCGGCATCTACTTTATAGAAATTCAGCGGGATGCAAATGCTGTGGAGCGGGTGAAAATTGTGATCACGCATTAGCGCTGTTGTGACGGGTTTATTAGACTTCGCGACAATAGGTTTTCCCGCCAGACAGGAAAACGCCCCTATCCAAAATCCGGCAAATTAAAAATAATGGCAAATAGGGAATCCGATTCCCTATTTGCCATTATTTTCTCAATATTCTTTGCTTTTATGAAGCAGGTCTTAAGACAGCGCTCTAAATAATTGCGCTTGCCGCAAAAGAAAGATCAAAAGCAGAAAGGTGCAAGTCGCCTTGCGGGGGAATAATTTCCTTGGATTGATAACTTCCTGATTCCGGCTTGCGATAAACCTCAACACATCTGCCCTGTAAATTTAGAATCCATACTTCCGGTATGCCCGCGTGCGCATAAAGTTTCAGCTTTACTTTTTGATCGTAACGGAGAGTGGTGTCAGACACTTCGATGAGCAGAAAAACATCTTCGGGGGCAGGGTGATGCTCCAGCATCTCTTCCCCGCCGATGGTTCCCTTCAGGCATTCTGATTCATTAATACTGCAATTGGGTAAATGTGACGTGAGGAGGGAAGGTTTTTTTTACCTTTACACCACTTTCCAAATAAAATTCAAATAAAATGGTCAACAGAATTCCCGCTTTGTTCCTGCTTGTTTTAATCTCCTTATTTTTTTCCAACTGTATGAAAAAAAACGAAGACAAGGCCGGTGCGTCTGCCACCGAGGCCAATCCGCTACTACAGAAATGGGAGGGCGCCTACAATGGCGTGCCGCCTTTCGACAAAGTGCAGATCACCGACTTCCAGCCGGCATTTGAAGCGGCGATGACCGAAAATCGCAACGAAATTAACGGCATCGCTACCAATACCGAAGCGCCTACTTTTGCCAACACCATTGAAGCCCTGGAAAAAACCGGTACGACGCTCAAGCGCGTTCAGGCCATTTACGAAGTTTGGAAAAACAATAAGAGCACCCCCGAACTGGAGACCATGCAAACCGCCATCGAACCCCGCCTCGCCGCTTTTGACGACTCGATCATCCAAAATGCGCCTTTGTTTTTGAAAATCGAAGCCGTTTTTAACAACCCGGCCAAACAAAATCTGACCCCCGAACAGCAACGCCTGCTTTGGCGCTATCACACGAATTTTGTTCTGGCTGGCGCCAAATTGGACGCCAACAGCAAAAAACGAGTGGCCGAAATCAACCAGCAACTCGCCGGGTTGTTTGCGAAATTCAGCCAGCACCAGTTGGCCGACGAAAGCAATAAATACCTCGAATTGACCAATGAAAAAGACTTAGACGGCCTGCCGGAAGACCTTCGCACCGCCGCTGCAGAAGCTGCCGCCGGGAAAAACAAATCCAGCGCCTGGGTCATCGCCAATACGCGTTCTTCCATCGAACCGTTCCTGACCTACTCGAACCGCCGCGACCTGCGTGAAAAAGCCTGGCGCATGTTCATCAACCGCGGCGATAACGGCGATGCCAACGACAACAATGCGCTCGTCACGGAGATCCTGCAATTGCGTGCCGAACGCGCTAAACTGCTGGGCTACCCAACCCATGCGCATTGGCGGTTGGCCGATAAAATGGCGCAAACCCCGGAAAAAGCAATGGCGTTGCTGGAAGAAGTCTGGCCTGCTGCGATCGGTCGGGTGAAGGAAGAAGTGAAAGATATGCAGCAATTGGCAGACAAGGCCGGCGACAAAATCAAAATTGAGCCTTGGGACTACCGCTATTACGCTGAAAAAGTGCGCAAAGCCCGTTATGACCTCGATCAGGACGAAGTCAAACAATACCTCCAGTTGGAAAAACTGCGCGAGGGCATGTTTTTTGTAGCCGGCGAATTGTTCAACCTCGCTTTTGCACAGGTGACGGATGTGCCGGTTTTTCACCCCGATGTGCGCGTTTATAAAGTAACGGACAAAACTTCCGGCAAACAGATCGGGGTGTGGTATTTCGATCCTTATGCCCGCGAAGGCAAGCGCTCGGGTGCCTGGATGACCGCATACCGCGAGCAGGAAACCCTGAACGGCGACATCACCACCATTGTCTCCAACAACTGCAATTTCATCAAAGGTAAACCGGGCGAACCAGTGCTGATTTCCTGGGAAGACGCGGAAACCCTGTTCCACGAATTTGGCCACGCGCTGCATGGCCTGAGTTCAAAAGTGACCTACCCGCTGCTTTCCGGAACCAACACGGCGACGGATTATGTGGAGTTCCCTTCACAAATCCTCGAACGCTGGCTCTCTACGCCGGAAGTGCTTCAAAAATATGCCCTCCACTACAAAACCGGGCAAGCTATTCCGCAGGCTTTGGTGGACAAAATCAACAACGCCTCTAAATTCAACCAGGGTTTTGCCACGGTTGAGCTGATTGCCAGCGCGCTGATTGACATGAAGTTGCACTTGGCCGGCTCTGCGAAAATTGACCCGGACGCGTTTGAGAAAGAAAACCTTGCGGCCCTCAACATGCCGTCAGAAATTGTGATGCGCCACCGTACGCCGCAATTTGGCCACATTTTTGCCGACGACGGCTATTCTGCCGGCTATTACAGCTATTTGTGGTCGGATGTGCTGAGCGCCGACGCCTACCAAGCTTTTACCGAAGCGGGCGGCCCCTACGACAAGGCGATGGCCAAAAAGCTCCGCGATTATATCTTCAGCGTCGGCGGCACCATGGATGAAGCGGAAGCTTACCGCAAATTCAGGGGCCACGACCCAAATACGGACGCGCTGATGAAAAAGCGGGGGTTTAAGGTGGCGAAGGCAGTGAAGGGGTGATGGGCGGATTTGAAGATTTGAGGATTTGGTGAAATAGCCTATCGCAATAAATCCACACTCCCGGAAATTCTTTCTATGGGCTGGGATGTAAACTGATACGAGATCGAATAGAGGTAGGTATCAGCGCTGCAAGCTTTATTGTTGAAGGTGCCGTTCCACCGGTTCTGCGGGTTATTGCTTTTGAAAATCAAGGCACCCCATCGGTCGAAAATTAAAAATTCATAAGCCGCGAACGGACAAGTTGCAAATGGATAAAAAGTGTCGTTGACGCCGTCGCTATTGGGCGAAAAAACATTCGGAACATAAAGCTTGCAGCAAGATCGGTCTAGCGTTACCCGAATACAAGCCGTATCAGAACATCCGTTGAGGGTGCTCGTCACGCAATATTGGGTACTGATATCCGGAGCTACGGCAATCACTCCGGTTGTTTCCCCCGAACTCCAGAGGAACTCACCCGTTCCGGTTGCAGCAAGCGTGATGCTTTGTCCGCAGAGGGTATCCCGGGCACTAATCTGCACTTGTGGTCCCGCAATCACGCTTACCGTAAAAGTATCCGCAGCGGTGAAAGGAGCGGGTAACGTGTAAATGACGGCATACGTACCTGGAAGGCTGCTTTGCAAATTAATTGCTCCTGTATTCGCATCAAGGCTTATTCCAGCCGGCGTGGCGGTGAAACTCCCCCCGACCGAACCGCTGATAACGGGCAGCTGCGGGTTCTCCGAATCGCAATAGCTCGACGCCGGATAGCTAAACGCCGCATTGTTCGCCGGATCGCTGGTAATGGTCACTTCCGTTGAAACCGGCACACCAGGACATGCAGGTGATGCCGGCGGGATATAAGTGACGGTATAAGTCCCGGGTAAGCTCAGGGAAGGGTTAATGGCGCCGGTAGTGGCATTGAGGTTGAGTCCGCCCGGACTTAAAGTAAAAGAACCACCAGCAGGCCCAATCAATTCGACCGATTGGGATGTCGTAACCGTTTCGCTGAAAGGCCCCTGGTAAGCGATGGTTGCCACCGGAGCATTGATGATTTGAAGGGTTGTCGTAGCAGCCGTGCCGGGACAACCGGGCACCGTGTAGGTAACGATGTAGAAGCCGGGCGCACTTGCGGAAGGGGTTATGGCTCCGGTTGCCGGATCAAGGGCAAGTCCGGCAGGAACTGTGCTGTAAGTGCCGACCCCGCTACCCGTCAGGCTCACGTTTTGGGGTGTCGTGATATTGGTGCAAAAAGGGAGCCCGGTATAAGCGATTGAAACAGCATTGTTGGGAGACTGGCAACACAGGCCACTCAATGCAGCAACGGAATAAGTGGTGCTGTTTAGCCAGCAGCAATATTGCACATTCAAGGCATACAAATTGCCGCCTAACTGGGTCGTAAAATACTCAACAACCTGGTTGATGGTATTGCAGCCGCCCTGGTCGTTATTCAGGTTGCAACTGTACGCGCAAATGATGCCATTGTTATTTCCATTGGGATTGGCTACCGTTACCGGTGGTGCTGTTTGGATCGTATAATTCGAGGTGGGTACGCCGCTGATCGAAGTGGGGAAATTTCCGATATTACAATTGTTGTTGTTTTGACTGGAATTTAAACCCGCGCATACAAGACTTCCGTCACATTGCCGCTGAAAGATCCGCTGATCGTGATTCGGACAGGCTCGTAAGTGCAAATACCGATTCGGAGGTCAGCAATATCAACATCCACATTGATGTTGAGTTCCCCTCCATCATAATTGCTAAAAATGATCAAATTGCCGTTGGGATCACAGGATTGAGCAGCAGCGCGGTTGGGCGTGAATAAGAAAGCGAAAAGTGAGGTCAATAAGTGGATGTTGCTGCTTTTGAGGAAATTCGTGCAGAGCCGAATAAAAAGTTTCATGTCGTTGCGATTGTGGAAGATGAAAGAGGTGTTTTTATGTATTAGTAAAACAACGGATCTGCGTAACTTTTGTTTGCAAATTCGTCCCTCTATTATTCATCTATTCCTGAAATTTCATGGCATACCGGAAAAGGATCCACTCCAGGGTAAAAGCAGCAGGCAAAACTTGTAGCGGGGCAGTCTCTACGGATTCCTTTATGACACGGAGGAACACGGAGTCTCACAGAGTAAAGCCCCTCCGTGAAACTCCGCGTCACCCAATCATACGGCTAGCATAACGCAGCTATCGGACTTTAAAGCCAGACACTACACCACCACAAACTTCTTCGCATGCACGTCCACCACGTCTTTCCCATTTGGCAAATACGCTTTGGTTTTTTTGAATTCAAAGGCGTCGCCGGAGGAAAGGCTTTTAAGTTTGGCCAGCATGGCTTTGGTCAGGGTGCCGGATTCGGATTGCAGGGACGTCACTTTCCCGCCCTGGGTGATGTCTAAGTTGAATTTGAAAATCCGGGAGCCTTTGGCGCAGCCATCCACTTCCAACTCCTGGTGTTCCGCGATTTCTTTTCGGGTGATTTCTCCGCCGAATTTGCCGGCGAACATAAGGTAGGCGCCGCCAACAGGCACAGCGTCTATTGCGGATACATCGGAAGTCGTTTCAGGGTGCGCAACGGGGCTTGCGGTGAAGGAACAGGCGAGCAACAACACAGCGCCGGAAAGCAGGAAATTCATGATGTTTTTTTTCATTACCTTTTAATTTTTAGTGAATAAAATCTCCACAAACTTACCCCCGCTTTGAACCCAAAAAATGGAAAGAAGATCAACTACCGGCCAATGGATAGCAACAACCGATTTTGAAGAAAAAGCGCGAATCCGGTTGTTGCGCTACGACAAACGGGCGTTTGTCTCCTTGAGCTTTTAACTTTCGCGATAGGAATGTTAATTTGTGATTAGGTTTGCCTTGTAGCGCAGTATAAAAACATGAAAAATCACTACCGAATCAACATCAAAGAGTTATCCGTCCACCTGCTGTTCTGGATGCTTTACGTGGCGTCGGAGTACTTTGCGAACCTCGTTCACATGCACCCTGAAAAGAGCCTGCGATTTTTCCAGTCTACCTTCCTTTCCCTGCCAGCGCTGATGCTGGCCACCTATTTTATTGCCGGGTACGTCGTTCCCCGTTATTTAAAAACCAGCAAATGGCCACTGTTCGTTTTTTGGATTTTAGTCGTAGCCGCATTTGTCTTTTTTGCCCGGATCAAGTGGGCAGAACTGGTGAATTATATAGAAAGCGACCGATATTTCAAAATGCCCGTTGACAAAATGCTCAAAAACATCATCCGCGATTATTCCATCATCGCGCTGGCTGTTTGCATTTACATCATTGGCGATTACCGCAAAAAGCAACAACTCAACGAACAATTGATCAAAGCAAAAGCCGAAGCGGAAATCAAATTGCTCAAAGGGCAACTCCATCCCCATTTTTTGTTCAACTCCCTCAACAACATCTACAGCCTCGCCCTAATGAAGTCGAACCTGACCGCCGACAGCATTTTAAAACTCACCGAACTGCTGGATTATTTGGTTTACCGGGCGAATATGGATAAAGTGGCGTTGTCGAAAGAAGTAGACCTACTCCAAAATTACGTAGACCTGGAGGAATTGCGCTACGGCGAAAAGCTGAAAATCGAGTCGGAAATTGCCGTTGGGAATCCCGCCGTCAAAGTCGCGCCGCTCATCCTGCTGCCTTTTGCCGAAAATTGTTTCAAGCACGGCGGGGTAGGGCAGGAAGGGCTGTTTCGCATTCAAATACGCTTACTTGCAGACCAAAAAAAGCTCGTTTTCCATCTTACAAACAGCAAAAAAAGAGGCAAGGATAAGACCGAAGTGAACGGAGGCGTCGGCCTTGAAAATATCCGGAAAAGGCTTACCTTGTTGTATCCCGACCGCCATCAGTTGAGTATAGACAACCAGCCGGATCACTACAGCGTCAGGCTCGAAATAAATTTCAGGGATGAAGACTTATAAATGCTTTATCGTGGACGACGAACCGCTGGCGCTGAACGTCATCGAACAGCACCTGTCAAAATTTAGCCAGTTTGAAGTTTGTGGGAAATCCACTGAACCGGCGGAAGCGCTCACCCAGATCAAACGCCTCCAGCCCGACCTGCTTTTTATTGACATCGAAATGCCGGAAATAACCGGGCTGGACCTCATCGCCTCCATGCAACACAAGCCGGAAATCATCATCACCACCGCTTACCGCGAATACGCCGTCGAGGGCTTCGAGCTGAACGTGCTGGATTATTTGGTGAAGCCGATTCCGTTTAAGCGGTTTGTCCAGGCTATTGAAAAATTTCTCGAAGAAAAACTATTGCATACTCCTGCACCCATCACCGAAAACCCTGCCTGCATTTTTGTAAAAGCCGACCGCAAAACCATCAAAATTGCGCTGGACGACATCCTCTACGTGGAAGGCGTGAAAGACTACGTGAAGATCGTTTTGGCCAACCAAAAAATCATCACCAAAATCTCCATTGGCAATTTTTTCAAAACCCTGTCCAAAGATCGGTTCATTCAGGTGCATAAATCATTCGTGGTCGCCAGAAATAAAATCAGCGCGTTTACCGCCAACGACGTTGAAATCGGGGATTTGGAAATTCCCATTGGTCGGGCGTATAAAGAGGGTTTTTTGAGGGTGATGGAAAGCTGGTGAGAAGCCCGGGACTTTATAAAAACGAGTAGGCGTGGATTAATTATAGTAGTCATCTTCAGGCAAACGAGCATACCTGCTTTTGATTTGTATTACCAAAGCGTGGTGTTTTTCTTCTTCTATTTCAAGGTTGTTTTTAAGCTGTCGTAAGCGCTAAGCCAAAAACGCATCCACCACCCCTTGTGCCGCCCCAAAAACCATCTTGTCATAAAAATAAACCGCACTTGACAACAACGATGCCTTATCGGCCAAAAGACTGGCTTGTGCAATCCACAGAGCCGTCAGCGTATAGCTCGGATGCAGGTGAAAAATGGGATTACCCCTGCTGTCTCTTCGCTCGCGCCGAGGCTCTGCCTCGCGTGTCCCTATTCTTCGCTCGCGCCGAGGCTCTGCCTCGCGTGTCCTATTCTTCGCTCGCGCCGAGGCTCTGCCTCGCGTGTCCTATTCTTCGCTCGCGCCGAGGCTCCGCCTCGCGTGTCCTATTCTTCGCTCGCGCCGAGGCTCTGCCTCGCGTGTCCTATTCTTCGCTCGCGCCGAGGCTCTGCCTCGCGTGTCCTATTCCATGGGCTCTGCCCATGCCCTCACATCAACCACCGATACGTAAACTTCACCAAAAAAATATTATCCGGCTTCTGCTGCCCGTCAAAAACATTGCCGAACAAGCTCCGGTGCAACGGCGAGTCTAAGTCATCGAACGCATTGGGGAACGCCTGCTGCGACCACACAAAGTAGACCTCTGAGCCGGGCACGTATTCCCAGCGCACCACGAGGTTGGAGCGGAATTGCATGAAGTTGAAATCGGGTTTGTTGAAGCGGTAATCCTCCTGACCGTCACGGTTTTCGTCAATGGCAAAATGCCCGGGGCCAGACTGGATTTCGCTGCCCGCGTAGCGGTGGAAGCGGTTGTCGTATTCGGCGTTCAACGGGTCGGTTACATAGCCAAAATTTTTATACAACGCCCTGAAAATGAAAGGCTGGCCGTAGTATTGCACCGTCAGGTCGGGCGTGATGTTGTAGCTGAGGCGGGCTGTCACGAAAAAGTTGCGTTGCTCCACTTCGCTGACGACGGTGCGCAGGTCGCCAGCGAAGGCTGTTTGCGCCACGAACTGATCCTGTCGCCGCCAGCTGCGCTCATAACCAGTGGACAGGCTCAAACGCATCGCGTCTAAGATCTGGTAGTTCGCGCCACCGCTGTAGCTTTGCACGCGCACCGTATTGCCAAAACCCCACGCGAAAAAAGTATTCGCGTTTAAGCTGATTTTTTTGCGGTTATCGGTTTCCACGTAGGCGTTGAGACCCATACCGGGCGGGCGGCGCAGCGAAGAACCGCCACGCAGGGCATTGTTGGAAATGTCGTAAGGATTCCAAGTGACCCCGCCTCCGATACTCCACTGGTTTTTGAAAAAAGCGTGCGCGTTGGTATTGAAGGCTGAATACAGAAACTGACCGCCAAAATCCCAGCGCGCCCAGTGGTTGTAGTTGATGCGAAAGTTGCGGAATACCGAAAACGGCTTCTGGATATGGTAGCCTCCCCAGGTGAAGTGGTTGATCTCATCCGCTGCCAGCAGGAAGCCGACGTCGTTGAGTTCCAGTTCCGGCGAACGCCAGGTGAGGCCCGTTTCAAACTTGAGTACCCCGCCTCTTTCGTCAGGTTTGCCGCCGAATTTTCCGATTTTAAACGTGCCGCCGGTACCGGTGAGGCCGGTGCGGGTGCTGTCCACAAAGAGGTGGGGCGCATTGGGTCGCTGGAAATAGTGGACAAACTCCGTCTGTGTGGCTAAGATGGCTTCCGGCGTACCTTCCACGCGGCTGAAAATGACATTGCCCCCCACAAACCACCAGCGGTTTTTCCAAAAATGCTGGAAGTCAAGACCGCCGGAATACGCATTCCGGTGTACAAAAGGCAGGCCCTTGTCGCGGTTCACCGCCGTAAAAACCCCGCCAATGATGGTATTGCCCTCCTGGAAATCCTGCATCACCCGCCCCATGAAGAAATTGGTGGTGGGTTCCACCAATTCTTCGCGGCGTTCGCCATTGCGGTCAATGGTGGCGTTTTCCTGCTGGGTGACGCTTTCCAAAATGCCCAGCGAAAGCCCTTTCGAGGTTTTGCCGCTGAATTTTGCTGCCCCGAGGATGGAGGTCTGCTGGGGCTGATCCACGTATTCGCCATCGGCCAGATTTGGGAACCCGTGCGGCGCGCCACCGATACGCCGGGAGTAGAACAACAGGTCGGAATCGTACTCGCCACCTGCATTGGAACCCGTGAGCTGGTAGTCGAACAGGTTGTTGCTTTCGACAAAAAACGGGCGCCGTTCCTGGAAAAAGATCTCGTAGCCGTCGAGTCGAACTGCACCGGGGTCGGCTTCCACCTGCCCGAAATCGGGGTTGATGGTGAAGTCGAGGATCAGGTCGCGGGTCACCGCCACTTTGCCGTCAAGGCCCACATTTAGGGCGTTCAAGGAGCCGTCGGAAAAGGGGTTGCCCTCCTGCGCTTCAAAATGTTCAGTGCGGGCCACTACGTAAGGTGCCAGTTCCACCTGCTTGTTGTCGGGCAGGTTGCGCAGGCCGTGCAGCTCGCCGAAAAAGCTCACCCAGCCGCCTGAATTTTGTGGAATGTATTGCCAGGTCGAGCGTTCCTCCTTCCGGAACATGAGTCGCTGCAACTGGATGCCCCAAACCGGTTCGGCTTGGTTGCCGTAGCGCAACTGGCTGAACGGAATTTTGATCTCCGCCGTCCAGCCCAGACTGTCAACATGCGATTTTCCTTCCCAAATGGGGTTCCAACTGGAATCCCAATAATTGCCGTTGTTGCTGATGAGTTCGTCGCCGCGCACGCCGCTCACGGAAAACGTGAAGGAAAATGCGGTGCGCAGGTCGTGGTAGCTGTCAATATTGATTTCGATCCAGTCGCCCGGAAATTCGTCGCGGCGGCTCATGCGGCGGACAATGCTGTCGGGGGCGCTGTCGTAAGCGCGGGTGGCGATGTAGAGGTGTTTTTCGTCGTAGAGTACTTTAAACTGCGAGGGCTGGCTCGGCGGCGTATTTTCGTCGGGCTGGTATTCAATGAAGTCGCCGCCCCATTCCACGGTGTTCCAGATTGGGTCGTCCAGCACGCCGTCGAATTGGATGGTCTGGCTGTCCGTGGACTGGGTGAAGTATTTTTTCTTGACGATTTCTGCCGGAGGCGGCGCTTGGGCTGCTAAATGCGCGGCAAACAGCAGCATGATGCATGCGAGGAGTGATTTCATACAACAGTCGGGTTTGTCAGTGATTGATGTTATCTGATACAATTTACAGACAAATGTTGGGAGAAAGGGTTGCTTCAAGGGGATAACGGTACTTTAAGGGGGGATTAACTATTGTCTGTCTTTATAGCCCGATAGCTGCGTTATGCGAATAGGAGACATCCCGAATTTTCATCAAGTCGGTTCCGTACGGACCAAATATCGGTAGACACGGAGCATTTTGTATGGTTTTTCGTACCGTAAGTATGCAATATAGCGTCAACATTACGTACCTACGGCACGAAACGGGACAATTCGATGCTTTTTCTACCGACATTTCGCCCCGAAGGGGCGTGAGCTGGTAATTGAGCGCAGTCGAAATTTGTCGAAGGATGGGGCGTGAAAAATTCGGGATGATTCCAGAATCGGTTGGGCTACTACTTCCGAGGGCAATACAAAAAGCTCATTGATACCCAACCCACACCCCAAAAACCACACCGAGCACCGCCATCAAAACTAGTCCCGCCGTCAACGGCAAAATAAAGCGCAGCCAGCGGTCGAAAGGCACGCGACACATACCCAGCATAGCGATGAGGCCCCCCAGCGCCGGGTTGATCAGATTGGTCAGTCCGTCGCCGATTTGAAAAGCTAAGATGGTGGTTTGGCGGGTTAGTCCCAGCACGTCGCCCACCGGAACCAGCACCGGCAGGGTCGCCAGCGCCTGTCCGCTGCCCGATGGGATCAGGAAATTCATGGCCGACTGCACCATCGTCATCCCGACTGCCGAAGCGTAAAGCGGCAATTCGGTGAGCAGGCCCGAGAGGTAGTTGGCAATGGTGTCGTTGATATGCCCCATTTCCAGCACTTCTTTGATGGCGCTGGCGTAGCCCACCATAAAAGCGCCGGGCGCCACCACGCCGACCGATTTCAGGGCAATACTGCCAAATTCACTGCCCTTGAGCCGGTCAATGAAGCCGATGACCAAAGCGAGCATACAAAAAAGCGCAGCCAGGTCGCTGATGAACCAATGGTGTACAAAAACGCCGTATAACAGGATTGCAATGCCCGAAAAAAAGACGCCAAGCACCAACCAGTCTTTGGCGCGAAGCCGATAATCCTCAACAGCCAGCGACAAGCCCAGGCCTTCCGTATCCAGACCAGTTGCCAAACTGCGTTCTGGATCGAGCCGAATTTTTTTAAAATAGCGCACATTGTACCAGGCCAGCAAAGCCAACCCGGAAAAACAAAGGATGCTGCGCAGCCAAGCACCGGAAAACAAGGGCAATTGGGCGATTTTTTGGCCGGTGCCAATGGTGTAGGGATTGATGGGGGAGAGGCCGAAGCCAACCGTGACCGCCGCGACCGAAATGCCCGCCGCCAGCATCAGGTCGCCGCCGATGGCTAAGCTCAGCACCGCTGCAATCGGGATCATGGCAATGTTGTTTTCGTAGCCCACAAAAACGCCGAGGCTGCCAAAAAGGAAGGTCATCACCACCACAATCAGGTAGCGCCGTTGCAAGCCCAGCTTCCGCACCATCGTGCCCACCGCGTTTTCCACAGCTTTGGAATGTTCTAAAAAGCCAAACATAATCCCGCTGGCCAACACAATGAAGACAATGTCTACTGCCGTTTTAAAGCCTTTCGGCAACGCCCTAAACATATCAAACAAGCTCACCGGCGTCGCTTCGATGTATTGGAATGAACCGGGTTTCACCATGGTGATTCCGTTTTCCGTCACCCGTTCGTATTGCCCCGCCGGAATGAGGTAGCTCATGATGGCGGCCAGCGTCAGTATGCCAAACAGCATAACAGCCGGGTGCGGAACGTAATCGTACCATTTTTTTGTTCGTTGCATCGCTGAAGGATTGGGTTTGTTTACTTTTGTCAAAACGCCGCCC
>Ga0163144_10021898_pt1 | contig 12685 bp, 9 predicted proteins | sample OliLak19BULKMAT1_FD_123175 | JGI IMG/M metagenome (GOLD analysis project Ga0163144, IMG submission 123175) | Freshwater microbial mat bacterial communities from Lake Vanda, McMurdo Dry Valleys, Antarctica - Oligotrophic Lake LV.19.BULKMAT1 | ecosystem: Environmental > Aquatic > Freshwater > Lake... | reverse complement strand
CGCCTCAATCGCCCGCGGTGGGTTCACGACGGGCGTTCCTTGCCGCGCCAGCTCGCCTAACAGGTCCATCCGAAAAACGATCTGCTCGGTCGAACCGGGAGGCATCGTCCGCACGACTACGGCGTCGAACTCGCTGAGTTGCCTTCCCCCGGCCGCCAGAATATCGGTCCCACCGGGCCGCACCGCCGCGGCCAACTCACGATACCCGACCGGAGCCACCTCATGTCGCCCTGCCGCCGCGCGCTGTAAATCGCGGAGATACCAACTCTCGGGCGAGGCTAATACGGCGATGCGCATGGCGGTTTTGGATGAGCCTGAGTTCAACAAGGCAGATGGTCGCAAGAAAAGCAAAAAAACAAAAAGGATGAGCAATGAAATTTGCGTCAATAACTAAAATGCTTTTTGAACAGGAGGCAGCAGAGGGAACAGAGGAATTCTCGATAACATCATCCTGCTTGCTAAACCTGTATTTCTCCGCTACCTCTGCTGCCTCCTGTTAAAATGAAATACAAAATGCATCTGCCTTCTCAGTGCCGCTTCGTGTTCTCTGTACCCCCGTGTTAAGTATTACTCCGTTCTCTCCTGTTCAAATTATATTTCAAACTTTCCTCACTCCACCCCAAACGAGCGCCGCACGATCTCCGGGCGCAATTGGCCGAACCGAAATGTTCGCCCTGTTTGCAAGTTCTGAAACGCCACCACCGCCGGGCTAAAGAGGTGCGGGTCGATCTGATAAAAGTCCCCACCGTAGCGGGCAAACAATTCGCCGAACGGCGCGCCGAAGTCGTCGCTGGCGCAGCTCGGCGCGCGGGGGCCGATTTCGGCCAGCAACTCATCGTCGCAGCGGACCACCAATGTTACCTCGCCGCCATAGAGGATTGCGTCGTTGGTCCGGCCGATCGCCGCCAGATCGTCGGCCGCGACCGGCGGCAACGGGGCCGTGCCGTACCCGCTGATGACCCGCGTCAGGTCAAAATCCAGCTCCAATAGCTTATGCAGCGCCGTCTCGACCGACCGAGCGACGATTTGCACTCCTCCCGCCAGACTTGCGGTGGGGGCGAGCAACAACGTCACGCGGTCCGGTTCGACGCCGCAATCGGCGGCGATTTTTTGAATGATCTCCGGGGGAGGCAACGCGCGGGTTTCCAAGATCCCCAGCACCTCTTCGGTCCGCTCGCGGGTCCAACCAAGTTTGGCAAACAGCGGCTCCTTCGCCGCCGCCAACCGCATCGGGCCGGAACCCAGGGCGAAGAATTTTCCATGCGTCAGCTTCCACCCGGCGTATTGACTGGCCAGGCAGGCGCAAAGCGGCAAATCGGTCTGCACTTGGACGGCCGGTCCGACGCCAAATTCCGGCCGCGCCGGCACGAACCGTACATCGCCCAGCGTGCTCATGCAAATCTCGGCCAGGCACCGCCCTGCCTCTAACCCACCGAGGACCGCAATCCCACAATCGACCAACGTCGCGCCGGTTTGCGGGCAGGTCGTCGCCGCAACGCGCAACATTTGGCCTTGGGCCAAGAGCAGTTCCAGAAACTGCCGTGCGTTGGCGTTCAATTCCAATGCGGCGGGTGATTCGCGGTACATAAAAAGTAGGTCCCAACGTCCCGTTGGGATCTGTGATTCGATTGCAAATTGCAAAATAGGAATTGCAAATTGAAAATTGTAATGCGGCTCTTGAAACGCCAAGTACTTCCTATCGACCCGATGAAACCTAATTTGTCGATAATCGTGTTTTATTTCAGGTCCGAACGGGACGTTCGGACCTACAGCCGCCCCACGGTTGTTTCCGCGCGGAGTTGTTCGATCATCTCGCACGCGGCCGCTTCGACCGCGGTTTGCCACCGCGCTTCGCCGTACTTTTGCGCATAGGCTTTCGTCGAATGGGCAAAGATGATCCCCCGAGAGTTATTGACCACCGCGCCGCAACCTTGCTCGTCGAAACCGGCTGCCACGTCGGCCGCCGTTCCTCCCTGGCTACCGTAACCGGGGATCAGCAGCCACGCATGAGGCATGGCCGACCGCAACTCGGCCAGTTGATCGGGATAGGTTGCCCCCACCACCGCGCCGCAACTGCCGTAACCGGTGCCATCGGCGGTTCGGGCCGCTTCTTCTTCAACCCAGGCCGCCACATGCTCGTAAATGGTTCGCCCCGCGCTTTGCAAATCCTGAAACATCCCACCGCCGGGATTGCTCGTTTTGACGAGCACAAATATTCCCGCACTTTGCCGTTCGGCCACTTCGAGAAACGGCCGCAGGCTGTCTTCTCCCAAGTAGGGACTTACGGTCAGCGCATCGGCCGACCAAGCTCCGCCGCTGCCGCGTTGTAAATATGCTTTGGCATAGGCCGTTGCGGTGGCGCCGATGTCGTTCCGCTTGCCGTCGAGGATCACGAGCAATCCGCGCTCGCGCGCGTAGCGCATCGTGTTGCCCAGCGCCGCCATGCCTGCGGGGCCGAGTTCCTCAAAGAACGCCGCCTGCGGCTTGACCAGCGGCACCAACGGCGCCACCACGTCGATCACGCTGCGGCAAAAGACCTCGTATGCCGCCGCCATCGCGGGCCAATCGCCGAGCTTGGTTTCGCCCCGCAACGCCGCCGGCAGCGACTCCCACCGCGGATCCAACCCGACGACAACCGGGTTTCCCTTGCTCAAGATGGCGGTCGTGAGAAGGTGGGAGAAGGAGGGCATGGTGAACGATGAAGGGGGGAAAAAATCCTGAGCGTGGGGACGTAGATCCCCCGGTGCATTTGTCAGCACATTCAACTGCGTCGTTCAATCACGCAGTTCGAGGTTCGAGCAGCGTTTGTAGCACCGTTTCCAATTCGTTGCCCGGTTGCAGGGTGACCGTTTGCGCGCTGCCGCTGCGAAGGTCTTTGACTTGCACGGTACCGGCGGCGAATTCTTGCTCCCCGGCCACGAGCGCCACTGTGAACCCGCGCTTGTCGGCGTATTTCAATTGCTGGCCCAACTTTTTCGGATCGGGATAGACCTCGGCTCCGTAGCCCGCCGCACGAACTCGCTTGGCCAACCGCAAATAATCGCCCAGCCGCTGCGCGTCGAAATACGGAATGAAGACCGGCGCGGGAGTGCTGATCTTGGGGAGCAGCTCCAGTTTTTCCAGCGCGGCCAAGAGGCGGTCCAACCCCAACGATGCCCCAATTCCCGGCAAATGCTGGCTGGTGAACATCTCGGCCAGATTATCGTATCGCCCGCCGCTACAAACGCTGCCGATCCCCGGTAGCGAGTCGAGGAACGTCTCGTAAATCGTCCCGGTGTAATAATCAAGTCCGCGCGCGATCGAGACATCCAACTTCAATCGCCCGGCGGGAACTCCGGCCGCGGCGACGCCGGCCAACACTTCGCGCAGTTGGGCCACGCCGCTTTCGCCGGTGGCGTTACCGCTAACGATCGTCTCCAATTTCATCAGGACCGCGTCGTTGTCTCCTTCGAGCTGCGCCAGTTGCAGCACCGTGTCGGCCTGCGCGGCGGTGCAGTCGGCCGTATTGGCCAGTTCGGTCGCCACCCCGGCGGGACCGATTTTGCCAAGCTTGTCGATCGCCCGCAGCACGGCGGTCGATTTCTCAGCCAGGCCGTGCCGTTCCAAAACGCCGTTGAGGACGCGGCGATTGTTGATCCGGATGGTAAACGCCTCGATGCCGATCGCGCGAAACAAATCGTCGATCACGAGTGCCGTTTCGATATCGGCCGCCATTGAGAGCGTCCCGATCGTGTCGAAATCGCACTGCACAAATTCGCGATACCGGCCCGCTTGCGTGTTCTCGCCGCGCCAGACCGGGGCGATGTGATACCGTTTGAAGGGAAACGCCAATTGCTGTTGATATTGGGCCGTAAACCGGGCCAGCGGAACCGTCAGGTCAAACCGCATACCCACCGCGCGGTCGCCGTGATCGCGAAAGTGATAGAGTTGCTTGTCAGTCTCGTCGCTCCCCTTGCCGGAGAGGATTTCCAGGTACTCCAGCGCCGGCGTGTCGATGGGGCTAAAGCCGTACGACCGATAGACGCGCCGCGCCGTTTCCATGAGCCGCTCGCGCGGGATCATCGTCTCGGGGAGGTAGTCCCGGAATCCCTTGAGCGTGCGTGGTTCGATTCGACTCAATGTGCGTCCTTTTTGCTAAAAGTAGGGCTATCCCACAATCGGTAACAACGGCGGCCGCGCGGTCCGGAACCGGCCGTCGGGATTGCCCAACACCGCTTCGGTGTACTCGGCCACCTGCTCGGCCGTTTCAAAGTACTGGTCATACACCCAATCGTCGTCGTACTCGCAATTCTCGGTCGTGTACTCGCGGCAAATTTGCGGGCGGGTGTCGTAGATGCCGCAGCGGTTGTCGCTTTGCAAATGTTTGCAGGTCGTGTGGACCAAGATGTACCACACCCCCTCCTCGGTGAAGACAGTCGCGTGGTCGTGGAGCAAAAACCAACGCATGTATTCAAAGTCTTTGAGATCGGTCGGTTTTTCAATCGGCAAGGCGAAGTACCGGCAGCACTTGGCGGTGCAAAATTCGCACAGCACTTGGTCCGGTCCCACGTCTTCGCGGCGCGGCTTGAGTCGGGGAAGGGTGGCAGTGGCCATAAGTTTGGTATGAACTTGGATGTCGGTGAAATCTAAGTTTGAATGTGTGCCACTCGTCGCGGCGAGTGCTGCGGTAGCGGAAGTCGCCAGACTTCCTAATGGACTTCGCTAAAACGGCCATTGCTTCGGAACTGGAACCAGTTCCGCTACACAGGCGTCTCTCTCCTGCAAACTGTAACAGATTCCGCCGTCAATTGGCTAGCAGGGGCGGTCGTGCGAACCGCCCGCGTCGCGGCCCACACCCCCCCACCCCCCATAGTCCAACCGCCCCGTTCTAGCTATGCTTTTTCCAGAGGGTGAATGACACGCAGCATGCGATCTTGAGCGCATCCAACCGCCAGATTTCCCAGCTTTGCCTTATGCCGCTCCCGCCAGTCTTGATTCTACGCCATGTCCGCGACGAGCCGATCGGCCAAACGGCCGAGGCCCTGCAGGCCGCTGGCTTGTCCACCGTGCTGTGGGATCTCACCACGGCCGAACCGCACGTCTTTTATCCGCTCGACTGGTCCGGATTGGTGGTGATCGGCGGGCCGATGAGCGTCGATCAGGTCGAGCAATACCCGTTTCTAGCCCACGAGGTCCATTGGCTGCGCGACGCTTTGCGGGCGAAGCTGCCGGTGCTGGGTCTGTGCCTGGGGGCGCAACTGTTAGCCAAAGCGCTCGATGCCAAAGTGAAGCGGCAGCCGGTTCCCGAAGTGGGGTGGCACGCCATCAAATTGACCGCCGCCGGCGAGCAAGACCCGCTCCTTTCCGACATCCCGTCCCCCGCCATGGTGCTCGCATGGCACGCTGATACGTTTGAACTGCCGGCCGGCGGAGTGTTGTTGGCCAGCAACGCGCTTTGCCGGCATCAGGCGTTTCGGTTCGGCACCTCGGCCTGGGGCTTGCAGTTCCATGCCGAAATCGGGGCCGAGCAATTGCAACGCTGGACGCGCGAACCGGCTGACGCGGCTGATCGCTGCGCGCCGTGCGGCGAACGCGCTCGTGCGATCATGGAAGCGCTCCCCCGCGAATTGCCGGGCGCGCAAATTCTCGGGCGGAAGATTCTGGGTCGATTCGGCAAGCTCTGCCGCGAAACGGCCCAAGCCCGCGTCAAGAACGGCGCGGCTTAGCTGATTGCCTGCGCCGCGAACTGTTCGCTCCAGGCCAATAAATCGGCCGCCCCTTTGCGGTGCAAAAAGTCGCCGAGCGTTTCGTCGGCATGCCGCGCTTGTTTGAAGTACAGAAACAGCGGCCGCAGCGTGGGGACCAGTTCTTCGGTCGGAATCAGATCGCGATAGAGAAAATTGAGCCGATCCCCCAGCAGCCGTCCGCCAACGTAAAGCGTGTATTTGCCGTCGGTCTTGCCGACCAGCCCTAGATCGCAGTTATATGGCCGCACGCAGCCGTTGGGGCAGCCGGTCATCCGGAGCGTGAATTTCTCGTTGGCGAGTCCGAGCTTGTTCAACTCGACTTCAAGCAGATCGATCACTCCCGGCAATACCCGCTCGCTTTCGGCGACCGCTAAGCCGCACGTCGGCTTGGCCACGCAGGCCATCGACCAGCGGCGGACGGCGCTGATTTCTTCGCTGAGCGGAACATGATGCGCGCGGCAGATGGATTCGATGGCCGCGCGGTCTTCGGCCTTCAGGTCAATAAACAGGATGCTCTGATGCGCGGTCAAGCGGAGCGTGCAATTGAGCGTGCGGCAGATTTCGCGCAAGGCCGCTTTGAGTTGGATTTTGTCGTTGTCGAGCAGGCGGCCGTTTTCGATGTTGAGGCCGTAATAGTACCGCCCGTCACCCTGTTCGCGCCAGCCGAGATGGTCGTCGAAACCGGTCACTTCGATGGGAAGCGGCGCGGCGATCGGCGAACCGAAGTAAGCGGCAGTATATTCGCGGAACGCGTCCATGCCCAGGTTAGCGAGCGTATATTTCAATCGCGCGACTTTGCGGTCGACGCGGTTGCCGTGATCGCGCTGGACCTTCACCACGGCCACGCCTAAATCCAACGCCCGCTCGGGAGCAACATAACCCAATGGCTGGGCCACGGCGGGAAATGTTTTCGCCGCGCTGGGCGTGATCCCCTGCCCCCCGCCGATCAACACATTATAACCGACGATCCGCCCCTGTTCGACAATCGCCATGTAGGCCAGATCGTTGGCGTAGAGATCGACGCAATTGTCCTCAGGCAGACCGATGGCCGTTTTGAATTTCCGCGGCAGATACGTGGGACCGTAGATCGGTTCAACATCTTCTCCGGCCGGGTCGCTGCCGCGCTGCTCTTGCCCGCGATACGAGCGGCCGTTGACGTGCAGGTATTTTTCGGAGGCATTGTGCGCGGTCCGGCCGTTCTCATTGACCAATTGCTCTTCGCCCGTCTCGTCGTCGCGGAGCCAGATTTCGTAATAGGCGCTTGTCTGGGGAGCTAAGCGGAGCGCGAAGCGGTCGGCGAACTGTTGCAGTTCGTCGTGTACCGGATCGTTGCGCTGCGGCGCGGGGCAGCACATGACGTTGCGGTTCACGTCGCCGCAGGCGGCCAACGTGCTGAGCTTCATGTCGTTGATCTTGCGAATGCACTCGTGCAGCTCGTCCTTGGGAATGCCGTGGAGTTGCAAGCCTTGGCGGCTGGTGATCCGGAGTGTGCTGTTGCCGAGTTGATCGGCGATGTCCAGTTCGGCCAGGAGTTGCGCGGCGGTGAGTTTGCCGCCGGGGATCCGCGAGCGGACCATGAACGAAATCGCTTTAGTGCTCTTCCCGCCGCCGACTTTTTTCACGCGTGCGTCACGGTCGTCTTGCTGATATGTGCCGTGGGTTTTGAGCAGTTGAATGCTCGGTTTGCCAAAAAAATCGTTCCCATCGACCAATTCGCCGGCGATCGCGCCGCGGAGAAATTGGCTCTCGGACTTGATGCCCTCAAACGCGGAAAGCTTTTCGGAAACCGCGGGTTCGACGGAGGCGGGAGAATCAGGCATATCGTGTGATCAAGGGAAAATCGGCGGGAGCAAAACTGACAACAAGAACGCAGTGCGAATTTTAGAGGCTGAAAGCGGATTTCAGAATGGCAAACAACGAATGTTTAGTATGTTGAGCATCATTGTTATTATTCGACAGCCAATGCCTAAAATCAAGTGTCGCAGAAAGATGTTACATACCAGATTTTGTGAGCTAAGTGTTGATAGCATACTCGTTAAGTTGTGAAAATTAAAAGAGTCGTCGTCTTACCGTTGACGGCTGACAACCCAGAAGTCTAAATTAGGGTTTCTGATGCGCTGGATTAGTCTGCGTGGACGTGGGCAAGGTGGAGGAAGATCGAGCTAGTTCGCCTTGACATGTTTGGATAGGAATTTTAACGAAAAGATTTCGGTACTTTCTAACGCACACCAGGAGGTTGGTTCCGTAGTTACCACTGAAGCGACATCAGCGGGTAGGCGCTAGGTGATTCGTGGCACATCGTCGCGAATGGATTCAAAACCGACTGCCAAGGTGCTCAATGGACAACATCTCCGATCTGAGGATCTTTACCAATTCTGATGCGCCGCTGGCCGGCAATGCGGAGTCGCCGCGCGACGGTGTTATTGGGTCGCCGCGAGATGGTGTCATTGGGTCGCCGCGCGACACTGAAGAACTTGCGTTGATCGGCAGCGTGGAGCGGGCGATTCGCCGCGAGACGCACGGAGCGATTCGAGAACTCCGCGTTGACGCTACCCCGCGGGCGATCATGATCCTCGGCGAGTGTTCAACATATTACGCAAAGCAACTTGCACAAGAAACGGCGTCTCGTTTTAGAGAGGGACGGTGCTTAGTCAACGAGATTGCAGTCAGTCCCAGCCATCCGCGCTAACTTCTTTCGCGCCACGTTTGACCCACCCGTGAAGCTGCGTAAGCAAGGGATTTTGGCTTTGAATTCCCTCGCTTACGCATCGGGTTACAATTCTGTTAACGCTTCTTCGCCCGAGAATGCGGATTTAATTGCTAAAAATTCCGGTCGCGTACCAGATCCCGTTTCCTCCTTGGCGGATGTCGTATCCATAACTGGCTTGCTGCGCGCGAACGGCATCCCAATGACCGGAAGAGTGCCGCCAACTATCGACGCAATCGACGCACGAATCGAGGAGGTTCTGTTGCGGCCAGCTCTCGGCGACCACTTCCTTGGGCATTCCCCCGCGTCCGCTCCATTGGGCCAACCGTCCCCGAATGCGCTGGAACCGCGTTCCCCAATTGTGATGCCCTTGGTTGCGGATCTGCGCCTGGTAACTTGAATGGCTGGTCGCTTCGTCGCGCAATACAGGATCGAAAGAGCCGGTCGTGCTGGCCGGCGCTTCGTGATGGGTCCGGACAGCCATGATCATGGAGCGTTGCGTGAGCGTCCCCGGCGGCAATTTGAGCAGCGCGGGAACATGCGCGCTTGTGAAGCGATAATACTTGCCCGACTGAAACGGCAACTGGCTCACCACGCGGCGGTAATGCTCCGCTTTGGGATTGGTCAAATCGATCACGGCGACGCCCGCGTTCCCTTGCAGTTCGCTAAAACTGGCGTGACTGAGCAGGCGGGTGGATTTGCCTTGGATGGAAATTTCGGCCGTGGTGGGAAGCTTGAGCAGGACATGCCGTTCGATCCCCACCGAGGTTTTGGGATCGGCGAGTTGCTTTTCCACCAGCGCCGCGGAGGCATTCTTTCCTATGGGAGCGGTGAAAAGAACAAGCAGCATCTTCTTTTCTTGTTCCGCCACTTTCATCGCGGTCCCGTAGTCGGTCTGCCACACGAGCGGTTCGCGGAGCATGACAGATGGGGGCGGCGCGGCAATCTTGGCTGCCGGTTCCGCGGCAGGCAAGATATTGCTTGCCAACGTGCCGCAAATCACGCCCATCAGAACCGTCAACGGCCACAGGCCGGCCTTGAAACGGCCTTGTGCCACAGCACGCAAACGCAAGGAAAAATAAACTTGGCCCCGGTTCTTCGCAAGGGACTGTTGTCGCATCAGGTTCTCTCCGGAAGGATCAAAATAAGTGGTTGTGGGATGCCCGCTGCTGGCTCCGCGTGAATTGCCGAAAGCGATAGCCGGCACGGGTACAAAGCTTCAGCCAGCCCCCCGTTCACCATGGATTGGGAGAGGGCAGTCATCAGGAGGGTTGGGCCCGGCATAACTTGGCGGGGCCGTTTATCCGCGAATCAAAACGTCGCTAATTCGCGTGAAAGATTGTGAAAACACATCCGTGCAACGGTAAAATCGACTTTGCCGATTATGTAAAAAGGGTGGTTTATCCCGCTTTGGATTGTTATGATGTAACCCGTTCCGACTTGCTTGGCAAGTGGGTCGCCGGTGCTGAGCTAGGCTTAAGAAACCAGCCGCATTCAGCCCTGTTCATTCGAATTGGGTGGCGGCAAACCGTAGCTTATCTCGCGCAGACGCTTTTCCCACAACGAGTTAAGTTGAATCCAAGATTGGCCATCCGGGGGATTATGGCGATTTGGGAAGTTGCCAATGACCGCTTGGCTTCGCCTTGATGCGTGGCGCGAATTGTCATTTTGCAGCAGTTTTCTGATTTTCCCGGCGTGGCTGGTGACGGATGGTGGGCGGAATTGACCGAGATTCCACCGTTCTTGAACGACTCGATTTATTCGTCGATAACTGATGACTCTTAGAGGAGAAGTTCCCATGACACACACGACACACGGATGTTGGTTCCCTCGGCTGTTGTTTTTGGCGTTGCTCTGGGGTGCCGTTGGGGAAGCACGTTCCGCCCGTGCCGACGACGTACTCAGCACCTACTATCCCGTCGCAAACAGGGCGTTGGTGAATTTGGAAGGCTATTTGAGTCGCCACACGACCGGCGAAGGTTGGCGCGGCTATTTGCAATTGCCCGAACTCAAGGCCGAACTGGCCAAAGGCTCGGCCGCGGATCACGCCGTGATCGCCCGTACGCTGCAACTCCTCAGCAGCGGCGCTCCGGGGGTGGAACTGCCGCGATTCAAAGAATTACGCATCGCTTTGTCAGGCGTGTTGGCGACTTCTCCTGAACACTATTCGTCATGGGCCGGCGCGCTCTCGGGCAACTACAAACCGCTGACCGACGCGGAATTTCAAGCGGCCAAGCGGCGACTCGCCGCGGCGGTGCGAAAGCTCGATGCGTATCTCACCCCCGGCGGCGAGAACGGCAAGAAATGGAAATCGTATCTGCATTGGGACGAATTGCAAAAAGAGCTGGCGGCCGGAGACATGGCCAACGTCGAGAAGCTTTACGAATTGATGTCGCTTTATACCAACGGCTATGACGGGCTCGAATTGTCCGAGTTTGTGAACGCAGGAAACGCCTTGCGGCATTTTGCCGACAAACTCGCCGTTAAGCAAAATCCCCAGGCCAGCATTCTGCATGGGCAACGGATGCAGCAATTAGCGGCGGCTCTCGCCGAGTTAGCAAAACAACCGAACGCAACCGATCCATCATCCGTTGGCTTACTGTTGGGCGAATTGGATGCGACCGGCCAAGTCCCTGAGTTGGTCTCAGCGACGCGGCTGGCTTACGCCCGGCCGAATTTGCTGATCAAAGCCAACTCGCGGATCGTGGGGGCGGGGATCAATAACGTCGTTCACGACGTCAGCCCCTTGCGCGATAACATCATGGGCACGTCGATTTCGGGCACAACGGTAACCAACGGCGTGGTCACGGTCGGACTTCAAAAGAGCGTGGGCCGCGCTTATTTGGATTTGCATTTGACCGGCAATATTCATTCGCAAACGGTGGGTTACAACGGCCCGGCAGTGATCCACGCTTCGGGGAACACGCAAGTCGATGTTCACAAACCGCTTTGGATCGACGCCGACGGCGTCACGGCGGGCAACGCCCGCGCCTGGGCCGATACGAATACCACCTTTACCGGCATCGGCGCCAGCAGCAAGCATTTCCGCAAATTGATTACCAAAGTGGCGACCAAGCGGGCCTACGAAAGCAAAGCCCAGGCCGAGGCGGTCGCGGCGCAACACGCCGAGGACCGGATTGAGCAACGGATGAATGCCCAGACGGCCGATTTGATCTCGCAAGGAAATCGCGATCTCCGCGTCAAACTCCGCGCGCCGCTGGTGCGGTGGGGGCTTTATCCGCAGCAAATTCACTTTTCAAGTACGCCGCGATTTTTGCAAATCGAATCGCTTACCGCCGACAGCTATCAATTGGCGGCGACCCTCCCGCCTCCTCCGGTTCCCGCGGCCAACTCCGCGCCGGAATTGTTTGTGCAAATGCATGAATCGCTGGTGAACAACGCGGCCGCCACGGTCCTGGGGGGACGGACGCTCGACAAAGAGCAGGTCGAAAAAATGCTCAAACGCTCGACCGGCAAAATTCCCGCTGAACTCAACGACGAGGACAACCGCGATTGGTCGATTTCGTTCGAAAGCGAAAAGCCGATCACGTTGCAATTCACCGACGGCGGCTTCAAAGTCGTCATCCGCGGCACCGAATTCACCAACGGTGAAAACATGTATCCCGCGATGAACATCGGCGCCAGCTATAAATTCGTTCCCAACGGCAAAGGGATCCAGGCCGATCGTCAAGGCGAGCTGGAAATCTTCCCCCCCGACTTCAAACCGGGCGATCAACTCTCGGTGCCGCAACAGACGCTGCGGAGGATTCTGGAACGCCGATTTGGGAAACTCTTCAAACCGACGCTCCAAGGCGAAGGATTGGAACTCCCCGGCCGCTGGAAACAAGCGGGCAAGCTCTATGTGAATCAGGTTCTAAGCGAACAAGGCTGGCTGCAACTCGGGTGGCGCGGGTAAGAGCTTAGTTGAAAATGGATGGAACTCAAAATTGTCATCTCCTTGCGTAGCGGAAGTCGCCAGACTTCCGAGATGCCGCATGTGCAAACTTGGTTTTATCCCAAATTATTCATACCTCTAAACTCGGCAGATGCCGCGGGAAGTCATCGTTCGTTGAGCGGGTCATTCGGGGGGTGTATTGCCCCAGTTGAAAGTGGAAAAGTTCTCGATTTTGGTTAGCATAACCCCAAAAGGAGGAACTTTCCATGAGCAAGCCCCGGAGACATTTCACACCCCCACAGAAGGCCGAGATCGTGCGCCGGCATGTGGCGGGCAAGGAGCCGGTTTCCAACCTGG
>Ga0163144_10021894_pt1 | contig 12687 bp, 12 predicted proteins | sample OliLak19BULKMAT1_FD_123175 | JGI IMG/M metagenome (GOLD analysis project Ga0163144, IMG submission 123175) | Freshwater microbial mat bacterial communities from Lake Vanda, McMurdo Dry Valleys, Antarctica - Oligotrophic Lake LV.19.BULKMAT1 | ecosystem: Environmental > Aquatic > Freshwater >... | reverse complement strand
TGGCTTTCGGGAATCGCGTTTGCGGTCTGGCCGACGCCATAGAGCGCCTCCAGGTCGCGCAGCTGCTGGCCCAACACGGCGCGCTGCTGGCCGAGCTGCGCGTCCACGCGGCTGAAGTGCTGCGCCACCTGGCTTTCCGCGGACAGCCGCACATGCAACGGCGCGTCGGCCAATCGGGTGCGCACGTCGGTCAGGGCGGCCTCGCTCTGCGCGGCGGTGGTGCCGGCCGGCGCCAGGCGGGCGGTCACCTGCGCCACGTAGCGGCTGACGGACATGCCATTGCCGTCGCGCCGATCCTCTTTCCAGGGGGTCGGGCTGTCGAATGGGGCGATGTTGCCGGGGCCGGAGAAGTAGCCGACGGCGATGCGGGCGGGGTCGCCGCCGGCCCTGAACGCCAGGTCGGCGATGATGCGTTCGCCGACGGCGCGGTTGTGCTCGGGGTTGTCGATCGCCTCGCCCGGCCGGGCATACTGCGCCCATGTGCCCGGCATGATCTGCATGCGCCCGCGGGCGCCGTCGACCGACACCAGCCCGTCGCGCCCGCCGCTTTCCTGCGCCATGATGGCGTCGACGATGCCGGCGGCGCCGCCGCTGCCCGCGATGCTGGCTTTGGCCGCGTCCTCGCCTTGCCGGCGCTCCAGCGGGGCGCGCAGGCCGGTGGTGAGGGCGGCCACGTCGGCTGCGTCCATCTCGCCCTTGAACCGCTCCAGCAGCGCCTGCGCGGCCACGGGGTCGGTGGCGGAGCGGATCGCCACCGCCTGGCGCACGGCGTTGCTGAACAGCGGCCGCGCGTCGGCTGCCTGGATCACCCCGGCTTGCACGTTGCCGGCGATCGATTGCTTGGCGGCCTGAACGTTTTCCAACAGCTGCGGCTCGTCGGCCGCGCCGGCGATGGCTTGGGCATTTTCGCCGAGGGTGGTGGCTAGCGCACCGCGCAGATTGCCGATATGGCGCGGATAGGCTCCGGCACTCACCTGGCGGTAGGCGGTCGACAGCATCTGGTCGAGCTGGCGCGCGACATGCTGCTGCACGCCGGGGGCGAGGTCCTTCAGCGTCTCGGCGCGAAACTCGCTGGCCCGCTCCCTGAACCGCGCGGGCACGGTGGCCGGATCGGGGTCGGCGTCGAAGCCGCGCTGCATGTCCACCAGGTCCATCGACCGCTTGGCGACGATGCCGGTCGCGTCGGCCACCTGCTGGGCATTGTCGGCGCGCGCCCATAGCTGCGCGTATTGGCTGGAAACCTCGGCGAAGCCCTGCGCCAGCGCGTTGGATACCTGGGTGGTGGCGCGCGGATCGGGGCCGCGCGCGCCGGGCTGGGTCAGCGGGGCGCCGTAGGGCTCGCGGCTGGTGAAGTTGCTGCCGCTCATCCCGGAAAACTCTGCTGACCGGCGCCCGCGCGCACCCGCGTGCTGCCATATTGGCCCAGCCCGCCCAGCAGGGTGGTGCCGGCGCGCACGTAGCCCGCGGTGGCGGCCTGGTCGGCGGCGTTGTCGGACATGACGGCGGAGCGTTCGAAGTCGCCGGCCTGCGCCAGCGCCTGGTTGCCGGCGGCGCGGCCCTTCCATCGCTGTATCTGGATATCAAGCGCGCCCTCGGCGGCGATGTCGCCCAGCACGTCCAGCGGCGAGCCGTAGCCAGCATCGCCGCCGGTGGCAGCGGCGAGATTGAAGCCGCTGGCCACGCGCCGGCGGGTGCTGGCCTCGGTGCGCACCGCCTCGGCTTCGGACTGGTTGAGCTGCACCGCGGCATTCACCCGCGCCTGCGCCGCGTTGGCGCGGTCAGCGTCGGCCTGCGCCTGCATCGCTGCCGATTGCTGCTGGCCGCTGGAGACCGCGCTGATGGCGGAGATACCGGCACTCGCGGCGGCGAGGTAGGGGGCGGCAAGGAGAAGCGTTTCAGCCATCGGAGTGTCCCTCTGCGCCTCGCGCGCCGATGGCGCTGCCGGCGAGCTTCGCCCAGCGGTCGTAGCTGCTGCCGTCATGGCCATAGGCGCGCATTGCGCCCTCGTGCTCGAACCCCAGCAGCAGCAGCCAGCGGCGGCCTGGCGCCCAGCCGGTCAGGGCTTCGGCCTCCACCCGGTGCAAGCCCAGCTCGCGGATGGCAGCGCCCATGCGGTGGCGCACCTGCTTGGTCAGCCACACCCAGCCGGTGGTCGGGAAGTCGGCGCCGATCAGGCACCAGCACGACGCACGGCCGCGCCAGTGCAGCACCAGCCCGGCCAGCGCCAGCACCTGGCCGCCGCGCACCGCCGCCCAGCACGGCCCGGCGGCCAACATCGCGGCCCCCTGGTCGCGCCAGCCCGGCAGTGCCGCCTGCTCGATGCGGATGCGGTGCAGGTCCAGTGGCTCCATCGCGCGCACAAACACTAGGAGGTCACTTCCTTCATGATGGCCAACAGGGTGAACGGCAGCGGGTCGTCGTGGATGATCTCGATCTGGCCGTGGCTCCCCCAGCGGGCGAAGGCGCTGATCTGCCGGTCGCCCGTGAACAGCGGCACCGCCTGCCCCATATTCATCTCCACGTCGCGGAAGTTCATCGCCTCGGCGCTCGACGCCCCCAGGCCGCCGACGGTGCCGCCGAGGCTGTCCAGCAGGCGGAGCGTGACGCGGCCCACGTTTTTGGTTCGCCCCTGCGCGGTGCTGCCGGGCGGCGCGGCGGCTTCGGGCGGCAGGTCCACGATGCGGCTGCGGAAGCGCAGCCCGACATGCACCACGCGAGCGGCCGGGCCGGTCACCGGCACGCTGCCGGCGATCACCACCTGGTCGTCGCGGCGCGCGCCATCGGCCACCACGCGCACCGTCTCGCCGGCCAGGTGTGCCAGCCCGGTCACGGTGTTGACCGGCACCCCGGAATAGGTCAGGCCACAATCGACGTAGGAGCCGGCGGCCTGGGCGTCCATGTCGAAGCGGAACGGCGAGCGGATGTATTCGATGTGCCGAACGGTGGCGCCGCCGATGGTCCGCGCCACGGCACACACCAGGTCGCTGCCGGTGCCGGCCGGGTCGGGCACGGCGGTTATGCTCTCCACCACGGCCGCGGTGCCGCCGATCTCCAGCAGGGTCCAGGCGCGGAGCTTCTGTTCGGTGTCGAAGGTCAGGGCGGCGATCTTGCCGTCAGCGCGCAGCCCGTAGAACGTGCCATCCGGCGTGTCGGCATAGGCGGTCTCGACAAAGCCGCTGCCGGCGATGTGGTCGGCCAGGGCGGTCAGGTCCACGGTGGTGAAGCGGTCCGCGCCGAAATCGTAGTCGATCTGGCGCAGCCGGCGCTTGCCGCGCTGGGCGAACAGCACCACGCCGGACACCCGTTGCGGGGCGATATCGGCATCGCTGCCGCGGTCGCCCTCGCGGTCGGCGCCGATGTTGCCGGGGGCCAGCGCGCCGTTCTTGTTCAGCGGCGCCACCAGGAATTCACCGGAGGCCACCCCGACGGCGAGCCCGCGCTTGCCCAGCGAGACCAGCCACCGCACCGTGTTCACCTGGTCGTCATCCAGCGCATAGGCGATGGCATTGGTGTCGAGCACCGTGCCGTCGGGCTCGGTCGGGGAGAAGTTGTCGAAATCGCCGGTCGCGCTGGCGAACAGGGTCTGCGGCCGGGTGGTGGTGCCGCCCAGCCACAACCGCCCCTTGTGGAAGGTGCCTGCCATCGGCCAGCCGCGCGCGGCGCTGAATTCGCCCATGCGCCAGCGCAGGCTGGAGTAAGTGGCGGCGAAGGGGGCGCGCGGGTCAATGGTGGCGTCGACGACGGTGGTGCTGGTGAAGGCGGTGATGGCGCACACGCCCCAGACATGCCGGCCGGGGCCGAGGTATTTCAGCACGGCGGTGCCGTCCAACACCGTGGTGCCGACTTCGTTCGGGGCGGCGAGGTCATAATTGGGCGTGGTGCCGGCCAGGTTGGCCGCCGCCGTGGTGCCAGCGGCGATCACCCGATACAGCCGCGGCACCTGGTTGTATTCGCTGATCAGGATTTGGCCGGCGGTATAGGCGGTGGCGGCGGCGCGAAGCGTGTTGCACTTGTGCAAAACGGCCGCCAGTCGGCCCACGTCCGCCGCGGTGAACAGCGCGGCGCTGGCGGTCAGCGTGCAGGCGCCGGAGGCGTGCGCCACGCTGGGCGTGAGGGTGATGGCGGTGTCAGCCATGCGGCACCATGGCGGGGATGATCTTGTTCATCCTTCCAGGCCGCCGCCGCCGCCGAGCCCTTCGGCCGCTTCGGCACTCTCGCCGCCGGCGCCCTCGACTTCGCCACTTGTGCCGCCACCGCCGCCTTCGCCACCGCCGGTGGCCACGGTGCCGTCGCCCCCGTCGCCGGTGCCGCTGCCGGTGGTGCCGGCGCCGGTGGTGCCGGCCTCGGCGCTGCTGCTGGTGGGGCTGGGCAGGCTGGCCCCCACGTCGCCGGTGTTCTCGGCGTCGTAGGGGCCGTTCTCGAACACCGCCAGCGCCAGTTCGAACGCCGCCGCCCCGGTGCGGCTGAGCTTGCGCGGCTGGTGGTTGGGGTGGAACAGATACATCACGTCGGCGGATTGCGCGTATTTGAGGCTGCGCAGTTCGGCGAGCGTCCAGGGCGTGGCGATCGTCAGCGGGATGGTGCCATTGGTCAGCAGCGCGCGGTTGCGGAAAAACCGCATGGTGCCGCCACCGATCTCCAGCACATACACGACGGCCGACGACACCAGGAACGGGATCAGCCGCACCCGGCCGTTGGTGTGCGGGGCGGCCATGAAGTAGCTGCCGGGGCGCTTGGTGGCGCCGCCCTGGGTTTGCACCAGCAGGTTGGTCAGATCCTCCGCGCCGGCCAGAACCTGCGCGAGGTCGACACGCCCACGCAGGCCCCGGCTGAGCATGCCGGCGGCGAAACTCGACTGGATGATGGTTTGCTGGGGCATCAGAACCGCGCCGCCACGAACACGTTGGCCGGGCCATAGGCGGGATCGGGCGTGCCCTCGGCGGCGTCGGACTGGCGGGCGATCCGCAACGCATCCTCGCGCAGCCGCACCAGGCCGTCGCGCGCCGACTGGCTGGCGGTCAGCGCCACCGCCAGGCGCTCGGCCAGCATGGTCGCCACCAGGTCGGTGAAGCCGGGCGACCAGGCGCCGCTGTCGGTCACCCGGGCGATGTAGCGGATGGCGACGGGGGCGGCGAGGTTGCACATGATCGCATCGCCCTCGCGCGCCCATGGCTCATGGGGATTGTCGGACACCACGCGCAGCACCCGCAGGCAGTTCGCCGGGACTTGATATTGGCGTTCCCACTCCGAGCCGGGCGTCGTGGCCAGCGCGGGCAGGCTGGCGCGGCGTTGGGCGAAGTTCCACGGGTGGAGCACCAGTGCCGCATCGCGGGCCTGGGGCAGCAGCGCGTTGCACAATTGGGCGGCCTTGCTGGTGTCGGCGGCCAGGCTGCTGATCCGATCTTCCGCCACCATCGCCAACGCCAGGTTTGCCACTTCGGTCAGCGAGGGCATGGGGGGTGGCTCCGATCAGCGAAAAAAGGCGCCGCCCGCCGGGTTCGTTAAGCCGGCGGGCGACTGGTCACGCAGGGGCGAGCACGCGCCTTTGCGTGGCGTCAGGTCACGGCAGGCGGTATTGCACGCGCACGCTCAGCGTGCCGGCGGCGGTGCTGGCAGCGGTCAGGCGCGCCACGATGTCGTAGCCGCGGCCGGGGTCGGCGGTCAGGCCGGCATCCTGGAACACGCGCTGTTCGATGGTGTCGATGTTGCGCGCTTCGAACATCGCCTCGGTGCCCAGCACGATGGCGGTCGCGATGGTCACCGCTGAGGCATAGGCGTCGACATCGACCAAGGCGCCGCCATTTTCCGTGGTCTGGTAGAGCCCGACATCCATCGCCGCCGCGGTGATCGCGTCGGACCAGTAGGTGATGCGGTCGATGATCGCGTTGCTCGGGACTTCGCAGATGCGATAGGTGCTGGCGATGCTGTCGTCGCTGCTGAGTTCGAAGGTGGCGACGGCGGTGTGGATGACGCCGCCGCGCAGATGGGCGGGGCTGAGGATGCGCGGCGCCACGTCGCGGTTGGCGATGTTGGTGCTGACGCGGGCGAAGACGGGCATGGGGGCCTCCTGGAACTGCCGCGGGCATTGCCACGCTGGCGCAAAGGGGAACCGGCGGCGCGGTCAGGCGCCGCCGGGGCAGGCGGGGCAGGCGGGGATCAGGCTTCGGAGCACTTGATCTCGATGACGCGGTTTTCCTCCAGGCGCGCGGCGCCGAAATCGTCCGCGTAATAAACCTGCGTCGAGTAGCTGAGGTCGTCGCGCTCGGTGACGCGCGCCACCGGGCTGTTGCCGAAGCCCATGCCCATGCCCGCCTTCTGCCAGACCGGCACGCGGCGAAAGCCGGAGCCATCGGTCGGCAACGGCTCGTAGCGGATGAATTCGAAGCCGAGGAACCGCTTCAGCTTGCCGGATTGCAGCGCGGCCAGGTCGCCGGAAAAGTCCCGGCTGGTGGCTTCGGTGGTGGACAGCAGCTCGCCCCACTGGCGCCGGGTCAGCGCGCAGTAGGCTTCGGGCAATTCCTGGTCGTCCATCTCATCGACCGCCTCGTAGCCGAACAGCAAAGTGCGCGCCTCGATCAGCTTGGAAATGGTCATGCCGGCGTTGCCGGTGCCGGCGCCATAGGTCCAGGAGCCCACTGCCACCACGTTGGCAGCCGGGAAGGCGACGGCGGTAAGGCCGTCTTCGCCGGTGTTGGCGGATGCGAAGAAGGCCGCGGCGGCCTCCCGGTCCTTGGCGCGGTTGACGGCGGCGATGCCGGCGCGGGCATAGGTGCTGCTGGGTTCGGCCAGCATGCGCACCGCGTCCGGCTTGTCGATCAGGTCGGACCATTCCTGGGTGTCGAGCCCGATCCAGCGGCGGCGATGCGGCAGCGGGGTGAACGGGGTGGCGGCATGGCGGCCGGTGCGCTTCACTGCCTCGGACTGTCCGACCTGATCGTAGCTGCCGCGCTTGCCCACGATGTCGATGCGGGTGAAGCATTTCTCGAAGCGGCTCATGCGCTGCTGGGCCAGCATCTGCATATTGGAGCTGTATTGCTGCACGAAATTGGTGGTGATCTCGAACGACATCCGGGGAAACTCCCGACGATTGTTTGCACAATCGACTGAGTTCCCCGGCAATTTCGTGCCGCCAGCGCGGGCCGGTCAGACGGACAGGCGAACCTGCTCCCCGCCGATTTCGGGCCTCACGCGGCGCAGGTCAGCCGGACCCGCGTCTGGCCCCTGTCCGGCGGGCCTCGTCTCCGGCCGGGGGCGCCCGGACGCACCATTTGCATGGCGCGCTGCCCGGATCACGGCGTTGGGATGCAATCAATACTGTATCTGTCCGGTCGCATGCAAGCCTTAGCTGGCTGGCGATGCCGCGCGGTGCATCTTGTCCCAGGCGGCCTTGTGGGCGGGATAGTTGGCATGGCGGGGGTTGCTGAATTCGCTGAGGAAGACGGGATCGGCGCGCATCCGGTTGATCTCCGCCTGGGCATCGGCGGGGGTCATCGCGGCACTGCCGCCGCCGCCGCCGCCGCCGCGCAGGTCGCCGGGTTCGGCTAGCCGGGCGCCCATGGCCGCGAAGGCGCGGATCAGCAGCGGATGCTGCCCCATGCGGGTGCCGTCGGGCATCACGGTGGTTTCGAGCAGGCGGCCGAGGTCGTTGCCGCCCAGCTCGGCGATGGCGCGATTGGCGGCGTGCACTTTGTCTTCGAAGGCGTCGCCCCATTCGCGCTTCAGGTCGGACGCCACCGCCTGTTCGAGCTGGTCGCCGCGCTGCACCCGCGCCTGCTCGGCCGCGCCGATCTGGCTGCCATACATTTCCATGACGCCGGCGGCCTGCTTGGCGGACAGGCCGAGCTGGTGGAACGCCGCGCGCGCCGCCGGCTCCACCCCTTCAACCAGCTCGCCCGGCAGCTTGGGCAACTGGTAGCCCTCCGGCTTCTCCGGCCGGCCGAGGCGGGCATACACGTCGCCCCATTCCGGCGCGTCCGCCGCCGCCGGCAGGCGCAGCACCTGGCCCTTGTCCAGCCCCACCAGGCGGGCAGCGTTGTCATGGGCCTTGGCCAGCCCCGCCACGTCGGCGATGTCCTTGAACACCGGGTTGCCGCGATAGGCTTCCGGCAGCCATTCGCGCGGGTCCGCAGGGGCGCCAGCAGCAGGGGTGCCAGCGGCGGGGGCGCCAGCGGCAGGAGCGCCAGTCGGCGCCGTGGTGCCCAGCAGCGGCGGGGCGGCGGCGGCGGGCGTGCCCGCGTTCTGGTTCGCTTCGCTCATTGGGCTTCGCCCTCCTGGATCGCGCGGATGACCTGCTCGCCGTGGGTGGTGAGCCACCACCAGGAGCTTTCCGGCGTGTTGCCTTGGCCATGCGTATCGTTCGTGCCTGCGCCATTGACCCAGCCGCAGAAGAAAAGCTCCTGCATTTTGCTGTCGCTGGTCTTCAGCGTGACACGGGCGAGCATGGTGGCGGTGCCATCGGGCGCGATGGCGGCCAGCAGCATTATCATGATCGCCTTTTCGCGGGCCGTGAGATGCACATCGTCAACCGCGCTCGTGTCAGTCCGCTTCGGCATACCCCAATCGCGGTCATGCCGGTGCACTGTCCTGATCCGGTCGGATTTCAGCCGGCCGACGTTGGTCTCGTTCATATGTGCCTAGTCCTCTCTCGGCATTGGAAAAAGTTCTTCGGTGGTGCCGGTCAGCGCCAGGCGCTGCTGGTCGGCGGGGTCGGCGTTGATCATCTCGATGATCTCCAGCGCGATCCGGCGCTTACCCTCGGCGAAGGCGGCGTTGCTCGGGTGGGCGTCATAGGTGCTCTGCATCACCCCGGCGCGGCGCAGGATGTCGGCCAGCACGCGCTGGCCCGGCTCGCTGGCGAACACGAAGCGGTAATCCATGGCGAGGAAGTGCCGTTCCTCGACCACCTGCCGGGCCTGCTGCTCCGGCGTCTCGCGGCCGCCGCGATCGCGCCAGCGTTTCCAGATGGACGGCATCAGTCCATCAACTCCCCAAACCGCTCGCCGGCATCCAGCACGTAGTCCAGCCGCACCATCACGCAGCGGCTCATCGTGCCGCCGAAGCGGTATTCCTTGCTGCGCAGCGCCTCGGGGGCGGTTTCCAGCGCGGCCTTCCAGCCGCCGCTGGTGCCGCTGGCCGCCATGTAGTGGCTGCCGCGGAACACCGCCTCGTTCAGCGCCTTGTGCCCGTTGGCCACCGCCAGCCACCCCGCGGCGCGGCCAGTGTTGCTGGTGGCGATCGGGGCGCACATGTCGGTGCGGTGGCGGCGCAGCGGAATTGCCGCATCGCCGCTGCCGGCTGCGGGATATTCCAGCACCACGCGCAGGCCGTATTGCGCCAGCAGCCGCTCCGCCTTGCGGCGCTCGTCATGCGGCGCCGGGCCGGTTTTGCCGTCCTCGTCCACCCAGAGCGGCGCCCACGCGGCCGTGGCGATCAGGGTGCCGAGGCTCTCCGGCCCGCCGCGCCGGCCCTGCACGTTGGTGCTGGTGATCCGCGCTAGGCAGTGCTGCCACTCCGCCAGTTCCTCGGCCCGATCCGACGCGGTGCCCAGCGCCAGCAGCCCGGCCAGCTCGGCCATGCTGTCGGCGTCGGCCGGCTCGTCATGCAGCGCGATGTCGCTGGCGGCCAGCAGGATCCCGAACTGCTCGGGCGCGCGGTCGCTCAAGCCGGCCGCCTTCAGGGCGCTCACCCAGCGCGGCAGCTCCTGCCCGAAACGCTCCCACCCGTCCATCATGCGCCGGAACAGGCGTTGGCCCAGCAGCGCCAGCTCGGAGGATTTCAGAACCAGCGGCGGCGCATCGGCCGGCAGCGCGCGCACCGACAGCAGCATCAACCGGCTGAGGTCCTGCGATTTCAGCGGCGGGCGCAGAATGCTGTTCATCAGCGCCATGAACCGCACCGTGAACGTATGGCTGCCATGGTCGGCGCTGCCGCGCAGGATCAGGCTGCCGGTGCTGGCGGAGCGCAGCAGCTCCACCAGCGCGTTGATGCGCTGCGGCGTCTCGCCTGCCTCGGCATCGTCGAACAGCACCGGCAGGCTGGCATGGCCCAACGCCGAGCGCACCCCGGCGCCGGAGGCATCGCCGGTGCGCACGCACCCCGCCGGCTCGTGCAGGATCATGCCCAGCAGCTTGAACAGGTGGGATTTGCCGGCGGCCCGCGGCCCGGTGATCCAGCCATGCGGGCGCCATTCCAGCGCGCCGGCATAGAAGCTGGCGCACACCCAGCCGACCATCAGCCGCATGTCGATTTCCGGCCGATCCCAGTTCCACCTTCCCATCAGCGCCAGCAGCTCGGCCGCCGGCCCGCCAGCGCCGCCGGATTGGTGGTGCTGGGCCGGGCGCGGGCGCGGGGCGCTGGTGGGATACACGAAATCGCCGATCCGGCCCGGGCGCAGCAGCGTGGCGCCGACGGCGATCACGTCGCCGTGGTGCTGCACCAGGTCGTCATCGGCGCCGCGATGCACGCCGGTGCCGCGCACCCGACCGAGCGGGTTGAACACGCCCTCGGCACCGCAGGCATCGATCAGGTCGCCGGCGACGGCATCGGGGCGGAAATCCACCACCACATCCTTCCCGCCGACGGTCTTGGTCGTCTTCGCCCAGCCGCGGTGCTTCTCCGCCGCTTCCAGCAGCCAGGCGCTCCGCGGCGCGAACAATCCGCGCAACGCCAGCTTGCTCATCTTGCCCGCTTGGATCTGCCGCAGCTGGCCGACGGCATCCAGATACCAGCACACGTCGCCGTCCTTGCCGAGCGCGGTCACCGGGCAATCATCGGGGAGAAACGTGCTGCCTGTGCGGCGCGGTTTGACGGTTTCGGCCTCGCGCAACCGGGCGCGGATCGGCGAGACGGTGGCGGGGGGTTGGCTCATGCGGCGGCTCGCGCGCGAATTGACAAATGCTCGCTCATCCGGCGTTCCTCTGCTGCCGCTGGTTGGCGAGTTCACGCCGCCAGTCGTTCCAGTCCTTGATGCCCTCGGGCGGGCGGGACTCGCGCACCGTGCGGCCTTCGGCGGTGAAGCGGGCCACCGCCGCGTCGATCGCCTGTCCCACCGGCCGGTTCTCGCCGTCGCGCTGGAGGCACAGCACCACCACGGCGATCGCCGCCGGCAGGTCGATCGCCTGCATGTTGCCGCTGCTGCACGCGGCGATGACCCGCCATTCCGGCATTTCGATCGCCACCGAAAGCCCGTCCTCGATGCCCTCGGTGATGGCGATCAAATCGCCTGCGGGGGCGCGGGCCAGCGGCAGGCCAGACACGCCGCGCGACAGCGGGATGTAGCCGCCTTTCGTCTCGCCCATGAATTTCTTCGGGCTGGCGATCGCAGCCTTGCCCCAGCCGCCGGGGTTCCGCTCCAGATAGGTCTGGTGCAGCCCGATCATCTCGGGCCCGCGCATGATGCACGCCAGCATCGCGGGCGCGGGGCGCTGGCGCTCGCTGCAGAACAGCTCGGGCGCATAGCGCAGCGCGTGCGGCACATGCGCCAGGCCCGATAGCGGAATGGCGCGCCCGGCCAGGTAGGTCTCCACCGGCGTGCCGGGCCAGGCCAGCGCCTTGCCGAAGATCGCCGCGGCGCGCTTGAGCTTGCGCTCCACCTCCACGCTGTAGTCGACGCGGGGGCGCGGCGGCGGCGGTGCCACTTCGCGCGCCCCCTCGCCGCCGATGCCCAGCCACTGGCGGGCGAATTTCAGCGCCTCGCCCTTGTCGCCCCCGGTCTTGCAGGCGGCGATCAGGTCGAGCAGGTCCCCCGCTCCGCCGCCGGATTTGAAATCCGCCCACACGCCCTGCTTGGCCCCGCCGATGCACACCGAAACCCCGCGCCCGGCCGCACCCGACAGGTCACCAGCCACCCATTCGCGCCCCTGGCGCTTTCCGCCCGGCAACAGGTCGCGCGCCAACTGGTCCGCACGGGCGGTCAGCATGGCCACGATCTGGTCGATGGAGATGAGCGGGGGGCGGGTCATGCGCCCTGCCCTCCACCAATGCCGGCCAGTGCCGCCAGGGCGCTCGCGCCGTCTTTCGCCGCACCCGCGCCGGCGGCCAGGGTCTCCGCCTGGGCGAGCTGCTGCTGCTGGTCTTCGGCGGCGCGGCGGCTGGCCGCGATTTCCTCGGGCGAATTGAGCAACAGCGCCGGCATGCCACTGCGGTCGGCCAGATAGCGCGCGGTGCGCTCGGGGTTGATGACCTGGGCGGCCGTTGGGTCCACCTGCAACAACGGTTGCATCGCGGCGAAGAACCGCATCGTCGTCTCCATGTCCGCCTGGCGCTGGGCGCGGGACAGCGGGCCAAGATAGTCGACCGTCCAGCCCTGGCCGGCGAGCTGCGGCGGCATTCGCGGGAACAGCCCGTTGCGCATGCAGATCGCGTAGCTGCGCTGCAACATCGGCGACAGCAGCTCCACCGACAGCCGCGACACAAACGGCCCCAGCAGGCGCATCTGCTCGTCGAACCGCTGGAGCACCTCGGTGGCGGTCATGTTCGGCTGCTGCGGCAGGCGCAGCCAGGTCACGTAATAGATGCCGGAAATGCGCTCCTGCACCTGTTCGATCTTGCGCTCGGTCCAGTCCGGCCGCGCGCCGGTCTGGATTGGCCCGATCCGGTCGGCGTGGCGGGTGTCGGAGCGGATATAGTTGATGGCGCCCGGGTTGAAGTTGGGGAGGTTCAGGAACCCGTCATCCGGCAGCAGCATCG
>Ga0163144_10021892_pt1 | contig 12687 bp, 12 predicted proteins | sample OliLak19BULKMAT1_FD_123175 | JGI IMG/M metagenome (GOLD analysis project Ga0163144, IMG submission 123175) | Freshwater microbial mat bacterial communities from Lake Vanda, McMurdo Dry Valleys, Antarctica - Oligotrophic Lake LV.19.BULKMAT1 | ecosystem: Environmental > Aquatic > Freshwater >... | reverse complement strand
CTCCAGGCCGTTTCCCGTTCAGTGACAGCGAGCATACGGGTGCTGCGATCCAATTCCTGGATCATCTCATTATAGTTGCGGATCAAGCCTCCCAACTCATCCTGATGGTTCCATTCCAGTCTTTGATTGGTGCCCCCGATTTGAATGAGTTTGAGTTTGTCGCTCAGGATAGTCAGCGGCCGCGTGATGGAATTGGCTACGACCATAGAGATCAGCACGATCAGGATCAACAAAAAGACGTACACATTGAGCAGGGTGCCCAAAAAATCATTCATCCTGCGTTTAGCACTGCTCTCCGAATAGGATTTGTTTTTCCCAACAAAATAAGGTTTGCCTTCATACTCGACTTTGGCATAGCCATGATAGACGTTGGTATGGTAAGGAAGACGGTCCAGTACGTGGATTTGATGGAATTCATTAAAAGGCATCCGTTCGGCAACCGGGCTGTTGATCAATTGCCCTCCGGCCGTATAAATTTTAAAATGGGGGTTATAAGTAATATTAGAGCTTACTGCCTTTCCGATCTCATATTGAAGGGATTGCAAGGAAATGGAGGATAAGGGAGTTTGTAACCCTTCTGAAGTCTTTTTAAGATAAAAAACAATGACACATCCAATCAGGATAAAGGAACAAAAACTCATACCCAGCATACTGACCTGAATGCGGTAACGCAGGGTATACCTGGATGGAAAAAACTTAAAGACGGGAAAGGCAATCCAACGCATCCGGTTATTGATCACGGTAAAGGCGATCAGCAACACATTGAATAGAACGAAGATGTAGGAGAAAAAGGAAAAGGCCTTAAATAACTGGTTGGATTTTTTAGTCAGATAGAAGCCGGATTCCGGATCCAGTGCAACAAATAAAGTTGGTGTGCCTGCTTTGGAATCATTAAATTTTGAAATTCCGTCACCGACCGGTGTCATCAGAGTTGGCAAACGGTAGGGCTGATAGCGGATAGTATACAAAGCCAGATAGGCTGAGTTCGATTCCAACCGGTATAATTGATTTTGAAGTGCAGGTTCTATCAGGGATTTTGCCGGGTTGAGTTGCTGGATTTTTTCTTTTAATTGACGCGCGAGGGTGATCCGCTGATCCAACTCCTTGTCGATATGAAATTGATAAAGTAAAGAGGAGACCAGGATAGATCCCGTCACCATCCAAGTCAGATACCAGGCGGCGTGCGGCCTGATCTGGTCGACAAAGAGGTCGAGCAGGCTGAGATAACCCGCTAAGGCCAATAATAACAAGGCAGGTAGCTGGGTCGGCAAAATGTAAAGCAATGGGATGATGCCGAACAACGCGAAGGTATTGGCTACCAGACGGGAAGCAGGGGACATGCCCAGGTGGCGTATGATCCTCAATAAATGAAGGTCCAGGACAAACAAAGCAATAGCCAATATCAGTATTCCTGCCAGGGCTATCAGGCTTTTTATATCGAGATAAAAGATGTATTCAAAATCAAAGGACAAACCAGAGCCCATGACCAATTGTTTAAAGATATGAACCATCAGAAAGGCTGTGACATAAACCATCCAATAATTGGCCAGAGCAATAACAAAGGAGAGTTTGGATTTTTCTTTTCTGAAATACGCAGGTCGTATATGGGCTCGAATAAACCAGATCAATAAACACAACAGAATGATGTTGATGATCATGTCTGCAAGTGTAGGGCTCAGCAAAGAGGGAGCCACGGATTGATCAAAGAGGGGGATACGGTTAATATCGGCCAGGTGCAACAAAACCAGACTCGTTATCCTCAAGAGAAATATGCCCAGGGTGAAAACGAGTAAGGACCTCACCATCTGTTGTTGTGCGAGCAGTTGAAGGCACCTTTTCAGTATGTCCGCAATCCCGAAACCCAATCCCAAAAGGCAGAAAAATACAGCCAGCCACTCTATCCACGCCGGCAGGCCTGGTCCAATAAATAGCAGGCTGCTTTGTTTTTTATCTGGAGAAAATAAGGTAATAGCCCTGGTCTGGGTCGTTGTTTTAATTCGGGAGGTTCCGGACAATGGAATTCCAGCCCAGGTGATCCGCTCTGCCGTTGTTATCCGATCAAAATAATATACCTGGTCATTCCAATCGACAAACCCCGGGGCATGCATCCCTTCGGCCAGGTCAGTTTCAAAATTGACGTTATTCCAAAATACCAGGGAATCCCGTTCATAGGCAAAAAGGATTATTTTTTCCTCCTGGAAAATCCGGTCTGTATGTTCTAGTCCTGGTTGCAGCTGATGCTGTACCCTCGAATGAAGACTGTCTAATCGGTATTGAGTGCGTCTGGACTTGTATTGAAAATTCAAGGAAGAATTGGTAAAATAACCAATACCGCCCAGGACCAGCCAGCTGCTAATCCAAATCCAGGTATATTTTGAAAAAAATTTCATCGGGGGGTATGAAATTAATTGCAAAATATTAAATTTTATTAAGATGTGTTACTTATTATGAGACAACGTTTTATATTTAATTTTTATATATTAATTTATTCAATCTGTATTTTGTTTACCCTCCGGGCATTTACCGGGACTTCCGTCTATCTTTGTCCTAATGCAGGTCGATCTATCGCTGCGGGATTTTATCCCGGGGAGGAAAGTCCGGACAACGCAGGGCAGCACACCACGTAACGCGTGGGTTCCGGATTTTTCCGGAAACAGAAAGTGTCACAGAAAATTACCGCCGCGGGTGAAACCTCGCGGTAAGGGTGAAAATGTGCGGTAAGAGCGCACACAGCTATTTTGTAAAAAATAACTGGGATAAACCTTGTGAGTTGAAATGTCATGTAAACCCTGGTTTTTCCCGGTTTTCCGGGAAACGTTGAGCGGCCCGTTCAATTGAGTAATCATCCAGGGAGGGTAGGCAGCTGGATTTTTAGTTGTGAAACTAAAAACTAGATAAATGATAGATATCTCGTTGTAAAACGAGACACAGAATCCGGCTTACAGGCCTGCATTTTTTAAAGCTTCGAGAATCGAGAATCGAGAAGTGAGCTCGCCGCTCGATTCTCATAGCTCGCAGCTCAAAAAAAAGAGATCTTACTTGCGCAAGACCTCTTTTTTCATCTTTATTAAAAAATATTCGCTTCCTGATTGAGGGAGTGTGTATTATTTTTTCCCGCCTTCTTTTTTCGGGGCAGCCGCTTTGGGTGCAGCGGCAGGGGTAGCGGCCGCTTTGGCTGGAGTAGCAGTAGCTGCAGCAGCAGGTGTAGCGGTAGCGCCTGGTTTTTCTTCTTCTTTTAAGGCGCGGGGAATAATCACTCCGGCTACCGGTATGGCGGGGTCAGTGATGACCTTTATGCCTTCCGGCAATTTGATGTCTTTTACTCTCATGGTAGTACCCAGTTCAATCGCCGTGACATCGACATTAATTTTATTGACCAGGTTTTCAGGGGAACCGCTGATTTTAATTTTGCGGATCCTTTGGTTGAGTTTGCCACCGGATTTTACACCTACAGCATATCCTTCGAGATGCACCGGTACTTCAACCACCACTTCTTTACCCGGGACCAATTCCATAAAATCAATATGATTTATCTGATCAGTGATGGGGTGAAATTGTATTTCTTTTACAAAAACCTTTACCGGGCCGGTGCTGGTATTTAATTGAGCAATCCTGAATTCAGGGGTATAAATTAATGCTTTTAACTCAGCAGGCTCTACCGACACGTGGTAGTTTGATTTACCACCATAGACTACACAAGGTACGAGGGACATTGCCCTGACATCCATAGCCGCTCGGGTTCCGCTCAAATTTCTATCGTGGGCCTTTAATTCGATGATTTGCATAATCAAGCACTAATTTATTAATTGGGCGGCAAAGATAATCCAAAATGTATAAAAATCAGGAATTAAAATTTGTTTTGTTTTTTGGCAGACCACAGGAGAAGGAATCCTATCGAAATGCAAACAGCTATTTAAAAATAAAAAATATATAGGACGCTGTCAATCACTATACAATGCGGCAATGGACCGGTGGTCGTGCACGGTCACAATGGCTTTGGCAAAGAGTTCAGCGGAAGATAAGACCTTGATTTTTGAACACAGGTTTTTGATGGGCAGGGTATCCGTGACGATCATCTCAGAAATAAATGAATCTTCAATTTTTTCATAGGCATTCCCGGATAATACCGGATGAGTGCACAATACCTTAACAGATCGGGCGCCTTTTTCTTTCAGTGCTTCTGCGGCAAAACAAAGAGTGCCGGCGGTATCTACAATGTCATCTACCAGGATGACATCTTTGTCATCTACATCGCCGATAACCGTCATTGAATTCACCTCATTGGGTTTAGCGCGTGATTTATCGCAGATCACCAAGTCCGTATTAAATGATTTGGCATAATTCCGCGCCCGTTTTACCCCTCCAACATCAGCGCACGCAAATAGGGAATTTTCCAGGGATTGTTGTTTCAGAAAGGGTTTGAATATAGCTTCACTTCGCAGGTGATCTACCGGGATATCAAAAAACCCCTGGATTTGATCCGCATGCAAATCCATCGTCATGACCCGGTTTGCACCAGCGGTGGAAAGCAGATTGGCAATCAGTTTAGCAGTGATAGGCACCCGGCTTTTATCCTTCCGGTCCTGGCGGGCAAATCCAAAATACGGAATCACTGCAGTGATATAATCCGCACTGGCTCTTTTCGCCGTATCGATAAACATCAGGATCTCAAATAAATTATCTACCGGCGCTCCGGTGGACTGAATAAAAAATACAAAAGCACCCCGCACAGACTCATTAATGATCGGGTGCATCTCTCCGTCGCTAAACCGCTGCAGGGACATATTGCCCAGGTCTTTTCCATAGGCGAGCATGATTTTTTCAGATAAATACCTGGATTGAGTGCCTGAAAATATCTTAACTACCATGGTTTTGGAATAAGTCTCAAAGATAATGAAACAGCCTTGATTGTGAGGTATTCCTCATTAGGGCCTGTGGCCCGGGCCATCTTCCTTTATAACTTCAGTTTTAAGGCCGTGTTCAGCCGCTCAGCCACATTTCCCCAATCAATGATCTGCAGCATGGAATCCACAAAATCTGATCTTTTGTTTTTGTACTTCAGGTAATAAGCATGTTCCCATACATCCACTACCAGCAGGGGTATCACTCCCCATTGGGTAAGTTTTTCATGGTTTTCACATTGCAGGATAGTGAGTTGGTCTGAATAAGGTTGATAACCAAGAATGCCCCATCCGTTGCCATCCACATCTTTGCTGGTTTTAGATAAATATTGTTTCAACTTGTCATAGGATCCAAAATCTTTTTCTATCCGTTGAAGCAATTGTCCAGCCGGGTTTGTTTGTTTATTGGTAAGGTTGGTCCAGAATATCGTATGAAGGATATGGGATGAAAAATGATAGGACAATTTTTTGGTCCAATAATCCACTGTTTCCACATTGTTTTCATCCAGCGCCTTTCTTATTTTCGTGAGATCATTATTCGCCGCTTTTACTGCACCCCCATGATGGAACGTATGGTGCAGGTATACCGTTTCTTCATCCATATAGGGCTCTAGAAAATTTTTATTGTAGGGTAAAGGCAGATGAAGAAAATTGCCTTCGGCATCGGTGAGTTTATCCAACCCGTTTTGGTCATAATTCCGGGCTTGCACCGAATCCAGAGGCAATATGGAAGTCATGGACAATACGCCAGTAGCTGACAGAAATTGTTTTCGATTCATTTTTATATTATTTTAATTTTGAACGAAGCGTTCTTTACTATTAAATTGGCTTTCATTCCTATTTATTACAAATAAAATTACAATCGATTCTTCAAATCATTATCAATGCCAATTGTTTTTTAATCCCAGATTTCAGATACAAGCAACTTGTAGAGTTTCCCATCTAACTTTACACATTGCTCCTGGTGCTGCCCTACAAAGTATCCACCCCGAAAAGTACCTATAAAATTTTTCTCAAGTCACTGAGGCCTGTACATAGGTAGTTCTGAATATTGGTTTACAAACTTCGGCTATACAATGTAATAAATCCTTCTATCCCGTAGGATTTACTGTTGATAAAAACGTAAAAGGTAAATACGGCGTGCCAGGCTTGCCGTAGGTACGCCCTGTCATAAAAAGGTTGTTTTTAAAAAGGTTATTGAATTATCCAATCCGATTACAATGTCGGTTTTGAAAATCTATTTACGACTTCATGATTTGCTGGATGCTGTACCTGCGGCAAGCCTGGCACAGGATAGCACGGGTATTTTTTTTACTAAAATGAGGTGCCTACGGCACAGAACCAATGTTAACCAGGAGTTGCCAATTTTTTAATGTGCCTATGGAATATTTCAAAATCAATCGAACAAATGCATATAAATAATAATGAATCATTCCCTCATCTACAAATCAATACGACTGTGCTATGTTAAGTTTAATTTGTCCAATTTCCCACTGCGACAGCGATAGCGCTGCGAGCACAACGAGCAAAGACCACAGAGAAGCAACGAAAAATCGGATTGGAGTTGAACGACACAATGTTAATTCGCAGCTTCGCTGCACGCCGCGCTGCGCTGTCGGTTGCGCTATCGCTGTCGTCGCTCGCGTTGCTCACCGCTTGCTTCTCTCGCTGTGAGATAATTTGTCCGCCATAACAAGCTTAACTTGACACTAGTTAGATGGAATTAAGCAATGGAGGTTTACTTCGCACAAGCTCTTTAACTTTTTCCGGTGCTGTTTCCAGCTCATCTTGAGTTACTGTTGAAAAGAGTAAAACAATCTCTTCGTTTCTAAGTCTCTCAAACAAAGGAATCGTATGTTCTGCAAACTCTTCATCAAAGTGTCCACCGAAAACTGAAGTGTCAATATAAATTCGCTGCATCAATTAGTCAAAGTTACGAAAAGAGGGCTATGCCTATCACCAGGTGATTCTTTGCTGTGACGTCATAGCCTTGTGCATAACAGTTAGGCATTTATGAAGCACTGGAATTTAAAATACAAAATGCTCAGCCTTTGCACTAAGTTAAAATAGAATTCCGAAAGCTCAGTTACTTCCGTCTGCCAGTCTTTCATAAATACCATGTTGTGCGTTCGTGCTATTTTTCGCATGGTTTCTTTCAATTCTATGGTGTCGTCTAATTTTGTAAATACTACCACGGGCCATTCTGTTTAACTTGGTAAAACCGATAGCCGTTAAACCGAAAAAGACCTTGTCCAGCGCCCCACCACATATTTCCTGACTTATCTTGAAACATACTTTGAACACAGCAATTTAAACCGTTAGCAGATGTAAACACAGTAAACGCTTTTGGATTTGGTAAGGGAACGGAAGGGTCAAATCTCGTAGTACTACCCCGGGCTGTAACCCAAATAATACCCGACTGTTCTATATATATGCCCCAAAATTCAGTTCCACCTAATCCGTCTTTGGGGGTGAACTCTGTAAATGTTTTCCCCTGCCCGACAGAGTCTCCGGAAAAATGTCGGGACAGGCGGGCGTCATAGTTGCAAATGCCGTTTTTCATAGTAAACCACATATTTCCAGCTTTATCCTGTGCCATGCCTCCCGCATAATTATCTCCCAAACCTTCCTTTTCTACAATATTGGTAATTGTTTTTCCATCATAGCGAAAGAGACCATTTTCAGAAGAAGCAAACCAGATGTTTCCACTTTTGTCTTCCATGATGCCAGCAACATTTATAGGAGGAAGCTGTTGAAATAATGAAAAACTTTGACCCCCTTTTTTATCGGCAGATGGGTCATATAGGAAAACACCGCCATGGGTGCCTACCCAAATAGTACCCGATTTGTCAACAAGGATGCCTTTTCGACTTATATCGATATGGATCAGGCCATCTTTTTGATTATAATTTCTAAAGGTCTCACCGTCATATTTATAAACGCCCTGGTCAGTCCCAAACCAAAGATTACCATTTTTATCTTCATTAATAGCATAAACAGTGTTGTTATTAAAACCATCAGGATTGGAAAAGTAGGTCAACGTTTTTACATCATACCTCACTACGCCTTCGCCTAAGGTACCAAACCATAAATTCCCTTTCGAATCCTGAAAAATACTTCGGATATATTGACTGACCAAGGTAGTGTCAAAATCGGGGGCCAAAGCAGCTGCCTTAAAGTTTCTTATTACTGCTGGACTTGGTTTGGAAGTATTTGGGTCTTTAGGTGTGTCTGTTTTTTCTTGTCCGTTGCAGGAAGTAAAAATTGTCAGAAAGCTAAAAAGTAATATTTTGTTCAATGCCATAATCATAATTTTTATTGTTTTAAATTTTTGATATGTTCCATGTTTTTAATGTCACCCTGCATAATGCAAAACGGGGCGTATTCGAGCTATGGCCTATCTCGGCACGACCCACCCTAAGAAAAAAACCAGCAGGAAAATCCGCGAGGATTTTCCGAAGCAGCTCTAACCAAGGCATAGCTTATATACATTGCTGTACAGCATATTTATTTCTTTAGATCCTTCTTCTTTATGTTCCTGCGCTAACATAGAACTACTTTTCTTTTAAGTATACAATATGGTAATCTTTTTTTGTGTTAGTACTAAATCCACTAAGGATTAATGTGTCATGAGTGATTTCCAGTTTTTCACATCTTTCCGCTTCTGGTAATGATAAAATGATATCTCCCGAATTTAAATTCTTTATATTATTAGCGTTGAATAGACATTTATCTAAAATTTCGAATTTTTTAAACTTTAATTGCTCCGATATACCTTCTTCTGTATACTTAGCAGTTGATTCTTTAAATTCAATTGCACGATAAGGGTATTCATTTTCTTTCCATTTCCCTTGTAATTGTTCGATAATTTTATTGGTATTAATTTCCGAAATATTTATTTCTGTCTCTTCTATTGTTTCGGAGCTTACATCATTCTTTTCAGGACTTTCTACATTCAATTCTGCAGTTTTGTTCTTGCAAGAAATCACCAAAACTGCAAGAACAATCAAAAATATGTTGATTTTTTTCATAATCTTAATTTTAAGAGAGGAATTAATTTTTTTTCGTATTGCTCATATGCTGTACAACGGTTTGGGTATTGGCGATGTGGGCGGTTTAGAAGCACAATCTTCAACCCACCACTACCGCTGAATAGATGGACAATGATCAAAACTTGCACATCACCCGCCATATCCGCCAATACCTTGTTGGTGGCTGGCGTCATGTTTTTTGAAATATTCCTTTTTTATGTAATATTTTCTAATCATTTGTTTCAAACATTTTATCTAAGATAATCCCAGAATTATTCCCAATATTACTACAATACCTAACAGCCCTTCCAGTCCATGAATAATGACAGCCATCCAATTTGATTGAAATAGCCTTGACGGCAATGCAAATACAAATCCGAAATAAAGAGCAGTTGATAGTATTATCTGGGGCTTATGAAGATGATAAAACCCAAATAGTATACCGTTAAAAAACCAATCCCATTTACCAAAAACGCCATTCATTTTAGGTAAAAGTATCCCCCTATACATAAACTCTTCACCAAAAAAGTAATTGAATACACTTGTTACTATAAATAGTACAAGAATCCACCAAGCACCCTTGTATTCGGCTGTTGCCAAACTTGATAAATCATATTTTGGCAAATGCTGAATAAGTGGGGACATCCAGCTATCTACATTTGGCAAGCTGAGTACACCAGACTGTATCAAGGCGCTTAATACAATAAACGGTATTGTCCATAAAAGCAGCCAATAGCTTGACTTACCAGTTTTGGGATTTATCGGTCTTTGGTATTTCATTCTCGTTACTAACGTCTGCCAATTTAATTCATACCCATCAAGTTTAAGAATGATTAATGAAAGGATAAATTGCCATACTAGTCCAATGATTATGGCTATCCAGTATACGATGAGCGGAGACCAATTTGAAATTGCCACCACTCTTGGAGTAATAACAAATGCCAAAACTGCCATTGGTAGTGCTGATAAAGCCCAAATTATCAGAATCTTTTTCAGGCTATATTGATTATCCAGTTGCTTAAAATGCTGTGAAGTCATATTTGTATATTATTTTTCATTGATTTACCAATGTCGTTTATGCTTGCCACCAACGTTTTGCAGCTACCAGAAGTTGGTGATTTCGACTTGCCTGCCGAAGCAAAATCGTAGGCAGGAGCACAAATGCTGAACCTTGCACGAAAGTTTCTACGAAGTACGTCAGCCCGCCTTTTGCCAAACCGCTGTTAACACCAGTTTTTATTCCCACCATTGTTTGTTATCTGATTTTTTGTCTGTCTTTGGTTTAACAATTGCCCCGTTAGGAACCATATTCTCCAGCATATAGCTAAGCCAACCATTTTTTACATATTTTTCATTGACGCTAAATTCTCCAACTCCGATGTCAAGGTCGCCACAGTCTGGAATTCTATAGTCGCCCCAATTACATTTTTTAGAAAGATTTGTCTTGTAACTTGTCCAACTACCTGCAAACTGATTGTTAGAAAAGCCGTCAGCAACGAACATTAATGCGTCATATCTAAATTGTCCTTTGTTGTCAATTACAAATTCGCTTTTCAACTGTCCCTTTATATAACCAGTCGAAGATTGCTTTTTATCTTCAAATAATTCTGCGTCACAATTTGCAAACCCTTGTTTGTAGGTTGGAATATCGCCACTCTTGTAAACTCTTGTTTCCTTAATTGTTATTGTCCCTTGAAATGAACAAATCGTTTCCTTAACTTTTGTCTTGCCAAAAACTAAATATTCATAAGGTTTTGTAGGGTTTTGGATAATTGATTCGACATGAATATTAAACCGTTGAAAGTCGTCACCAATAAATCCTAAGATTTCGGCTCGTTTAACTTTTTCCTTATTATCATCTCTATCTTCCGCTAAAAAGCTGTCTGCGGTTAGTATTGTCGAAAGGTCAAAGTTTTTTATTTGGTCATAAAAGTCGCTCGTTGTCGTATCTTGAGAATATGTTTTCCCAAACAGAAAAACTGTCAGAATGATAATTGTCGTATGTCGAAATCCTGTCGTCATAAAATTACTGCTAACGTTTTTCGGCTTTGGGTAGTGGCGGCTTTTAGCACTAAACTTGATAGGAAGCACACAGTTCAAATTTAGCAAAAATGTTCATGCGAAGCACGTCACCGGCCATTACGCAAAACCGATGTTAGCGGTTCGTTGTTCTTTTTTCGTCATTAACGTATTCCAAAATGTCAGCTGGTTGGCAGTCCAATGCTTTACAAATTGATTCTAAAGTGCTAAAACGAATTGCTTTCGCCTTTCCTGTCTTTAAGATAGAAAGGTTGGATAATGTCAAATCAACTCTTTCAGAAAGTTCATTCAGAGAAATTTTACGCTTTGCCATCATCACGTCTAAGTTTACAATGATTGGCATAGCTTAAACAGTTAAATCGTTTTCGTTTTGAATCTCTATTCCTTTTTTGAAAATAGTCGCAATTACATAGATTACTGCCGCCATCAAAATAAATGCTTGACTGTCTTCCCAAAACTGGTTTAAGTTGTCGGTAACAAAACCATAATGAAGTAAACTTTCAGCTGATTGTCGGGCTATGTAACTTAAAAGTCCAATTGAAAGAGTGTAGTAACTAATTTGTGAAATTTGTCTAGAAACAAAGCTGCTGAACGGTTTTGACAAATCAATTTTGCTCACTAGTATGATGACTACATAAAATAGAACAGCCTTCAAAATTGAAATAACCAGTATAAAACTATACATACTGAAAAAAGCCCATTTACTGCGTTCATACATTTCACTTAAGTCCAACTTTTGATAAAGATTTTGGACAAATTCAGGCTTGTAGAGACTGAAAATAAAATTGACTATTAAACCTCCAGATTCAATGCACAAGCCAACGAAGATGACCCAAGCAACAATTTTTAAGGCTTTAAATACGAAGACGTTTGTTTTTGACATAATTGTTAAATGTTAAAATTATGACGCAAGTATAATAAAAATATATTGAAAAACAATAAAAATATATTTATATTCAAAAATTTCCCCGTTGTTTAACTGTTAGATATAGTTGTTCAATCCGTTAGAATGCCCGCTAGCGTTTGACATCTACCCGAAAGGGCTGGACTTTTAGTACAAACTTGGATATTACGCTCCATACTTTACCAGTTATTTCAGTGCATAGTTTACCAGTGTTTCAGTCCAAAGTTTACCACTTTTAGTGCTTAGGACCTGAAAATACCGCACTAAGTTTACCACTTTTAAGAGGATTTGTTGATTGCATTTTTTAACTGCTTTGCTTTATAACAAAAAGCATGGCCAATAAAGTGATATCAATGCATCCGGACTATTATTCTATTATTCAACTTCTCGAGAAAGGGTTTTCTCTTCGGTCAATTTCATCCCAGGTTAGATTGTCCAGGCAAACCGTTACATTTTATGCATCCAGGCTTGAAGCGCACCTTACTCATTTGACGAGCTACCGAGCTACGTCAGCTTAAGGATAAAGATTTGGCTGGGGATGGCGTATGTTCCTGGAGTTGAGGTGCCTTTGTCTGAGAATAACGGGAACACCCCGCCTTTTGGGTAGGTGCTGTTAGCGGTTCGTTGTTCTTGTTCGGTCAACTGGTGTCTTCTGTTATTCGTCATTTAGCGAATTAATTCCTTGTTCTTTAAGTTTAACGTTTACCTACAATGTTTGTTAGAAGCACAACAGTTCGATAACACCGAACAAACGAACAATGCCCTTCTTTAAAAATTTGCATTTATCTTTTGTAATCGATCGTTCTTTTGT